>ERZ1292633.1613-Hain-H41-02um-R1-1613-length-24176-cov-10_pt1 | contig 13289 bp, 12 predicted proteins | sample MGYA00564406_ERZ1292633 | MGnify/ENA primary metagenome ERZ1292633 (study PRJEB36523, sample SAMEA6512639) | groundwater metagenome | collected 2019-01-08 | study: AquaDiva: Metagenomics assemblies of 32 groundwater samples
AAATAGCATTATCAGCGGTTAAAAAAATAGCATTATCAGCGGTTAAAAAAATAGCATTATCAGCGGTTAAAAAAATAGCCAGATGTTAAAAAATAGCCAGATGTTAAAAAAATAGCATTATCAGCAACATTAATTAGTTATTGTGATTGTGTTTTTTTCTGTCACACCGCCATCATCCACCCCAAGGAATGCACCAAGCAATTTTGGCCCAACTAAAACCACAGCGATTGCAACAACAATTATCACAAGAAGCCAAATAAACGACAATCCAGCAAGTCCGCTAAATATACTGTCAAGTATTTGTGAAATTGGGTTATTGACAACGGCCTCGGCATCCGCTTTCACTTTGTTATCTATTTTTTGCACAGAATCTAACCTGCTAATTACATTTTGGCATGCTTCGGTGAGAATTTCCGTTGTTTGTTCTTGCGTGATATTAACAATATTATTGTCGCCAATGATGAGTGTCTCTTGCGTCGATGAAACAGTTGTTAGAATATCGGAAATTGCCTCATTTGTAATTTTGGCTTGTATCTCATTTACGATATTTGTGTTGACCTCCGAATCGCTGCTACCAAGCACACCAAGTAGTGCGACATTTTGCGTTTTTGCTGTTTCTTCGATCTTGTTTGCCACATCTTGTTGTAATTTTGTTATGTTTTCTGCCGAATTATTGCACGTATTGGAAAGTTTAAACAGTTGCACTTGACGCGCTTTTACAACGTTGCCACTGCCGATTACTTTAAATGTTTGCACGGTTGTGCCACCGGCACTGCATTTCATAATAGAACGCGAAAGTACCTCTGCGACATTTTTCGTTGTAATACTCACAGTAACCGACGATGACGCTCCACCACCCATTGTATATAAAATATGAAAAACAATATATAACAAAATGGAACAAAAGCAAGAATTCCTATTTCATGTGAAAACCACTGAGCGAACACTGCGCTCGATGTGTGGCATGAAATTGACGAAAAACAACGACAAACAAATAGAACTGAAGAGCTCAACGAAAATATCGCCCAATTACACATCCATAGTAGATAATTCGGTGTTTAGCAACGATGTTTGCTATTACGTATTCCTTACATCGTACATCAATAACAATTTTGTGCGGCAAACACAACATAATTTACTCAATGCCATGTGCATCTACGATGCAGTATCTTTGCCATTTGTTAATTTGTGCGATATAAATGACTGGAACATTACGATTTTTGATGTTAGCAAACGTGAACAACTGCCATATAAGACAAACGGCAAATTTACTTATTTGGGCATTAAAGACCTATTTGGCGAACACGCCGTGCTTAAACTCGAGGAACGCGTTGTTGCGAACAAACGGTTTGATTTTGTATCTTTTACTGTGCCATGTGACGAATGCTGGAAACTTATGTACGTGTTGTATTTGTCTACAATTGTATTGGCAAAAAATAGTACGGCGCTGTTTGCTATGCCGTCGAAATACGACAAAAAGACGTTATTTTACATCTTGAACGTGATGGAGAGCATATTTGAAGACGTATATGTGTTGCGTGAACCATGGGCTGCAGAGCCGATTTACTACATTATTTGCCACAAATTTACAATGAGCAGTTTCACACGGCAAGTGCAAATTAAAACATTCGTTGAAAACATTAAAAAGGCTGAAGTTCCAGATTTGGCCGACTCCGTCGATTTTGAAACATTCATGGCAAAAAAATGTAATTATGTTCCGTCGAACTCAGAAAAAAACGATATTATCGATTTGGCCATAAAGTACGCAGAAAAAATCGCTGATTGATTGCTATCACACACTTAATTACAAATGTGTGACATTAATGCAACCAATCTCACGTTAGCCGATGTATGCAGAGTACTTATCGGTTTGATATGGCAACGACAAAATATCGCTAAATCACTATCTATCTGCGTCGACAGTAATTTTTTTACACGAATCTCGCCGTTACATAATACACTTATATCCGTTAATATCAAATTGGCGAAAATGAAAATTGAAAATTACTATTGTGATATAAGAATTTCCCAGATTGTTGAGGCTTTTCACATATAGTTTATTCGTCTAAAGACATTTAACAATATTCGTATAAGTTCTGAAATGAGTCGTGCAGGAAGAAAAAATAATTTCATGGCTGATCAACAGGTTGTTGTGGCGCCAACGCAATTACCACCTATGCCAACTGTACCAGTTGTACCAGTTGAAACGTCACGACGTGGTAGACCAAAGGCTGAACCAGCGCCAACTGTTACACCAACTGTTACACCAGTCGTTGAAGCTGATGGAAAAAAGCGTAAACCACAAACTGAAGAAGAAAAAAAGGTTGCACAAGAGAAATTGGCAAAACTTAAGAATTTGCGTTCTGCGAGGGATAACGAAGTTTCTAACGAAGGTTTGGTTCAATTAGACTGGACGCGTGGAGGAACACAGGGATTTACGCATCATGCAACTATGTTAGGATCAATTGTAGATGCAAATTGCCGCAAATCATTGCTGTATTTGATGGAAGTGCGACCTGGTTATGTGCCATATTCTGCTAGCGAATACAATTTGCATGGTGAACGAAAAACCACCAAACCAGTTGGAAGTGCGCCAAAGAGTATTGTCACTTATAGTGGACCAGCATTTAAGAACGCTGTTGCGGCACCAAAACCACAACAAGATGCACCTGTGCAAAAGCCACAAGTCGAATCTGACAAATCAGAAGATAAGCGAAAATCGATGCCACGTTTTGGTGTTGAAAGTGCAAGACACGAACTCGCATATACAGTTATTCGATTGTTGGAAACAATTTATGTTGATTGCAATCACGATAATAGCAAAGCATCTGATTACGCGAGTCGTGATGCATTTCAAAATTTTCTGAAGACCAAACATAAGGATGGCGAAGACAATTTTGCGAATGCCGTTGTTAACTTTCTTAATGACAATAAACATTTGTTTGAAACTTTGCAAAGTGCACCAATTAGCAAGACACTGTCTGATTATTTGAGTACTACAACTGGCTTGCCTGAAGGTGGCACATTTGAACCCCAATTAAAGATTCAAATTGAGTCATTGGTGAATGATTTGATTAAATGTATCGGATTTCTTGCCGCGCAGCAACTATGGTCAACTGGTCGTTCATTGGAATCTGGTGATATTGCGGGACATATCTACAACAGTGGATATACCGATGGTACTTATATTAAGAATATGTTTAAATTTTGCGATCTAACTATTGTTCGATTGCCTAAGGCTGATGCAAAGTCGACAAAGGACGAACCTAATGGACATAGCCAAAAATCAGAGCAAAGCGTCGAAATCGCGTATAACGACGATGATCAAGACGACGGTTAATAAATATTAGTTTACATTATTTTTTTGTTATATATGAAAAGATGTCAAAGGAAAAGAGCGAGAAAAAACAAGCGCCGCAATGCGACAAATATGTTTTGTCAAAAAGCAAAAAACTAGAATTAAAGATTTTATCTGATCCGGCGTTGTTTGATGCGACTGTTGCAGTGTCGTTCGATGTTGCGGGGATCGATTGTGACGCATTTCACGTTGTGTCATCAGGATTTATTGATGGCGTCAAATTGCAAAATGAACTAGTAAAAGCCGCTGGAATTGATTTGGCGTTGGTGTGCTATGGTTTGAGGCACAGATTAGATGACATGCTTTTAAGTGTTCCGATGATTGCAAAAAGGTTTGGTTCACACTGTGTGTGTTTGTCACTATCTGGGAACACAGTGACATTGTCATGTCAGTCGTCATTTCGTCTTGGTAAATTGATAAAGTTAGCACATGCAATGGTCAAATATTTGCAAGTTAGTAAAGTTGCGTCAACTGTTAGAAGTGTTTTACTAGCTGCTGGACAAAAATATAAAGCTGGACATTTTGCCGTTGCCGCGAATAAGATAGGAAAATCCATCGCAAACCATTTGTGTTTGTCTATTACTGGTAATTTTACTGTATCGCCATTATTCAAAAAGGGCGCCGAAAAGGACAAAGTTGATAAAGTTACAGCAAAAATTAAAGAAATTTACACAAAAATTACCGATGCACAATCGCATGAAAATATTTCTGACGAGGAAAAACGTGTCGAAGCGCCATTTAGTCGTGCCGAAGATGGTGAATTTTGTTCGCGCATCAAAGCAAAGTCATGGGTTGTGGCGCCGTTGATGTATTATTTGTGCGACAAACTTAATGGTGTTGGTGTTCGCTTCAACAAAGAATACGTGGAAATTGCAATGGCGCCTGATATTTGGGCAAAACATAAAGAACGTCTGCAAGATAAAGAAACTGTTAGTAAATTTGTCGATATGCATTACATGCGAGTTACTGATTTTTCAAGTATGTTAGTTGCCGAAGGACTGCGTATTGGATCGCTAAGCGCTGCGGATGTAAAGCTCGCGGACAAAAAAATCACAGAAAGTGACATTGCGAGAGAAATAATTGCTTGCATTTGATTGACAACTGACAACATCGACCGCATTTGATTGAATTTTAATTGCTTGCATTTGATTGACAACTGACAACATCGACCGCATTTGATTGACAATTGGCAACGTTTAATTGATTAGCATTTTCTCCAGTTCGTGCTCAATTGAATTTTTTTCACACATCGAAACAACGTTAACAAAATTTGTCTGCAACGATTTGTCGCGCGCCAGTCCGTTGTTTTTGCGGATTTCGGTTATTGTTTTGACATCCACGATTTTACCGCGCTCGTCTTCGTATTTAACTGATTTAATGCCATCCGGCAACATTGTCGATAATGCCGTTGAAAAGTGCAAACTGTTGTCGAGCTTATAGCTGTCGATTACTGTAAAGTTCGAATCATCTGTCAAATAATCGCTAAAAAACTCGAATAACATTTGTTCTATCGGCCATTCGGCAGTTATTGTGCCCTTAATTAAGTCTGTCATTTGTTTTGTTAAAACCGTTTCTGCGTACTTTACGATCTTTTCTAGCCATGTTTTGACGTTTGGTTTTTTTGTGACATTGCTCAATCGCGACGTAAACATATACACGTCAATCATTGTCATAAGCTTGAAAAATGCATCATAATTAGATTTCATCACTACCGATATTTCTTCGCGATAGCTAGACATGTTAATATTTCGCAAATAAACGCTAAGGAGATGTTGCTTGTCGTATGCGGTCATCGCGTTAATATCATGCGATAACGACGCGCTGTCAAATCCCTTGTGTGTAAATTTTTTGTAGTAATCTACGTGAATGATTCCGTGACTAAAATCTATCACACCGCCAAAATACGAGTTGTTGGGAAATACAAACGTTTTGTCTGCGATTGTATATGTAACACGCGCGGCGTCTTTCACGGTTGTTTGGTAAAGTTGGCCAATCGTTGCATTATTGAGGTGCAAATCTGCATGAATCAAGCCAAAATGTTTGTTAACCGACAATAGCGTGTAATAAATTTCAAACAAATATTTGTGCAGATATGTTAGATTTTCGAGTGGATTGCCGATTTCTTTGTTATATTGTTTGTTTGTTTCTATTACTTGCAGAGTACTGGCAACTGTGCGTCCGATGTTCTCCGAGACCATCATTAGCGACATGTCAGACATAATAATTTCATTTGATGCATATTGTATTGTATCGTCAATGCTGTTGTCAAGGTGTCGGAAACGATGTTCGATTGGATCTATTTTTGTCTTTTGTGTTGCAGCGGCAGTATCTGTTGATGCTGCGATTATGTTTTCTACAACCTTTTTTGCTTGTTTTTTAATGTGATTTATGTTGACGGCGAATTGAACCGCTTTCTTTGCGTTGACGAGATTGGCAATGATTTCTTTCGTTAATTCGCTGTATTGTATTTTGCTATATTGACTCGGATTGTCATAGAAGCCTTTTCGCGTGTTTTGTACGATATAATACGACCCATGTAGTGGAATGCCCGGCGTGATTAGATTAACTACAAGATCACTAATTGCGTTATTTATCATATATTCGCGCCACGATTTATATCGCATGTCAAATGGGTGATTACTCTCGCTTAAACCAATTGGGATGATTTTAAAACCAATTTGCAGGCGCCGCCGCATATTTTCCACAAATAATCGATCCTGATGTGTTGTTATAGATGCGCAAAATAAATCTATACTGTTACCATGCTTTTTGGCTATATTATTGAAAAATTTGACATCCTCATCGACATATGCATACATGATTTCGTGAAATGCTTTATTCATGTGAAAATCTGTAATTTTGTGAATATAATCCCACATCGCGAGGAACCAAGTAGCGGCCAAAAACATCAAAGGATACGACTCGTTTTTAACTATGTACGACAATTTGCTAAGACTGTCGCTGTTTGCTTTTACAAAATTAGACGGAAAAACCTGTGGGTGGTACGACCAACCACGTGCTTCTTGCACGTTTAATATGTGTTGTTCAATGTCGTCCCATATTTCTCTGTAGGTACTTCTGGAGTCCATTATTTCGTTCCAACGCACCAATCTATTGCGGTATTCGCCATCTGCTGAATTGTATGAATGTGAAAAACTAAAATGCATAAACGCGTATTTGTCTTTGACATAATCATAACGCTGTATGTATAGAGAACGTTTGATATCATCTGGTATCACGTCGAAGTCAAAAGCAAACAAAAATCCATAATTCGTCTCTTGCATAGTCGCGCTGTCGTTCAATTTGAACACAATTATGTTAATACCAGTGCTATTTATTTCGTAATATGCTTTAATTGTGGATATGTTCATTAGTCGTTTCATCATACCATCGACATATTTTGTTGTGTGATTGGTCTTTGGGATCATGTCTAATTCTTCATATTGCTTTTGGATATATTTGTAAACTTTGTCAAAAGGAACCGACTGTATAATTTTTTTGGCTTCAGTACCGCAAATTGGCCTGTACTTGTTTTTAGCCTTCTTGGTATCGCCCGATTTAACGGTATCCATAATAAAGTTTTAGGATGTGTTATATAGAAGCAGCCATGAATCTTGTAGATAAAATAAAAGAACTCAAAGGCCAACAATCTGTCGTTAGCGGCGGTACGATTAAATCGCCGCTGGTGCAATCGAACTACGTCCCTATTAACATTACAGATGTCAAAGTGGGCGATTTTATTGAATATGAAAACAAAAACACTTCTGCAAAACACAGAGGCTTAGTTGCGAATATAATTAGTGGCGAAGTAACACAATTCGTGATGCGCATAGGCCCGAAGTCGTGGTTCATTAACGTCGACAATATTAGAAACGTTGCGAAAAATGTCAAATCCGCAAAAAAAATTGAACCGCAACACATCAACGATCTTATTCAAACAGTCGAAAATATCGAAGTAAAAGCGCCAAAAAAAGATACACAAGAATTCTATGAAACAGGTGAAAAATTGACCAAACAAGAATATGAGAGCCTCAAAAACTCTATCGACGTATGTAGACAAGATGTGATTCGTTTGCGAAATAGTTTAAATGATGTGATCAATTGGATTAATAAGCAATCGTAATTTTTTTTAACTTTGCGCCGGAGCCGATGTCGCAGAAGCGTCTGTATTAGGCTTTAGCAATCCAGCTTCTGCTTGAATATTTTGCACAAATCCTTCGTCTTCTGCCAAAATCAACATCTTTTGTTTGACCTTAGTTGCATCTGTTTCTGCAAAATTCCAAACATCAACACGCACACAGCCATCTGGAGTATCTTCTGCGACACCAGTAAAATTACTTAGATCTGTCTTCTTGATTTCTGAATTTGCTTCCTTCCACGCCTTGAAACTAGGGTCGTCGGGGCCATTTTCGATGATATTCTTTCTCTTTTCTTTGGAGACAGTCTTTTTCACGATATTTGATGCCATTTGTGCATCGATTTCGTGTTGCATCATGATGCCTTCTAGCACTGCGGTCTTTTCGTTATTATATTGCACATTTGCACGATTTGGCGCCGTTGCCTCAATGACAGTCCAATCGCCAGTTTTGATTGTATAAACACTGGAAATAAATTGATTTGTTGCACGATTACGTTCTTCAGTTGCTTTCCCCAGGTCATCATACACGCCAAAAACATTAATTGCGCAGTTTAATTCCTTGCGTTCCGGATATAAATTGTTAGTGGCTTCGGTTAATTTATCGTAATATTCGGTCAAATATTGGTCGAAATGGTAGAAAGTATCAAGTGGTGGGATCATTTCGTAATGTTCGCCAGCAACAGTTGTTGCATTTGGACCTTCAGCGTTTTTCTTTTTCAACGCCAAAATTGCTTCAAAATCTGGAACATCGACCTCATATTCAGTTCGCACAGGTTCAGTTCGCACAACTACACCATTTTTTTTGTATACTCGATTGACCATCTTAAATCGTTTTTCCTTTTTAGTGGGTAACTTGCCTTCCAAATTCTTTAAATCGTCGCTAATCTTGAACTTTGGATCGATTTCGCGCAGATGATTAATTGCACATTCCGCCGCCATTGATGCAATTGGTTTGCGAGATTTGACATTATCATCTGGTGCATATGACGATCGCACATGTTGATCGGGGTTGAATTGAAAAACAGTCTCCAAAAATGCCATTACGTTAATTCGGCGTTGCATCATTTTGCGGTTGTATTCGTAATCATACAACACCTTTGCATCGCCAGCTTTGATTGCGTCTTCCGGCGTTTTGAGCAAATCGGGATTTTTAATATATTCGGCGACTGGAACAACTGGAATACCCTTTGGTACGTCCCATTCTTCGCATTGGCGAAATAAAAATCCAATTAATCCAGTCATTAGAAATCGGCGCATCCATGTTTCGTTAATTTGCGTCAACGAAAAGTTCAGATAATGGCGATCTTCCAATTGGATGTTGCGCAAATAGGGGTTGTGCAGCTTTTGCAACGCTTGCAAATCCGACATAGATAATCTCGCAAAATCATTATCTGACAAATCTGCAACTTCTTTTGCCAGTTGATTCAGTCTGTCATTTGACAGATGGTTTTTTTTGAGCTCGGTAATAGCCGAATCCATCGTATATATATGATATTATCGATGTTGGTTAAACATAAATAAATGACTTTTTGTCTAAATTTATGGTGGTACTATAAAAACAATGTCGACATATATCGACGTCCTTAATGCAAATATTTTAACAAAATTTGATAAATTCTCTGAGATTTTTAGTATTTATGAGCCATATTTATGCGATACAAATGAATATGACACATTTGCCAAAATATTTGACGATTTCATGAAATCAAAAAAGCAATTTCTCACCGAAAGCATAATTGTTTTTTCAAAAAAACAGCCGATTGAACGTGTTTACGCGGACATTTCTAATATTATACAAGCTTGCGACATCAGTGGCTTATTCGATAAAATAGAGACATGGGTCGAATCCGTGTCGCCATTGTTATCTGAAAAGCCAAAAATATCGGTTACGAGACTTCTCGAAGAGCAGTCGAAATTATCAATAGAGATCAAAATCGACCTTAATCAGCAGAATATATGCCCGTTTTGTTCTGCCGATGCAACTGCCGATGAAAAAAATAGCGAATATATATGCGAGAAATGCGGCTATATTATCAGTTATAACGACGAATTGACCATCGAAAACGACATTGCGATCAACAGCACCAAGCGCGAAAAAGTCAACAAATACGCTTCAACCATCCATTGTAGTACGTGGTTGCGCCGAATCCAAGGTAAAGAAAAAGTCGATATTTCAGACAAATTAATAAACGAAATTAAAGTTAGGATAACTGGCGACGGTGTCAGAATTTGCGATATAACATGCGAAATAATACGTAATTACTTGCAAAAAATGAAGTTGACAAAATATAACAACGATATACCATACATTTGGAAATTAGTGACAAATAAAGAATTGGCCTTACTTACAGATGCAGAAGAAAATACTATTATCAATATATTCTCATCTGTCGTTCAAACAATTAACAATATGACGCAAAGCAAAGAGCATTGCAAATACATACCATATTATATCTATAAGATTATCGGCATAGTAATGGCAAACCCGCGCGATCGCAACCGCAAACGTGACTTACTGTCATGCATCCACATGCAATCGCAAAATACATTGGCAACAAATGACAAACTGTGGGATATGGTATGCAGGGAAAATAGTTTTCTGCGTAATTATAAGGCGCCAAAATAATATTGATTTTGCAGATGTCTTATAACATGAACGTCACTTCTGCATTGCTCGGATGTTCGTTTATTTGCATCTTTTTGGCAAATATATTGGTAATTGTTGTCATAAACATGGCCGGCGAGTATGATAGTTGCAAATTTGATGTAACACCATACATAATCGCCAATATGTTGGCCATAGATTTTACTGTCATCTATATGGCGGCAACGGAAAAATTCGTATCTTTGCGGGCAAAGCTGGTTAGTTATATTATATACATGTTGGCAATAGCGTTCCAAGTATCCATGTTAGTTGTAGATGTGGTCGAATTAAATGCCGACTGTGTTCGGGAAATACGTAGAGATGACGCAGTGTTTGTTACGTTATTGGCATTTCCATTCATGCATGGGATCTCAATTATATTCTTAGCATGTGTATACCCAATAATGGCGAGGGAATTTTGGCAAAACCTAAAGAGGATGATTTTGGATTACAACGGAAATTGATTTTTATAATCATATAAAATGGAAATCGTTTCGACAGAATCGACTGTTTTGCTGATTGACACTGGTAAAACTGAACATGTGCCGCAACCATGTTTCAAAAGGAAAACATATGGCTTAATCAAAAATATCGCACATTTAATTGTTATGTCGACGCAGTTGATGCTCGGAATGCTGTTTGTTATGTGTAATAAAGATTATGTCGAATGCAGCGATGTAATGTTTGCATTTATGATGGTTGGTTTTTACATCAAATTGATACTTATACTTGTGGCACTCGACCTTAATACTCGCAAACGATTAGTTGTGGCATGTACTCTCGTGTATCTAATGTGCGCAACATCGTTTGTGATAGTTCTGAAATCATCCGAATGCGAACTGCAAGAAAGGGCGAAAACTGCACAATATGTAGATTTTGCACTTACATTGTTATTGACAGCAGTTGCAATTGTTAAAATGCGTAATATTTGAATTTTTGATTTTTTTTATCTTATAGATGATGCGGTCGATAGTGTACGCTGTTCTGCTAATTTTGGCAATTCACGCATTTTGCACCGCATTGACAAGCAAAAAAATAAATGACGCGACATATTTGTATTCTATTACAAATGCTTATCTCCGTGCCGTGTTAATTTTCGTATCATCGATAATTAACGAAAAATCGCCGGTTATTGACGTAGTAATATTTGTGTTAGCACTCACAAATGTGAATGCGAATTTATATGCCGATAGCATTTTCTTGCCAATAATGTTTGTTATGACTATGTTTTCGTTACAGCAAAGGTATCTGAACCATTGGATTTTTAACTAGGGACAATTTTTCATCTTTGCGTTTGATATCGTTGATAGTTTCAAACTCGTTATATCGTGGTTTTTGACGTGCCATATGAACAGAAACAGGTGCTGTACTAACAGATTCTGCATTTTCAATGTCAATTGCCATTGTGTTTCGTGGTTTTTGTCCAATTTTTTGTACTCCACCGGTGGCTTTTGTTTGCCATGAATCGTTGCGTAACTCCTCGAAATTACTTCTGGCGCGTGTTGCACTATTTTTCTGTGGCTTAAATGCAGCGTAACTGGCAACGGATTTGGCATCGCCAAACATTTGGGAGTGCGATGTGTCGCGATTTAACATACCATCTTTTTTTGTGCTGGCTTTTATCGAGTCTGTTAATGCTTCGGAAAATAACGCACTTGACAAAACTTGTTCGCGGATGTCACTTTTCTTCTCGATTGTTGCCTTTGTTGCCGCTGCCATAGACTCTGCGACGTTTGGCGATACAAGCGATTTTCGCAACAACATGTTGGATTTTGTTTGTTCCACGCTCATCACTTTGCGGCCGTCTGATTTGTCGCTAGAATCTGATAATTTAGCACTATTCGTCGCCATTTCAAAGATACGATCGAGTTTTGCACTTGCGCCGAGTTTTCGTGATCGTAGTTCGCGCGTTTTCCCATATTTAGTCTCCGCAAATGATTCTTTTGTATTGACTCGGTTTTGCACGACATCGATGATGTTTTTGGCCAATTTACGCGACATTTTGTTGTCTTCGATCTGTTTGACGCGCACATGGTCGTATTCAATATTATTTAGGCTTTTGCGTGGGTTTACGGCACATGGATGAATGATAGGTGCAATTTGATTATATGACGCAATTCGTATTCTATGGTCTGTTACAGATCCGTGGTGAAACATCTTTGTCGCATTAGAATAATTGTTCACAGGATCGCGACGTAGAAATGCAGGAGCATCAGATAAATTTAAAATTGTTCCAGATTTTTCAACCATTAATGCGTTCACGCGGCCATATTCTGGACCAGCTGGCGTAAGCATATTATCGAGACTCTCGTCGTAATTTTGCCATCTTTTTTGGAAATTGCGTTGATCTGCGCGAATGCGTTGTGCATATTCAGCTGGTGCAAATGGTCGTTCAGTAACTGCTTGAAGTCCGTCATCGTCGAAAGAATGGTTGGCCGCACGTGGAACAACATTCCGTAAGAAATCTTCACGACTAAACGACATATTATAACTCTTCATATCTGGTTCGATTTCATATGTTGGAAGCAACTGACCTTCTTCAAGATAATACGAATCGTCGTACATTGCGCCGTTTTCACGCAAATTAAGACGATTTGCGCTTTGCAACGATGTTGATCGTACGCCGTCGCTTTCGTAACATGGTTTATCCGCTGTCATGTCAGACAACTGATCACGTGCATATTGCTCAAATTCTTCGGCGATGTACGAATCATCATTATGCATGTCTGCAGGATCATCGGATACCTGATACGAGCCGTAAGCCATGTCTTCTGGTATGACACCAGAAATTTCATCATTGTAATTATGCTCCATGAAAATTGAAATTAAGCTTATTGTATAAGATATATAAACATATAAAATATTTAAAATGACTGATTTTTTGGATACACGACAAAAGCATTCTTCATATGTTGATGTTGTCAAAACTAAAACATTGGAAACTGATAATTTATTAAATGCTGTACATGCTATTATTTTAAATTACGATAACACGGCAAAGTCTGTAAACGAAACAAAGCAAATAGATAATGTAAGTTCAACGGTAACAGCTGACGGTGCAAATACTACGGTAACAACTGATAATGTAAGTGCGACTGATAATGTAAGTGCGACTGATAATGTAAGTGCGACTGATAATGTAAGTGCGA
>ERZ1292633.4308-Hain-H41-02um-R1-4308-length-13285-cov-14_pt1 | contig 13285 bp, 12 predicted proteins | sample MGYA00564406_ERZ1292633 | MGnify/ENA primary metagenome ERZ1292633 (study PRJEB36523, sample SAMEA6512639) | groundwater metagenome | collected 2019-01-08 | study: AquaDiva: Metagenomics assemblies of 32 groundwater samples
CAATGATCTCCCCCCGCGGCGCGCGCATCATCAGCACGCCTACCGGCAGATTTTCAAGCAGGACCGCGAGCTTCTTTTTTTCTTCCTCCACCAACCGCTGGCGTTCTTCAAGCGACGCGGTCATCGCATTGAACGCATGCCCGAGCTCTTCTCTCTCATCACCCGTCTTTGCAACATTCGCGCGATGTCTCAAATCACCCCCCCTCACTATTTCCGCGCTTTGGCGCAACATTCTAATCGGCTTGGTAAGCATTCGGGAAATAAAGAATGCAAAGAATGCAATAAGTATGGCAACCGCCGTAACAACTCTGAAAAATCGCGTTTGGGCTTTTTGCACCGGCAAAAGTGCTTCTTGCTTATCTATGTCAACAATAAGCACCATTCCTTGGTCAATCATGCACATTGAAGCGCCAAGCACCACCGCGCCGGAATGATCCACATACTCTCCCAACACCTCTTTTTCTTTTTCCAAACACTCGAGCACCGGTAGTGTACTTAAAGATTTATCATGCACCGGATCGATCTCTTTTTTGACCGGATGTAAGATCACGTTTCTTTCATGGTCAACGACATACACATGGAGCGTTTTCGTATTCCCGCCGATGATCATCTCCAGATCCATGTTCATATTTGTGATAAAGTTCGCCGAAAGAATACTCTCCAAATCCTGAGAAGTAAATGCGTTCGTGATGACGCCTAAGAATTCGTGGGTATCTTTATCGGTGATCGGTGATGCAACTACAAAAGGAGAAATAATGCCAAAATGAACATCCTCCGCATCCGTGCGTACCAACACCGCAGCTGTCCTCCCTTCTTTAAAATACACATCGGCGGATTCGTTTTTACCGATCTCTTTTTCATCGGTTGAGGCAATGATCGTGCCGTCTTTATCTAATATCGAGATGCCTATGAGCCGCTCATCGAGCGTTTTTTTATTCACTAAGAGATGCTTATTTAGCGCGTCCCTGTTTTTTTCTGAGCCGCCGGCGGTAAGCCTCTTTACTTCGTCTCGGATATATCCGTCTGAGGAAAAGTCCCTCGTTCGCAAAGTGATATTATTGAAAAATTCCAACACCCGCACCTCCTTTGACTCTGCCAGCAACACGAGCGTATTAAAAATTTCTTTTTTTATAACCGCCTCCTCGTTGCGTATGTAGAAAACGCCAAACACCGCCATCGGGAGTAATCCTGTAAGAAACAGAAAGAACGCGAGTTTCTTGGCGATTCTCACGCGAAAATAAAATCGAGGTGCCTCTTTCTTTGCTCCGCTTACTATTTCTTGTTCCATAGAATACGCTGAATTAATTCTTTTTTATTCCGTTCTCTGCTTTTTCAGGCAAAAAAACGGAAAATGTCGTTCCTTTTCCTTCTTCCGAATTAAACCATAGTTTTCCCCCCAGCAACACGATATATGCACGGCTCAAAAAAAGCCCCAAGCCCGTTCCGGGAACCTCTGTTGTGTCAAAATTGCTCCCGCGGAAAAACCTCGTAAAAACAAGCGGCTGCTCTTTTTCGGGGATTCCTTTCCCAAAATCTTGCACTTCAATAAGCACTCCGATCTTTTGCGGCGTAATGTTCAGCTTAATTTCACTTTTTGGAGAAGAATATATGATTGCATTATCCACAATCTCATATATACTTTTCACCGCCAATTTTTTATCGGTATATATCGCCGCTGTTTGAGAAATCGGTGAAACGGTGATAGAAATTTCCTTCTTCTTTGCTGTTTCGCGCGCCGCATTCATTATTTCATCGAATATATCCGTAAGCTTCACTAACTCACTATGAGATATGATGGTTCCTTGGTCGAGTGCCGATACGGCAAGAAGATCTCCTACTAATTTATTCACGCTCTGCAACGACTTATATGCGGTTTTTATATTTTCACCCGCCGCGTGCGGATCTTTTTCATCCATGGCAGATTCAAGGTTCCACATCGCTTTAGTCATCGGTGTGCGCAACTGATGCGACGCATATGCAAAATCGGAGCGAAGAGCCTGCGCTTCGCGCTCGTGCGATATATCACGAAATACAATGATGACAGCCGCTACTTCACCCTTCTTTCCCATAATCGGCGCGGCACTGTCACCCACCGGAATCTCTTTCCCGCTTTTATGAATGAGCAACGTATGCTCTTCCATGAACTTCACTTGTTTAAACAAGAACGCTTCTTCAATAAATATGATATTCTCTTTTCTGTCGTTTTCGCGGATAAGCCGGACGATATCGCGAAACGGCTTCCCAATCATTTCCTCCTTCGTCCACCCGCTGAGACGCGTTGCGGCGGCATTACACTGAGTAATTTTCCATGTCCTGTCTATGATCACCACTCCTTCTCCGATGCTTTCAAACAGTAACTTCTCTTTTTCCAAAGAAGTATGGAGTATGTGAAGAATTCCCACGATACAATACGTAAAAAATAAAGCAAACGCGATGAGTGCGCCGTATGCCGCCATAATAAGCCGGAGAGAGGCATCGCGTTCGGCAAAAGCGATGGCGGTCGGCTGCGCCGCAACAACTCCCCATCCATAGTGATGCACCGGCTCATATGCGGAAACACGCTCCTCGTTTTCGATCGGATTAAACGTAATCTCCGCTCCTCCTTCTCCGCGCAACACTTTTTGCACGACAGGCACCGAAGAAAAATCAACAATGTCCGTTTCTGATGAAAAATTGGGATGTGAAATAAGCCGCCCTTTTTGATCGACAAAATAAACGATTCCTTCGTGGCCGACATCTATGTGCTTTTTCCAATCAAGAAACGCTTCCGCGCGCACCGTGAAACCGAATATCCCTATCGGTTCATTAGATTCCGCTGTGATGGGAACAACAACAGAAACGACCTTATAATTCGGAAGGGCAGCGCGCTTAAACACTTCGGAAACATACGGCTCCCAGTTCGCACTCACCCCCCGATACCAATCGCGCTGTGCATAATTTTTCCCCACAAGCGCAGTATAATCGGGCCCCTGCGGCGCATATGCGTGAACTGTTCCCGCAGTATCTGCGAGAAACACCATATCAACAAATGGAAATTCGACGGCAACAGTCGCATAGCCCATCGCTTCGTCCCATTTGCCTTGCAAAACCGCCTCGCGTAGCATTTTCCGTTCCGCCAAGCTCTTCCCCACATCAATGATGCGATTAAATCGCTCTTCGATTATTGATGCGGCAAGATGAGCGATAGTATTACGACGAACCATAACTATCTTCGTTAGCTTTCTCTCTATTTCAAAATAGCTGACCACACCAAGAACGCCGATTGGAGCGATAAGAATGATAAAAATAAAAAACATGACGCCAAGATGCCTTGTTCTTGTTTTAAATGCCTGCTCTATGATACGAGAAAGAAAATTCATTGTTTTTATTATAGCATAAGACTGTGGCGCACAACACCAAAGCCGCCCGATTGGGCGGCTTTGGTGTTGCTTTACTTTTTCTTCAAAATCTATTTTTTGTTTTTCTTCACACCTGTTTTCTTTGCCGCTTTTTTAACCGCGGTTTTTGTTGCCGTTTCTTTTTTCACGGGCGCTTGCGCGACAGGAGCCTTCTGCGAAGCCGCAGGAACATCCTTTACCGCTTCTTTCTGTTGCACGAGCTTCACGCGAACAAGCGTATCCACTGTCTGGATAAGCCGTTCGAGCTTCGCATTGACCGCCTCCAGCTGTCTTTTTACATCGTCATTTCCTCTGTTGCTTTCACCAGTAGCTCGTGCGGGCGCGGGATTGCTGAATTCTTTTCTTACAAATCCTTCCGTGCTTTGCCCTCGCTTACCCCCGAAACAATCGTTGCAATATACGGGCTTTTCACCGGAAGGGCGAAAAGGAACTTCACAGCTCTTACCGCAATCACTGCATGTCGCTTTGTGCATGACAGCAGCCTCTCTGTTCCCCGCTCCGCGATCTCCCCAGCTTTTTTTAGGGAAACTCGGCCGTCCGGAATCTCTCCCGCCATAGCGCGAACCCCCTTGATCACTGCCAAACCGATCATTGCCGCCCCCCTGTTTAAAATGTCCCATAAATATAGTTATGTTTAATAGTATACCGTATGCGAGAGTCTGCGCCTTTATGCGAGAAAAAGCAAGCCCCCACACCTATATAGTAGGTGTGGGGGCAAGGATTTGTCGTATGCTATTACATTTCTACTGAGTTGTACCGGGCAGTTTGCACGCTCCCAACGATCGTATAGCCGCACCCGCTTTTAAGGCATGGCATTTATTGGGATATGTTGTGCCATTAACGCCGCACACAGGGAGATATTCTTGAGTGCAGATAATTTGCCCTGCATTGAGAGGAGGTAAAAGATTTGTCGTCCCTGTCCCGCTTGTTGGCGGCAGTATACCTTCTGATGATGATGCAGGACGAATCCCCGGCATGGGCATCGGTTTTAGCAATGGCGCGGGCTGTGATTTGAATAACACATTGCCTTTCAAAGCATTACGCGCGATCATATCGGCAGAAGTCGCCTGTCCAAACGCTTCGCCGTATTTTCCTGCCGCTAAAGCGGTTTTTGCATTATCAAGATGTTTTTGGGCCTGCGCCGACAAATTTTTCATGCGGGTAGTGTCGGTATCGGTAATGTGCGCCCCCGGCTCATCAATGGCGATGCCAAGCTCTTTTATTGATTCTTCCGCGCGCCTTACTTGCTCTTCGGCTTTTTCTTTCTTGATCTCTCCTTGCTTGGCGGCTTTTTCCAAGATCTCGCTTTGCGTTGATTCTATTTGCCCTCTCATCGCCGGAGACATCAAAACCCGTCCTTTCACATCTTCCAATACTTTCATTTTCAAATCAAAATCAGGATCCCCGGGACGGGACATTCTCTCTAACATATGAGGGACCATAAACGTTCTCTGCGCCTCCTCCGGCATGGCATTGACCCTCTCCTCAAATTTTTCCATCAGATCATTTTTCACGCCGTCAAATCCTGCCCGACGATTCTCCGGTAATTTTTCCGCAATTTTTTCCATCATCTCCATCCCGCGAAGCTCTCTGAGCGGACTGTCCGGCCGCGCCTCGATAGCCCTTTTCATTCTTTGTTGAAACGCTTCCTGACTATCAAACTTCTCGGGGACCTTCATAAGCGCTTCGTTCATTTTGTCCTGCATCACCCCTATTTTTTGTTTCAACTCTGGATTATTTTCAAATTTCTGCTTCAGTTCGCCAAAAAGCTGCTGATGCTTAACCGAACGATCCGCAAGTTTTTCCATCAGCGTATTCACGTTGGGATTTTGACTGGTCTCTTTCAGCGCTTCAAGCCGGTTTTTCAAACGATCCACGTTGGTTTGATAATTCTGACTGGCTTTTGTGATCGCGTCCACGCGATCAGGGGTAACCTCTTTCATTTTTGCGATTTCCGCCGCCTGTTCATTGGCGATATCCAGCTCCAGCTCGGCTTTCTTCACGGCATTAAACGTAAATGTCCGCTTGATGGATCTGCCCCAATTTTTCAAAAAATAGACCCTGCTTGTGGGTAATATGCCCGGGTCGGATACCCCAAGATCCTGAGAAGTTATCTGTTCTTCGGCGGCGGCAACGACAGAATCGCTCACCGCATCTTGAGCTGTATCGTCTTGAGCAACAACGTAATTGAATGTAAAGGCCAAACTCAACGCCAACACCGGCACAAGTAATAATTTTTTCATATGTTTATGTTCAGCATAGCACCGCGCCTACATTCCTTCAATAAAGGATATCCACTTACTACTCACTTTGAATTACGAAATGTCAGATTCGAGGCGCGCCGAGCATTGAAGCTGAAGCTGTACTATACAGTACAGCGAGGCAAGAAGCGGAGGCGGAACGAAGAAGGTGGCGTTTCGTAATGCAAAGTACTCAACAATGACTTCCTGCGACAAAGCCCGTCGTCCAGCATATCTGCAAGCTATACCCTCCCGAAGGGCGGTCGATGTTTAATGCGTCGCCGACAATATAAAGATTCGGCACGAGGCGCGACTGCATCGTTTTAAAATCCACCTCTTTGAGATCTGCGCCGCCCGACGACACGATCGCCTTATCCGCGCCAAGCAACCCTTTTACATGGAGCGGAACGGCTTTCAGTAACGAGACTAACCTCACGCGCTCCTCTTTTTTCACGCTGTGATTTGCCGTCTCGCCGTCGATCCATGCAAGCGCAAGCAACGCAGGAACAAGCCCAGACGGCACCAGCGCGTCAAGCGTATTTTTTATCTTTTTATTGCTTTCCCCAATGAGCAGTTTTTGCAATTCTTTTTTGAGCTCGGCGTGGTCGTATTTTTGGAACAGATCAAGCATGATCACCACGTCGCCTTGCTCTAAAAGCTCGCCAATCATGTTGCTCATATTCAACACCGTCGGGCCGCTGATGCCAAAGTGCGTAAAAAGCACTTTCCCTTTTTTCACCCCTTGCTTCTTTCCGTCCTGAAACACCGTAAGCTTGATATCGGTCAGCGTTACGCCGCTTAGCTTTTTTGCCCACGCATCTTTGAGCGCGACGGGAACCAGCGCATAACTATTTTTTATGACGGTGTGCCCGAGTTTTTCAAGCCACGAAAACCCTTCCCCCGTAGAGCCGGTTTCGGGGCGTGATGTTCCTCCTGTGGCGACCACGCATGCTCGCCCGACAACTTCTGTTGCATCGCTCAGCCGCACATGCATGTGGTGCTTCTTTGCATCAACCGCAATATCCTCAACCGCGGCGTTCATGTGCACCCGCGCGCCGCCCTCTTGCATATACCATACCAGCACATCCAGCACCGATTGCGCTTTATCGGAAACAGGAAACATTCTCCCCTCCTCTTCTTCTTTGGTCGCCATGCCGCGCCGATTGAAAAAAGCTATCGTATCTTGTACGTCACATTGCGCAAACGCGGAAAAAAGAAACTGGTCGCTCCCTTTGTAGTGCGCAAGCATCGCGCGGGTATCAGGCTTGTTATTGGTCAGGTTGCACCGCCCGCCGCCGGTGATGAGCAGTTTTTTGCCGAGCGTCGCGTTTTTTTCAAGCAGAACGACAGACCTGCCGCGCTCAGCCGCTCTGCCAGCCGCCATCATGCCCGCCGGCCCGCCGCCGATGACGACGACATCCCACACGGTATCAGTTTTCCGTTTTGTAGCCATACTATTTATCCGCTTTCCAGTGTATCAGATTCCCCCGCCTCGGTCATTTTCCCTCTTGTAATGCAAAAAGTCGGGATAACTCCGGCTTTTTCTTTACACTACTATTGATAAAATTTCTGCGGCGATTTCTGTAGGCGTTTTTTGAGAGGCATCTACAGTGATATCTGCGAATTGCTTATATAAATTTTCACGCTCTTCAAAAAGTTTTTGGAAGGTCTTTCCCTCAAGACCAACAATACCTCTGGAGTTAGCATCTATGCGCTCTTCTATGCTTTTTGGATCTGCGTGGATATAAACGACAGTGGATATATTCTTGAGCAATTCCATTGCCTCCCTTGAATAAATAATACTCCCGCCGGGAGCTATGACTGCATTTTGTATTTTCGAAAGCTCTTTCATCTTTGAAGCTTCCTCTTCAATAAATGAATCGTCCCCCAGTTCATTCAAAATATTTTGGAGTGGCTTTCCATAATCTTCTTCCATCAGCTTGTCGATATCCTGAAAACTCCATCCGAGAGAATGAGCCAGAATAGTTCCGACAGAGCTTTTTCCGGCTCCCGCCATTCCGATGAGTGTTATATTTTGTTTTTTCATATACTTCTCGGAGTCCGAACACTAATAATTTTAATGCTCCAGCTAAAATTGCGCTTTAATAGCTGTTATATATTCAGGATGATCGATAGCGTGCGGAGACCCTTTGACAACCACTAACTTTGCTTGCTTAGCCAGTCTTGCTGTTTCCTCACAGCGAATTTTTAATTGCGGATACTGCCTTCCCTCTTTTTCTCCGTAAAATACAACTGCCGGCACGGCAAGGTCTTGTGCAATTTCTTTTCCACTCCTTTGCAGTGAATCACTGATTCTTCTTTTTCCGATATACTTTGCTATCCGCGGCTTCATGCTTCGCACATCTTCTTTGAAATCCGAACTTAACGAGCACAGATATATTTTCTTCGGCTTCAGTTTATTTGCAGTGATAAAAGCAATAACAGCTCCGTAAGAAAACCCTAAAACATAATTGTCTTTAACCTTATGCTTTTCATAGAAACTTTCAAACTCCACAGCATAATCGGTCATCGTTGCCCGCTCCCAGGTGATAGGAACAAGGGAAACCGTAAATCCTTTTGCGATCAAAAACCTCTTTAACCATACAAATTGCTTGTCGGTAGTTTTCTGCTTGAATCCGGGGACGATAAATATCTTTTTCATACATTGTAATATCAAAGATATTTTATCATTATTGTGGAATTTAACCATCTACTCAATTTTGTCCGATTTCTGAAGGTTGTGCTTCATACAAAGAAGTCGAACATTCTTTACTGACAAGCTAGTTCCTCCTTTAGAAAATGGTAGGTCATGATCAAAGTGTAGATTTTTAGAATCTCCACAAATTACACACTTCCCTTGATCTCGCTTCCATACCTCTCTTTTTATATCTGAAGGTATCAAACGAGTATGCTCAATACTCGCAACCATATTTGCAGTAGCCTCGCTACGATCAGAGAGTCTTAAAATGTAACGAAATGTATTACGTTTCCCATCATTGAATATTTTATAATCTATTAGATCGAAAAAACCTTTCAAGGACCACACACCTGGAAATACTTTTTCGTAAACTTTCACTAACTCCGGCGTAGTCCCATTTTCTTTATACTCTTTAACCACTTTTATGAAGTGTCCATTTTGAGTTAACCGGCCGCCCGACAGTTTATCGGGTTGATCCTCAACCTTTGGGTTGTGGTCATGAGCCCTCTTAGACACATCATGCCCCTCATATTCAATTGTTATCCCATCTTCGTGAATCCTGTCTTGGTACGGTGCATTTGATCTTTGAGACATCAAGATAACAGAGTAGGCTGGGTTCATTCGAAAGTTCATTCCCCGTTGAAGCGTTTGCACGTTTTCAGCATCACACATCTCTCGATAACTTAATATATCGTCTTGAATCTTGTTCATTTTTTAAATACTAAAAAATATGGGAGTTTATCCATTCCCGTATACGTAAACATCTCATAATTAGCTCGCCTAGCTGTTTCAGAAAGGCGATAGTTGGAAAGATTCTTTTTTGGCACAAAAGGATAAAATCTTACTTCTTGTTTTGGACTGCCTTTCTCCATCCATTTAAAATTAAGAAAAAGAGGTGGCGTCATATAACCAGACTTCAACACTTTGTTCATAATTTGCCACCCTGCTCCAAAAACTACAGCTTTTGGCTTACTCTGATTTGTTTTTACTTGCGCACGGAAAGAACATCCTGTGCATTGAACATCATATAAAGGATAGTTTGGTGGGAGCTTCATCAACTTCTTTCCACAATTCTGACACGGAATAAGATCGACAATTTCTTGTTCTCCTGAATTACCTGATTCTTTGTTAGTTATTTTTTTCATAAATTTCGATACTCCTCGGACTCCGAACCTATCTCAAACTGGTTGCCAGGCTTGGATTCGAACCAAGATACTCGGATTCAGAGTCCGAGGTCCTACCATTAGACGACCTGGCAGTGTGCAAAACGCACAAGCGCGCGCTTTGTAAAAAGCACGCGCAGTATAGCCCAAAGCCGTTAAATTTTCAAATGCTTCCTGATGGCGAGAATGCTCCCGATGACGCTCAGCACGATGCCTGCCACAAGCAAAATGAGCCACAGCGTGAAAAAATTCTGCGTAAAATACTCTAAAAGATCCGCACCCGGGAAAAATCGTTTAAACACCGGCGAGAGTACGAAGATGAACGGGTAGAACACCAGCATCGTCGCGATTGACGCAACCACCCCGTAGAGAACCCCGGCGATAAGGAACGGCCCGCGCACGAACCAATTTGTCGCGCCCACAAGTTTCATGATGCTGATCTCGTCGCGGAGCGTATAGATCGCGATACGGATGGTATTGAACGCGACCAACAGCGCAATGAGCGCAAGCACGAAACTCGCCACCGCCCCGCCCTTTCTTATCGCCGACACGATCGCCGTCAAGCGGGTAATGGTCTCTTTGTTTTCGTAATAGTTTACTTTATTGATAAGGTCTTTATACTGGTCGCCTTCGAGGAAACTTACCACCACGGGGAAATTCCCCGGGTCTTTCGCTTTGACATTCAAGCTTGCTTCAAGCGGGTTCTCGTCGATCTCCTCAAGCGCCTGCAACACCACGGGGTCGTCTTTGTGTTTTTCTTTGAACCGCGTGAGCGCTTCATCGCGCGAAACATACGCGACATTCTTCACTTCGCTCAACGCCAACAGATCGTTCTTTACCTTCAAAACTTCTTCTTCGGCAACGTCCGACTTAAAATACACCGAGACATCGATCTTGTTCTCAAGATTCCCTACGAGCGCCTCGGTAAGCACCGACAAAAGCACGAGCCCCAGCACCATGGAAAGCGCAAGCATCATCACGGAAATCGTGGCGGTCGAAAGCCACCCGTTGCGCCAGAAATTAAGCGCCCCCGCAAGTATGATACGTTTGAGTGTTGTAATCATTGTGCTTTTAGAAATTAGAAATTCGACATTCGAAATTAGAGGATATATCTCCCTCCTTCTTCGTCCCGCACGACTTTTCCTTTATCAATGCTTATCACACGTTTATTGATCGTGTTGATGATCTCGCGGTCATGCGTGGCGAGAATGATCGTCGTGCCGAGCTCATTGATCTTCATCAGCAGACGGATGACATCCCATGTGTTGAGCGGATCAAGATTTCCCGTCGGTTCATCGGCAATGATGATGTCGGGCTGATGCACCAGCGCCCGCGCGATTGCGACGCGCTGTTGTTCCCCTCCGGAAAGCTCGCTCGGGAAATTGCGCGCCTTTTGCTCCAACCCCACCAGCTGTAATATCTGCGGCACATCTTCGTCTATTTCTTTTTTGCTCCTACCCGCAACCTCCATCGCAAACGCGACATTCTCGTACGCCGTTTTCTGCGTCAGCAGTTTAAAATCTTGAAATACCGTGCCGATCCGCCGCCGTAACAACGGTAATTCTTTGTGCGGGAGCGCGGTGATCTCCTTGCCGTCAAGAAACACCTTTCCTTCCGTCGGCTTTTCTTCGGCGATAAGAAGCTTCAGAAGCGTTGACTTGCCCGCGCCCGACTGGCCAACGATGAATACAAACTCCCCCTGCGCGATGGTAAGGTCCACCTTATCAAGCGCGACGTGAGAATTATAGTATTTAGAAATTTTTTCAAATACGATCATAGCTTCTTTTCATTATCGGTGCTTTTGCGACTTTCTGCAACCATGCGCTCTCTCTTATTGCTTCTTTGCGTCGTCTAACCCCAGCTCCGCCTCGATGAACGACGCGATATCGCCCTCAAGCACGTCTTTAATGCGCGATGTTTCCGCATCGGTACGGTGATCTTTTACCATTTGATACGGATGCAGTACATATGAGCGTATCTGACTGCCCCATTCGATCTTCACGCGCTCTCCTTTCAATTCGGATATCTCTTTCGCTTTTTGCTTTTCAAGCTCTCCGGCAAGGCGCGACACCAAAAGTTGCATCGCCTTATCTTTGTTCGCCTGCTGGTTGCGCTGAGACTGGCACGCCACGATGATGCCAGTCGGCTTGTGATGAATGCGTATCGCCGTTTCGCGCTTGTTCACGTTTTGCCCGCCGGGGCCTGAAGAACGGAACGTGTCTATTTCAAGATCGTCTTTGGGTATCTCGACGCTTTCCGTTTCTTCGATCTCGGGAATCACTTCTATAAAAGAAAATGATGTGTGCCGTAATTTCTGCGACGAGAACGGCGATACGCGCACGAGCCGATGAACGCCCATTTCTTTTTTAAGATTGCCGTACGCGTATTTTCCTCTGATCTCCACCGTTGCGTTTTTCGTTACCGGCCCTTCTTCGCCCGAACCCTCGCCGAAATGCTGGTGCACGATCGTCGCCGCCCATCCCTGGTTTTCCGCATACCGGATATACATGCGCAACAACATCGAAGCCCAATCCTGCGCGTCCTGCCCCCCGGCTCCCGCATATACGGAAAGAAGCGCGTTATTTTTATCGTAGGTGCCGGAAAAAAGCTTCAGGCGCCGCGCGCGTTCAAATGCCCGCTCAAAATCGGCAAGCTCAGTAGCAAGCTCCTGCTCAAATTGCTCCCGTTCTTTTTGGTCGGCGATAGATGTGACAAACTCCCAATCGTGCGTTGCTTTTTCAAGCCGTTTGCTGAAGCTTTCCCATTCTTTCACCTCTCCTTTTTTTGCATCAAGCTCGGCGGTAATGCCGGCCGCTTTCCTGTGGTCGTCCCAAAAATGCTCCTGCTGAGTGAGCGCTTCAAGCGCGAGAATGTCTTTGTGGAGTACAGCGAAGTCAAAGACGGTCCTTCATGTTCTGAAGGCCCTCCGTAAGATAGGTGATTTTTTCTTTGAAATTGATCATAGGCACACCCCTACTATAGCAGAAAGGATTGAAAAGTAGCAATTACGATCTATTTACTTTTTTTGACAATTTGCTACTATCGTAGCGTACTTTGAAAATTACATAACCCATCACCAACCAAAAAAGGAGGTTTACCATGTCACCGTCACCATTAATCCACATTGATACTGCGCTATTAGCGACAGAAGCGTCCATCGACATCCAGAATATATTGAGGGGCAAGCCAAAGGATTTAACAGCTATGCGGAGCTTGGCTTTGATCCTGAACGACCTCATCAAGCCCGGTGCTAAAGATGATACAGAGCGCCAAATAGACCCCGTCGCTCTTAGCATTCTCCATACAGCTATGATGGAGGCAGGCATTATTAGTTCGACTGTCAGAGAAATGCTTACCGATGTGGAAGAAATCGCCAAAATGCTCTCCAGTAATGATCCGATAGTGGAGGTCCCTCGGTGGATTATTGGACAAATGAGGGATTTCTGTTCCGCGCTCGGAACAGAAATAGCGGGAGAATGCGCCAACCGCCGCAACCTCCATGCGCGAACGCGAAGATGGTAATAAGTAAACAAAAAACAACAGCCGCATTTGATTTCTCAATGCGGCTTGTTTTATTTCTGGAGCCGGAGGCGAGAGTCGAACTCGCGACTTGCTGTTTACGAAACAGCTACTCTGCCACTGAGTTACTCCGGCATATTCTTCCCTATGTTTCTCTGCTCTTCCTCTCTATTTGGCGGATTACTATGAAAAGCCACGCGCCGACAAGGATGTAACTTCCTAACACGTCAGACGGCCAATGCGCGCCAAGGTATATCCGCGAAACAC
>ERZ1292633.540-Hain-H41-02um-R1-540-length-43466-cov-6_pt1 | contig 13284 bp, 11 predicted proteins | sample MGYA00564406_ERZ1292633 | MGnify/ENA primary metagenome ERZ1292633 (study PRJEB36523, sample SAMEA6512639) | groundwater metagenome | collected 2019-01-08 | study: AquaDiva: Metagenomics assemblies of 32 groundwater samples
AGAACCGGACATTTCAACTTTCGCTAAACAGGACATATCAACTTTCGTTCGACAGGGGACGAAAATGTACAGCCCTTTTTTTACGGCCTCGGTCACGCTGGGCAGGATCAGCAGCAAGGTGATCAGCACCAACCAGAGCCCCCTCTCCATGACGAAACGGGCGAACCCCATCGCTCGCCGGGAAAAAGGCACTCCCTCCAAACCCGTGTTTTTCGCCTCGAACTCATCGAGGGCGGCGTCGATTCTCAGCACGTCCGGATGGCCCATGACTCGAGACAGGCTGTCGAGCCTGAGGCGGCCGACGACTCGTGCGAAGCGGCTTCCATCGGACGCCGTTTCGATTTTTAACCCGGCCCCGGATCGCCGTTCGTCCGCGACAACGAAGCCATAATCCCGCTCCAAATCTCCCGCGACGGCCGCGACCGATTCCCCGGCGCTCGCGGGATCGGGCACCCTGATCGCGAGCACGAAATCGCCCGCGACCTCGGAGGAGACGGCGCGGCGAGAACCGCCCTCGACCGTGACGCGGCGAACGCCGGCAAGCGCGAACACGTCGCCCAAGCGAGAGCTGGGCAGCCACCCGGTCAGGCGCACGGCGTTGCCGCCGGCCAAGACGGGTTGAAACCTGTCGTCCGGATGAAAAGACGCGGCCGCGCTCAAACCGGCGACGGCGTCGCGCAACGATCCCGCCGGACCGGGATCGATATCCAGGGACACGAACAGGTTCCCTTGAGGGGAGGAGAATAGCGTGGCGTGATCCTCCGTCCCCAACCGGATCACGGGTTCGCCCAACGCGGGCCGCCTCCTTTGCTGGGTGTCTCCAAAGAGACGAAGTTCGTAGTCGTGCCTGGCACCCTCATTGATGGAATCCATAGACTCGTCGTTTTCACCGGAGGCGACGGCCGCAGGCGCCTGTTGAGCGGGCGCCAGGCGCGGGGCCGGGGAAACGGTCTCCAAGTAGCCGCCGACCGAGGAGTCGGGATGCGTGTAGCCGCCTCCCTCCCCAAAGGACTTGGTTTTGACGGGGTCTTGCTTGCGAGTCTCGGCGCGCGCGCCCTGGAACGCGAAGGACAACACCAGAACAAGCGGAATCAGGCGCTCCACGGCCCGATGGTACGAAATCCCACTCTCTAGGTCAATAGACCTGGATCCATGAGACTTTGGACCCATCTGTCGATCTGGGACCTTAGGAACGACAGGGCCAGACCCACCGCCGAGCCCAAAACGAAAGCCGCCGCGCCGTGCGCCAAAGCCAGGGACCCCGGAACGCCTCCCGCACCGGCGCTGGCGAGGGTTTGCGCGGGCGCGAAGAGCCCGAACAAAAGCCAGACCCGGGGGTCGGCGAGAAGCGTGGGAGCTCGCGGTGAGCCGCGGGGCTCGCGCGCGTCCAACAGAAGAAACGCAAGAACGAGGCTCGGCACTCCCACGAAGATCTCGCGCCAGCGCCACGGCCACCACCACATCCACGCGGACGCCGACCAGACGCGGTCCACCGCTTCCCAAAGCGAAGCGATGCCCACCACGGAACGCGGCGCCATCAAGGCCCCAAGGGCCAGGACCGCCACGGTCGCCGCCGCCAAGTCTCCGACGCGCAACGGCGATCGCCAACGCTGGATCCAGACCCGCCCCTCGCCGGCAAATAACGCCGCCGCGGCCACGACCACGGGCGCCGACACGGTCCACAAAGTCCAGGCGCCCGCGTACTCCTCGCGCGCCCCGTGAGCCGGCAGGGCGGCCGCCAGCACTCCCGCCGCCGACGCCGCGGCCCACACCGAGGCAAGACCCGCCGCGATTTCAGGCACGGGCGCGGCGATCGGCGCGCGCGCACCGATCCAGGCCGCGACCTCGCGATGAACCCTCAAACCCACCCGCACCGCCAGCAGGGGCCCGATCAAGCCGACCGCGAAATAAAGAACGAGCATGACATCGACTCGCCCAGGATCGAACTCGCCGGTCCGCGGCCCCGCGGCGGACACGCCGGCCAAGCCCGCGCGCTTGACGACCGAAATCGCCCCGCGCAAATCGCGCAGCGTGCCCTCGAGATCGGCCCCGGGACGAGGGTGAAGGATCAGCAGGCGATGGCAGCGGCCGTACACGGCGCGCAGCAGCTCCGACTCCCGCGCGGACACCGGCAACGCGCGGACCCAGAAACGCTGTCTGGAAATCGTAACGCCAGCGCCCGGCGCGCGCGCCACCGGCAACAAGCCGGCCGCCGAAAGAACCGCGACGGAGTCCGGCTCGAACCCCGCCGAAAGATCGGCTAAATTCACCCCGGGAGGAAGTTCATAGGAACGCCCGGACGCCGACGTGGAGATTTTCACCCCTTGGGATGCCAGCGCCGAAGACAGCCGCAGCGCCGCCTTGGGATCTTTGATCCATATCGAGTCGGGTTTGGGGCCCGCCCCCGACGCGACGAGTCCGAGAATCTTCAATTTTTCCGTTTCGGCGCGCGAAAAGAACACAACCTCTCCTCGAGCGGCCAAGTCGGCGGCGGAGTCCTCGCTCAGGATCACGGCCTCAACCCCCATCGCGCGCAAGCGTTCCCACAGCTGGGCGGCGCTCGAGACGGAACCCCCGGCCAAGGACGCGAACGCGTCGGCCTCGACCGCGGGCAATACGACGCGTTCGGGCGCGGGTCGCTCCCAAACCCAGTACGCCGCCGCGCACGCCGCCAAGAACCCAAGAATCGCGCGGCCGCGCGGAGCGCTCATCGGCGCGACACCTGCCGGTAAAGAGCCTGATACTCGTTGACGGATCGATTCCAGGAGTAGTCTCCCGACATCCCCGCGCCACGCCGCTCGTCCCAGGCGGGCTCTCGAACCGCGCGCAGCGCCCGGTCCAAAGCTTGCCCCAGATCGGCGCCGTCGCCCGGAGCGAATAGGAAGCCGTTGGCCCGACGATCCGGACGCGCCTCCTCGAAAACGGTGTCGATCAACCCCCCGGTCCGCGCGACCAACGGAACGGCTCCATAGCGCATCGCGATCATTTGACCCAAACCGCAGGGCTCGAAACGGGAAGGCATCAGGAAGATGTCGCACGCCGCGTAGATCCGATGCGCGAACGGCTCATTGAACGAACGGTGAAAATGAACCGATCCCCCGTGGCGGCGCTCGAGAGCCGCGCACATCTCGGTCAACGAGGGATCCCCCGTTCCAAGCAGCGCCAACTGGCAGCGATCCAGACGAGATTCCACGGCGGGCAAGGCGATATCCAGCCCTTTCTGGTAATCCAGCCGCGACACGACGCCGATCAGGGGGCGGTCGCCGCGGACCTCCAGGCCGCACTCGCGCTGAAGATCTCCCTTGCACGCGGCCTTGCCCGCGGCGACGTCGGCCATCGAGTACCGTCGCGAGATCGCCAAATCCCGCGAGGGATCCCACGCCTCCACATCGATCCCGTTCAACACTCCGCGCAGGTGGGTCCGACGTCGGCTCAGCAGGCCCTCCATCCCGAAACCTCGATCGGGCGACTCGCAAATCTCTCGCGCGTAGGAGGGGCTCACCGTGGTCAAACGATCGGCGTAGACCAGCCCGGCCTTCAAATAGCTCACCTGGCCGTAATACTCCAACCCATCCGACGTCCAATCCGCGGCGCCAAATCCCGCGATCTCGAGAGCGGCGCGCGGGAAGTTCCCTTGGTAAGCCATGTTGTGAATGGTGAACACGCAGCCCGTCCGCGCGAAATGAGCATCTCGCGCGTAGTGGCGCTTGAGATGCGCCGCGATCAAGCCTGTTTGCCAATCATGAAGATGAATCACGTCGGGCTTGAAGCCCACCGCCTTGGCGCCCTCCAGCACGGCGCGGGAAAACAGCGCGAAGCGCCGATCATTATCCTCGTGATCTTGCCCGGCAAGGCCGTAAAGGCCCTCTCGGTCGAAAAACAGCGGGTAATCCACGAAGTAGACCGACACGCCTCGGCGATGAAGAAAACTCAAAGAGACCTCGACGTCCCCTCCAGACAAAGGAACCCTCACGTGCTTGGCGATTCCCCCCTGCAGGCTGGCCGCCTGCACGGCACGGTACTTGGGCAGGAACAAACACACGTCATGGCCCAGAGCCCCCAAGCGCTGGGTGAGCGCGCCGACGACGTCGGCAAGCCCCCCCGTTTTGCAGAAGGGGACCGCTTCGCTCGCCGCGACCAGGATCTTCACGACTTCGGCCAAACCTCCCGCGCTTCGTCTAGAGCCGGGGACACGTCCTGCGGCGCAGGCTCAAGCTCCTGCGGCGGCGGAGCTTGGGTCGCGGGCGGCGTTTCAGTCGGGGTGAAGCGGTCCAACGGGGGCAAATCCTCCAGGCTTCTCAAACCGAAATGGCGCAGGAACTCCAGCGTGGTTCCATACATCAAAGGCCGCCCGACGGTTTCTTTACGGCCGACGACCTTGACCAGACGTTTCTCAAGAAGAGTCTCCAGAGCCGCGATCACCTCGACGCCGCGGATCTCCTCGATCTCGGCGCGCGTCAGAGGCTGCTTATATGAAATGATCGACAAGGTCTCTTGCGCCGCCGTCGACAGGCGCATCGTCGCCCGGTCGCTGAAAAGTTTACGAACATACGCCGACAGCTCGGGGCGAGTCGCCATCTGCCAGCCTTCGGCGACCGCGATCAGGCGATAACCCCGCCCGCTGTCCTCAAGCTCCAGGCGCAGCGCCTCCACCGCCGACACGATCAAGTCCTGGTCGCGAACATTGACCAATTTTCCGAGCTCGGCCGCCGAGAGGGGACGGTCGGTGATGAACAGCAAGCCCTCCAGGGCTTGGCGCAGCAGCGCGGGGTCATTGGCCGGAGAGGGGGTCGGCGTCGTCTGCGCGGCGGTCGCAAGGTCCTGCGTCGGCGGCGCCTCCAGAGTCTGCGGAGCGTCCTGCGTCGGCGACGCGTCCAGAATCTGCGGAGCGTCCTGCGGGGTCGAGGATTGCGTCATCGGGTGAAGCCTCCTTCATAAAGATCGTGATCTTGCCGAAATTCCCTTCCTGCCGGATGAATATCTTTTGCAGTTTGATCAGTTCAAGCATGGCCAGAAAGCACGCGATAATCCCGCGACGCTTGCGCTCGTCGGCGAAAAGCTCTTCCCAACGGATCATCGGACGCGCCGACAGCAGGAAGAGGATTTTTTCGATTTTCTCCTCGATGGGGAACTCCTCGCCTTCGACCGACTGGGAGTCGTCGTGCGCCTCGGCGAGAATGACCTGAAGATGCGTCATGAGGTCGAACAAAGAGATGTTGGGCGACTTTTCCGCCTCTTCGAAGTGAGGCGCCCCTCGGTAGAAAACGTGGGACATGTCATCGGCGCGGGACGTCAGGAACTTCGAGGCCTCCTTGAACTTCTGGTACTCCAACAGCTTGAGCGCCAATTCGGCGGCCGGATCCGGACCCTCTTCCCCCTCGACCCCCGCCCCCACGCTGGGAAGGAGCGAACGGGATTTGACGGCCATGAGCGTGGCCGCCATCACCAGAAACTCTCCGGCAACCTCCAGGTTCAGCTCCTTCATCAAGTCGAGGGTGGCGAGATACTCTTTGGTGATGTGCGCGATCGGTATATGGTGAATATCGAGATCGTCTTTCTTGACCAAAAAAAGCAGGAGGTCCAGGGGCCCTTCGAAGAGATCCAGGGTCACCTGGTAGGGCTTCTCGGTCATCTCAACCTCACCGCGCGCCGGACCGCCTCCATGGTTTTTTGCGCGACCGCGCGCGCCCGGGAGGCCCCGGCCGCGAGGATCGTCTCGACATCGGCGGCCTTGTAGGACTCGCGCCGCCGCCGGAATCCGTCGAAAATCGGAGTCATTTCCGAGATCAAATCTTTTTTACAGGCCATGCAGCCGATCTCGCCCGCGCGGCACGCCGCGCCGCGCTTGCGGAAAAACCCCTCCTCCTCGTACAACGCATGAAGGGCGTACACCGCGCAGCCGGGAGGATTCTCCGGGCACGGCTCGGGATGACCGGGATCCGTGGCCCTCTTGCGGCTGGGATCGGTGTACATGCCCTTGACCTTGGCCTCCAAGGTCGCCTGCGTCTCATTGAGGTCGATGGTGTTGCCGTAGGATTTGGACATTTTGCGCGCATCGGTGCCGGGAACTTTCGGCGCCGAACTCAACAACGGCTGCGGCTCGGCGAAGGTGTCGCCGAACGCGTTGTTGAAGCGGCGAGCGATCTCCCGCGTGAGTTCGAGATGAGGAAGCTGGTCTTGGCCGACAGGAACCCGCGTGCAGCCGTAGAGAAGGATGTCGGCCGCCTGAAGGACGGGGTAGCCCAAGAAGCCGTAGGTACGGATTTCCGGCTTGGCCAGTTCCTGCAGTTGATCCTTCCAGGTGGGATTGTTCTCAAGCCAGGCCAGAGGCGTGACCATCCCCAAAAGCAAGGCGAGTTCCGCGTGCTCCAGAACGTCCGATTGCTTAAAGATCACGCAGGCGCCGGGGTCCAGGCCCGCGGCCAGCCAGTCCAAAACCATTTCTCGGCAATCGTCTTGGAGGGCCGATGTGTCGCTGTAGCCGGTCGTGAGCATGTGCCAATCCACGACGCAAAAATAGCATGAGAAGCGAGTCTGCAAGGAGACCCAATTCCTCAAGGCCCCCCACTCATTTCCGATATGCACCCGGCCCGTGGGACGCATGCCGGAAAAAACGATGTCGGCGCGCTTCATTCCGTCGTGATTCTAACCTTTTGTCGACGACAATTCCAGGTCTTTGTGCTCCGCCGACGGGAGCGTCCGCGCGCGAGTCAAGACGAACCAAACCAGAACGGCCGCATAGAGCTTGAAGTAGCCCGCGAACATCGCCCAAGGCCCCGCGCCCAGCCACAGCGCGACGGATTTCGTCGAATTGAGGACCGCCAAAACGACGATCGCCGCGCGCAGTCCGAGGGGGGCGTCGGATTCAAGAGCCGCGAGCGCCGAGGGAATCAACAGATAGTACGCGTAATCCTTGAACCGGGGAGCCAGCAGCGCGAAGGCGGCGCAGACAAGCAGCACGCTGGCCCGTCTCTTGACCTCCTGCGTCCGCGCGACCGTCCACACGCGCCCCAGCGCGAGGCCGGTCCCCACCGCAATCACCGCCGCCCAGGGAAGGAACGCGCGCTTGGCCCAGGACGCGGCGACCATGCGCTCGAGGCCGGCGGTTTCGAGGACATGCTGGAGGAAGCCCAGAACGGAGCAGTTGTTGGGCCCCCGCTCGTAGCGCCAACCCTCCGTCGGTTCGCTCAAGCGCAGGAAAAAGCTTTTGAGCAGCCCAGGATGCAACAGTTCATTGAGCCCGAACAACAGGCAGAACAGGGCTGCGCCGAACAGGAACGACCGCCAGCCTGGCTTTGGACGCAGGAGCAACAGAATCAAAAACGCCGCGGGCTGCAATTTCAGCTGGGCGGCAAAAGCGATGGCGGCGGCGAAGGCCAGATCATATCCCCCGGCGTAGAGGGCGAACGCCGTCCAAATCAACACTTGCTCGAACGCCGCCCCGTTTCCCGCGTGCAGCGCAACCCCGAGCGGAGCGCCGAAAGAAAACAGGGCCATCATCAGCCGCGCCGCGTCGGGACCGGGGCCGAGGATGTGCCGCTTCCAAATCCACAACATGACGAGAAACACGAGGACCTGCCCGAAGTTCCAACTCCGCATCCCGACTTGAGAATTCCACTGCAGCAGCGCGGCCACGGGACGGTAGGCGTCAAACGCCAAAGGCGGATACAAACAGGGATAGTCCACGCCCTTGACGATCACGTTCCGAGCGTAGGGATCCCCGCCTTGAGCCAGCACCCGCGCGCAGGAAACGCAGACCTCCAAATCCGTCAAGACCCCGGGCCGCCAGAGCGCGCTCGCGGCCAGAGCCGCCGCCGCGACGGCAAGACACGCCGTTCGCTTCATCGCGCCTTGGCCGACAGCCAAGACAACGCGGCCGCCCTCGTCCTCAGGCGGCCGGAACGCTGACGGCGCGCGGCCTCATCGAGCATCTTATGGAAGGCCGGCCCGGGCTTGAGTCCGGCCGCGATGAGATCGGAACCCCGCAAAAAACAGCCCTTAAGCGCCGCGGGGGCAAGCCCCGGGCGCGCCCGGCGCACGGCGGCCGCGACGAAATCGGAGGGATCCGTCCGCGGAGACTTGTCGTCGAAAGCCAAATCAAGCACTTCATGCAGTTGAACGCGCAGACGATGCTCATGCGGAAACGCATCCACGAACCGGCGTCCCTTCACGGGTCCCAAGGCCGCCGCCAACGCGGCCAAACGCGGCTGCGCTCCCGAGGGCAGCCCCCGCCTCCACGACAGGTCCGGATCCAGCAAGTCGAGATACTTCCACGACGCGAGCATCGCGAACGCGGGACCGGGATCGGCCTCCTCCAGCAGGCAGACCAACTCATGAAGCAAGCGATGCGGCGACAATTTGGCGGCGTGGCCGGCCGCCAGCGCCGCTTTCGCCTCATCGACCATCCCGGGAGCGGGACGATGTTTGAAGCGGCCGAGGAAACGCGCCGCCCGGAACACGCGCGTCGGATCGTCTCGGAAGCTGGCGGGGTGAAGAACGCGAAGCACGCGGTCTTGCAAGTCCCGCCTTCCCCCGTAGGCGTCGACGAGCGCGCGGGATCCGTCGTCGAGCCTGACGGCCAGCGCGTTGATGGTAAAGTCGCGCCGAAAGAGGTCGACCTCGATGGGCACTGCCAACTCCCCGACCACGGGAAGGCAGGCGGGCTCCGGGTAGGATTCGGCCCTCGTCGCGGCGACATCGACGCGAAACGATCCTTTCGACAGGATTCGCCTCGTGGAGAACCGGCCAAACGCCTCCACCCGGCCTGAGAGCAGACGCGCCGCGGCCTTGGCGACCGGGCCGGGATCGCCCACCACGGCCAAGTCGAGGTCGAAGCAGGGGCGTTTGAGCAGCCAATCCCGGACCGCCCCCCCCACGACGTACAATTCCACCTTTCGGCGGCGCGCTTCGCCGGCCAGCGGCGCCAAAATCCTGGCCGCGGAGGCGGGAAGCGCGACGCGCGTCGTCGAGCGGCTCAATGCGTCTCCAAGGCGGCCGGCGGCAGGCCGGCGTCGGGATTCTCGAGCAACGCGCCAAGATAATCCGACCAGACCGTTAGCCGGTCGTTGGCCGCCACGAGCGTCTTGATGCCCGCGATCAGCGCTTGCCGCGTCGGCCGGGATCCCTCATAGGGCAGCCAGGAGGGCGCGGCGTTCTCTCTGGCCCAGGCCGGACTGGCGCGGTAGATCGAAAGCCCGAGCTCCTTGGCGTAGCAGGCCATCACGTCTCTTTCGTCGCGGCGCCAATCCTCGAGCTCCAGCAATTGGGCCAGGCCATCAGGACCAAAAAAAATATCCGGCTCATGATTGACCGGCAGCGCCTCCCCGAGACCGCCGCGCATCGCGCTGAAATCAGCCTTCATCTTGTCGCACCATTTCGCCTCTTCCTTCCGGTAGGACGGCGGGAAAACGAACGCCAAAATTTCGGCCTCGGGCTCGTAGTAAATCCAAGCCGCTTCGGGAAGGAAAGCCGTTTCGCAGGAGGGACAAAGCAGCATATTGCATTCCGCCGCCTTCGCCTGGTCGCGCAGGGCCGCGTCCCGGCCGCCGTTGACGAAGCTCCAAACGGGGGCGTCAAAGCCGCCGGCGCACGAAGGGCAAATCGCCTCGATGTTGCCTTGGAATGACATAAGGTCCATTATAGGACTTGGGCATTCATCGCGCCAAGCGGCGAAAATACTCTTTGATGGAGGACTCCGCGCCGGCCGGACGGGGCTCCCGCAGCGAACGCTCGAGTTCCTCGCGCAACTCGGGAGGAGGACGGTAATCATCGGCCGAGGGCAAACGCACCCGTCCGATCGCCGAGCCGCGCATTCCCCCGGCGGGAGCGCGGACCGCTCCCCCCGACAGCGACGTATTGAACGACTGGCCCATCCCCTCGCCGATCTTGCCCGCTTTGGATTCGTCGGATACCGAGCCTTGGCCGCCCGCCTGCAGAATAATCAAGGCCGCCTCGCCGCGCTGCAGTCCCGAAGCGGAGTCGCCTTGGCGCAGGGCTTGTTCGCCGGAGGTCTGCTCGGTCAGGGCGGCGTCGATGCGGCGAACGGGGCCCCCGGGAAGAAAACCGAGAATGCCCGCTGCCTCGGTCACCTCGCGACGCAGGCTCTCGGTTCGAACCCGCGCCCGCGCCTGGGCCTCGGCCGCCTGCGCCGAGGCGGCGGAATCGGGCGGCGACTCCGCGGGGCCGCGCTCGAGCGAGTCGGCGGCCGCGTCGCGCTTGGCGGAACGCAAATGTTTAATGGTCTGATCGATCTTGCCGGCCGCGAGCTGCCGGGCGGCCTCGCGCAAGTCGCGCTCGGCCTCCGGCGAAGGGGATGAGGCGAGCGCCGAATCGATATCGTCTTGAGTGCGCCGCAGCAGGTCTTTCTGAGCCCGCAGCCGCGCGGCCTGCAAGGCATTCACGAGGCCGCGAGCGGCCTCGACGGATTTTTCCTGGGCGTCGACGGCCTCCTTCCAAGCTCGGTTCACGCGGGCAGCGCTCGCCCTGGCCTTTTCGGCGTGATTTTGGGCCACGCGTTTTCCCGACTCGCGCAGACCTTGCGACAGCCGCGAGAGCTGCTGGGCGAGCTCCCGGGCGGCCTTGGCGGCCGCGGCCGCATCGCCTTTTTGCAGCGCTTGCCTCAGATCGGCCGCCGATCGCCGCGCCTCCTCCAGGGGGAGCTCCCTGACATGGCTCGTTTCTTGCGACGATTCCGGTAGGGCCTCAATCGATTTTTTCAGGTCCTCGAGGGCCTGGTCGACCTCGGCCAAAGCGTTTTTTAAATCAGCGTGCTGGGTGGGCGGCAGGCTCCCTTCGCGGTAACGGGCGGCCATCTGTTCGTGGGCGGCCCCCATCTCGAAGGCCGCGCGCTGGGCGGTGCGCGCTCCGTCGGCCATATCCTGGGCGTTCTGCACCGCCGCGCTTTCGCGCAGCGCGGCGGCCGCCGCCCGGGCGTGCTCGGCCAAGGCCTCTTGCTCGTTGGCCGCCCGCGCCAAGTCTCCGTCCTTGAGCGCGGCCTCCGCCCGCGGCATTCCCTCCATCCCGGCCTGGGCCAAACTCTCCGCGACGGCGGCGGCCTGATCCGACAAGCCCGGGTTGGCCTGCGCGTCGGCCTGCAGCGCGGCGCTCCAGGCCATCAGCTCGCCGGCGGCGGCGGCCCATCGTCCCGCCAGCGGACGCGCGGCGTCGCGGGCCGCCGCCCCGTCGTTGGATCGGGCGGCCTTGGCCGCGGCCTCCGCCGCTTGCGCCGCACGCTCAAGGGCGTCCAGCGCCTTTTCCCGCCCTAGGAGGGCGTCCCGATGCGCCGCCTCCATATCCACGACCTCGACGTATCCTTTTTGCGAGCGCGCCGACTGGGCAGGCGAGGCGTCATCGGCCGCCTCGATCCAAAACTCGACGGTGCTTCCCGGAGTCAACCCGCGCAAAGACAGGGACGCGTCTCCCAGAGTCTCCCCGCTTCCCCGCTCCAGGGGCAAGGCGCGGCGGCTTTCGCGGCCCAAGACGCTTGAGACAAGCTCGAGGCGCGTCAACGCGCCGTCGTCGCGCGCCGCGTACGCCAGGGTCACGGAGTCGCGCGGCGAGGCCTGAAGCGGCACTTGAGGGGATAGCAATTCGGCCACCGGCGCGGCGTCGGCAAGGACGCTCAAAGCGTAAACGGGCGCGGAGGGATCGCGACGCCCGTCGACCGTCGTCACAAGAAAAGAGAACGTCGCGTCCTCTTGCGCGGGAAAGCCCGCCGACCAGGATCCGTCTTGGGCCCGCCGCATGGCCATCGCAGCGGACTGATTCGACACGCGCACCGCCGCCGACGTCAGCGGAACGTTCGTCTGCCCCCGCAGGGTCACCCAGTCGCCCCGACGAGCCGAAACCGGACCCTCCTCGCCGAGAACGAACGTTTTCTCGCCCTTGGCGCCGTGAACGATCGCGCGCGCGGATTGGAACCGGGGAATAGGGACGGGCCGCAAGCGCCGCGAACTCGTGACCAAATCGTGCCGGCGCACGCGGTAATCGAGCGTCGTCGACAGCGGACCCGTTTCAAATCTCGCCGCGGCCTCGTTGACGCGGTCCCAAGCCGCGGCCCGCCAGACCCCGTCCTGCGCGCGGGTCTCCAGCGTCGTCTCGCCCGGACGCAGGCCGATCGCCGCGCCTTGAGCGCTCACCTCGACGCTCAGCGTGGCCGATGATCCCCAATCCACGGACGCGTCCCCGGGAATGAGAACGACCAGACGATCAAGGGGAACGTCCCGCCACGGCGCGAGAACCCGCCAAAGGCAGCCCCCGCCTATCGCCGTCATCGAGCCCAAAAGCAGCGCGCAGGACCCGAAGGCGGCCGCGGCGGCGGCCGCTCGAGAACGCGTCCTCTCGAACAGAGGCTGGTCGGGCAAACCCGCGGCAAGAGCATCGGCGCGAACCAAGTGCTCCCGTCTCAATTCCTCCGACACCCCTCGGCCCAATGTCGGGTCGCGCAGCGACCAGGCCGAGGCGAACATCGGCTCCGTCTGCGGCCACTGGCGCGCCGCGGCGGCGAAAACACGGTCCCAGCCGATCTCCCTCCAAGGCCGGATCAACAGGCGCCACGCGTACGCCGCGCCGACGACAGCACCCGCGCTCCAAGCCCAGAGACGCAGCCAGCGCGGCAGCGCCATCAGGCAGTCGACCCCGGCCAGCAGCGCGACGGCGGCCGCGCCCCAAGCCACAGCGCCGATGGCCGCGTCCGCGACGAGAACACGGCGCGCCTGCGCGCGCCAGGAGCGCGCGCGTCGATGGAGACTCACGCCGGGATTATACGACTTCGGAGGCCTGCGGCACTTTGAGGCGGACTTCGGCCTCGCGCATATCGCGCAGGGCGGCGCGGCGAATGTCAAGAGTCGAGCTCTCGGATTTGAGGCGCTCGACGTGATCGCGCTCGAGCTCCATCAGAATATCCTCGGCGCGAACCAGCGCCGCATGAGGACGCGAGTGGAAATAAAAGTACCAGGCGCGCTGCACCGCGCGAACCGCGTCCCACTCGGCAAAAAGCGCCTCGAGCAACGTTTTAAGCACCATGCCCACCCCGACGAGACCGACCGAGAGGGTGAACATGAACTTGACGTACAGTTCCAAGGCGCTCATGAGGCGATTATAGCTCCCGGGCGCCCGTTTGCGCCCGGGTCTAAAGACCCATGTCCGGGGACTCTTTGGGACTAGAGAAATCGGAGCCTGCCGCCGTATCCCGCCGCCGCCGCGAGCAGGAGCGCGGCCATCCCGGTCGTCGTCGCCGGCGCGCCATCGCCGCAACTGTTCGTCGCGACCAGCCGAACCGAATAA
>ERZ1292633.4309-Hain-H41-02um-R1-4309-length-13281-cov-8_pt1 | contig 13281 bp, 12 predicted proteins | sample MGYA00564406_ERZ1292633 | MGnify/ENA primary metagenome ERZ1292633 (study PRJEB36523, sample SAMEA6512639) | groundwater metagenome | collected 2019-01-08 | study: AquaDiva: Metagenomics assemblies of 32 groundwater samples
ATAAATAAGACAAAAAAAGAACTAAAAAGATATTTAGTAGTCGGCTTTTCTGCTGCTGGAACTGATTTGTCAGTTTATTATCTATTGCTTAACTTTTTAACCCCCTCTCCAGCAAAAGCGATTTCATTTATTATCGCGACAATTGCAGCATACACTTTAAATAAGTATTGGACTTTTAAAAAAAAACGGAAATCTTACTCTGAAATTTTAAGATTTATAATGCTAAACATGTCGACATTAGGGGCAAATGTCGCTGTTAACAAAATAAGTCTTTTACTGTTCCCTCATTGGATATTTCCTGCGTTTTTAGCTGCTTCAGGCACAAGCACTGTTTTGAATTTTATAGGACAGAAATGGTGGGTGTTTAGGTAACAAATAGCAAAAATGATCTCAAATTAGGTATAATAAAAACTGTAGAGAGGATGAATCAATGGCTAAAGTATTATTTGCTCAAGAGATATACTTCCCGTTTCAGAGCATCGCAAGATTATCTGCGTATTTAAAACTTAATGGACATAAGGTTGATCTTGTTATTGGCAGCGAAGACAAGATTGTAGAATATACTAAAAAAAACAAGCCTGACCTAATAGCATTTTCTGTATTAACTCCATATAGAAATCACATGCTTTCCTCATCTGCTGCTATAAAGAAGGCAGGGATAAAGATACCTATAATTGCCGGCGGCTATGACATAACCTTTCTCCCTCAGATTCTTATGTATTCTGATATAGACATAATATGCCTCGGAGAAGGGGAAAAACCCTTAAAAGAATTATGTGATAGGATTGACTCTAAAAAAGATTATTCTGATATCCCAAATCTATGGGTTAAGAGAGATAACAATATTTATAAAAATAATATGCGGAATTGGACTGATAATATGGATGAACTTCCCTTTGATGATAGAGATATATATCTAAATTATGATAGCTACTTTAAAATTATTCCATTCACGCAAGTGCTTGCAGGCAGAGGATGTCCTTATTTGTGCAGTTATTGCTTTAATCATGGCTACCGGAAAATATACGAGGCTGGGGGCAGCCGCGGATATTGCAAATTGAGAAGCGTTGATAATGTTATGGAAGAGCTGCTGCTGCTGAAAAATAAATATAAAGTCAGATATATATTCTTTAATGACAGCACCCTTACATATAATAAGGGATGGTTATTTGAGTTTTTAGAAAAATACCGCGATAAAATAAAGATTCCATTTTCAATTAATGCTGTAATAACCGAGATAAATGATGAAGTCGGTCAGGCGATTCGTAATAATGGCTATTGCGAATTAGTTAGATTCGGGCTTGAAACTGGCAATGAAGAGTTTCGCATAAAGGTTCTAAACAAGAGGATCACTGATGAGCAGTTATTTAGAGGAACCGATATCTTTAAAAAATATAATATTAGATATTCAATGGCTATGATGTTTGGGTTACCCAGTGAAAGTTTGGAAATATCATGGGAAACAATAGAAAAGGCAAGGCTTTTGTCTGCAAAAAACAGTGTTCATGCAGTAAACATATTTAAGCCGTTTCCCGGATTGGATATCACGGAATATGGCATTAAAATAGGACAATATAAAAGGGAAGATATAGGAGCGCATGATCTGCCTGATGTATTATGTAAAAACTTAACTAACGAGTCTATTACTCAAAAAGACATTCAAAGAATAGCATTAGGCACAACTGATATGTGTTTTTATGAAAACTATCGCATAGATGCAGAGGGTAAAACAATATTAAAACTTTCAAGGTTTTCTCATCTGGCAATAAGATTTCCAAGTTTAAGACCATTAATAAAACAGCTTATCAAACTGCCTGATAACTTTATATATAGGTTTATCTGGAAGGCTACAGAGGGACTGCTAAATATAAGGGCGCACGCAAATGTCCCATTCTCCTTTTTTATAAAGTATTATCTCTTTCATGCACGGAAAAAAATAAGATGAAAATAATGCCTGATGACTGGAACAGAATTGTTGTTTTAAATTCGCCCCGCACAAAGAATCTGGAGATAAGATACAATCCCTTTGACTATATAGGCTTTGGGGCTGCTGGAATATCTCTCATCTTCTCAGTGATATCTTTTTTAGTTATACATCTCAAAATAAGGAATTCAGAAAAATGAAACTCTCTGTTATTATCCCTTGTTACAACGAAGCAAAGAATATACCTCTGATACTTGAGCGATTCAAGGGTGTCATTAAAAGAAACGATATAGAGATTATACTGGTAAATAACGGCTCACAGGATAATACCGAAGAAGTATTGAAAAAACTTTTACCTATGTACACATTCGCAAGGACTGTTAAAGTGGAAATAAATCAGGGTTATGGATTCGGAATACTCTCGGGCTTAAAGGAGACAAATAGTGAGTATATTGGCTGGACACATGCAGATATGCAGACAGACCCTTATGACACTATCAGGGCATTAGAGATTATAGAACGAAAAGGCAATCCTGAAAATATCTATTTAAAAGGCAAAAGAAAAGGCAGGTCCCTCTTTGATACATTCTTCGCTGTTGGGATGAGTCTATTTGAAACGATATACATCGGCAAGGCGCTCTGGGATATTAATGCCCAGCCAAATATATTTCATAGGCAATTCTTTGAAGGATGGTCAAATCCACCATTTGATTTCTCCCTTGACCTATATGCGCTTTATATGTCAAAGAAAAAAAATTTAGATATAGTTAGGTTTGATGTTCTATTCCCGAAAAGGATTCATGGCATATCAAGCTGGAATACAAGCCTAATGGCAAAATGGAAGTTTATCAAACGGACAATAGACTTCAGCATAAGACTGAAGAAAGGGCTTAAGAAATGAATTTTATAGCGCACAGGATTAACACAATAGATGAACTAAAAACCATTCCTTTTGAGTACGGCGTTGAGATTGACATCAGGGATTCTAATAACAGGCTGATACTTCAACATGATCCATTTAAAGACGGAGAAGATTTTGATGAATATCTAAAGCATTACAGGCACGGCATATTGATTCTAAATATTAAGAGTGAAAGAATAGAGATGAAAGTCCTTGAATTAATTGAAAAATACAATATTAAAGACTATTTTTTTCTTGATTCGTCTTTCCCGATGATATATCTTCTCTCCAATATGAATGAAAAAAATATAGCTGTCAGGTTCTCAGAGTTTGAGGGACTTGATACAGTAATGTCAATGAAAGGTAAGGCAAAATGGGTATGGGTAGATTGCTTCACAAAACTGCCAGTCAATAAAGAAAATTACAGCATCCTAAAAGATGCGGGTTTTAAACTCTGCCTTGTATCCCCTGAACTGCAGGGGAGGGATGAAGATATTGAAAAATATAGGAATTGTTTAGAAAGTAACGATATAGTGTTTGATGCCATATGTGCAAAAAAATACAATATAAACCGCTGGACTGGTAATGCACTAAAATAACAGTAGTATTGGTTACAGTAAAGAATATTTAAGCATGAAAATAAAAGTAGTTCTTTTAAACGGGCCGTGCACAAAGAATTTCGCGCGAACAGGGAGATGGCAGGCGACTTCCAGAGGCGCGAGCCTTTGGTATCCGATCTGGCTTGCCCATAGCACATCTGTTCTTGAAGACGCAGGTTTTGAATGTAAGCTGATAGACGCGCCTGCTTATGATTACTCCATAGAGGATACCCTAAGAGAGATTAAATCCTTTTCCCCTCAGCTATGCATTATTGACACGTCCACTGCAAGCATAGTGTATGACCTTGAGACAGCAAAACATATAAAGACAAAGATTTCGCCGGATATCAAAGTGTGTTTTGTCGGTCCTCATGCATCAGCAGTTCCGGAGGATGTTATTGCAAACGAATTTGTTGATTTCACTGCAGTCAGCGAATACGACTACACTGTAAGAGAGCTTGCGCAGAGATTAGCTGAAGACATTAATGACAGCGGAGAGGGCGTTTTAGGTTTACGGTCAAAGAGTGACGGAAAAATCATAAAGAACCCTACAAGGCCTTTAATTGCTAACCTTGATGAGCTTCCTTTTGCATCAAGGAGCCTCTTTAAGCATCTTGACATAACAAAATACTGTCTTGATTTTACCCTGTATCCTTACATGAATATAATGACTGCAAGGGGCTGTCCTTCAAAATGCATTTACTGCCTTTGGCCTCAGACACTCTCAAGGGGCAAGTATCGCGAGAGGAGCCTTAGCCATGTATTTCAGGAGATTGATTTTGTCCTTAGCTGTCAGCCGAAGATAAGGGAATTCTTTTTTGATGATGATACCTTTACTGTCAGAAAGGAGAGGATGAAAGAGTTCTGCGAGCGGTATATCTCAAAAAAATACAGTTTGCCTTTTTCCGTAAATACCAGGGCGAATATCACTGACGAGGAGCTTCTCAGGCTTCTTAAAAAGGCGGGGTTGAGGTGTTTTGTCGTTGGGTTCGAGTCAGGCAATCAGAATATTCTCGATGCTATCAAAAAGAATACAAGACTCGAAGAGATGGAAGAGTTTGCGAAATTATGCAGCAGGGTCGGCATTCAGGTTCATGGAGATTTTGTTATAGGATTGCCCGGTGAAACCCATGAGACAATTGAAAGAACAGTTAATTTTGCTCTTAAATTGCCATTGAGCACCTTTCAGTTGTCTATTGCGCATCCTTTGCCGGGCACAGAGTTTTATAACTGGTTAGATAAAAATAATTATCTTGTTACACGCGATTATTCCCAGTGGATAACCGAAGAAGGATTGCAGAAATGCGTCATAAATTATCCGAACCTTACCCATAAAGATATAGAAAAAGCTGTTTATAATTCCATCAAAAAGTATTATCTCTCCGGGCATTTCTTTGCAACTGCAATGAAGCAGATAATATCCAATCCACTTGAACTCAGGCGGTATCTAAGGGGAGGATTGAGGTTCCTCAAATTCCTTGCACACAGGTGACAATGGATATCTCTGTAGTCATACTTGCTTACAACGAAGAAAAGAATATAGGCGAATGCCTGAGAGCAGTCCTAAACCAGAAATACACATCAGGAGAATGGGACGTACTGGTAATAGACGGTGATTCAACGGATGATACAGTTAAGATTGTTCAGGAAATCCAGAAAACCTCAGCCCGTATCAGACTCCTTTCCAATAAAAAAAGAAAAATAGCTTCAGGCAGAAACCTCGGGTTAACAGAGAGCAGATACCCCTTTGTCGCATTTACGGACGCCGACTGTATAGTGAGTGAAGACTGGCTTAATAAATTGAGTAAAGGTTACAAAAATATGCTCGTCTCTGATGACAAGCCAGCAGGTGTCGGAGGCGGTAATATTCCTCCGGAATTGTCGTCAAGGTTCCAGCAGGCGCTCGGTTTGTACCTCGACTCATTTCTGGGAAGTTTTAACTCGCCTCAGGGAAGGAATTTTTCGGAAATAAGAAAGGTCGAAAGTTTGGCATGCCTAAATGCGCTTTATAAAAAAGAAGCTCTTATGGAGGTCGGAGGCTTTGACGAGAATATGGGGAACATTGCGGAAGACAGGGATATGAATATACGCCTCCGAAAGCATGGATATAGTCTTTACTTTATTCCTGATACGAGCGTTTTTCATAAGCTGCGAAATGATTTGATAGGCTGGATGAAAAATATGGCGCTGTACGGAAGAGGCAGAGCCGTAATATCTTTTAAGCATAACCTCTTTTTAAATCCGTTTTTCATATTGCCTATGATTTTTATCTTAAGCATGATATTGGTTCCTTTGGGATTTTTTAATTCTTTGTTTTTTTCCCCTCTTTTATATTTTCCTTTTATTTTTTCCTATGCGCTTGCAATCTCTATTAAAAATAAGAAGCTAAATCTCTTCCCTGATGCATTGGCTATATTCATAGCTACGCATTTTGTTTATTCTTTTAACCTGTTATTTAAGTCATTTGCAATCTGCTATAATACGCCAGACAGAAACCCAAGTTGAGCGATTCTTATACTTTGTCATTCCCCGACTTGATCGGGGAATCCAGAACAAAAGGAACTGGATTCTCTGGTCAAGTCAGAGAATGACACGTGTTGGGTGATTGCATTTTCTCAAAATGCTTTGATTAATAGGGTTTTCACTAAAAAATTGCACAAATTAGGAGAAAATATAGATGAAGGTATTATTGATTAATCCGCCATCAGATTCTCCACAGCCAATCATGTCTCTTGGGCTTGCGTTTCTTGCAGCTGCCCTTGAGAAAAACAATATCCCCGTAGAAGTTATTGATGCATGGGCTGAAGGATTAAATTTTGAAGCATTAGAAAAACGAATTGCCCTTGCAGAAGCAGGGCTTATTGGCATTACAGTTATGTCGCCTGTATATCCAATAGGGATAAAGGTTATTCAGGCTGCAAGGAGGGCGTCTCCTCAGTCAAAGATAATTATTGGAGGAACGCATCCGTCTTCTCTTCCCGAGGACTGCTTAACAGATTCTTCCGAGCTTGATTTTGTGTGCTGTGGTGAAGGAGATGAGCTTATAGTTCAGCTTGTAAATGCGCTGAAAGGCAATGGCGATGTCTGCGATATAAAAGGACTCGGCTGCCGCAGGGAAGGAAGAATTGTCATTAACGGCAAGGCAGAGCCGGTAAGAAATCTTGATGACCTTCCGTTTCCAGCGCGGCACCTTTTCCCACTTTCAAGATACAGGACGCATCCTCCCTACAGACTTTATAACTCCTATGCAACGATGATTACGAGCAGGGGATGTCCTTTTCAGTGCACTTATTGCACAAAATCCGTATCAGGACAATATTTCCGTTTTCAGAGTACAGAGAGGGTTATAAGAGAGATAGAATTTTTGAAAAATAAATACAACATAAAACAAATCCATTTTTATGATGATGATTTTACTATCAATAAAAAGCGTGTGGAAGGGCTTTGTGATGAAATCATCTCCAGAGGATTGAAGATAGCATGGTCATGCGTAACAAGGGTGGATCTGGTGGATGAAATGTTGCTTAGAAAGATGAGAAAGTCAGGATGCTGGCTTATTTCTTACGGCGTTGAATCAGGAAACCAGAGGATTCTTGACTCTGTAAGAAAAGGATATAAAGTAGAGCAGATAAAAGAGGCTTTCACGCTTACAAGGAATGCCGGTATCAGGACGCTCGGATATTTTATGTCGGGCTTTCCCGGTGAGACTACGGAAACCCTCAACGATACCGTCAAATTATCATTTGAGATAGATCCGGACTTTGTCTCATGGAGTATCCTTGCGCTTTATCCGGGCAGTAAGCTTTATCAGCAGGCGTTGCAGGGGGAATTGGGCAATAACTATGTTCAGGCCCAAATGCCGATTACGGAAGGTAAGGCAAATATATCCAGTCTTTCGCCTTATGCGCATGGACACATGTATATCTATGAAGGCGATATCTCCCGCGACTATATATTACAGACCGTAAACAAGGCCTACAGGCGTTTTTACTTCAGGCTGACATTCCTGTTCAGGTTCCTGATGAGACTCAGGACTTTCACCGAGGCCTTCAGTTACGTGAAGACCCTGATCCAGTACCTGACCTGGAGTAAAAAAGAGTGATGCTATGCGCAGTATGAAGCGCTCATCCGTGCTGCTCCTTATCCTCGGATTGTGTCTCATGGCCTTTATGTTTTATTCTGAGGGATCCAGAAAGACCATAGAGTCGCTGGGTGATATTCGACCATTGCCTGTAATAGCCGGTCTTGCCTTTTCCGGCCTTTCTCTCTGTATCAGGGCTTTGAAGTGGAATATCCTGATTGAGCTGTCAGCAGGCAGACGGATCGCCTTTCGCTCTTTTTTGCCGATATATCTTTTCAACGTCATGGTCGCCAATGTCACGCCCGCCAGGAGCGGCGAAGCCGCAGCGCCGGCGCTGTTCAAACGATACTTGGGCGTTAACCTGGGAAGCGGGTTTACGGTCATCATTGTGGACCGTCTGCTGGAACTGGTGGCACTGGTGATAGGCATGCTCGCCGCAGTCTTTTATTACCGCGCCATTATGCCGCCGGACTCTATAGCTGACCGCTTCATAACCACAGCCTTGCTGGTATGCGTAGCGATCGCCGTTGTCGCTATGACGATTATAGCTTCGAAAAAAGTATTCATGGTTGTCACTTCATGGGGATGTAACCGGCCCCGGAGCGTTTTTGTGCGCAACTTGTTCACGTTTTTCAGGAAAGAGGGCGAGGCCTTTTACGAAGGCGTGCGGAGTATCGGCGGCCGCCTGATTGTACGGCGCCTGGCGCCTCTCACACTATGCGCATGGATTTGCGACATCTTTGCCGTATCCCTGCTCTTCGGGTCCGTGATGGATGTGCGCTTTGCCGACTTGGCAATGACTTTTTTCTTAGCCGTGGGTGTTGCCCTGGCGTCTTTTATCCCGTCAGGTCTGGGCAGTGTAGAGCTTACCTATGTTTATTTTCTGAAACTGCGCGGATACGACGCGGCGCTGGCGGCAGGGGGCATGGCAGTGACTCGCTTAGGTCCCCTGATTCTGATTGCGGGAGCGGGGGCATTGTCTGCCCTTATATTGCGACGGCGGACGGCGGCTGCGTGAGTCGTTTACAAAGACTGGTGTAATTTTGTAGAATATCCATATGGTTTCGGACACCCTCGTGATAATCCCTGCATACAACGAAGAGAAGGCGATCAGCGGTGTTGTCTCCTCTATAAGAAAACTTTATCCGGAAATGGACATAGTAGTGGTCAACGACGGCTCTTCAGACGAGACTGTCGTCAAAGCCGAAGACGCAGGCGCAATCGTCTTGTCTCATTCTTTCAACATGGGCTACGGCATCGCTTTACAGACTGGATATAAATACGCGTTCCGCAGGGGCTACCGCTTTGTGGTGCAGATAGACGGAGACGGACAGCACGACCCTACGGGCATCAAGACCGTTTTGGATAGGGTAAAGGATGGGTACGCGGACATAGTCCTCGGTTCAAGGTTCTTGAGCGATGACAGCTACAAGCCTTCATTATTGCGGTTGACAGGCATCCGTTTTTTCCGTTTCCTCATTCGTTTTCTCTCAGGCAAGGTAATCACGGACCCAACAACCGGTTTCCAGGCCATGAACAGGAATGTCCTGAACGTATTCATCCAGGACTTTTTTCCGGTTGACTATCCCGACGCGGACGTCGTCATACTGCTCTCGGGATTGGGTTTCAAAATAAGCGAAGCGCCGGTGCTGATGCGCCCGAACCTCGGGGGCAAGTCCATGCATAGTAATCCCATGAGGGTGTTGTATTACATTTTTAAAATGACTCTTTCCATGTTTCTGACAAAGATCAGAAAATATTCCATCCCGGGAAATTAATAAGCAAGGAGGGGCAAGAATGCCTTTAGAACAAAAAATAACGGCAATTATTATAGCGGTTTCTATCTTCTTTCTTATCATTGAATTGGTGCGGCGGAGAAAACTGCGTGAAGAATACTCATGGCTTTGGCTTTTAACAGGGACAATACTCCTTGTTTTAACCTTGGAGTATCAACTGCTTGTTTGGATAACCGGCTTAATCGGGGCAGCGGCCCCCACATCCACACTTTTCTTTTTTGCTATTATATTTCTCATTCTTGTCTGCATACAGTTCTCAATAAGGATAAGCAAGCTGACTGACCATGTAAAGAATCTGAGTCAGGAACTGACTATTTTAAAGACGACAAGGAAAGAGAACTGAAAGAGGAAATCAAAATGCAGAGTGAAAAATCATGGTTGTCCGCACATGCCATTGTTATATTTCTATTCCTTGCATCTGTTTTTCTCCTTGCCCTCTCTAAGGTTGCAGATACAGACGCATGGATGCACCTCAGTTTGGGAAGACTGATATGGGAGCTTAAGGGACTGCCTTCCAATGAGCCATTCGTATATCCGAGTCTTGATAAGCCGTTCGCTTATAATTCATGGCTTTTTGGCCTTATATACTACCTGTCATACCACGCATTTAATATTTATGGCGTGATATTGCTGAAGGCGATAACCATCACAACTGCATTTTATATCCTTCTTAAAGATTCCCTCAGGCCTTATAAAAACCATATTGTTTCCATAATGGTTATGACCGCAGTTGTTGTAATGTCCGCACACCGCTTTGTGGAAAGGCCTGATACATTCCTCATGGTCTTTTTGTCTTTTAGCATCTTCAGTCTTAATGCCTTTGTTTATAACGACAAGAAATACATCTATGCCCTTCCTCTTACACATATGCTCTGGGCCAACAGTCACGCAAGCATAAATCTCATGTTCGTGCCTTTTTTGTCCTTTATTGTTGGGGGGTTTTTGCAGCGGTATCTGAACAAAGTGGTTTATGGTTCACAGTTCACGGTTCACGGTGAACAGTCAACGGTCAGCCATGAGATGTCCGCTTCCCAATTAAAGACCATCGCTCTGATTTTTCTTGCCTCTTTTATTGCATCCCTTATAAGCCCGTATTTTATAAGTCAGTACGGCTTGGGCGCTCAAGTTCTTGCATCAGACTGGTTTAAGCAGGAGATAATGGAATTAAGGCCTCCGACATGGGAGAGTTTCAAGGCTCCCTTTATAATGGCTCCTGTTTTAATTTTATCTTTAATCCTGAGCTGGGTTACGGCTTACCGTTCAAGGCGGGTCTCCCCTGTTTCAGAGCAGCATTTGATACATCTGCTTTTGGTCGTGCCCTTTATTTATCTCTCCTTTACTGCCTTGCGATTTGTATTTCTTCTCGGCATTGTAGCCGGCCCTGTTCTGGCAAGAAATCTCTCGGCATATCTTCATGATTCAGAGCTATGGAACAGAATTTCCCGTAAGAGAATTGCCCTGTTCATTGTTGCGATATGGCTTTTCCTTTATACAACCCTTAGCCTGACACAAGTTGAGCCATTTGCCCAGCAAGGGAAAGAATTTGGCTTTGGAGCCAGTTATTCCTTTGTGCCTGAAGGCGCGTTGAAGTATATGGACAGAAGAAATATTACAGGCAGGGTTTACAATCTATTCCAGTGGGGAGGATATATCACATGGAGGGATTTCCCGAAAAGGTCTACCTTCGTTGACGGCAGGGGCTATATTTCGAATGATTTGTTAGAAAAAATGGACCTGGCCCGCAGACGGGGACCCGTGCTGGATGAATTGCACTTAACATATGGTTTTGAATCAATCCTTGTGGAACATCCCTCTTTTGATAAAGAAGCTGCATCTGAGATCCATTCAGAGACTGACGTCTCCCTATCCCATCCCGGCTGGGCATTGGTTTACTGGGATGATCTCTCCCTCCTTTATCTCAAAAGAGACGGAAGATACAGCTCTGTGGTAAAGGAAGACGAATATCGGTTTATAAAGCCCGGCAATGGCATTTACAGCGTAAGGTCAAAACTTCATGATGCGGCCTATCGTGATAATCTAATCAAGGAATTACAGAGAAACATCACAGAAACAGGTTCATCAAAGGCATATGCATTTTTAGGTTTTGTGTATAACGAGATAAGGCTTTACCGAGAGGCTATAGACGCCTTTTTAAAAGTAAGAGACTTCTGGCTGTATGGCCATATCATTGATGCTTACACTGGCATGGCTTACGCATACGGCAACCTTGGATATATTGATGACGCCATCAAATATTATAAAAAGGCAGAGTCGCTGAGCAAGGATAATGCCACGATACTTTACAACATCGGCTCTGCATATTTTAAAAAGGGCGATACAAGGGAGGCAAAGAAATATTTTGAAAAGGCATTAGCCATAAACAGTAATCTCCTCTCCATATACCCTCTGCTTATAGGCGCATACATGGAACTTGGCATGGAGGACAAAGTTGCAAAGGCGAGGCAGGCTTACGAGAGGGCAGCCCTTGTAAAGGGAGGAGAAGAACACTTTAAGGCTGGACTGAAGGCATATATGGGACAAGAATACAAGGCTGCCATAGAGGAATTCAAAGAGTCCATAAAGGTAAATCCGGCAAACCCGGCTTCCTACAGCAACCTTGGGTATGTCTATTTTGATATAGGTATAATCGACAAGGCATACGAATGCCAGAGGAAGGCAATTGATATTGACCCTAACTTCGCAAATGCCCATTATGGACTTGCCCTCATATATAAAAACATGGGTGATTTTAAGACCGCGAGACGGCGCTGGGAAGAATATCTCAGAATTGAACCTGCCGGATATTTTTCAAGAAAGGCAAAAGAGGAGATAGAGGCATTAAGAGACAAATGAGTAAAATTCATCCTGTTTTCGTAATATCACCCAAAACTGTGTGATATTACGCAACAAAAAAGTTCACCGTTAATCGTTCATAGTTCATAGTTTACCGCATGGAAGGAAAAAAGCAGAAAGACGGACTCGGGAAAAGCCAACAAAGTTGTCATTGCGAGGAATGAAATGACGAAGCAATCTATTGTTTTCAATGAGTTACAAACGAGATTGCTTCACTTCGTTCGCAATGACACTTTTTATGAAGCCGTGAACTGTGAACCCCGAACCGTGGACTTTTCCATCTGGCATGGGGCTTGCTTATTCTATTATCAAGATGTTAGAGTTTAAATGATATGAGGTAAAGATACTATGAACACTATGAACAATTTAACAACATTTGAATCCAAACAAAAGGAGGTGAGAAAGATGAAAGGAATGAAAGGAATGATTTTATTAGTAGCAATGGTGGCGGCAATCGCGCTTCTTGGCGCAGGCGCTGCGCTGGCGGATGTTATCTCAAACTCAAAGCATAACCTGAGTTCAACCGGTACAGGCACAGTTAAGGCATCTAGCTCAGCAGTACAGGGCGGTGAAATCTGCATATGGTGTCATACACCTCACTTTGCAAACATATCCATGTTACCTGCACCGCTCTGGAACAAGGGAAATGCAACAGCTACTTACACAATGTATGGAACTACCATAGCAGGCACAGTTTCTTCTACTACACCTGTGGGCGTAACAAAGGCATGTCTCTCCTGCCATGACGGAGTAAATGCCGTCAACTCCCTTGTTAATCAGGCAGGCGCAGGCGGAGTTACTGCCATCGGCGTCAACGTTGCATTCCTCAACGCCACATCGGGTATAGGATACAATATCACTGGAGCATCTACTAACATTGGAATCACTTTAACAGGCGACCATCCAGTGTCAATTGTTTATAATGCTGGTACGGCAGGCCTTAGGCCCACTAGTACATCTATAAACTGGATAGGCGCTACAACAATAGCCAATTTGCTCAGAGGCAGCAATATTGAGTGCTCAGGCTGTCATGCTGTGCACGATAACGCAAACACATTGTTCCTGAGAGTATCCAACTCTGGAAGCGCACTCTGCATCGGCTGTCACCTTAAGTAAGGTAATATTCA
>ERZ1292633.4310-Hain-H41-02um-R1-4310-length-13280-cov-6_pt1 | contig 13280 bp, 14 predicted proteins | sample MGYA00564406_ERZ1292633 | MGnify/ENA primary metagenome ERZ1292633 (study PRJEB36523, sample SAMEA6512639) | groundwater metagenome | collected 2019-01-08 | study: AquaDiva: Metagenomics assemblies of 32 groundwater samples
CCTCGACGTCGAGGTAGATCCGCAGGTCGCCGCACGGCAGGTCGCGGACTCGGCGCATCTTCCGGTCGTACCACGTCCGATGCGCGCGCCCACAGGCTCCGCAGACCGTTTTTTTGGGCGCCGACTGAGGGCCACGACCCGGGCGCGGGGATCGCCAAAGAGGCCGACGACCGTGCGGCTGGGGGTGAAGCCAGGGAAGCGATACGCGTCACGGAGCTCGCGCCGCGGAGTGCGTCGAGAAGTCATGCCGGAACTTCAGGTCCTCGTCACCCACCCCGCAAGCCTCCGTTTCCCTCTGACAGCGACCGCTTGACCTCAGTACTTTCCTTCCAATTCACCCACACGTTTCCCCGAAGACCCATTATTCTGATGTTCTGGCGCGTCCTCGAACCGGCCATCCGGCCGCACACGCTGACGCGCCTCCGGCTGATGGAGACGGAGAACAACTATGTCGAATACGATGGGCGCTGGCAGCCCTCGCGAAGCGCGGCCCCTGCGCAGCGCCCGGCTCGCCGTCGCCGGCGATAGCCGGATCAGATATCGACCTCGCCGTCGATTCGCTCCAGCACCCGGACGCCTATCCGCTCGTCAGGAAGTCGACCGCAAAGAAGCACCGCCGACTGACCGGCCGCACAGACCACAAGCGACACGCAAGCCAGCTGGATTTGACAATCGGAACAGGTCGCGATCCGCCCCACCAGCGGCCCGCGAGCAAACAACAGGGGCTGGGGAAACTGGCTCCGCCAGCGAGATAATGGTCATGCCGCTTCGTGCGTGCGACCGCCGTCACGCCTCGCCAAGTGACTCAAGGTCGCCCAGATCCTTCGCCCTTCCGCTCGCGCACTTGTTGCGGATGAACGCAGCCCGTCCAACGAACGGCACCCGCAGCTCTCCGAACAGGTCCTCGACCCGCTCTTCCCAGGCTTCCTCGAAGGTCACGCCGCTCACGCTGGTGAGAATGTCGATGCGGTAGGGTGGCAAACCGAACTGCACCACGACGTCGGGTTTCGCAAGATCGGCCTCGCTGATCGCCAGCACCTCCTGTGGCGCGCCGAACAGTGCCAACGCCAGCCACTTCTGTCGAACGTTGCCGGGCGACGCATCGATCCACACGTCGAGGTCGACCGTGGCGCGCGGAACACCATGCACACCCAAGGCGTGGGCGGCCACGATCAGAAGCCTCGCGTCGGCCTTCAGCAGCCCGACCAGAACGTCGCGAAAACCCTCGACCGCGTGTCTTAACCGCGATCCGGCTTCGGAGGCGACTGCTCGCGCAAGCTCGTGATGACGACTGGCATCGTCGCGCGCCTGTACGTCGGGAGACGCCGGTGCGTCCGTGCCCACAGCATCTCGCTGAGTTCCGCCACGAGCTGGAGGCGTTCGGCGGCAGTTCCCGCGACGCGTGGGTCGCTCGCTTCACGACTATGCAGCGATACCACTCGCCCGGTCATCGCGCTGCGGTCTTTCGGCATGCATGAGATGTAGCGCTGCCGTCCGGAACCGGATAGCTGGCGAATGCGGATTCAGGGAACGCATGGTCGACTGTTGGCACCTGGCACGCGGCGCTACCTTCGCCGATGCCACGCACTGGCGCGAGTCGTGCAACAGCGTTTCGAGTGAGGCACCGCAAAGCGTGAGCTACCATGAGACCTTCGAGTTCTTCGCCATCGACCGTTGCCTGACGGTCGCGCAGATGCGGGCCCTTCGCCGCATCTCCACACGGGCGACGATTACGCCCAACCGGTTTTTCAACTCCTACCACTGGGGCGGGCTGAAAGGCAATCCTCGTGACATGCTTCGCCGGTACTTCGACCTGTTCGTGCACACCGGCAACGGTATCCCCGATTGCGGAATGCTGCGTCTTCCGTTTCGGGCGATCACCATTGCCAGCTGGCGGCCGTTCGTCGCCGTGCCGCGCGACGACGAGTCCGCTGACCAGGCTTCGTGGCCGGTACCTCTCGCCCTCATTCGTTCCCGGCTGCTTGCGGGTGACCTGTCTCCACTCTATCTGCTCTGGCTGCTGTCCGTGCAATATGGTGATCGCCGGGCGACCGCAGCAGAACCTCCGCGTCCTCCTGGCCTCGACCGGCGGGATGGCGCCCTCCACCTGTTCGCGGAGTTTCTGGGGCTTAACGCGAGCTTGCTGATGACGGCGCTCGAGGATCCTCCCGCGGCGCCCCGCAGCGCGGGGCAGTTGCTCGATGCCGCCCGCGCGCGCGCGGCGCCGTCGAGGCGTGGCGGTCGAACCAGGAGCACGGGCAGATGATGCGGTCGCCCAAGAAGCGAAGCCCCGTGCGCGAAGCGCGCATTCTCAACGAGATCATCGTCGATGCGCGCCCCGAGGAACAGGCGATGGGCTGGTACTGCTATCTGGAGGACCTTCTCCACTTTCCCTTTGCCGCGCGGTGCATCGCGACGCGCGCAATCTCGCCTCTGAAGAAGGGCGAGGACGTCAGGGTGCTCGCCATGGCGCCCGAAGACGAGTGCCAACACGAGATGTTCGTCCGCGTGCGGTGGCAGGATCGTCTAGTCGCGGTACCGCTCGCGCAGCTCACAGGGCGGCGCGTCGATCCGCCGACGAAACAGGCCATCGAGGACTGGCACTACTGGCGAGCGCAGGGCTACGAGTTCTGAGGGGAGCATCATGGCCCGGCGTTCAGTCGCCGAGCGCGTCCGTGAACAGTGCGACCAGGTCGACCACCAGCGCATCGCTTGCGCCGCTTGGCTGCCACGTCAGCGACGCGGAAACGATGTCCGGTCGCTCGTCATGGGGGAGCCAGCGTTCCACCACGCGTGCGTCGGGGTCCACGATCCAGTACTCGACGCCAGCGCGCTGATAGAACGCCCGCTTCACCGTGCGATCACGGCGCGCGGTCGAGGGTGAGAGAATCTCGATCGCCAGCAGGAGGCGAAGCTCGGCGTCCTTCTCCTGTGCGGGCGAGCCGTCGGCTCGCGGTTGCGCGACGAAGACATCTGGCTGAACCAGCGCGGTGCGCGTCAGCCGCACGTCAGCCGGCGCCACGAGCAAACGTCCGATTCCTCGTTTCTTCACCCACCCTCGAAGCTGGTCGGTGAACGCCACGACGAGGTCTTGATGGGACCACCGGGGCGACGGCGTCACCAGCAGCACTCCATCGATGCACTCGTACCGTTTGCCGTCGTCCGGCAACGCCCAGACGTCTTCCGGGGTCCAGTACCGACTGTCAGTCGCGGCGGGCATGCCCATAGCGTACGCTCGGCGGATGCGGGAATGCAAGAGGAACCCATGCAGGCAGCATCACGCGGCCCGCCGTGCATTGCGTCATCCAATTCCCGCTCACCTTGTCCATCGAACGCGTCCCCGAACGACGACCCCCGCCCGACTTCGCTATCTTTCCCCCATGCCCCTCCTCACCGTCACCCGCCGCCTCACCTTCAACGCCGCCCACCGGGTCCATAACCCGGCCCTCAGCGACGAAGACAACGCGCGCCTCTTCGGCAAGTGCAACAACCCGAACTGGCACGGGCACAACTACACGCTCGAGGTCTCCGTCACCGGCGAACCCGACCCGGTCACCGGCTACGTCATCGACCTCGGCAAGCTCAAGCAGCTGGTCGAGCGCGAACTCATCGACCACGTGGACCATAGGAACTTCAACGTCGACATCCCGGAGATGGCGGGAACTAATCCGACCTCCGAGAACATTATCCTCATGTTCTGGCGCGTCCTCGAGCCGGCCCTCCGGCCCCACACGCTGACGCGCCTCCGCTTGATGGAGACGGAGAACAACTATGTCGAATACGATGGGCGCTGACTCCCCTCGCGGAGCGCGCCCGCTGCGCAGTGCCCGGCTCGACGCCGCCGACGATCCGTTCGACGATGCCAGCTTCGCTGGCGACATCGGCGGCGACCGCTCGCTGGAGTTCGAGAACATCATCCGCCGCCAGATCGAGCTGCTCGGCGAGGACCCCGCGCGCGACGGCCTGGCGAAGACACCGAGCCGCGTGGCCAAGTCGCTCACCTGGCTAACCCGAGGTTACCAGATGGATGTGCAGGACGTCGTCGGCGACGCGGTGTTCGACGAAGAGCACGCCTCCATGGTGATGGTGCGCGACATCGAGCTCTACTCGATGTGCGAGCACCACATGCTCCCGTTCTTCGGCAAGGCGCACATCGCCTACATTCCCAACGGCAAGATCGTCGGCCTCTCCAAGCTGCCGCGCATCGTCGAGATCTTCGCGCGCCGCCTGCAGGTGCAGGAGCGCCTCACCGAGCAGGTGGCGACCGCCATCGAGGACGTGCTCAAGCCGGCCGGCGTGGGCGTCGTCATCGAGGCGTACCACCTGTGCATGATGATGCGCGGCGTGGAGAAGCAGAACTCCAAGACGATCACGTCGGCCCTGCGCGGCGCCTTCCGCGATGACGCCAAAACGCGCGACGAGTTCCTGCGCCTCGCCCACAGTCCGTCGTCGCCGCTGCGCTGATGCTCACCGGGCGAACGGCCATCGTCACGGGCGCCTCGCGCGGCATCGGCGCCGCCACCGCGCGCGCCCTGGCCGCTGCGGGCGCTCGAGTGGCCCTCGTCGCCCGCGGAGCGGACGCGCTGCACGCACTGGCGGCCGAACTCGGCGCCGGGTTCGGCGATGGGCACCTGGTGGCCCCGGCCGACTGCACCGACGCCATCGACATCGCCGCCCTCTCGGCGGCGGTCACGCAGTGGGCGCACGGCGCTCCCGACATCCTGGTGAACAACGCGGGTATCTACCCGCGCGCGCCGCTGCACGAGCAGGATGCCGAGCAGTTCGCGGCCACGCTCGACGCAAACCTCACCGCGCCGTTCCGGGTGCTGCGGGCGTTCCTCCCCGCCATGCGCACGCGCGGCAGCGGACATGTGGTCACCATCGGCAGTGTGGCCGACCGGTCGATCTTCGACGCGAATGGCGCGTACAGCGCCTCCAAGTTCGGCTTGCGCGCCCTGCACGAGGTGCTCTACGCCGAGTCGCGCGGCACGGGCGTGCGTGCCACGCTCATCGCGCCGGGACCCGTGGACACCGATATCTGGGAGCCGCATGCGACCTTCCTGGGCAAGACGCTCCCGGCGCGCGAGGCGATGCTGCGCCCCGACGACGTGGCCCGCGCGGTGCTCTACGCGGTCGGCCAGCCGGCGCACGTCACGGTCTACGAGTTGCGCCTCTCGTCCGCCTGAGCCGGGTGCTGCATGTTCGTCGAACTGATCGACCGTCTGCGCTGCCCGCACGACCACGAGGACACGTGGCTCGTGGCAGCGGCGTCGCGCACCGAAGCCCGCCGCCTCGTCGACGCCACGCTTGGCTGTCCCGTGTGCGAAGCGGAGTTCGCGGTGCGCGATGGCATTGTGGTGTTCGGCGAGTCGGCGCCGAGCGCGCCGATGTCAGCCGCCGAGGATGAGGTGATGCGCGCCGCTGCGCTGCTGCACGTGCAGGAGCGAGGGTTGTACGCCCTCGATGCGGGGTGGGGGAGTCTTGCCTCCGCGCTGCTGCCGCTCGTGTCGGCAGAGTACCTGCTCGTCGACCCTCCAGCGGGTATCGTCGCCGAGGAGGGTGTCGGCATCCTGGTCGGGATCGGCGACCGCTGGCCGCTGGCCGCCGCATCGCTTCAGGGAATGGCACTCGAGCGTGCGTCGGCGGCGCGCGTGGCCGATGCCGTGCGGGTACTCAAGCTGCGCGGACGCCTCGTGGCGCCGTCGGCAGTGCCGGTGCCCGTGGGCGTGAGTGAACTCGCTCGCGATGCCCGTCACTGGGTGGGTGAGAAGATCTCCGACGTCGTGACGCTCGGGCGGGCGCCGAGATAGCGCCGAATTCTCTCACGGAGACCACTCGAGCCCAGCGGTTTTCGTGAAGGACCCTTCGAAGCCGGCGCGCCTACTCCGGACCCGTCGCCTCGTAGAGCTTGTCGATCACCGCCGCGTAATCCTTGTCGATCACCCGCCGCTTCACCTTGAGCGTCGGCGTCAACTCGCCGCGGTCCACCGTGAAATCGTGCTCCAGCAGCCCGACCTTCTTGGGCGTCTCGAAGCTGGCGAGCTTCATCTTCTCGCACTCCTCGGTGATCTCCTTCTCCATCTTCTGCTGGATCGTCGGCATCTGCAGCAGTTGCGCTCGCTCGGACCAGAAGATGTTGTGCAGGGCCGCCCACCGCTCGAGCGTCGCAAAGTCCGGAACGACCAGCACCACCGGGAACCTGCGCTTGTCGCCGATCATCACGGCCTGCGACACGTACTTGTTGAGCTTGAACCCGTTCTCGATCGGCTGTGGCGCGATGTTCTTGCCGCCGGCCGTGACGATGATGTCCTTCTTGCGGTCGGTGATGCGCAGGTAGTCGTCTTCCAGCACGCCGATGTCGCCGGTGTGGAACCACCCGTCGGCGTCGATGGCCTCGGCCGTGGCCTTGGGATGGTTCCAATACCCCTTCATCACGTGCGGGCCGCGCGTCAGCACCTCGCCGTCGCTGGCAATCTGCACCTCGACGCCGGCGATCGGCCGGCCGATGGTGCCGATGCGAAAGGCCGCCGGCGTGTTCACGCCGATGACCGGCGAGGTCTCCGTCAGGCCGTATCCCTCGAGGATCGTCAGGCCGGCGGCGTAGAAGAACTTGTTGATCTCGGCGGCCAGCGGCGCGCCGCCCGACACGAAGTAGCGCATGCGCCCGCCGGTGCGCGCGCTGATCTTGCTGAACACGAGCTTCTGGGCCAGCGCGTACTGCCAGGCCACCGGCCCCGACGGCTCGCGCCCGGAGAGCTTCACGTCGGCCCACCGGTCGGCCACGCCGCGCGCCCAGAAGAAGATGCGCTTCTTTATCGCCCCGCTGGCCAGCGCGTTCTCGAACGCCCGGGCATACATCTTCTCGTACAGCCGCGGTACCGACATGGCGAACGTCGGGCGCGCCTCCTGCAGGCAGATGGGGACGAGGTCGAAGCCCTCCACGTAGTGGATGGCCGCCCCCACGGCCCAGTAGCAGTAGTCGCCCATGCGCTCGAAGCTGTGGCAGAGCGGCAGGAAGCTGAGCGCCACCTCATGGCCGAGGTTGAACGGCAGCACCTGCAGCGACGCCTGCACGTTGGAGTAGATGTTGTCGTGCGTCAGCATCACGCCCTTGGGAAGCCCGGTCGTCCCCGACGTGTAGATGAGCGTGGCCAGGTCGTCGGGCTGCACGCTCAGCGCCTCGGCCTTCCACTGTGCCGCGCGTTCCGGGGAATCGAGCGCCGCGCCGCGCGCCGTCAGCTCGGCGAGCGTCAGGTCGGAGCCGGCAATGCGCTCGCTGGTGAACGTGATGACGTGCTTCAGCGCCGGACACTGCGCGCGAACCGAGGCCACCTTCGCGGCGTGCACCTCGCTGGAGACGAAGATCACCGTCGCCCCCGAGTCGTTGATCGGGTGCACCACCTGCTCGGCGGGAAGCGACGGATAGATGGGCACATCGGCGAGCCGCGCGGTGAGGCAGGCCCAGTCGACGATGGCCCATTCCGGCCGGTTCTCGGAGATGAGGGCCACTCGGTCACCCGGCTGCAGGCCGAGGTCGCGCAGTCCGAGCGAGAGCTGCCGCACGCGGCGCTCCGTCTCGCGATGCGAGATCGACTGCCACTGTCCCGGGCCGGTGCGGACGTTCATCGCGTCGGGGCGGTCGTACGTCGCCATGGCATCGAAGTACAGGCGCGTCAGCGTGCCCGGCGCGGGGCGCGGGCCTCCACGTGCGATCATCGGGGTCTCCACACGGCGAATGTGCTGGCGTGCCGCGCGGTTGGAGCCGCGGTCAGCGCGCCGACTTGGGACGGAAGTGAATTACGAACCTGGCGGGGCTTCCCGCTACCACCGCCCCCCGGTGGCGTGCCGTGGCGAAGACGACGAACGAGTCGGCCGAGGACGGGAGCGTGTTCGAGCGGATGCGCAACATCCGGGCGGCCGTGCCGTCGGTGAACGTCGTGTCGAGCAGGCTGGTGTGCCTGGCGTCGTCCCAGAGCGAGGCGAGTGTCGTGTCGCTCCGTTCGACGGTCACCCCGTGAAACGTCACCTGCCAGCTCACCAGGAAGCCGGGGACACCCAGCGTGGTGCCGGCACTGTCGCGCGTCAGCTTGACGGTCATCGCCTTGCTGACATTGGTGGGGAGGTCCGGGAGCGCGTACTTCACGGTGTCCGTGGCACTGCCCGAGACGGCGAACAGGGACGGAGCGCGCGTGACGATCACCGTCCTGGTCAGCGACTGCAGCGCGCGGGCGGCGGCCACCACGCGCACGCTGCCGCTCGTGCGGGTCGTCGCCACCAGGTACCCCGCGGCGTCGATGAGCACGCCGGTGTCGAGCGCGAGGTAGCGCAGCGCGGGGTTGGCAATGACGTCGCCATCGGCGTTGTAGGCCACGGCGCGCAGCGGCGCGGCGCGCCCCATCGAATCGCGCATCGTGTCGCCGGCCACGACCGCCGGGTAGGGCAGCGTATCGAAGGCGAGGGCCACGATGGCGTCGGGCGACGTGCCGACGTCGGAGCAGGCGCCTGCCGCCGCCGCGGCGACGACGGCCGCCGCCACCCAGCACGGCACGCGTCTCATGCCGAGGGCCTGGTGAGCCGGTCGGCCAGCAGGGTGGCGAGGTTCACGTACGCCTGGCTGGCCGGATCCGCGGCGTCACGCACCACGGCGGGCTGTCCGGCGGCGAAGGCTTCGACGAGGGCGGTGGAGCGGGGAATCACGATGTCGAATACCATGCCGGCCGGCAGGTGTTCCCGGACGTAGGCCACCGTGCGGTCGCACGATGCGTTCCCGGCCTCGACCATCGTCAGCAGGATGCCGTCGAGCGTGAGCCCCGGGTTGGATTTCACCACATCCTGGATGCTGCGGAGAATCTGCGGCGTCGTTTGCAGGGCCAGCGGTTCGGCCTGCAGTGGCACGATCACGCGGTCACTGCTCAGCAGCACACGACGGGCGATCGGCCCCAGCCCGGGCGGCGTGTCCACGACGACGATGTCGCAGCGCTCGCTCGCCGCCTGCAGCATGCGTGGCAGGAGGTCGCTGGCGGCGACGTGCGACTGATAGTCGGTGTGGTCCGCCCCGTCGGTCACGGTGCCCACGAGCATCACGCGGAGCCACGGCATGGCGGTGGGGATGATGACCTCGCGCAGCGTGCGCGCGCCGCGCAGGTAGTCGGCAAAGCCGCGGGTGTCGGCTCCCTTGCGCAGGCCGATGCCGTAACGCACCGAGCCCTGTGGGTCGACATCCACCAGGAGCGTCTTCAGGCCCCGCCGCGCGAAAGCCGCCGCGAGGTTCACCGCCGTCGTCGTCTTGCCAACGCCGCCCTTCTGACTCACGATCGATAGAACCTTGCCCACCTAGGCCTCGCTCGAACCAGCCGGCGCCTCGCCGGTGGTCGGGTTCCGCAATTGTTCGAGTGTCGATTCGGCGTGCCGTACCCAGCGTTCGGACTCGGCGCCATCGGGCGGAGCGGCGAGGAAGGCCTCGAGGTGCCGGGCCGCCTCGCCCGCATCGCCCCGCTTGAGCAGCAGGAACGCGAGGCCATAGTGCGCTCCCGACTGCGACGGATCGATCTCGAGTGCTCGCCGGTAGGCGCGGATCGCCTCTTCCAGCCTTCCGGTGCGCGAATACGCGATGGCCATGTTCTGCAGCACGCGCAGGTCATCCGGATGGTCGCGCAGCGCGAGCCGGTATGACGTGATCGCCGCGTCGTAATCACCCTGACGCTCAAGCAGCAGCGCCTCGTTCAGGTAATCGAGGCGCTGCGGTCTGGCTTCACGTTCGGACCTGCCGCCCAAGAGGCGGCTCCACCAGGACATAGGGCGCGGCGGGTTCGCTGGATGAGAAAACGGCCAGCCAGCGCGGCGTTCGCTGGCGGAGCCAACTATAGACGCGCGGGAGGTGTCCAACGGCACAACCTATGCGACGCCCTCAGGGGGAGCAACCGCGCTTCCGCTCCGGTAGGGGTGGGGGTACCTTCTCGACGGATGCTCTGCGCGCTCACCTTTCGGAGAAGCCATGTCACCCCGCAAGACCGCCGTGGACCCCGTCAAGGGTGTCCTGCACGTCGAGTGGCCGCTGTTCGGTGAGCTCTCCCGCGCCCTCGCCCTCAAAGTTGCCCGCGACTTCATCCCCGAGGTCGTCGTCGGAGTGGCCACAGCCGGAGTCGTCCCGGGTTGCGTCGTGGCCGCAATCCTCGACTGTGAGTTCCATTCGATCCTGGTGAGCCGCCGCTTCGGCACGGACCATGTACGCGAGACCCCCGCGGTGCTCGGCGGCGCTCCCGGGCAGGTGCGCGGCAGGCGCGTCCTGCTGGTCGACGAAACCTGCGACAGCGGCGAGACCATGCGCCTGGCCAAGGCCGCGCTGATTCACGCCGGCGCGAGCGACGTGCGCACCGCCGTGAGCTTCCGCTGCGGCCCGTACGAACCCGATTTCTACGCCTTGGCGACCGACAGCACCATCGTGCTGCCGTGGGATCGCGAAATCCTGATCAACGGCGAGCTGGGACCGAATCCGAAGTACGAAGCCGTGTACCTGGATGATCCGGGCGGATACTAGCAGACGACAGATGACGGATAACGGATGACGGATGACGGATAACGGATAACGGAGAAGCGCCCGAAGGACTGAGATCCCGTCGGGCGCTTTCTGTCATCCGTCATCTGTCATCTGTCATCTGTCATCCCGCGAGCTCTTCCACCGCGCTCAGGTAGTCGACGCCCTCGGTCATTCTCTGGTAGACCCGTCCAATCACCTCGGCTGAGCCCAGCAGGAACCGGCAGCGTGACGCGCCGTTCGACCGGCATTCCACTTCATAGCAGGCCAGCGACGCCTCGGCCACGCGCCCAAAAAAGTCGGCCAGCAGTCCCATCGAGTAGTAGCACGCGGGGAAGCCGATGTGCAGCGAGGGATCAGCTTCTGCCCAGTCGGTGCTGTCGAGCGTGATCACGACGTCGTTCAGGGTGCCGACCTCCAGCGTTCCCCAGCCGGCGTCGCGAAAGAACTCGGCCGCCAGGCCCTGGAACTCGGCGAAGCCTATGGAGTCGGCGTCTCCGCCCCGCGAGGCGAGCCACGCGCGGAACGACGAGAACACCGGGTCGCCGCCGGCATAGCCGGCTTCCTGCAGATAAGTGGCAAAGCCGCCGCCGAGGTCGCGTATGAGCGCGCCGCGCAGGGCTGCCAGAGACTGGCGTGGGAGCGCCACGAGTGGCGTGGAGGCGAGCGCATATGTGGTGGCCATATTCATCAAAGAAGGGGTCAGCGGCCGATACGGCGCAAGAGCTCGGCCTCGTCGATCACCTCGATTCCCAGCGCCTGCGCCTTGTCCAGCTTGCTCCCCGCCTCCGTGCCGGCCACCACGAAGTCGGTGTTCTTCGAGACCGAGTCGGTGGCCTTGCCACCGGCGCGCTCCACCAGCTCCCGGGCTTCATTGCGGGCCAGCGTCGGCAGCGTCCCGGTGATGACGATCTTCTTTCCCAGCAGGGCACCTTCGGTCTCGGCGCGCCTGGGCTCGGTCGTGTTCACGCCGTACGTCGCCAGCGCTCCCACGAGCGTGCGGTTCTCTTCCACCCCGAACCACCTCGTCACCGATGCCGCAATCGAGGGGCCGACGCCGTGGATGCTCTCGATCTCCTCGAGCGAGGTCTCCCGCAACGCTTCCATCGTGCCGAACCGGCGCGCCAGCAGCTTGGCCGTCTCTTCGCCGACATCGGGAATGCCGAGGCCGAACAGCAGTCGCGAGAGCGGCTGGGCCCTGGAGGCGGCGATGGCACTCACCAGCTGCCCGGCGCTCTTGTCTCCCATGCGCGGCAGTTCGGCAACCACTTCCGCCGTCAGCTCGTACAGCGACGCCGGGTCGGTGACGAGCCCCGCCTCGAGCAGCTGGCGCACGCGCTGCTCGGAGAGGCCGCGAATGTCCATCGCGTTGCGCGCGGTGAAGTGGATCAGTTCCTCGAGATGCCTGGCGGGGCAGGCGTCGTTGGGGCAGCGCACGGCTACCTCGCCCGCGACGCTGACCACCGGGGTGTGACATTCCGGGCACACCGTGGGCCGCCTGAATGGCTTCGGGGGATCCGTGGTGTCGCGCTCGTCGGGCACCGGGCCGAGCACCTGCGGAATGACCTCGCCCGCGCGCTTCACCTGCACGATGTCGCCGATGCGCAGGTCCTTTTCGGCGATGAGGTCGAAGTTGTGCAGCGTGGCGTAGGTGATCGTGGTTCCGCCAATCTCCACCGGCTCGAGCACGGCGCGCGGGGTCAGGACGCCGGTGCGACCGACCTGGATCTCGATGGCGAGGAGTCGCGTCTCGGCGATGTCGGGGGCGAACTTGCGCGCGATCGCCCAGCGCGGTTCGCGCCCACCGGCGGTCGAGCCCAGGTCGGCCTGCGTGGCCAGCGAGTTCACCTTCACCACGCCGCCGTCGATGGCGAAGGCCAGCGTGGCGCGGTGCGTCGTCTCGAGCGCGTGCGCCCAGGCATGCACCTCGGCCAGCGTCCTGCACCGCTGCCGGCGGGGCGCCACGGGAATGCCCCAGCTCACCAGCGTCTCGAGCAGTTCCCACTGCGTGGCGAAGGGAAGCGTCGTCGTTCCCGGAACGGCGAAGGCATAGCCGAAGAACCGCAGCGGGCGCCTGGCGGTGACCGCCGGGTCCTTCTGTCGCAGCGCGCCGGCCGCCGAGTTTCGCGGGTTGGCAAAGACCGGCTCGAGCGCGGCCACGCGTTCGGCGTTCATCTTCTCGAACCCGTCGAAGGTCATGTAGACCTCGCCGCGGATCTCGATGAGCGCGGGCCATCCCGCGCCGTTCAGCCGCAGCGGAATGTCGCGGATGGTGCGCACGTTGGCAGTGACGTCCTCTCCCACGCTACCGTTGCCGCGCGTGGCGCCGGTGACGAGCAGGCCATCGCGGTAGGTGAGGCTGATAGCCGCGCCGTCGATCTTCAGCTCGCAGCAGAGGTCGGAGCGGTCGAAGTCATCGCCGGCGACGTCACGGGCGCTGGTGGCCCAGTCTTCCAGTTCCTCGTCGCTGAACGCGTTGTTCAGCGAGCCCATGGGGACGAGGTGCGCGTACTTGGCCAGGTGCGTGGGGCCGACGTCGGCGCCCACGCGCTGGGTGGGCGAGTCGGCGGTGCACAGGCCCGGATAGTCGCGCTCAATCGCCTGCAGCTCGCGAAACAGCGCGTCGTACTCGGCGTCGCTCAGGGACGGCCGGTCGAGCGCGTAGTACTCGTGGGAGGCCCGCTCGAGCGCCGCGCGCAGCACCGCCGCCCGCGCGGCCGCCGCCGCCGGCGCCGCCGGCGCCGCC
>ERZ1292633.4312-Hain-H41-02um-R1-4312-length-13276-cov-6_pt1 | contig 13276 bp, 22 predicted proteins | sample MGYA00564406_ERZ1292633 | MGnify/ENA primary metagenome ERZ1292633 (study PRJEB36523, sample SAMEA6512639) | groundwater metagenome | collected 2019-01-08 | study: AquaDiva: Metagenomics assemblies of 32 groundwater samples
GGCGGCCGGTGGCGATCTTTGCTTTACTCTGCGTCGCAATAAGCGGCCGTTTGCTATTCGCAACACGACCGCGTTGCGCGGCATCGGCAACCGACCCACACATCAAGCCGATCATGATTGCCAGCCCAGCCAAACGCATAATGCCCTCCTGTTGATCCCGGCATGGCACAACTTGGTTCGCTTGTATAATATTGCCTTACGAGCGCCGCAATTCAAACAAAATATCGCCACAAAAAAGGTCTTTCTTACACCTACTTCAATAGGAGAGGATGATAACGTGCGTACATTGATATTCGCCACTGCGGCATTGGCACTCGTTTCGGGAACAACCGCACAAGCCGCGCAAGATGCTGGTCTTCGTGTCCAGAACTATCACAGTAGTTCGCTTCAAAGCGGCATTGGTGCCCAATTGGGCATGACGCTTAAACTCGATAGCGAACGCGTGGTTCGCGATAGTGATCGGGTGCAGATTGGTTTTGCCGCTGGGCCGGTGATGATGGTTCCTGATGCGAAAACCGGGATTGTTCGTCGCGCGGTCAGCAACGTGGCTGGTTTCAGTCTGCGTCCGGGCTATTCGGCTACGCTGACGCTCGCGGGGCAACCCGTTACGGCGCGCTACACAGTTCTTGGCGCTGACGAGCAGGCCAAGGATGAAGCCGGTAAGCCAGAGAAGAAGGATCGCAAAGGGCCGAGCACGATTGGCTGGATTGCAATTGGGGTAGGTGCAGTTGTCGTAATAACGCTAACGGCTGGTGCAATTGCATTGGCGGATGCTTTCGATTGTCCCTGCGATTAAGCGTTAGCCCTATAACGCTCCGCTGTTTCTCTGATCAGCGCGATCATGTTGGGGATGCCTTGCGTCCGGTTTGAGCTCAATTGGTTTTTGAGATCAAACGGCGCAAGCGCGGCCTGTATGTCAGTGGCGAGGATCGCAGCGGGCGACTGATCCTGAACCGTCTTCAGCACCAGCGCAATAATACCCTTGGTGATCGCGGCGTTGCTATCGGCGAGGAAGTTGAGTGCGCCGCCCTCTTTGACAGTCGGGTAAACCCAGACGCTTGCCGAACAGCCGCGCACGAGCGTTGCATCGGTTTTGAGCGCTACGGGCATTTCGGGAAGCGTTTTGCCAAGATCGATCAGCAAACGGTAGCGATCATCGGCATCAAGAAAATCATATTCTTCGTAGATATCGGAGAGCATTGTCATGCCCCGCGCGGTAGCAGGCGATCCACCTGCATAAAAGCGCTTTAGCGGGTCAGCGCATAATAGATGACGTAGAACCATGAAAGGATGCCGTGGATCGCGGCCCAAATGATTGATTTGTGCAGGCTCCATGAAATGGTCACGGCGATTGCGGTACCAAGGCCAATCCCGGCTTTCGCGGTTGACTGTGAAACGACGCGGTACTCGGCCATCAGAGGTCAACTCCTGCTGCAATCGCCTCAAGTTTGCGGATGCGTTCTTTAAGATCAGCAATTTCGATGCGGTTGTTCGCGCTCGGCGTCGCGATATCAACATGGCGGTCACGGTCAAGCCGCGCGCGCTGAAGGTCAAGCCAAGCGGTGAAGCCCTTGAGCCCTACCAGTGACATGAGTGCGACAGCGGCAAACGCGGCGGTTGCCATAGTGAGGGTGATCGTCAAATTATCCATGACAGTCTCCTGTGCGAAGTGCGCGCGGATTAGCGCAGTTTTTCAATTTCGCGGTCAAGCGCAGTGACGCTATTATTGTCGGTTGTGATCCGTTCGAGGACGGCGATGCGCTCTTTGAGCATCTTGATTTCCTCGCGCATCCGGGCGTTATCGGGATTGGCCTGAATGATGTCAGTGACGGCTCCTTTGTTGTGGCGGCGTCCTGAAAATACTTTGCCGATTGTAACGATCAAGACGATCAAAACAACCATTTCACCTAGGTGCATATAAATCTCCTGTCAGTCTTTTTTAGTTGAGCGGGCGATCCCGCAAATCTTCGATTTCGGTCGCAAGGTCGGTGCCTTTGTCGGTGATGATCCGTTCAAGCACGCGCACCCGCTGTTCAAGCCTTTCGGTATGTGCGGCATATTGCGCGCTTTTTTCGGCGGTCATGCTGCTTTGAATTTCCATCTGCTTTTCTTTCATCTTCAACCACATTTTGAACGGTGCGATGGCGATGGCGGCGAGGGGAATGAGAGCCCAAATCCAACTGGCAATGTGCATGTCTGTTTCTCTTAATTGATTGGCTTACCGCGAAGATCTTCAATCTCACGCGTCAGGCTATGGGCTTCGTCAGTCACGATCCGTTCGACATTGCCGAGGCGGTCTTTGATCGCACCAAGTTCGGCGCGAAGCTGGGCATTTTCCTGCGTGAGTAGCTTGACCCGCTCGACAGTTTCACCGTCGGTTTTCGGGTAGATCGCTTTGCCCCAGCTATTTTCGAGCGGGTAGCCATTCTTGATCCGCAGCCGGGTAGTGTAAATCCACCCACCGATCGCCATGATCGGAATACTCAGTGCAATCGGCACAATCCACGGCAATTGGGTGATAAGGTAGTCAACCGAGTCCATTATATCTGTTCCTATCTCAGCTTTTCGATTTCGGCGGTCAGGCGGCTTGGCGCGTCGGTAGCAATCCGTTCGAGGACTGCGATGCGCTCTTCAAGTCGGCTGACCTGGCCGTGCAGCTTGTCATTTTCAGAGGTCAGCAATTCAATCTTGCGATTGGCTTCTGGCGCTTCTTTGGTGACGGTGCCACCCCATTCGCCTTCAAGCGGATAGCCGTGCTTGGCCCTGATCCAGCTTGTGATAATCCATCCGCCAAAACTCATTGCGATGATGGCAAGTACAAATCCTGGTCCACCCCAGTGCATTGTCTTTCTCCCTTTAAGGTGTATTTAGCGCAGGCTGTCGATTTCGTTGGCGAGGCTTGAATTACGGCTGGTGTAGTAAGTTTCGACATCGGCCAAGCGGCGGTCAATATCGCGGAACTTGCTACGGACATCGCGGGTTGTGCGCGCAGGCGATTGACGGACTTGTTGCCAGAACTTCGCATCGTCGGGGGTTTCATAAAGCCCTTGTGGTTTCGGTTGTGCTAACCAAGCTACCAAAATATAACCAAGTATAGGGAAGAAACCGCTGCTTATAAGGGTTATTGCAACAAACCCGATACGCACCCAGAGGACATTGGTTCCGGTGTAATCCGCGATCCCGGCACAGACACCTTTGAATTTGCGGTTCTGCTTGTCGAGGTAGAAGGTTGTACGGCCGTCAGACATTGTTCGTCTCCCAGAGTTTATTTTAAGCAAAGGGTTTTGGTTCGGCGAGCCAGGCGATCAGGATGTAGATCAGTGCGAGGCCGCCCCAGGCTACGATTGTCCCGATCAGCGTAGCGATACGGATCACATTGACATTCCAGCCGGTAAAATCGGCAATCCCGGAACATACACCTGCCAATTTGGCCTGACGCTTGTTGAGGTAGAAGGGTTTGCTAAGTGCTGACATTTTGTGTCTCCTAAGGGCGCTTTACAGGCCCGATTTCCAGTTGGGGTTATCCGCTGACATGATGCGCTCAATCGTGGCGAGGCGATCATCAAGACGGCGGGCGGTATCGTGAACGTCTCCAAGCAGGTTTTCATCTTCGCGCGTCAGCGTGGCAGTGGTTTTCCACTTGGTAACATAATGCAGGATTAGCCACGGTAAGCCGATGACGATGGCAGGCACTACGATGATTTCACTTCCCATGACGTTCAGCCCTTATTCGCGAGGTTGGCCTTGAGAACGGCGAGATCGGCATCAATCTGTTCGCTGCCTTTAAGCTCGTTGATTTCGTCTTCGAGGCTCTTTGGCTCTTGCCCAAGGTAAAGCGCATCGGCACGGCCTTCGGCAAAATCAACGCGGCGTTCAAGGATGTCAAAGCGCGCGAACGCTTCTTCGACCTTCGATCCGGCATAGGCCTCGCGAACTTTGATCCGGTTTGCAGCGCTTTCAAGGCGGGTCATGACCGAATTCTGGCGGGCGCGGGCTTCGCGCAATTTGCCTTGCAGTTTCGCAATATCTTCTTCCGATGTGCGAAGTGCATCATCAAGCAGTTCAATTTCCGATTTCAATTGGTCGGCCATTGTCGTTGCCTTCTGACGCTCTACCAAAGCGGCCTTGGCGAGGTCTTCACGATCCTTGGACAGCGCGAGCTCGGCCTTTTCAGTCCAGCTTTCGCCGAGCTTATCAAGCTTGACGATGTGGCGGCGCATTTCCTTTTGATCGGCGATGTTGCGCGCGGCGGTTGCCCGCACTTCGACGAGGGTTTCCTCCATTTCAAGGATGATCATGCGGATCATCTTGGCGGGGTCATCCGCCTTGTCGAGCAAGTCCGTAACGTTGGCAGCGATAATGTCGCGGGTGCGTGAAAAAATTCCCATTATTGTTACTCCTGATACTGATACGCTGGTTGAATTATAAGGAACCAATTGGAAGGAAGTGGCCGGAGATGGAAGGGGCATCCCCGGCCTTTGTGTCCCGGTCATGCGAGGATCGTGATAACCGGAGCGGGGGAGGCGGTGATGCCAGCGGCTTGGGCGGGGCCGACTGCGCCGATCAGGCAGGTTGCCGAAAAGAGCACGGTGCAGATGGCTGCGGCGACGCTGTTGCGAAGGTTTGATGGGTTGTAATTGTTCATTTTAGGTCTCCTTAAGAGTGTGTCTTGAATTTCTCTGCGGCCGTGGTTGGCTGCATGTCCTAAGCAGTGCACGGGGCGTGCCAGTTTCGAAAAATGGCAGATTTTCAAGCTTTATGGCTGATTAACAGTGTCGGCAGGCGGTATTAATAATGCTAGACATTGGTGAAAAATACCAATAATTAGGATGAATGAAGCGGGACAGCCAGTTCATCGGCCAATCAGGCGCATTCCTCGATAGCGTCGAGCGGGCGAGCCGTGCTGCGGCACTCAATCGCCCCGTATTGGTGATTGGTGAGCGCGGCACGGGTAAAGAACTTGTTGCCGAGCGGCTTCACCGTCTCAGCCCGCGTTGGGATGGCCCGCTCGTCACGATGAACTGCGCTGCACTCGCCGAAACACTGATCGAAGCCGAACTGTTCGGGCACGAAGCCGGTGCGTTCACCGGTGCGACCAAAGTACGGATCGGTCGCTTTGAAGAGGCCGACGGCGGGACATTGTTCCTTGATGAGCTGGCCACTCTGTCCGCTGGCGCGCAGGAGCGTTTGCTCCGCGCGGTCGAGTACGGCGAAGTCACCCGGATCGGATCAAATCGCCCGGTGCGCGTTGATGTCCGCATCGTTGCTGCCACCAATGAGCATTTGCCGGGGCTTGTTGAGCGTGGGCGGTTCCGCGCGGATCTTCTCGACCGGCTGGCATTTGAAGTGGTTACGCTGCCCCCTTTGCGCGCACGCGACGGCGATGTGCCGGTGCTTGCCGATCATTTCGGGCGGCGCATGGCGGCAGAGCTTGATTGGCCAAGCTGGCCGGGTTTCTCAAAAGATGCAGCAGCGCAACTGCGCGCGCATGATTGGCCGGGCAACGTCCGTGAGCTCCGTAATGTGATCGAACGCGCGGTGTACCGCTGGGAGGATAGCGACACCCCGATTGATCATATCGAATTTGATCCTTTTGCCTCGCCGTGGCGGCCTGCAAGCGCGGAAGTGCAGTCGGCGTCTGCAAATAGCACACCGAGTGCTTCCACCGCCTCCACCAAGTCGCTCGCACCTGTGGCTGACCTGCGCAAGGCAGTTGAAACGCATGAACGTGATTTGCTTGAAGCAGCGCTTAACAACCATCGCCATAATCAGCGCGCGACGGCCAAAGCACTTAATCTGAGCTATGATCAACTGCGCCACACGATGCGACGCCACGGGATGCTGGGGAGTTAGGCCGCCTCTTCCTCGCCGCCAAGGCCGTGCTTCAACAGCATTGGCATATTGGCCATTACGAACAGCATCGAGAGGATGGGCACACCCCAAACCTTGACCGTAAGCCATGTATCAAAGCTTGTGAGCGCCCGGAGAACCTCATTCATTCCCGCTAACGCAACAAAGAACAGCGCCCAATTGCGGCTGAGCATAATCCAGCCGCGATTATCAAGCCCGGTAAAGGCTGGGCCAATCACGAATTTGAGCAAGGATTTTCCGCGCGCCAGACCGCCTAGGAGCAGGCCGCCGAGCATCAGGTAGATGATAGTCGGCTTGATCTGGATAAACTTCTGGTCATTGAAATAAATGGTAAGCCCGCCAAAGCCGACAACGAGGATCGCTGATAGCCACATCATTGGCGTCACATGGCCAACTTTCCATTTTGAAATCACAATCGCCGCGACAATGGCGATCATGAAAACGGCGGTGCCCACAATGATCCCGGCAAATTTATAGACTATAAAAAAGAGGATCAACGGCACGTAATCAAGCGCCATTGGTAACCAGCTTGCATGCGATTTTGCGGATTTAGCTTCACTCATGAATTGGCTCCGGCGATTACCTGTGCCATTTCCTGCGCATCAAATGGGCGCAGATCGTCAAGCGTTTCGCCAACGCCCACCGCATGAATCGGCAGTTTGAACTTTTCTGCGGCGGCCACCAAAACCCCACCGCGCGCAGTGCCATCAAGTTTCGTCATCACCAGACCAGTCACCCCAGCCACCTCCTTAAAAATTTCGATCTGTGAGAGTGCATTCTGCCCCGTAGTGGCATCAAGCACGAGCACCACATTATGCGGCGATGCCGGGTTGATCCGCCCAAGCACGCGCTTGATTTTGGCAAGCTCATCCATCAACTCACGCCTATTTTGCAGCCGGCCCGCTGTATCAACGATTAACACGTCAATTCCGGTCGCGGTTGCCTGCTTTACCGCGTCAAACACAATGCCCGCCGCATCGCCGCCTTCGGGGCCGCTGATGATTGGCACGCCGAGCCGGTCAGCCCAGATTTTGAGCTGACCAATCGCAGCGGCACGGAAAGTATCGCCCGCCGCGAGCATCACGCCGTAATCCTGCTCGATGAAAAGATGCGCAAGCTTTGCAATCGTCGTGGTCTTGCCCGAACCATTGACGCCGATCACAAGGATCACCTGCGGGCGCGGAAAGGCATCAATCTCGATTGGTGAAGCTACCGGCGCGAGCACTTTGGCAATTTCTTCGGCAACGACCATGCGGACGCCAGCCTCATCAATTCCGCGATCATAGCGGCTATCACCAAGCCGCACGCGAACAGCGGCTGCGGTTGCCGGGCCAAGGTCTGATGTAATCAGCGCCTCCTCGATCCCGTCAAGCGTTTCGCTGTCGAGCTTCGATTTGGTGACAAGGCCCGTCAGATTCTCGGTCAGCCGCTCCGATGTGCGTTTGAATCCACCGATCAGCTTTTTGTGCCAGGGTGTGGTTGTGTCGCTCATACAGGAATGCCAGTCAGAGTATGGCCATCGCTGGCGGTGATTTGGACGTCAACCATCGTGCCGCGCATATTGCTGAGCGGAAGCGGGGTTTCAAGGCGCACGCTGGCAAAATTTTCCGCATGGCCGCTTTTCTGGTCAAGCTCGATCAGGGTTTTCTGGCGGGTTTCGATCAGCGATTGAAGCCAGCTTGCTTTACGTTCGCTGGCGCGTGTGCGCAGCGTTTCGGCGCGCGCTTTGACGGTTGCACGGGCAAGCTGTGGCATTCGTGCGGCGGGGGTTCCGGTACGCGGTGAGAACGGAAAAATATGGCCAAGCACGATGTCACAGTCATCAAGCAGCGCGAGACTGTTGGCAAACATCGCCTCATCCTCGGTTGGGAAGCCCGCAATAATATCGGCTCCGATGGTAAGCGCGGGACGCTTGGCCTTGAGCCGTTTCACCAATTCCACCGCCTCCACGCGCGAATGCCGCCGCTTCATCCGCTTGAGGATCATATCGTCGCCTGATTGCAGCGAGAGATGGATATGCGGCATAATGCGCGCTTCGCCACTAATCAGATCAAACAGCCGGTCATCAATTTCAACCGAGTCCATTGATGATAGCCGCAACCGCTTCAATTCGGGCACATGTGTGAGGATGCGCTCAACGAGCATCCCAAGTGTCGGGTTGCCCGGCAAATCAGGGCCGTAACTTGTCAGATCGACGCCAGTCAGGATGACCTCCTGCTGCCCGCGATCAACCGCTTGCTTCACTGCGTCAATTACCAGACCTGCAGGAACCGAACGGCTCTCACCACGACCATAGGGGATGATGCAGAATGTGCAGCGATGATCGCAGCCATTTTGCACCTCAACAAAGGCACGGGCATGGTCAGCGCCGGAAAGAGCAGGTCTGGATAGTCCGTTTGTTCCAAGCGCATGATAGCTGGTTGCTTGTCCTTTCGCCCGGTTGCCAACCACTTCAGCCATTCCTGCAAACATCGCCGGATCAACCTCTGCCGCGCAGCCTGTCACGATAATCCGCGCGTCGGGCCGCCGTTTTGCCGCGCGCCTTACCGCCTGTCGTGCTTGCCGCGTCGCTTCCGCAGTCACCGCGCAGCTATTGATTACAATCAGATCATCCGCGCCGGCTGCGGCTGCCCGAATGGCTTCGCCTTCGGCAATGTTAAGACGGCAACCAAAATTGATGACTTCGACACTCAACCGAAATCGTCCCAATCGGCTTCACCGCTGAATACATAGGTCGCGGGGCCGCTCATGCGGATGGGGGCGCCGTCCGCCCAATCAATTACAAGATCACCACCGGGCAAGCTGACCGTCACCGGCGCAGTCACCCGCCCCGAACGGATTGCGGCAACCGCAGTCGCACATGCCCCCGTACCGCACGCGCGCGTCAATCCGACACCGCGTTCCCAGACGCGTAGTTTCAGATGCTGCGATGCGGCAATACTCGCCACATTCACGTTGATGCGTTCGGGGAACAGCGGGTCATGTTCGATCACCGGTCCTATCGTTTCCAAATCGATCGCATCAGCATCATCGACAAAGAAAATTACATGCGGGTTGCCCACATTCACCGCCATGGGCCGCTCAAGACCATCCCAGCCGACCGGCATGTCGCGGGTATCCATTGGCATCGCGAGCGGGATGAACTCCCAATCAAACGCTGGCGGGGGAAGCGTCACAGTCGCACGGGCATCGCCAGGTTCAGTGTGGAGAATGCCGCCCATCGTTTCGATGTTAGCGGGCCGCTCCATTAATAGCGCGATGCAACGCGTGGCGTTGCCGCAGGCTTCAACCTCACCGCCATCTGCATTGAATATCCGCATTTTCACGTCAGCCACGCGCGAAGGCTCCAGCACGATCAACTGATCAAAGCCAATCCCGGTCTTACGATCCCCAATCGCATGCGCACGGGCAGGGGGCATATCTACGGGCGTTTCACGCGCATCAATCACAACAAAATCATTGCCGAGGCCGTGCATTTTGTGAAAGCGAGTCTTCATGCGTGCTTGCGGTGCTCGCCCTTCACCCAGCGAACAGTGCCTGAGCTTGCGCGCATAACCACCGTGTGTGTCGTCATCTTGCCATCACGCAGCACCTTGACCCCGTCGAGCAGCGAGCCATCAGTCACGCCGGTCGCGGCGAAGATGCAATCACCCTTGGCCAGTTCGGATAGATCATAAACATAGTCGAGATCTTTGATCCCCCATTTGCGCGCGCGCGCTTTCTCATCTTCGTTGCGGAACAGGAGCCGGCCCTTGAATTGGCCGCCAACGCAGCGCAGTGCCGCCGCCGCAAGCACACCCTCAGGCGCGCCGCCGCTGCCCATATACATATCGATAGTGGTGTCAGGATTGGTCGTCGCGATTACGCCCGCTACGTCGCCGTCCGGGATCAGCATAATCCCGCAACCGATGCTGCGAAGTTCGGCAATGAGCTTTTCATGACGCGGGCGATCCAGCACGCAGACGATGATCTCGCTCGGTGCAACACCCTTGGCCGCTGCCACCGCTGCGACATTTTCGGTCGCGCTTTTGTTCAGATCAATAATGCCCTCGGGATAGCCCGGCCCAACCGCTAACTTATCCATATAGACGTCAGGCGCGTTGAGGAGATTGCCATGTTCAGCAACCGCAAGCACGGCAAGTGCATTCGGCCCGGCTTTCGCGGTAATCGTTGTGCCCTCAAGTGGATCAAGTGCGATATCAATCTTTGGCCCGGTGCCAATCGCCGCACCAACTTTTTCACCGATATACAGCATTGGTGCTTCATCGCGCTCGCCCTCGCCAATGACGACGGTGCCATCCATATAAAGCTCGTTGAGCGCCGCGCGCATTGCTTCAACGGCTGCGGCGTCGGCCGCTTTTTCATCGCCGCGCCCGATCAATTTTGATGCGGCAATCGCTGCGGCCTCGGTAACGCGGACCATTTCGAGAACAAGAACACGGTCGAGAATTTTGCTCGGGGAAACCATCGGGTTTGAGAATCCTGTTTTTTGCTGATATACGAAACGCCCGATAGGCGAGGAGTGCGGCAATGTCGAGAATGGCAATCATGTTTGCGTTCGGGATTGTCGCCATTCCGGCTAATGCACAAAGCCTTACCGCCGAAACCGCACTCACCACCTATACCGAACGAATGGCTACGCGCCCCAATTGCAAACGCGCACGCGCTGCCAACGAAATCACTGTTTGCGGACGGCGCGACGCGGATAAATACCGGGCTCCCCTTATTGTGTATCAAAAAGGCGATCCGCACGCTGAAGGCCTGTGGGGCGAACGCGCGCGGCTTCAGCATCAAACGACGCCGTGTCAGGATAACAGCGTGTTCTTGGTTGGCTGTGGTAGTGTTGGTGTGAGCGTTTCGACGAGGTTGGATGGCACAGGGCCGAAGCTAAGAAAATTGGCGGATTGAAGGCTTAAACGTCCAGAATCGGCATCACCATCGGCTTGCCAATCAAACTTGCCGATCCACCAAGCGCCCCGACCGCAGCCATCACATTGCGCTCCGGCCCGATGTGGCTGGTCATAACCAGCAATACCCCGCCGTCAGGGGCTTCGCCGCGTTGGATCATGCTTTCGATCGAGACGCCCGCATCGCGCATCGCGGCGGTAATTTCTGCCAGCACACCGGGGCGGTCAGCGACGGTAAAGCGCAAATAAAATTGCCCGACCCGGTTGCCCGTATCCGCGTGCCCCGGATCGGCAAGGCTGGCGACGGGCATTGCGAAGGCCGGGCCATATTCGCCGCGCGCGATGTCGATCAGATCAGCGACAACGGCAGAGGCGGTTGGCCCTTCGCCCGCACCACGCCCCTCAAAGAATAACCGCCCGACGAAATTGCCTTCGGCAACAACGGCGTTCATTGATCCTGCAACATGGGCAAGCGGGTGGCTGACGGGCACAAGGCATGGCTGGACGCTTTGGAGCAGCGCTCCATCGACAGCTTCAGCACGGCCAACCAACCGGACGCGATAACCCAATGCTTTGGCCTGAGCGATATCGCCTGCAAGAATGCTGCGAATGCCCGTTGTCGCCACCGCCGCAAAATCGATGCGTGTGCCAAAGGACAGTGAGGCAAGGATCGAAAGCTTATGCGCAGCGTCCACACCGTCCACATCAAAAGCCGGATCGGCCTCGGCATAGCCAAGCGCCTGCGCATCAGCGAGCACCGCGCCAAAATCGCGACCTTCGCTCTCCATCGTCGTCAGGATGTAATTGCAGGTGCCGTTCAGAATGCCATAAACTTGGGCGATTTCGTTTGCAGCGGCCCCTTCGCGCAACCCCTTGATGACCGGAATACCCCCCGCAACTGCGGCTTCATATTTAAGCGCTGTACCAGCATTTTCAGCCGCATGAGCCAGTTCAAGCCCATGATGTGCGATCATCGCTTTGTTGGCGGTCACAAATGCCCGTCCAGCAGCAATGGTATTGCGAGCCAGCGTAAGCGCGGGGCCGTCGCTGCCACCGATGAGTTCAACCACCACGTCAACGCCCGCGCGTTCGGCAAGCGCGGTCGTATCATCGACCCAGTCAAATCCTGACAGATCAACGCCGCGATCGCGGGAACGATCTTGCGACGAGATGGCTATAATTTCAATCGGACGGCCCGCACGGCGGGTTATAAGATCACGGTTTGCGGCTAATAGCTTGACCACGCCAACGCCAACAGTGCCAAGGCCCGCAAGGGCAATACGAAGCGGTTCGGTCATGTCGGAGTTCCTATAAGATGTTTAAAATTCATCGGCGATGCTGAAGCTCCGCCGCAGTTTGGCAGGTGCCACCGCCATCCAGCTTTTGCGAAGCCAGTCTGCCAAATGATCCCAATCATTGCGGCCAAGATCCAGACGGATGCCAATCCACCCTGATGCCCCATAATATTGGGGTAGGTAGTAAAGCGCTTCATCTTGTTCGATCAACATCGTCTGCTCTTCAGTGCCGCTCGTTTTGACAAGCAGTGCCATTGAAGCCTCGCCGTGATGATGCTGCGCAAAATAGGCAAAATATTTGCCTGATTTTTCACCGCCGACTCGCCATCCCGGTGAACCATGCGAGGGGCGCTGTTCGGTTTCGGGGAGGGCGCGGGCCAAAGTGTCAAGCTTGGCGAGAATCCAGTCGGGCTGATTCTCACGCACGACGTAGTTTGAGAGGATACGCGAATAAAGCTGATGCTCGGCAATCAGGATACGATCCGCCAGCGTGTCGGGCGTATCGCCTGATATGATCGCAACCTCGGTCTGGCCAAGCACCGGGCCATCATCAAGCTCGGCCGTTACCAGATGCACCGAGCAACCCGAAACGCTGGCACCATCGGCAAGCGCGCGCTCATGCGTATCGAGGCCTTTATATTCGGGAAGCAATGACGGATGGATATTGAGCATCCGCCCCTGCCATTTTGCGACAAATTCGGGTGAAAGCAGCCGCATATAGCCGGCGAGCGCGACATATTCGGCGCCAGACTTGCGGATCTCGGCATCAATGATCATGTCGAATTCTGCGCGTTTTACGCCCTTGTGGCTCTGTGCGAATGTTGCAATGCCTTCGGCGTGCGCTAATTTTAGGCCCAACGCATCGGGATTGTTACTTGCGACCAGTGTGATTTCAAACGGGCACTCTTTGGCTTTTGCGGCATAAATCAGCGCTGCCATGTTCGAACCGCGTCCTGAAATCAGCACCGCAATGCGTGCTTTAGCCATGGTGCGTAGCACTCCAATCGCCCATCGCGCTCCACGTATCGCCAGTGCCGCTCACGGTGCAGCCCTTGAGGCCTTTGGCAATGTAGCCGATCCGGTGGACGGTTTCCCCGGCCGAAGTTAGCGCGTCAGTCACACGCTCTGCGGCACATTCGCCAACAACGACGGCCATTCCAATCCCGCAATTAAACGTCCGCGCCATTTCTTCGGGCTCAATAT
>ERZ1292633.856-Hain-H41-02um-R1-856-length-33944-cov-6_pt2 | contig 13271 bp, 5 predicted proteins | sample MGYA00564406_ERZ1292633 | MGnify/ENA primary metagenome ERZ1292633 (study PRJEB36523, sample SAMEA6512639) | groundwater metagenome | collected 2019-01-08 | study: AquaDiva: Metagenomics assemblies of 32 groundwater samples
CGATGATGTGTTACAACTCACGTGTCACACACCTCGTACGTGTCTGTGGTTGAGAATACCGAGAGACACCGTTGCACACAAATGTCAGTCGATCCAAAGCCGCAGTGAACGGAGAGAGTCCGTTCTCCATCACAAGCCAGCAAACCCTCCCCCGCGGATCCGAGGAGGGATCACAAAAAAAAGCAACCTGTGTGTCTTTTAGCTCCACTGGGAGTCGAGGAGGAGGAGGAACGGAGACAGTGTCGGTCAGCCGTCCGTCCACAGATCCTTCTGGAACCGGCCTTCGGTCATCAGGCGGTCGAGGTAGGCCCTCGCATCGTTCGGAGACAACACGAGGTACTCTTCAAGAATATCGATCAATATGTTCTGAACGTCACGCGCCATACTCACAGCGTCGCCGCAGATGTAGATGTGAGCATTGCCGTACTTAATGAGGGACGCCATGTGGGTACTGCATTCGAGGATGCGATCCTGCACATAGCTGCCCCCATACCACGCGCCGCCGGTGGGCTCTTGCGAAAAGGCAACATGCAGCTGCTGCAACGCCCGGCTTTTGCAAAAGCCGTCCAGCTCATCCTCATACAGGTAGTCAAACTGCGTGCGGCACCCGAAGAATAAATGCGCCTCGCCCAGAGCCACCGCAGGAGGAGCCAAGGCGGCCCCATCTCGATCCACGTTGAGGCCGGCGCGCTCCGTCGTCTCGCCCGCCTGCGGAGGAACAGACGTCTCTTCAACGTCGCCTCCATCAGCCATGTTGCCGTTCCACTTGCGGCGGATGGCGCAACGATGCTGCAGGAAGGCACGGAACGGGGCAATGCCCGTTCCTGGTCCGATCATCACCAACGGGGTCGCAGGGTCCGCGGGAAACTGAAAGTGGTCGTTAGCTTTGATGGCGAATGTGACGAGGGGCGCCGAACCGTGATGGCGATGGGCCGTCGTCGTCGTCGCCAACTCGCCCGGCGTTCCGCCGTCTTCCAAGTCCCCGCTGACGAGCACGGTATCCATGCGGAGTTCCGGCACGCAACCCAGCCGATACAGCCACGTCGTGCAGAGGCCGTGTGGCACTCGCTTGAAGGTGATCGTCAATGTGCTCGGGTCCCACGAGTGCGCCGATGAGATGCTGTAGTGGCGCACCGTCATCAGCGGTAGGGTTTCGACGAGATCCAGCATCCGAGGCTTACACGACGGAAGCAGGGACAGGACGTCGAGCAAATTGGTCGAGGCACCCCCGCGAGACAGATCTGCGGCCTCATCGCCAGAACGAAGAAAAGACAGGCATGCCGATTTCCATTCCTGACTTGTTTGCGACATCCAAGACTTGATGAGAGCCACCTCGGCCGGTTCCGTCGTAAACCGCAGCAGGAGACTAAGCACGCGACGATTCGTCAAGCGCAACGACACATGGTGACGCAGGACCTCGGCGTAGGTGATGGGGTAGCTCAACCGCGAGTAGACTAGCATGTCCGCAGACCCCCCTGCCGGCACGGGGGCGGACGCATCTTGCCCTCCCGTGGGAGTGATGACGCCAACAACCTCGACGGAGGATGCAGACGAACGAGGCAAGGGGAATGGCGCGGCTCCGTCCTGCCGGCAACGGCACAGCAATGCGTCCACGACGTCATCGTCATTAGGGGGCAGAATCGCGATGGTGTCGCCTGGCGACCAGGTCACCACGTCCCCCGTGGCACCTTGTTGCGCCCCCGCGTCGTCACGACCCGAGACGTCGAACTCCATGTGAATGACGCTGTCGTTGCTGGCGATGGGGCGCCACCCTTTGACGCGCGCCGTGATCAAGGCGGACGCATCGTCGCCGTACGCGCTGGACCGACTCCGTTGACCCGCGTCGGAACCCGACTCACTTTCGGCCGACCGGGACGCAGGACGCAGTGGCTGTGACGAGGGCGAGCGACCTGAGCCAAGGGAGGATCCGAGAGGGCCTCCTGCGACTCCACCACCTGCACGGGTTGTAGATGCCCCCGTCGATGCGGCCCCCTTGGTGCCCGACCCGGTGGGGTGCGCGGGGCGGTTCCATCCGCAGCAAGGGGCACCGGCCCCGAGCAGCGGCTCCCAAATTCGGCGCTCCCAGCGAAACCACGCGGGTTCGCGCTCAAAGAGAGCGCCAATAATGCCACCCGCTGCGCTCGATGGGTCTTCGTCTTCCTCGGTTAAGTCTCGGAAAGGGGCGCGGTGCCTTCTGCGCAGCCGGCCGGATGTGGTCAAGCGACGTGCACCCATATCCGTCAGTCGCTCCGCCACCGTACGCGCAAAGGACCAGCTGGCGTCCACGTTCTCGAGGGACGGACCCGCGGCTTTGGAGAGTAGCCGTTCGGGCGCCTGCGAAAGTCCGAGCTCGTCGCTGCTGAAAGGGCGCCCAATGCCCGGAGAGACGGGCTCGTTGTCGCTCGTCGTGCCCTCCTGGTGGCACCCGGAGGCGCCATCGTCGTTGACCTCATCGCACAGGAGGAGACAAAAAAGCAGCCGCGCCGCGTAGTCGCGAGGGTGCTCCTTCATCAAGAACTGCTGTAAGCTGTGACCCAAGGTCGTGGTACTGTCGGTGTTGCGAGAGAGAACGAAAATCGCCAGCGCCGTGTTGGCATCTGAGGCGTCGAGGGGACTTTCGATGGCCGGCGATGGCAACGGGAGGAACCGATCCATGCTGGAGCTGGCTGCAGAGACGCCAAATTCGTCGTCCGCGCGCTGTTGTAAGAACGCAGCGACTTCGGCCGCCTCGGCGGCGTCTCCGTAGTAGATGGTGACCGTTGATACCCGAGCCAACATGTCCTCGATCACAATATCGTCGTGATAGCCAGTGGCGGTGGGCGGAACCGATGGATTCATGGCGGCGAGCGGTGCGGCACGGCCGCGCGGCGGTCCCAAAGAACGGCTTGCGACTTCATTGAACATCTGACCGCGGAATGCCTCGAGCACGCTGTGCATCTGCTCTGGCTGTTTGTGGCACACTCGACAGTCGTTGAGCAGTCGGCGAGCGCCGAGGTCGACGAGCTGCGATGCGAGCTGGTGACACCAGTGATGATGGCCTTGCGGTATGCTTTCCACCCCAACAATCGTGAAATGCAGCTGTTTGAGGGGACGTCGGTGAATGTACTGACGCAGCGACGCCAAGTAGTTGAAAAGGGGCTCGAGCGCTTCAGGGCATCCTCCATCTGGGACGAGCCAGACGCCACTATGGCAAGGTGCACCCGACTCAAGCGACCGGTTCAGACTGTTCGCGCGGGTTCGACCGCGTGATCGTACTTCGTGGTGAAGGGATCGTTGGCGATGCGACTCCAATGACTCTCCAAGGAGTGCCCCGCTGCTGCCAGCGGTGTCGGTCGGTACAAGGCTCCCATCGCGTGCTGCATCAGCATCAGTCGGGTCCAGTGCGACGCACAAGCACACCAACGTGTGGGCAGTCATGACTGGGACGATTCCAGCGGCATAACTCGTGATCGGCGCGAGGTGATAGCCCAGGCCGCGTTCCGATGCTTCCAGGGCCAAATCGTGCGCCACCGCGCGCACAATGCTGACTTCTGGCGGTGCACCCGATTCACGTGCGAATAGGAAGGTGGCTTGCCACGGAGTGCGGGGGGTAGTGGCTTGAGGGTGTGGTTCCTCGTCCTGCAGAAGCGATCGTATTTGGGTGACCCGCTCCTCGTCTTCGAGCGACAAGTCGTGAAACTGTGTCAAAGTGCTGCCAAGCCATGGCACGGCGGCCACATGGAGGCAACCAAGCGACGGACAGAACGACGTTGCGGCGATCCGGATGGCGTCATGATGGCACAGGGCGCTCTCGAGAGGAGTGTAGCCAGGAATCGGCAGCGGCGGAGGCTGTCGGATAGCGCCGATGTCGTCGACGACGAAGACGGCGTAGTGGCATCGAAGGACGACCTCGGCGCTGAGCCTTCGCAGCACCTCGGGCACACTCGCAGACGCGCCGCGGTCGGTGACAATGACAAGAAGTGAATTCGATCGTGGAATCGTCTCGGCCATGCTACGGCTGCGCGGCGCCACCAGGCGATGCAATAACTGCCTGAGGCTTCCGACGACTCCGGGTAGATGGTCACCGCTGCTGTCATACAAACTCGCCATCGTCCTGGCGGCGATCTTGGCCGCGCAGCCTCCCGAGTACGCGATGAGCAACGTGCATGGTCGCGGGGGCGAGGGGAAAATGGCCGCCGTGGTGCCCTTACCCATTCCATCTTGGTCCGGTTGCGCCGGCAGCAGCGTACGTCGTCTCGCGACGAGACGGTCGCCCTTGTCGGCTGCGCCTCCTCCTCGGCTGTCCGCGGCGGGATTGCCGACTTTGACGGATGTGGCATCCAAGTAGTAGCCAAGCGTCGTGTTGGAGGGGCGTCCGTTGACCGACCGCACCGATGCCGGCACATCCGTTCGAGAGGGAAGACCATCCAGCCAGCGCTGCCACACATCTGGTTCGTCGACATAACTAAGCGCCGTGTGGTAGACTTTGGTAGCCCCCGCGTTGAGCCAAAGCTCTTCCAGATCAAATGCGCTATTGAAGTCCCGGCTACTGCGAGCTCGTCGGGAAGCGGAGATGGACGACGCCCCGGCCAGCCGCCTTGGCGCCGCCACCGCAAGCATGGCGAACGTGGCCTTATGGAGCGCAGTGGAAAGCGCTGCCGCACGCAATTCGCGCAGCAGCAATAAGTACGCCGCCGCCGGCGCTCCTCCCATCGTGCCGCCAAGCGACGACTGCGATTGAAGCGCTCCGGCAGCCGCCGATGACGCGGTTGAGGCCGGTGGGATGCCAGCAGCCGGCTCGGTGGCGGTGTGCATATCATTATCATCGGCGCACTGCGTCACCATGACGTAAAACGCAGGCCGGGGAAAGCCCACACGTCGGATGGCGGACCACTCTGCGACGAAGGCGTCGACGCCTGCCTGCAGCAGCTGGGCCCGGACCGCACCCCCCAACGCGTGGCCTAGCGACGTGGCATCGTGAAGGACAATGACGCGCTTCAGGAAAATCTCGTGTGGTGCAAGCGCCCCGCGAGTGACCGCGCCGAGTGACGGTGACACCGTCGCCAGGGACGGCGCTCCTCCTGCGGCTGCCCGCCTGCTGCCATCTGCATGGGCTCTTGGACTGACGACGAGGCTGGACAACTCGACATTCGTCGACGGGGGCAGTGTCAACGGCGGCGGAGGTAGCCCAGGCTGCGCCGCAGGGTTGACGGCCGAACTGGATAAGACCGGCGTCATCGATGGTGCCGGTCCGCCAGCGGCCGTTGAGGGTTGCAGGCCCCCCCGCGGCGTGGCGTGGGATGCGTCTCCAGTCGTTGATGGGAGGATGAGCTTGAGACCTTCGTCAACCCACGTGGCCACTTGCTCGATGGTCGCATCACGTTTAAGCGCCGTGAGCACCGCGAGGATGGCGTCGCGATACTGAGTCATCAGGGGCAGCCGCCGCGATGATGCCGGGGCCGCCCCGGTCATGATGCCTCCGACAGAGTCCACAAGTAACGTGGCCCCGGCTCGTCGCAGGAAGGGCAAAATAGGCGATGCCTCGTGGATCGGTAATACGGCCGCGGATGCCGATAATAGCCATCGTGCGGCATCCGGGGACGTTTCCCAGTGACGAATCACAGCGGGCAGCACCGCCGCCGCGCTGCTACTACTGATAGAAAGGGCCGGCGGTTCCTGACCTTGAGCCTTGACCGCGATCACGAAGAGGGCGGTCCGGAACCGGGGCAACATGACGAGCGGCACGACCGAGTCCATTGGCCACAACATCGTGATGGGTCCTGTCTGGATACCGGCGGCTGCGGTGACGGCACGTTGTAGAGCCACCGCCACTAACGCGCTTAGCGAATCCATGTTGTCGAAGAAAATGACGATGTCCGTGGCGGCTCCCGTCGCTGTCGCGGGAGGAAGTGCGAGTAGTGGGAGCTCACCGGCAGTTACCTTCACGGCGTTGTTGCCTCCGAATTCATCCTGAACCTGGGCAACAGACGTGGTGCCGAGGCTTGTTCCTAGTTGACAGCTGTCTTGACGAGAGGGGAAAGCAGGCTTCGCGGAGGACGACGACGTGGGCGTCGCGGGAGCGGCGGAGGCGGCTTGCGCGACCACGCGTCCAGCGGCATCGGTGCTCGGGGCCGTCTGCGGCACTGCTGATGGCCGCGAGCCACCCCCTCCACCTGCAGCGGCAGCGGCGCGGAACGGCTCGAGCCTGCCCCAGAGGGCGGCGCACCAGGGATCGACGACGTCTTGCAAGGACGTTCCATCGTCGGCGTCGCCGCGGTCGCAAATGCGAATCGCACCGAGCTCCTTCAAGCGCGTGTCAATGTATCTTCCCGCCGCGCAGAACTGATCGTAGTTGGTATCGCCTAACGCCAGCACGGCGAATTGCACGTGGGATCCGATTGGCGCGCTGGCCTTTTTCAAGAAACGCTTAAACTTTTGCGCATTGTCGGGAAAGTCGCCTGATCCGTGGGTGCTGCATACGATGACGAGGCACAGAGGCGCCGCCGCGCAAGCACTCTGGAAAAGTTTTCGTTCAACCGCGTCATCCAAGCTGAGGTACAGGACTTGCGACGGTGGGTACGCATGTCCAACCGTGGCGTCACTGAACAGTAAGTTGGCGATGCACGAGCTATTTCCCGATTGCGATCCGAACAAAAACGCCACTCTCGGTGGCTGCGGAAGGCGGACGTTATCGTCGGCCACCGCAGACAGTAGTGGTGTGGCACAGAGGGCCGCGGCGTTCCCGGGACCGAGCGGTCGCTCGACGCTTGCTGTTCGCAGCGTCTCCAGCCTTCCCCAAAGAGCCGCGCACCAAGGATTCACGGCATCTTCCAATGAGGTACCGTCGTCGGCCTCGCCGCGGTCACAAAAGCGAGTCGCGCCCAGTTCTTTGAGCCTCACGTCGATGGTCTTACCCGCGGCGCAGAACTGGTCGTAGTTGGTGTCACCCAATGCAAGCACCGCGAATTGTATCCCACTGAGACAATTTGCCGATGCGCGCTTGAGAAAGCGCTTGAATTTTTGTGCATTGTCCGGGAAGTCCCCCGTGCCGTGGGTACTGCAAATAATGACGAGGCACAAGGGTGACGAAGAGAGGTGAGGCGGCAGCCGCGGCTCCTCCTCGAAAAGGCGCTGATCCACGGCGTCGTTTAGACTCATCACCGCGGTGGAGGAGGCCGCATATCCCCGGCGCGCGATCGCATCATCGAAGAGCAGCCGCGCGATGTTCGACGCATTTCCCGACTCGGAACCGAACAAAAACGCAAGGTACATGTGTGTTACTAGTGCTGCGACTGCGACCGCTATTTTTGCTTGGAACACCAGCAACATCATACCGGTATTCGATGACGTTGGGGAACGCACACCTCGAGGAGAGGGGGTGCAGGAACCGTTGTGGGTGGCAGAGGGGTCCTCACGGCTGCCTCATTCCTCTGCTGAGGGCCAGATCGTCCTGGGCTGCGATAATGTCTACTAACACTTGTCGCGAACTGTCCAACCGAACAAAGCGGTCAACAAAGAACGCTTCACCCGACCACAGTCGCACCGTCCAAGCAATGCCGGCGTCGACGGGGAGGCCCACGAGGGTGACAAAGGCTAGCGCTCCCCAAGCGGCGGAACACGAGCCAAGTTCGCGAGCCGCCAAAAACGCGGTGCTGTCAATCGCGACTGCGGTGTAGATGCCGACGATCAGCAGCCACGCACACACACACAGCGCAAGTCCCGGGAGCAGCAGGATGACCCATGATCGCACGCGCACGACACAGGCACTGAGGGACGTGATCAACACAAGTCCCTGCATGAGCACGCCGAGGGTGCCATCGCCGAGGGCGTAGCCGCAGGCCACGGAACAGTCTCGCAGCGGAGCCACGGCCGCAGCGATGATCGCTACCTGAAGCGCGACCGACGTCAGCACGTCGACTGCGGAAATCCAAACCCTCGTCAGTGGCTGCTTAAAACGCGGCAAATACTTCCGAGGGGTGCGCTCCCGCAGGGACAAGGGTGTTAGGCCCCCGTCCGTTGCCGTGCACAGAAGCGTAGCCAAGAAGACGGCGAGCGTCGTGGCTGCGGTGATCCAGGGGTCCACTCCCGGCGTCGTGCCAGCCGCCATCCAGAGGCTGTGTATCCACTCCAGGATTCCCTGGGTTAAGCCGTACGATGCCGTGACCCGGACCGCAAAGTCCAGTCGTTCCGAGACTTGTACGGCATGAACCGTAATACACTGGACAACGCCGACGAGGTTCGGACAGCAAAGGTCGGCTAACGCACGCATGACTCGCTTCGAGCTCGTGGTTTCCAGGATGCCCACTCCCACGGCGGCCGCCTGCATCATCTCGACGTCCGCGAACCCGTCACCGATGGCGATCGTGGCGTGGAGGAGGGGGAGCATGGGATCCGCGTACGGCCGAACCCGTCCTTGTGTGCGCTGCAGTGACATGACGAGGTCCCGCTTCGCCTCGCTGCCGCATGCACCACAGCAGCCAAACTGGACCGCGGCGACGACGTCGTCCAGCAGGTCAGGGAAATGTTCTCCGGCGAGCGTGATCGAAGGGCCACGAATGCACGCGATGACGGAAGGTCGGCCAACACGCGACGTTTCGATTAGCTCGCGGCTGGCTTTCTGCAAGGCGAGTTTGAGCTTTGCTCGCTTCATCTCCTCCGTCGTCGGTTCGGTCGAAGCGCGACTCGACGACGATGCACTGCCCTCTTCCGCTTCCTCGCCGTCAAGCCACAACAAAACGGGCGGCCCATGAAACGACCCGGGAAGCGCCGCCGCTCCGCCACTTTGCGAAAAAGCGCCCACCATCGCCATCGCTGTTACTTTTGTGTGGTCTCCCGAGACAATCCACAGTCCACGATCTTCTCTGGCCACGAACGATAGGAGCGACGCAGCACCCGGCTGCAGGACGTCTGTCGTCGCAACAAAGCCGAGTGGCAGCATGTCATCCGTCATCACACGCACGATGTCGGATTCCAGGAGTTCCCCACCACGGCCAATTCCGTCGCCGTCCCGGTGCTGATAATGGTTCACCGTTGCCTCCCACTCATTGGCGTCGAGACGCTTGGACGCGTACATAACGCACTTGGAGCCAGCCTCTTCGTTTGCCCGTAGCTCGGCGAGCGTTCGGGAGACGTGCGGCACGGCTCTGGACGTGCGCTCAGACGCGAGCAGCGGCCAAATGGGCTCCCACGAGCCGCGAGCAAAACAAACAATGTCCCCGCTCACGGTTTCGCGAAGCACCAGCACCAACATCGGGCACTGCATCGAGTAGCGCTGCTCGGCAATCACTTCATATTGCACGGAGGTCCGCCACGCTGGCAAAAACAGGCGCACACCGTCTTCGTTGCGGTCCGCTAAGACGAATCCATGTTCTGCAGCGAGTCGCACGAGTGCGACGTCATCTTCCCGCTCGCTCTCGTAACTGGGAACACGAAAGCCCTCGTCGGGTAACCGTCGACGACGCTCGTCATCAGCTACCAGCTCGGACCGATGGTCGATTGGAAAAGTCGAGCTACAAAGAGCCATCGCCGTGCACAGCTGAGCCAGCTTAGGTCGGTTCGCCCCACGTAGTTCGAGGTGCAGACTTGAGGAGGCATCCGAAAGGTTTGCCACCGCGCCCAGGGCGTAGAGAACATCAATCGAAGGGTGAGGGCTCGTAATCGGCCCCGTCTTGTCGATGACGATCGTGCCCGTCTGCCTGAAGTCTAACAGCGTGTCCAGTCGGAGCACCTCGGCGCCGCGTGGTAGCCCAGGCAATCCAACGGTGTGGTTAGAAGGTAGCGCCCGTTGGGGCCTCGCCGCCATGCCATTGGCGGCGGTGGAAACGTCACTTGCAGGCGCGTCGCACCACAGCATTTGGGGATCGTGGCCCATGAAATAGGCCTGCATGACCTGCGCCAGCCTTACACACAGCGGAAAGATAGGAAATACCGGCGAAGCGAAAACGAAGTTCACCGCATAGGCAACGATCCAAATCGGAAGCGCCGATATTCCCCCGCGCTCGAAATGCGGAGAAACGTACCAGTGCGACATCCAGATGTGTTGCGTCGTGTTGCCGACGAAGAACGCGAGCGCAAAGAGCATGGCATGATGCCCCGCCGCGAGCAAGCCGAGAATGGACAGCATCCACCAATCTGAATCGGCCAGCTTCCGCTTGCGATGCCCGAACTCCCTGGCGAAGAATGTGTCGCTGCCGATGCCGACGCACAGGGCCCACACGCGCCCTCGCCGGCACTGCACAATGCGCATGCCTCTCGTCAGCAAACACGCTTCCGACAGCTGATGCCCCCGCCGCGTGAGCACCAGCCGACTCCCCCCTTCTTTGCTGGCCGCAGGCGGCGGAGTCCACGGCTCGGCTTGGCGATCGTCGTCCAGGCGGTCGGCGGCACTACCACCGCCACGGCTTTTGCGCTCCTGAGACGCTCGCTTGATGTCGTCGTAGTAGCCTCCGCGCGGCCCCAAAATCGGCGTCGGTTCAGGCTGCGGTTTCGGCTGCTTTTTCGCGGAGGCGACGGCTGCAGGGCCAGGAGGATCTTGCAGTCTAACCGTCGCGCGCCAGTCCTTGGGCTCGTCCCCGCGCTGAGGGAACGGCACCTCGACATCGCGGATACGAAGAAATATGTCATCTGCACTTTTCAAAAAGTACTGTGTCCGCCGCACGGTGACATCGCCGTCCTCTTCGCCGTGGCCCGCAGCAAACGGCTCTGACGGGCCTCGTATATTGGGAACAATATCGAGCTGCTTGAACGATTGAATGCGTCGCTCCATCCTGGCCTGGCCTCTAAGACTGCATCCCCTCGCGTCCACAATGATGGTGCGCGTGCCGCTGGTCCGGGGCGAGAGGGTGGTGGAGCTGCTCTCCGCATCGCCGGAGTCATCGTCGTCGCCAGTATCGTCGGCCGTTGCCGTCGGTTCGCCTTGTGTGCGCCTCGCCTGTTGTCTGTGGACCTGCTCCATCGCAAGCAGCACGCAGTCGGCTCCGACCAAATCTCCTTCGCGTAGCTCGAGAATATCCCCGAGGCGAATGCTGCTCCGTTTCATCATCTCCGTGTGTAAAGGGACGCGCTCGCCGCCGTCCGTTCCTTTCTCGGTCTTCCCCGCCTCCTGTTCTTTTTCGAGGCGCGCCACGACGGCGGGTGCATCGTTATCCTCGGCATCGGCAAAGCGGCGTGGCCCATCTCGGATCCACTCAATCCACATCCAGCACACAACACAAACGATGAGTGGCAACGCCACGGCGACAGTGGACACCGGCACCACCCCTGGGATGCTCGCCACCATGACCATGGCGAGTTGATACAAGAGGAGTGGATTTCGCATGGCGTGCATCAGCGACAGCGGCACGAAATGTAACAGCACGGTGGGATAGTTGCATGTGAACACGGCGTTGGGTGGAAGGAAGAACTCCGCGATGGCGGAGGCGGCTCGCGTGGTGAGACCGTCTTCGTCCGGAACGCGGCTGACGTCGTTCGACGGGGTCGTGGTGACGGGCAGCCGCGACCTCGGTAGGGCACCGCGGAGGGGGGCGACGACGCGCCATTCCTGAATGTCTGCCTTGGCCGCCGGGAACGGCGATCTACTTGCGCTGCCGCGGCGGGACGATCGAGTCTCCTTAGCGGACGACATTGCTCGCTTCACAACATGATTGTTCAGCACTCTGTTGTAGAAGACAACGAAACGAGAGGCAGAATAACAAAAGCAGTAAATAAACTTCACGTAACTTGTCGGCGCGGTCCCACCTGTGACGAGTCCAAGTGTGTGATCTTGGGTTAAATCGATGGGTTTTATGTCTCTCTGTTGTCGTGATGGTCGTTGCCGTCATCACTGTTGCTTGCATTCCGAAGGAGGGGCGGCTGGTTTTTGTTTGACGGAGTCATCGTCATCTCCACTGCTCGTCATTTCGTCGTCCTCTGTGTCGTCGTCGCCGTCGTCCTCATCGTCCTCTGTGTCGTCGTCGCCGTCGTCGAGCAATTCGTCGTCGTCAACACCTGGTGGCAGCTTCAGCCCGGTCGCATACGCAATCGGCTCCACGCAAACGTACGATCTCAGAAAACGTGCGATGTCGCAGTGGCTGATGGCCACGAGCTCACCGTTGTCATCGGTTCGTTGATGATCCGATGCCTTCTCGTCCGTTGCCGCAGAGGTACCAGTCGGTGGCGGGGCACAGAAAAAGTAGAAGAAAGACGGGCACTTTGCCGCTGGGAATTCTGTGTCGTCGGCCTTTTCCGCGCGGGGGCGCTTCTCACCGATCGATGATGATGCCGTGGCCGGCGGCGGCGGTGGCGCCTCGACCATGGGATTCATTCCCGCCTTCCATGGGATGGCATCGGGGATCGATGCTAGAAACTCGATCCCTGGTTCGTGACTAGACAGATCGTCAAAGTTGAGCGCGAAACACGCCGTCAGCTGAGAAAGGGCTAGGTACGGATTGGGCTGCTCGAAGCGCAACGAGATGTCGAACCCCACGCTGGTCGTTTGTGTATGGATGCCAGTCAGCCATCGTAGTACGTCCGCATCGCGCGCCGACACAATGCCCTGCAGCTGCTGCGTAATCGCCATCGCCCAAGGATTGTGCGACCCCCCCGGTTGCAGATCCTGCACACGCTGAGGCACGGTCACCACCATCGACGAATCCAACAGGGCTAATTTCACGTCTTGCTCCTTTCCTGCTGCGCTGCCCGCTGCTATGCGGCCAGAGGCTACGTCCGCCGGTGTCGGTTTTCTTTTCCCAGCCAACACATCCGCGAGCGAATGCGTAAGGTGACGTTCGTTCTCGGCTTCAAGGCGGGAGCGAGCGGCTTGCACGCCTGGGTGGGCATGAAAGGTTTCCTTCGACACGGCGTTTGCAGTTTTATGGAACGCGTGCAACTGTTCGAAAATGGCTCGATCCGCGTCGTCAAAGCGCTTCGTCGCAAACTGCCGTAATTGCTCCCCGATGCTGAGGGCGGCCATCTCTCTCCCTCTCTCTCTCTCTCTCTCTCTCCCCCTCTATGCGTAGGCGCTAAGAGAGGGGAAGTAGAGGGGGATGTGAGTAAACGAAAAGGATAAGCAGTGCGCTTTCTTCGACTCTCTGTCGCGGAAGTGTTTCCCCTGCCTCCCACCCAGAAGCGCGATTACGAGGGTACCGACGCCCATCAGTGTCTTCCATCTGCGCAGGCTACCAGAACGCAAAATACGATTTGTTTCGCAACCAGTGCGTCGGAAAGCCGCGTCTTCGACTTGGAGGCTGCCGTTCGGCATATCTGCGCAGGCTACCAGAACGCAAAATACGATTTGTTTCGCAACCAGTGCGTCG
>ERZ1292633.4314-Hain-H41-02um-R1-4314-length-13270-cov-6_pt1 | contig 13270 bp, 13 predicted proteins | sample MGYA00564406_ERZ1292633 | MGnify/ENA primary metagenome ERZ1292633 (study PRJEB36523, sample SAMEA6512639) | groundwater metagenome | collected 2019-01-08 | study: AquaDiva: Metagenomics assemblies of 32 groundwater samples
GGAGACGCATGCCTAAACAAAAAACCGCCCTCATTACAGGAATTACTGGCCAAGATGGAAGTTACTTAGCCGAGCTCCTACTTACCAAGGGGTATCGAGTGGTCGGCGTGACCCGGCGCACCAGCACCTCTAGTTACGGTCGTATCGAACACATTATTGATGATATTGAATTAATCCAGGGTGACCTTTTAGATCAACACTCTCTCACTATTGCCGTTAAAGATACTGCCCCCGATGAAGTCTACAACTTGGCCGCCCAATCGTTTGTACCCACCTCGTGGAATCAACCGGTTCTGACCGGTGAGTTTACGGCGCTGGGTGTAACTCGTGTTCTTGAGGCCGTTCGCCTGGCCAAACCCGACACCCGCTTCTATCAGGCTTCGTCTTCGGAAATGTTTGGTAAAGTCCAAACCGTTCCCCAAACCGAAAAGACACCTCTTTGGCCCCGCAGTCCCTATGGTGTAGCGAAAGTTTATGGGCACTGGATTACCGTCAATTACCGTGAATCGTATGACCTCTTCGCGGTGTCAGGAATTCTCTTTAACCACGAATCACCGCGTCGCGGCTTGGAATTTGTCACGCGCAAAATTACCCACGGAGTCGCCCGAATCAAGCTCGGCATTGACCACGAACTGCGGCTGGGGAATCTTGATTCCGAGCGCGACTGGGGTTTTGCCGGAGATTATGTTGAGGCCATGTGGCTGATGCTTCAGCAAAATAAACCTGACGATTATGTAATTGGTACGGGTGAAACCCACTCTGTGCGTGAATTTGTCGAGCTCGCTTTTGGCCACGCTGACCTTGACTGGCAGGAGTTTGTTAAAACTGATCCAGCTTTCATGCGCCCAGCCGAAGTTGACCAGCTCGTTTCCGATCCCACCAAGGCCAAAACGGCCTTGGGCTGGGAAATTAAAACAAGTTTCCCGGAGTTAGTCCGCATGATGGTCGACGCCGACATAAAGTTAATTGAAGACGACCTCCGCCACGGCCGGCTCAAGAAGAAATAAACGGACTCAGCGACTTGGTTATCACTCGGTCGGCAATCTCGGCCGATTGTTTCCAAGAGAATTTTTCTGCTTGTTGGAGGCCGGCGGCACGAAGCTCTTGTTGTAGCTTCGTATCTGTTAAGAATTTCGCGAGAGCGGCTGTTAGCTCATCGGATTTATTCGGGTCGATTTGTAAGGCCGCTTGACCAACGACCTCAGGGAGCGAGGCGACGTTACTGGTGATAACTGGGCAACCGCTGGCCATTGCTTCGAGTGGTGGCATACCAAAACCCTCGTAGAAACTCGGATAGACGAAAGCCGTGGCCTGTTGATAAAAGGCTGGTAATTCGGCTGGAGTGACTGAACCGATATGACGTATGGTTTCCTCTTCACCTAATTTATTGATCATAGTCTTGATCGGTTCGGCCAACCAACCGGATCGGCCGACAAGTAAGAGTGGGTAGCGATCTTTGAGTTCTTTAGACAGGGCATGGTAGGCATTAAGAAGGCCAGCAATGTTTTTTCGTGGTTCGAGGGTACCGACAAACAAAAGAAAATCGGCTGGAAGTTGGTAACGATCACGAATCGCTGGCCAAGTTTTTTGATCGACGGCAGTCGCAGGCCGAAACTCATTGCCAGCCGCCAGGGGCATGACGGTAATTTTTGATTCAGGCAAGTCTAAATATTGAATGAGTTCTTTTTTCGTAAATTCGGAAATCGCCAAAATATGGACTGCTTTTTTAGCCGCTCGTGGTAGCATCAGGCGCTCGGCGAGCCGTGTTTTCCAGGGAAGTGAATGGGCAAACGGACCAAAGGCGACCAGATCATAAACGATTAAGATGGTTGGTGTTGCACCCACCAAAGCAACGTGATAGCCGGTGGGGTGGAGCGCCAGATTAGCACCTTGACTTTCGATATCACGAGCCAGCCAAAGAAATCGTCTCCCCCGACCCCCTTGGATTATTCGAGTCTTCATCCAACTTGGAAAGTTGGATTCGGTAGGTTGGAAATTGGCGTTGGCATAGAGAAGCGGTTGCCAAGTTGGACGTTTATTCGCCCACTCTGTGATTAATCGGTAGACAACATTGGCTTTACCAGTCCGATGGCCGACGATCTCCCGAATATCAATGGCGACAATTGGTGGTTTGCGATCAATCATTTTTGCTCCAAAACCCGATGATAGACGTCAGCCGTCTGGCGGGCGGTGGTCAGCCAATCAAATCGTTTAGCCTGCGCTAAACCTTTTATTCGGAAACTTTTCTGCATGGTTGGTCGAGAGAGTAGTTGACGCAAGGCTTTAACCCAAGCTTCTTCATCGCGAGGATCGAGTAAAATGCCACTCGTGCCAATAACTTCCGGCAGGGAAGAAGAGTTTGAGGAAATAACCGGCACGCCCGAGGCCATTGCCTCTAGTGGGGGTAAACCAAAACCTTCGTAGAGTGAAGGAAAGGGACAGACCGTCGCGCCAGCCAGCAACGTTGGCTTATCGCCATCGGGAATGTAGCCAGTAAAAATCACCCGTGACTTAAGACCGCGATCGGCGACAAGGGCAAATAAACGATCAAAGTACCAGCCTTTTTTACCAGAAATTACTAAGGAGAGATCAGGAAAATCCCCGGCGATTTTGGCAAAAACCCGAACTAAAAACTCGAGATTTTTGCGTGGGTTCAAAGTGCCAAGATGAACAAGGTAGGGGCCAGGGATATGATACTTGGCCCGAATCGCTCTGGTAGCTAGAGTATCAGTAGTCGGTTGATATTCGGGGCCAGCCGCAAGGTAGACAACCGTAATTTTTTGCTCTGGCACACCAATCTCGCGCATGAGGTCACGTTTTGTATGCTGCGAATCAGCAATAATATGATCGGCCCGACCATAGGTAAACGGCATCCACCGGGCAAAATACTGCCGCGACCAGTAGGGAATATCCTTCCCAAAAAGCCGCGCGATCGAATCATGAACAGTTACAACCACCTTCGCCCGCGTCAGGAGTGGGGCAGAAAATCCTGGCTGATGAAGCAGTTCGGCCTGAACTTTGACCGCTTGTCTGGGGAATCCCAGCTGATCCCAACGCCAGCGTTCCGGTACGGAGTAATCGTTGGAGACTTTCTCTGGGCCAATCAGGGCATAGGTAAATTCTGGAGCACACTCGGCGAGAGCTTGGACAAGATAATTTGTATAGACACCAATGCCCGTTTTTTGGGCCAGGGTGCTTTGAATATCAATAGCGATTGTCTTTTTTACAGCCGTCATTCTCGTATCCCTTCGGAACGTTTAATCACCTGTAGAAAATCTTCTGGAATCACTCCCAGTAGCCAAATCAACGTCAAATAGACAGCCGCCCCCAGGCCAACCGGTAGAACAACCATCAGATTGCGGACCGGCCAGATGACCGCCATCATAATCAGCGCCGCGAGCAGAGTTCGCGCTAAACGACCCTGGTGAAGAATGAGCGGCAGATTGGCCCGAGCGACGCGGGCCCAGCTCCAGGCCATGTAGCTTTCGGTAATCAGCGTGACGATGGCCGCGGCCAGGTAACTGCCACGAGGAATAAAGATAAGGTTAAGACTAATATTGAGGATAACGGCGATAATACCCGGGCGAATTAAAGCCGACTGTTTGCCATAGGCAACCACCACCGGCCCCCAGAGATTGCCAAGATAAACCGGGATGAGGGCAAGCGCCAAGATCATTAGGATATGGACAGCAGTCACGGGTTGACCGGCAACGGTAATTGTTGAGGCAACAACGAATTCTTGCCCCGCCACCAAACCAACCGTGCCGCGAGCAAGCACAATCAGCCCAGCAACTGTCCCCAAGACAATAATCATTAAGACATCGTAGGCGGCTTGAATAACACGCCGCAAACGGTCGTTATCCTCCGTAATAAGTTTTGTAATAACAGGAAAAACCGTGCCCATAAAGAGGCCCGGAATGATCGTCAAAAACTCAAAGACTTTATACGGGGCGCCATAAATACCAACATCACTTGGGTCACGGAGAATCGAAAGAATGACCGTGTCAATTTTAAAGTAGATTACACCGAGCATCGTCACGACTCCCAGCGGCCAAGCCTCAACAAAAAAGAGATGCCAGAGAGATCTATCAAAAGCAAAGTGGAGCGGTAGGCGGCGACGAAGATAGCTGTAGGTAATGATAAGATTTAAGAGATTGGCAACAAGATAATAGGTGAAAATTATTGCCAATGGTACGCTGGCTTTTAAGCCAGCCAAGAGAAAAATCAGGAGAAGACTGCGGCTGACAACATCCCCAACCACCGCTTTTTGCATTTCTTGATGCGCCTGGAAAACCCCAATCAGGGTGGTATTCATCGATAAAAAGAAGGACGCGGCGGCTAAAATGAGAATACCGATTTTAACCTCATCACTATAGACCGAACCGGGCACGAACCAAACACTGAAAGCGGCCAGTGCGTAAACCGACAAGCCAAAAACAGCCCGGAGAGTGAAGAGGTTGTTTGTAATCACGACTTCATCTCGAGGCCGCCGAGCAATTTCTCGAACTAAAATCTGAAAGAATCCAAAGTCAGCCACCACGCCAAAAATTGAGAGGTAAGCAAAGGCAGCCGTCAGTTCGCCATAGTGAAATACCCCCAGCGACCGAGCCAGGGCGGCGGTCATAACCAGGGAGAGAATAACTACCAAGAACTTCCCCGAGAGCAACCAGGCAGTGTTGGTGGCAATTGCCCGCGCGTAACCCATTAGACGACCTCCTCAAAAACGGCAAGGGTCTGCTGGGCAGTTGCTTTCCAAGTAAAGAGTTGGGCTCGTTTTTTGCCAGCTGTGGCCAGTGACTGGCGCAGTTCTGGGTCATTTATCAGTTTTTTAATACCCGCGGCGATGGCCGCTGTATCCTGCGGATCAACTAAAAGAGCGGCCTCCCCTGCCACCTCTGGAAGACTCGAAATATTCGAGGTGATCACAGGCACACCTGCCGCCATACCTTCGAGAACTGGTAGGCCAAAACCCTCGGCGAGCGAGGGGAAGAGCAGCATCTCGGCGCCAGCCAAAAGAGCCGATCGATGCGCTCGTTCAAACGAACCGAGTGTATGGACACGACCACGCAAGTTTGGGCGAGCAAGTGCAGTCTCCAATTCTGGCCCCAGCCAACCGCGCCGACCAGCCAGCACCAGAGGCGGCACATCAACGGCAGTGCCGACAAGACGCTCGTAGGCCTCGAGCACACGCAGGGTATTTTTACGTGGTTCAATCGTGCCGATCATAAGGAGATACTTTTCGGGTAAATTATACTGCTGGCGAACAGCGGCCTGCGTTTGGACGCCAGGCGACTCATAGGTAACCGCCAAAGGGGTAACTTGAATCTTTTTCGCCTCGAAGAGCTTATGTCGAACAAGGGCCTCTTTAGTGGCCTGTGAGATCGTAATCACCTGGTCAGCCCGTTGCAGTGTTCGATTGAGTGACAACCGGAAATACGTTTGGTCGGGAGGCGTAAACCACTCTGGGTAATCAAGAAAAATCACATCGTGGATACTTACCACCAATCGCTTGAACCGGCCGGCGGGAGCAAGAAAATGTGGTGCCCAAAATAGATCGACTGGTGGTAACCAAGCGGTTACAGGCGGCCAACTAAGATACCGCCAACCGACATTCAATAACCGTTGCGGCAGATGCAGACGGACTTCATGAAAATTCTTAGGCAGAATTGGGAGTGGCACTAAAGCTTGGTCATTGACACCAGTTGTGAGAACAAAAAACTCATGACTAGTTTTCAGCTCGCCGAGGGCTTGGAGCATTTGGTGGGTATATTCAGAGATCCCACCCAGCCGCCGCTGGGCAATCGACCCGTCAATTGCTATCCGCATGCTCTCCTTTAGTGGTCTTTTATTTTCAATTTCGTGGTGCGCCCGGCAGGATTTGAACCTACGACCCCCAGATCCGCAATCTGGTGCTCTATCCACTGAGCTACGGGCGCCTCACATGAAAGTGACAAACTTCGTTTCTAGTGCAAAGCACAGTCATTTTCATGTGAGGCGCGGGCGCAATCTTCGCGCCCAACTGATTAGCTTGTTAAATTTAGCAGATATATCCTTGTAAATCAAGGTGTTTTCAGGTATATTCTCCTCCTGGAGAGGTGCGTGAGCGGTTGAAACGGACGGTCTTGAAAACCGTTAGGGGTGCAAGCTCCTCGTGGGTTCGAATCCCACCCTCTCCGCCATGCCCTCGCTCGGACGGTCGGAATTTTTGGCCGCGGCATTGAATCTCAACAACCTTTCTGCTAGTCTGACGACGATTAACTGTCTTAGACAGGTGTGAGAGGCAGGTGAAAAAATTGAGTTTAACCGAAGAGGTTATGGTCTATGAGTATCGACCGGTTATCCTCGATGTTCGGACGCCCAGCCTGCCGATTCTCGGCCTCTGGGTGAAAACCTGGTTCGACGCCACCTATTTGGTGATTGGCCAGTTTCATCACCGAATCGACGTCGAATTTCCCCAACGTAACGAAGGTACTTGGATAACTCTCAAAGACCTTCGTAGCCGAGCACCAGTCGGTTGGCCACCCGAATCCAAACCAACCGAATGTGCCTTCATGGTGGAAGGGGTCAGTCTGGCTGATCCCTCGGCCAAAATCAGGCCCGGCGTCCAGTATTTCCATCGTCCGGAAAAGAAAAGATGACACGACTTACGCAGTTCTCCTCTACAACCTGCGAGGTGAACAGATACCTCCTCGGAGGTGGTTGCTGTGAAACGCGTCAGTCGTGGATGAGTCACCGTCCAAAGAGAGAGGTCCGCCTCTCTCTTTCCTATTTAGAGAGGTAGCCTATTTTAGATAATTGGGATATTATCTGAATAAGTAAGGAGGTGTATGCAAGCGACGATAAAAATTATTGTCACTCTCGCCGTTTTGGGAGCGGCTATCACCGGTATGCTCGTTGTACTCGATCTTATTTCTGACGCCGCCGCCCGCGAAATCTTGCTTAAAACGGCTTGGATTTTGGGAATCGTGGCTGTCGCAAGTCTCGTCCTTCTCCTAATGAATGGCCCACAGCAGAAATAGAGGTTATGGTGACCAAAGTTGATAAACCGGTTGATATAGTAAATCCCAGCACCGGCCAGGTCTTGGCCTGGGAGGCACCAGAGTTTTTTCAGCACAGCAAAGGCTTTATCTGGATGGTGATTGTTTGGCTGGTTGCCTTTGCGCTAGCGGCGCTTGCCTTGTGGTCGTATCGGTTGAGTTTCTCGGGAGTTTTAGCGGGCATTGTTCCGCTCGCCGCGGCCCTCGCCCTTACCACCCAGGGTCGACTCAAGCCCGATACTGTCCGGATCGCCCTCGATGACGCCGGCGTGACAGTTAAGGGCCAGCTCTATAGTTGGTCAGAACTCAAAAGCTTCTGGTTAGTTTTTTCCGAAATCTCCCAAGTTCTTTATCTCGAGACAACCCGACCACTTTTTTCGGTGGTTTCGATTCAACTGGCCAAAATGGACCCCGATACGGTGCGAACATATTTACTCAATCATCTTCCCGAGCGGTCTGACCGAGCCGAAGAGTTCGGCGATCGCCTGGCCCGCATTATCAAATTTTAGAGGCAGATAATGATCTAAACACATCTCTTATCTTTCGCATTTAATAAAAGTGCAGTAGTCTGCGAGAGGAGATGGAGATGATAAAACAGTTTTTGAAAGACACCGATCCCGAGCTCTACAATCTTATCCAACAAGAAACGCAGCGTCAGGCCGAAGGCTTGGAGCTGATTGCTTCAGAGAACTACGCCTCGGCCGCTGTCCGCGAGGCTCTTGGTTCGGTGCTAACGAATAAATATTCCGAGGGGTATCCGGGCAAGCGCTACTATGCTGGTAACCAGATTATTGACTCGGTTGAAACCCTGGCCATCGATCGCGCTAAGCAACTCTTTCAGGCTGAACACGTTAATGTTCAACCCCTTTCGGGCGGTCCGGCCAACATTGCGGCCTACTTTGCCCTTCTCGAACCGGGCGATACAGTGATGGGTCTTTCTCTTGACCAAGGCGGTCACCTTTCCCATGGCCACCCCCTCAATTTTTCCGGTCGTCTGTTTCAGATCGTGCCTTACTTCGTCGATAAGCAAACCGAACGCATCGATATGGCTGATGTCCGTCGCTTGGCTCGCCAGACAAAACCCAAGATGATCTTGGCCGGCTTTTCGGCCTATTCCCGAAATTTTGATTGGCCGGCATTTGCCGAAATTGCGGCCGAGGTTGGGGCGATTACGATGGCCGATATCGCCCACATCGCCGGACTGATTGCCGGCCAGCAACTCGATAATCCCGTACCCTATTTTGATGTGGTCACGACGACGACCCACAAAACCCTGCGCGGACCACGGGGTGGACTGATTATGTGTAAAGAGCAATTTGCCAAAGCAATCGATCGAGCCGTTTTTCCTGGTATCCAGGGTGGCCCACACGATCACGTGACGGCAGCCAAAGCCGTGGCCTTCGGCGAGGCTCTTCAACCGGATTTCAAGCAGTATGCGGCGCAGGTAATTCAGAATGCCAAATCTCTCGCCTCTGCTTTAGCGGAAAAAGGTTTCCGTATTGTTACGGGAGGGACAGACAATCACTTGCTTCTGATTGATGTTTTTGGCAGTAAAAAGCGAACCGGTAAGGAAGCGGAGACTATTTTGGATCAAATTTCGCTTTCGACCAATAAAAATATGATTCCTTTTGATACGAGAAAGCCACTTGATCCATCAGGAATTCGTTTAGGAACCGCCGCGATTACGACCCGGGGCATGAATGAGCCAGAAATGATCAAGATCGCGGGTTGGATTGACCAAGCTCTTGCCGTGCACGACGATACCCAGGCCCTCACCGCGCTACGCCTTGAAGTTGAGGAACTCTGTCGCCGATTTCCAATTCCGGGTCTCAATCAATAAACCCTACCACTCCACCCGTTTTTCAGGTATCATAACGGCGTATGATACTGCTTGATGGCCGCCGTGTCGGGCAGACGTGGCGGGCTAGTTTAAAACCACGAATCGAAAGCCTAAAAAAACGAGGAATCACGCCCGGGCTGGGTGTTATTTTGGTTGGCGATGACCCCGCGAGCCACCTGTATGTGGCTCGTAAAGAAGAGGCGAGTCGGGCCATGAGCTACCTGTTTCATAAACTTACGCTGCCCACGACTACCGAAACCAGTGAGGTTCAAGCGGCCATTGTGGCGCTCAACCAAAATCCAAAAATTCACGGTATTATTATCCAGCTCCCACTACCTGCTCAAATCGATACTGATGCCGTCCTGGAGACAATTGATCCCCAGAAAGACGTTGACGGTCTGCACCCGGCGAACCTTGGCGACCTTTTAATCGGCCATGAACGAGTGGTACCAGCGACGCCTAAGGGCATTGTCCGACTTCTCGAGGCTTATACTATTGAGACGGAAGGCAAACATGTTGTGATTGTTGGCCGGAGTACGATTCTAGGTAAGCCGCTCGCCGCGCTTTTTCTAAACCGCAACGCCACGGTTACGATTTGTCATTCCAAAACAGAAAATCTCGGCTTCTTTACTCGCCAGGCGGACTTGATTGTGATGGATACGGGTGTGCCAAACCTTTTACAAGCTGACATGGTGGCCGCCAAAGCCGTCGTGATCGACGCCGGTATCACGAAGCTGGCGAGCGGTGCCGTGGTTGGGGACGTTGACTTTGTCGCCGTGGCGCCAAACGTGGCGGCTATTACGCCGGTGCCCGGCGGTATTGGCCCAATGACGATTGCCGCCATTCTCGACACAACCCTCGAATTAGCCGAAAGGACGCGTTGAAATGACTGCCCAGAGTCTGGCCATTATTCTACCGGCCTACAATGAAGCCAGTGTCATCGGTTCGGTGTTGGGGTCGCTACCTAAAAAACTACCCTGGTTTGACCAAATCCACACCCTGGTGATTGACGATGGCTCGACCGATGGGACGCACTTGGTGGCCCAGGCCGCCGGCGCTCACGTTGTTCGCCACCGCCTTAATCGCGGCGTTGGTTTGGCCACCATTACCGGCCTGGCCGTTGCCCGCCAGCTCGGCGTTGATGCCGTCGTAATGCTGGACAGTGATGGTCAACACGATCCGGTTGATTTGATGGCTGTGTTGGCCCCGATCCGCGCAGGTAGCGCTGATTTTGTGTTGGGAACTCGCCTCAAAAATTCCGGTAGCGGTATGCCCGTCATTCGTAGATTGGGTAATCGAGCGATGAATCTTATCGTCTGGCTCTCAAGCGGTATAAAGACAAGCGATTCTCAGTCGGGGTTTCGAGCCTACAATCGCTATGCGCTTGAACGCCTCTTTCTCACCACCAGTGGCTATGAAGTCTGTACTGAAATTCTCTTAGCCGTCCGCCGAGCTGGTCTGCGTCAAGTAGAGGTGCCGATTCGAACAATCTACACGGCTTATTCGAGAAAAAAAGGTCAACCAGTGACCAATGCCATCAATATCTTGATCCGTCTTTTGGTAAAAGCGCTTAGCGGTTAAATTGAGAAAGAGCTAGATATGATCCCTGAAATTATTGCCGCCTCATTCGCCCTGCTCGTTTTGCTCAAGTCCTATGATGAGTTTCGCCGTGGTCGCGAACCGCTCCCCGTTTTCCTCTTTTGGCTCGTTACCTGGTTGGCGGTGTTAGTGATTGCGTTTTTCCCAGGCGTCACCTTCTGGATTCGGGATCATATATTAGGTCCACGGGCCGGCCTAGGGACGATCTTTGGGATTGCCATCGTCTTTCTCCTGTTTCTCAACTACCGCATGTACTTAAAAGCCGACCGTGTTGAACGCGATCTTCAAAAGCTCATTTCTGATTTGGCTGTCCATGAGTTTGAGAAGAGCCAAGATTCTAACAAATAAATCGATGAAAGTTTTGTTTGTTTTAGAACATTTTCACCCTTTTGTGGGAGGGGTGGCGATCCTGTTTGAAGAGCTAGCCAAAGAGCTGACAAAACAAGGTTGCCAAATTGAGGTCGTCACGACCTGGCTACCGGGTCTTGCGCGCGATGAAGTCTGGAACGGCATTGCTATTCATCGCGTCAAAACGCCACCGTTTTCCCGTCGTTACTGGTTTACAATTCTCGCGATTCCAGCAACCTGGAAACGCGCCAGAAAGGCAGACATTATTCAAACGACAACGTATAATGCAGCTTTACCGGCTTGGGTTGTGGCAAAGATTGCTCAAAAGCCGATTGTTATCACCGTTCATGAGGTTTGGGGTAGACGCTGGTTGACCTACCCAGGTAATAAAATGCTCAACTGGATCTATTATCTGATTGAAAAAATGATCGTGCGATTACCATATACTCAGCTTCTAACCGACTCACAGGCTACGGCGGCTGATCTGGTATCAGTTCGAAAAAATAAACTCCACATCGACGTGGCGTATCCAGGTATTGATTATCATCTCTTTGACTCCAAGCTAATTACGAAAGATAAAGCGCGCAGTGAAGTTGGTCTCGATGATAATTTTTGGTTTATTAGCTATGGCCGACCCGGTATATCGAAGGGCATAGAGTATCTGGTTGAAGCGATGGTGGAATTGAAGGTTTTAGATCCCAAAGCTCGATTACTTCTTATTCTCAACGAAGATCCCAAGGATCGTTATCTTATAATTAAACAGCTGATTACGCGCCACAAACTTGAGCAATCTGTTCGGCTTATCAAACCCGTCTCTCGGGAAAAACTTCCTATTAATATTGTGGCTGCCGACTGCGTTATTGTTCCGTCGCTCGCCGAAGGATTTGGTTTTACCGCCGCCGAGGCCTGTGCGATGGGACAGCCACTGATTACGACGACGGCTGGCTCGCTGCCAGAAGTGGCTTGGGGGCGAGTTAATTTTGCAAAACCTGGTGATACGGCCGACTTGGTTAAGGTCATGCGCCTCGCGTTGGCTCATAAATATGGGTTAGTTAAAACCAAACACTTTACTTGGCAAATGACCGGACAAAAATATCTCAATATCTATCAACAGGTTCTGGGAGCTGGTTCTCATGAAAATTCTTGAGCTTGTCCACCGATTTCCGCCCTCCATCGGCGGCTCACAGCATTATGCCTTTAAGATCGGCCAGGCCCTGGCAAAGCTTGGCCACACCGTTGATGTCGCGACGACTCGTTCCCTTAGTCCCGGAGATAGTCGGGGGATTGGGGTGGGTGGAGTTTCGTGGCGCAATCGTTACCCGAATCTCCAGGGCAAAAGCGAGAGTGAAGGGCTAACCATCTACCGGTTTAGCCCGTCTTTCGAGGCCTATACGTATCTGTTCACCCCCGGGCTTAAAAAGTGGGTTCGCGCCAATAGGAGTAACTATGATATCATTCACGCTCATGGCTATACGTTTCTCGAACCGCAATATGCGCTTGTCTCTAAGGGACAAAAACCGGCCCTAGTTCTTTCTGGCCACGATCTCACCCAGCCCCATAAAAACCCTTTACTTTCCCTCTCGCTGCGCCTACATAACGCCACGCTCGGGAGGCGGCTGGTCGACCATTACGACAGTTTTATCGCTCACACCCCAGAAAATGTGGCTGATTATCGTCGGCTGGGTGTCGAAAATGGCCAGATAACAGTCATCCCCAGCGGTATTGACGCTGACCGATTCGAGATGGCGTTGGCCGACAAGCCAAGAGGGCGAACAGAATTGTTATTTGTTGGCCGGCTGGTGGCTTATAAAGGCGCTCAATATCTCATCGAAGCCATGCCGGCCATTCTTCAAAAATTGCCCGAGGCCCACGCGACGATTGTTGGTGAAGACCAAGGCTACGGTGCCTATCTTCGCCGACGAGTCGCCGAACTCAACTTGAGAACGGCTGTTACTTTTACGGGCCGAGTCGATGAGGTTGAGTTAATTCGGTACTATCAAGATGCTCACTTCTTTGTTTTTCCGTCTATCAACGAAGGTTTTGGGTTGGTTGTTCTGCAAGCTATCATGGCCGGCTGTTACCCTATTTTGGCCGAGGCTAAGGCTCTCAAATATCTGCTGGCCGACATTGGTGGGACCCCGCTTGCCATGACGAGTGTGAGTACGATTGCCCAGCAGATAGCGACGATTGTTTTAGCAAGTAGCCCGCGCGATCTCTCGGCACAAGTGAGCCAGATGCAAAAAAAGGTGAGGGCAGACTATGCCTGGCCGGCGATTGCCCAAAAATACCAGTCGCTTTTTGAAGATTTGCTTAGAACAACAGATTCTAAAGGCTATTGAGACATGCTGAAAGATATCTTCCTAGGACTTACGCAAATTTTCCTTCACTCCAGGAGTGTTCCCAATTTGCGTAAGTCCTCCTTCCATCATCAATTTATAAAGCGCTT
>ERZ1292633.1668-Hain-H41-02um-R1-1668-length-23716-cov-5_pt2 | contig 13269 bp, 8 predicted proteins | sample MGYA00564406_ERZ1292633 | MGnify/ENA primary metagenome ERZ1292633 (study PRJEB36523, sample SAMEA6512639) | groundwater metagenome | collected 2019-01-08 | study: AquaDiva: Metagenomics assemblies of 32 groundwater samples
CCCCCCCCCCCCCCCCACCTCTCTGCTACGTCCTCCCATCCCTCACCACTTTTTTCTCTCACACACACACAAAACCATCCACGTTTTCACCACACAAAAACATCCGTGCTGCTTTTTCGTCTCTATTTTTGGGTCAATTGCTGTGACGGGCTGACCTCAACTCACTGATTGATTCACATACGCACTAGGTTCCGTGCCTTGATAAACTGGTTTTTTTTTGTGTGGGGCCAAGTTGCATGGCGTGGGGCCACCAGAGGGTTGTGACACACGAAAGTAAACCTGCGCCATCAAAAACACAACTTCAGCAGAGCTTTTGTTTGTTTTTCTCTTTGTCATCAAAGCCTTTGATCCAAAGGTATTTTTTTGTTCAGCACAACACGAACCTTTCCGCTCCCCGACTTGCTACGACCGATCATCTCTCTGCCCTGCTACATTCTCCCAATTTGCTTTGCCGCTCTCCTCATCGATGTCGTCTCTTTTTCTTCTGGTTTTCCTCCTTGTCGCTGGCGCTGCCCCCGTCGCCGCGGGCGCCGGCGCCGCCTACGTGGCACCTTGCGACGATCAATTCATCCCCGTCGATTTGGACTTCCCGCGCGCGGTGCAGACGGGGCCCGAGGTGCATCTGCATGGGTTCTATCGCATCGGCCACGACACGCCGGTGTACAAGGGCGCCGCCGCGATGGAGCGCAACATGACGCTCCTCTTCAACAACAACGACTACGACTTCCGAGTCGCCGTGGCGCCTAGCGACGCCCACGTGATGGATCTCATGCTCCACGAGGTGGTATCCCCGGCGGCCACGAAGGGTGCCCCGCCGACCACCAAGATGACCGCTTGCTCAACCGGCACGCAAACACAGCGGTTTGAGCGCATGATCGCCGCGACCCTGAAAAAGGGCACGACGTACATCCTCGTCTTCCGTTACTCTCTCACGCTCGGCAACGACGTCGCGACCACGTGCCCAAAAGTGCTGCTCGAACTAGCCGCGCAGCCCGTGAGCTCAGCGCCCGCGTTCCGCGACATGTGTGCCAGCGACACGACCTTCCCTGTGCTGACGGATAACGGCGGGCCCATTATTCCAACCGAGGAGCAACGTTACTATTTCAGTTACCGGTCGGAAGGGCCATCTTGGGCCGCGCTCACCCCGCCCGCGCTTCCGGACATAGCGGTCAGTGATGATGACGCCAACACGGTGGCAGCGAGCGGCGCATCCGCCACCCCGGCGCCGACGCGTCACCCTCGCTTGGCCCCCATCGCGCCTGGATATGACATTTTCGTCCCGCACATCCCCGGCCGACATCAGAAATGGAAGCTGCGCGTGCAACTCCACGCCAACTTTCTCGATGGAGGCGACCTCGCGCTTCTTTTGACCACCGGGAATCGCAGCCAGGCGCCGAGCATGGCCGAATGCGCCCAAGGCCACCTGGATTGTCAATACGGCCTTCGGGCGGTGAAGAACACGTTTATCATGCAGCAGGTGCTGTGGTCCTCCGGCGGATCGATTGTCAGACAGGAACGAGCCGCGGACAACGGCTTGTTCGTGGCACCTGCCGGCGGGAACTACACGCTGTGGATCGTGCTTCGCAACACCGTGGACAATCTTGGATTGACCTGCGCGCCGTATCAGCTCACCATCGACTTGTTCCCGATGCCGGAGGAGGAAACCTTCGTCACGTGCGCCGCCGATCCGCTTCCCATCTCACTTCACGGGGCAGGACTCTACAATTCCGACACCGGTGTGTTGCGCCTCACCCAGGACGTCCTACTGAATCTAACCGACCGATTTCAAGTCGCGCTGCTTCGACCCACCGTGCCGAAGAGCTTGGGCCGCTTCTCGCTCACAAACCATCTCACGCTGGACGTCGATCTCGCCTTATTCGACGTGCAGCGGGTTAACCCCGACGGGACCACTTCCTCTGACATCGATCTTTCCAGCCTGCGGACAGAGGACATCGCGGCGGACAAGTCGCTGCGTTTCACCCTCGTGGCCCAATCCATCAACGAACGCGGTCCGGACGGCTTCGTGGTGGAGCTCACCGGGGGAAAGACTTACGCCGTCGAATTGGCAGTCGTCTCGCCATTCCGGCGCATCGCGGATGACGGCGATCGCGACTTCGTGCCATTTTGCGACACAGTGGAACTTCAGGCCCACGTTTTCCCCGTGCCCACGGCGGACGAAGAGCCACCGGAGTGCCAGCAGATTGCGCCCGAGCTGGACGTCGTCGCCAAGCAGCTGAACGCCACCCACGCCCGGGGCTCGTCCGTCAAGTGGGCACCCGCGTCGGTGCAGCAGCTGCCGTTCAGCTTTCAGCTCGACAAGGGCAAACCCGTCGAGCAAGCCACGATATTGACATGGGACTTTTTCCTTCCCGCATCAAAAACGTACGTCAACGTGATGGCACCCGCCGACAATTTCGCTGGTCGCCCTCAAATCACCATCGCCTGGCGCAACGACTCCCGCGTGGCCGTCTACGGCAGCAGCCGAGCGTTTGGCAACGGGTTGCACGCCGAGCTCGAATCCGGCTGGTACACCTTGTCCATCTTGACGCCTTACGTGCAAAGTTCGAGCAAGTCATGGAACGACGTGCTCCCCGACGTGCCAGGCTGCATCCGCTATAATCTTATTTTGAACTTTGACACCCAGGACAAGTGCGTGGACGCCGTGCCACTGCCCGATCAGCTCGCGTACGTCGCCACGTCACAGCACCACATTATCGATGAGTTTTACATTCCCGAAGCGGGAGCGCATAAATTGGTGCTGGACACGGCTGGGATGAAGGGGCCGTCTCTCCTTCACTTCCTCGCGTGGGACCCCGCTCAGCGCGTCACAGTGGTGCTGCTGGAGTTGAGCCAGGACGGGACCGGCCGCGAAATCAACATCGGTCGGGATCGGCTGAATCAGGACTTGTCCGTCGAGCTGCTCGATATCCTGGATCAAGGGAAGAAGTACGCCATTTCGTTCACATTTGCGCCCGAGGACAGCGAAGTGACGCCCAACGCGGAGCCGGTGGATGCCGCGACGTCCTCCTCGGCCGGTGGGACTGGCTCGTCTTCCAGCGGAGGGGTCGCCGTGGATGATGACCGGGCGCCGCAGGACGCTGGTCCAGAAGCCGCAAGATTCAAGACCGCCTCCACCACCGACGCCGCCGCGGCCGCGACGACGCCAAGGAGTCGACGACGCTCCCGCAGCGGCTCAGAATGCCTCACCTTCTCCATGCAGCTCGCATTGGTGCCGTTGAATGCCACGCCCCCTGCGGTTCCAACCGGACGCGGGTGCCACCCGCTGATCGGTCACCTGAACTTGAGCGAGTACGGCTCCGCCATTTTGCCCTTCGACATGCAAATGGACATCGTGGTGTCGCAGAAGCCAACGGAGCCACTCATGCAGGTCACGCTCGACCTCGCAGAGGACGTGTACGTGCGCGGCTCGTTGCACTACGACTTTACGGTCGTCAGTTTGCAAGCGCTCATTTGCCCCGGCACGAGCATCCCGGCCAGCTACGTCAGCACGGATCTGTCCAACTATGGGTGCATCATTTCCGACCCCTTCTTCAACGGCGCCGAGCTGCCCGCGACGCCGCTGCCAGCGGGCAAGTACACCATCGTGCTCGTATCCTGGGATCAGTCCGTGCTCACGAGCGGCAACGCGGATCTACTGTCATTCTGTCGCGCGCTGTCGATGCACCTGATGATCCTTCCAATTAAACAGCCGGCGGTGACGCCGCTGCTGGCCGCGGTGGGCTCCGGAGCCGCCGCAGTGGGTACGGGGTCGGCGGGGGGCCACCTGTGCCCGGCCACGTCACAACACATGCCCCACTCCCTGAGTATGGTCGGTCGCCTCTCGGCGCTCTACGGCAACCGCGCCCACATGCAACAGCACGTTCGCCTCAACGCAAACAATTTTCAAGACGTTTCCTTGATGGAGTTGACCACGAGTAGCATCGTGCACTTCTACATTCCCGCACCGCAACACGTCCAAACGGGGCTTTTGATCGCGAGCCAGTCGGGTGCGCTCGTGCATCAGGTCGCCGCAGGCGAGGCCGTCATGCTCCACCTACCAGCGGGGTCGTACATCATCAGCCTCCAGTTCGCCCCGCCGGCCGATAGCGTCTACAAGACGGTGGCCGAAGCCCTAGCGGTCCTTGGCGTCTGTGAGTCGGTCCCGCTGGAAATGGCCATCACGCCGGTGGACCAATTCCGTGACGCCTTCACTGGCGCCAAATCGCTGCCCCCAGGGGCGCAGAACGGCGCCGCTTCTCCCTTCCCCACAACGATGTCCCACCACGGCCACCAGATCATGTACCGGCCGTTCCGCGGTACGCAGTCGGGGAACTTCCAGAAGCCGTACAACGAGTCGCTCTCGTTCACGGTCGGCCCGGACGGTGGCATCGTGGACGTCGATGTCTATTACCCTTTCGACGTGGCCCCGCTAGCCGTGCAGCTGCTGGCGGATGCGACTTTCACCGACGATGGGACCAAGGTGCCCAGCCGCTTGATCGCCGTGTCGTATAAGCGCAATCAAGCGTTCCAAAATGTGAAGCTCATCGCGGGGTCCTACACGTTGCGCATTGTGGATCCCGTATCGGAGGATTCCTACAAGCGCATAAGCGCCGGCCTCCGCGCGGATCAAATTCCGGCCGTCGTTCCGTATGTGCTCCACTTGGGTTACCAACCGATTGCCGGGGCGCCGCCGGGATCGCCCCTCATCAACAACCACAGCTCCTCTTCACCCGATGTGGTGACGTGTCCGACGCGGACGGATCCGTGGAAGCCGTCCTTGCAGCGTTCGGTCGACTCGCGCGTCGGTCCCCGGGCCGACCCGGATGGGTGGTTCACGTATCATGGGAAGGCCTTCCGCATCCCCTTCGAACGAGCCACCGAGGGGTTCCCACCGGCCGCTCTCATCTTTGGCACGAGCGGCGGCAGCCGTGGGGGAGGCGCCGGCGGGGGGCCCAGGGACGGAGCCCAACCCGGGGGCGGTCGCAGGCAGCTTTTCACCGTCACAAGGTCAATGGCCTTCGCGGCTCGTGCCGGTGACCACATCCGCGTCTGGGTGCGCACCCTCGCGAAGGCCATTGTGTCAATGGGCGTCTTCGACGCGTCACAGCCAAACAGCACGGTTCCCTTGGCCGTCGGGTCCTTCTGGGGTTGGCACACCCGCTCGATCGGGTTCATTGCGCCGCTTAGCGGAACCGTGTCACCCGGCGGCATGTACCGTCTTGACATTGTGTTCTCCACACAGAGCCTTCCCGTGGAAGGCGTCGACTACGGATCCGCTTGCCAGGAAAAACTGGTGGCCACGACCTTTGAGCTGTTCGTGTCCGCCTTCGCGGCGAGCCGCCTCCACGGCCTTCAGCAGTGCGACGATGGCGCCTCATCAAGCAGCGACAGCAACCAGGCGACGGGCGCTGCCCCATCCATTCCCGCGCAGCTGACGCTGTCCGTGCCCCAGGACGTCGTGGGAGTGAGCCGCTTCCGCGAAAGCGAACTCAACACACGCACCATTCACAATTCCGACGTCAGCGATGGCGGCCCACCCGGCCGGGGAGGCCCTCGACCCCCTGGCAACGAGCCAAGGCCCCCGGGCCAACCTGGTCGCCACGGCCCGATGGCCAACTTCTTTAGCACGACCGTCAATGCGGAGCGGAACGTCACCGTGACCATACCGGATGGGACCAAGGGCGCGCGGCTCTTGGCGTCAGTGCGATTCAACCTGCTGTTGGCGAATATGCGCCTGCGGGTGATCAACGCGGCCAACGACAGCTCGATCGCACACTCCGATTGTTGGCCGACCAGCGACCGCGATGAGCGCTTCAATGCCATGGCAAGCCTCGAGATGCTGAACGTGCCGCCTGGACGGTACATCGTGTCGCTGCTCGAAGGCTCGGCGGAGGCGGGCGGCATGGACGCCATCGCCGTGGGGGACACTGTACGAGAGGCGGCCGTGTGCATCCCCTTCGAGGTGGCCGTTCATTTGTCCGCCGTCGTTTACGCGAACGGCGCAACCGATGCTCCCCAGGGAGCGCTGCGGCTGATCAACCTGCAGCCCGGGTCGATTCGCAATCTCGATGCCAGCGATCCCTTGTTCTTCACGCTGACGTTCGACCGCGCGGTGCCCCGGCGGCACCTTCTGCCGGGAAAGGCGATCGTGACCCTCGACGATGGCGGCGGCCGCAGCTACACACCCTCTGCGCAATACTTCGAAACCGCCACGACGGTCCGCGTTCGCTTCGACCCGTACACGCTGGATTGGTACAGCCGGTACGTCGTTGCCGTGCACCTCTCGGCGCTGGACTTGCCGTCCAACATGCCCGCGGTGTCGATCTCCGGCGTTGCGGGAGGCAACACGTCCGTTGCTACCGCGTCGTGCGGCTGTGATGAGGGCTTCTGCGCGCTCGGCGGGATGTGTCCCTGCCCGGAGCCGTCGGGGTCGACGTGCCAGTACTGCGGCGATGGCGCGCTTCTCTCTGCGAAGCCCCTGTCGGTGCTCGACGTGACCGGACGGACCTGCGACCCGGTGGATGGAAGCACCGCGACCACCACGCCTCCGGCTTGGAAACCCAGCCCGAGCGGCACGTCAATTCCAAATTCGCCAGCGAATGCTGGCTCCACCGGTCGGCCAGGCGGCCCTTCCTCGACCGCTGCGTTGCCAACTGCCAGTCAGCGGCCGCCACTACGCTTCCTTCGCGTCTTCTTGTCATACGGGGCGATGGTGTTCCTCGGCGGGTGGGCCTTGTTCACCATGGTCCGCCACCGAGACCGCATCGCGCGCGAGGCGCGACAGTTTCACAATCCTTTCCGGCCAATCGCGACCTCCGAATCGGACGCAACGGCCGCCGCGCACCACGAAGACAATGACGAGGAAGACGGCGAAGACGACAACCACGCGGCGCCGCGTGTCGTGCAGTGAGTGACGCGTTTAAAGTCCGATGTTCGCGCGCGCGTTCGTATTGTGTGTGCATCTAGATGTCGGATGAAACTCTGATGTGGCGTCCACGGTGTGGTCACACGGTGGCAGCTCGGGAAAGGGGCACAGGCGCGAGGACCAAAGAAGACCAGATGACCTGAATCGTAGTTGATGACACGGGTGTCCACCTTTGACTCGTCACACACTACCTCCCACAATGTCACCATGACGGGGCGCATGGAACTGGGCGTCCCTTCGAACCGGCCGGCGACCAGTTTTCTACATCTGCGGCTGCTCATGCAGGGCCACTGGCGCATGAGCTACGTACGTTACGAGGACATCAAGCCCGGCTGCACCACAAAACCTGCCCACAATGCATCATCATGCCTACTCGAACGGCATGTTCGCGGGCTTGACCATCGTATCACCGGTTTGTCACTGCGGCAATTTCGTTGGCGGTGCATACAGCTGCTGCTTTAATCGGGCAGTGTTCTTCATTCATCTCACTCCCCTCTTGATTTAATTCTTGAGGGGTTCCACTCGAGTTGTGACGCACGATTTCCTGGGTTGGATGTTGCAAACCGCACCCCCAAGGGTGACACCGCAGGTTGAAGGAAAGGGGGGCGACTTCGCCAGAGCTTTAATGGACACCACGGGTCGACGCCGATCCGCGAAGTCAAATAATGCAAGTCACCGGATCCCACGCGACGATGCTGCGACCGAGTCGAATGATGCCGCCACGTCCTCGGCTTTTTTCGTGCCGCAAAAGTCAGACTTCGCGGCCCTTGCGTCACTGTGGCACGTCTACCCCAGACTTGTGTCACGTGGGCTAGCCTGGCTGGAGCAATGCCGCGCAGAGGCCGCGACGGCGGGTGGCGATGGCCCTGCTGCTGACCGGCTACAGCTGTCGATGTTTCCACCAATCCAACGCGCGGTGGCAGCATTTAACGCCACGCGAGAAGGTGCCGCCGCAGCGAAGGCAGAGGACCTCCGCAAAACGAACCGTCCGTCAAAAGCACCGACGGCGTCCTCCGAAGCGGGCAGCACGGACCGGGGAACGACGGGAGTGGAAGTGCCTGCCCCGATCTCAACCCGTGGATTCATGCAGTGGTGCGATGAGCCGGAGTACGACTCATTCCGCGTCCTATTATCGCTCTTTCATCAGAGTACCCACAGCAGTGGGCATCCACGTGCGACGACAGCGACGACGGCGACGACGATGGGATGCGGAAAGGACAGTGCGATGGCCGCCGCCGACGACGACGATGTCAACGATCCACCACCAGAAGCCGCATCGCCGCCACACGTTAACGGGGGGCGCACGGCCGCCGCGGAATCGACGAGCGTCGTGCTATCCCCACCAGCGTCGATGCCTGACGCCGCCACAAGGGGAAGTCCTGCCAGTGCGCCTGGCGGCAGAACGCCGCGACCTTCCAAAACGTCCTCCGCCGATGCGACGCTTTCGTCGCGTAAAGAACGGGCCGAACCAGACGACGGGGGCATCCCCGCGCCAGTTAAGTCCGCCACCGTTCCTCGCCTAAAATTCAGCGAAGCGTCAGCGAAGAAGTCTGAAACGACTTCGCGTCCACAGGCCGTTGACCATACACACCACCGAGGAACACATGAGTCGACGTCGGATCCCGCCGATCGAGGTGCGTCACATCGACGACACCATCAAGTTACATCTCTCCAGCAAGCGGCGCATGTGAGCCGACCCGTTACCACTCAAGAATCAGCAGCTAGTCGTCGCCCTCCGCCAATAGCTGCTGCAGACAGACGCCATCCTTTAGAGTCGGGACGGAAAATCCACGTCGCGGAAGGCCGGAGTCCCCAGGACGGGGCTTTTCATGGTAGTGGGGAGCAACGCCGCCATGCGCAAGACGCGATGGGTCGTGGCCACGGCGCTGCATTTAACGCGCCGCAAAGGGTCTCTGCCACCGCCGTCCCTTCTTCTTCCCGTCACGGTCCGCCTTCTCGATTCACCACACAGATGGATGATGGTCGATGTCGTGGAAGCGCACCGTACTACAAAATGAACCGAAAAAGAGACCGAGATTATCACTATCACGGAGATTATCACTATCACGGCGGCGGATACCACCAGGAGGAGTGAAATGTGACTCTCCCTGCTCATGACCTTTGGGTCGAGGAGGCTGTCATCCTCCCGTCCCTCCCAGTCCTTCCCCACCGCCTTTCATAGCGATCTCCTCGTTGATACGCGCGTCACATTTTGTGTTCGTCAACACAATTGAAACATGCCGCCGCCTTTTTTGTTCACTACGCCCTCGTCGTATTTATTTGAACTTTCTTTTTTTTGAATGGAATCATCCCAGCAGAACTGCGGGGGGCACATACATACACCGCATTCAATCCCTATTCTCTGTCCATCGCTTTCGAGGCCGCCGCTGCCTGTCTCACCGCTGCATCCACCAGCGGTTCGATGACGCCCGCCGCCTCACGCAGCACGCCGCAGAGCTCCATCGTGGCCTCCAAGGCCGCCACCACCAGCCCGTCCCGTGCCACGTCGCGCGACGAACAGCCGCCGACGGTGCCCGCATCCCATTGCTCCACGGGCAGCACCCGCACCACGGCCGCCGCCGTACCGCTTGCCAAAGGCCAGCCTGCCGCCCTATTCCGGCCGAACGAGTCTGACCTCACGGTCATCGCCGACCTTCGCTACGATATCAAGCACGCCCGCGTTCGTGCGGAGGAATGGGCGTCCGCGACTGAGGAGGAAGGCATTGAGCGACCGCCCGCCGCCACCTTCCCGGATCTACGGTCCGTTGTTAAACGCATGAACAAAAACCGGACCGAAGCTGCGGCGCCCAATTCCGTGGTGCCCGTTTCCACGACTGCCTTTTTGCAATGGTACGACGCCCAACCACGGGCGACGCACCAGCTGCTGCACATGGTGTGCGACTTGCGTCGAAGCGCCGCCGCCGCCGTCGTGGCCGCTGCCGAGGCCGCAGCCGTTGCCCCCTCGGCGCCTACCCCCACCGTCACGCCCGACCCACCACAGTTAGCGGAAAGCACCAAGCGCTCCCGCGCGGCGGCAGAAGCTGAGGAGGACGAAGCTCCGCCACGGCGCTCCCACGCCCATGGTAAGACCGCTGGTGGTGCGGTGCCGCCGGCTGTTGGTACGCCTGCACTCTCCTCCGCGGTGCCACCCACTATCGGCGGCGCGGTGCCACTGACGCGCGAGGCACTCGCGAGGCTTTGCGATGATGAAGAAGAGGCCATTCTGTTGCAGTCGCCGCCGCCGCCAGCCACCGCGTCGCAGCTGCCGTCGCCCAGCGGCGGCCGCTCCGCCGGCGGTAAAGGCACGGTGGAAATTGGCGCTGTCGGACGTCGACCGACCGATGCGGCGAAGCGCAAGGATGCCAAGAAGGAGGCCGGCGCCGTTAAGTCGCCAGCAGGCAAGAAGAAGAAATCTCGGCAGACCGCGCCAACGACCCAAAAGGACGCCGCGCATCGGCGGGGCGAGGCGGCTGACGTGTGCCACGTTGACGCCACGCATGGCGCCGTCGGCTGCGTGATGTGCGGCCTCGACGATGGCGGCGTTCTTCGCTGCGTCGAGTGCAAGCGGTACCTACATGAGACGTGCGGTGGTCCCCGTCCCGACCGCCCGGTGCCGGTGCGCTTCTGCGAAGAGTGCTCCCAGGCGATGGGCATCACGCTGGACGACAAGAGCGACTCATCCACCGATGCCTCCGACGGCGACACGGATGACGACGACGTGGACTCCTCCTTGGGCGGCTTCGTGGTCGACGACGACGACGACGACTCGTCCGGAGGAAAGGACACAGAGTCGTCCTGCGTCAGTGATGATGAAGGCGAGGGCGCCGCCGCCGTCGCCAGCCGATCGAGCTCGACCGCGACTGACAGCGCGTCGACGTCGAACCCGACGACCACAACCCACACCAGCGACGATGACGATGACTGATCGCCCCTCCCGGCAGCGCCGGAGGCGGAGTTCTCTGCTGCTGAAAGATGGACATCGACACAGAGAAAAGGAGACGTTGAAAATGTGCACCCCATACACCACGATTTTTTTGATTATTGCCCCCTATTCCATCGACACAAATTCACGTCGCGACGCAGCGTTGTACTGCGCTGCGGTTCGTTTTGACGATTTGTTGCCGAGGAAGCCCCCTCGCTCTTCTCCTTCCACTCACTTCCCGAGACGAATGAACTTCGTCTTGTGGGCATCGTTCCCCGCTCTTCCTCGGCGTCTCGCGGCTGAGTGATTTCGCACATACTATTTTCGGACTTTCTTGTCGTTTCTCTTTTTTTTTTTGACACTCAACACATGCAACAACAACGACAGACAGCGACGGTGTTGGATCCTAGCTACCGCCGCTGTCTCGTCTACGATCTCTCCTTGCTCTATTTCCCTGCTCCGTTTTTGGTTTTCTCCCTATTCTTCCCCACCGGACGGCTGAGTCGAATGATGTGTGCCCCCTTTTACATCGTGTTCTCACACCGTTTGCCGGCTGGCGGCGACTTCAACTACCCCCCCACCCCTACCGTGCACAGGACTTACACACACGTTGTCAAGACTTGAATGATGATCCGTTCTGCCTTCTGAAACAAGGTCTCTGGGTAGGTCACGCGCGCGATGGCGCTGACAGAGGTCAATGCTCAAACCGGTCCCTCCATTGAGTGACACATATCTGAGAACTGTTTGCACAGAGGCGACGGATGCAGGACGACGGCCCTCGAGGCACCCCCTATACTTCCGATGACGAAGAGGAGATGCGAAAAGGCGCCAACACACACACGACAATATTGAACGCGCTTTGGTGGGCGGGTCAACGCCAGGGCTACGTGTTTGAGATGATGAGTTGCGGACACTCGCGGCAGCAAAAGCACGAAAGCCGGAATACCATTCCTTCTTTCTTTTCCTTTTGGGCGTGCTGCTCGTGCTAGTCGCTCCAGCCATCGCTCAGTCTTCGGCGTCTTAGCCGTCGTTGAGCTATCGCTGCTGCCGGGATCTGCCGCTCGAAGCCCCGTTCCCAACAATGGGTCGTAGCAACAACCAACGGCGCCGCACGGCGAAGAACGAAGGGCGCACGTTTGTGCCGAGCTGGACCAAATCCAAGACTAAGCGCCTGTTTCGACACACCGTCGCCATGAAGGCGAAGAATGGCGGCGTCATCAAGAAGAAAAAGCTGCCCTATCACAAGATTGTGGGTAAGGGAGGCAAGGTCACGGCCAGGCGGTTCAAGGCCGGTGGAGCCACGCGAAGCCAATCGCGGTCGCGCAAGTCGACTTAACGGACCAACAGTAATAGTGCGACAACAGCCTTGATGGCTTGGTCCTCTATTTTTTGTTTCTCGGTTATTGACGACCATGATAAAGAGCCACCTTCATGTTACAAATGGGGCCTACGCCGTCTTTTTCCACTGCGAAGCCTTCCGCCGCGCACGTCCCCAGGAGAAGAGAGAGAGAGAGAAAGAGAGAGAGAGAGAAGAGGGAGCGATATAAACGGACACCAGAAGGCGGAAACCAAAAATACGCCGCGCACCACAGCTACACCCCACCTATGAGCGGCGACATGCTATCCCCCCGAGGGGCCGGTGCGGCTCGGGCCGAAGCACGCAGCATGGTGGAGCACATCAACCCCAACGCCCCGCCGCCGCGGCAGTTCCCGCATTTGTCGCCCGAAGAGCGGAACGCGAAGGAGAAAGGGTGGAACCCCTCCCCATTGTGCGGCACCTACTTCAGCAAGCCGCCTCTCATGGAGCGAGGCCGGTTCGAGGATCCCCAACCGCCGAGTTTTGTGCGCATGGGGAAGTTGGAGCCCATCGCACAGAAATCACCACGCGGCGCCAAAGGCGACGTGTCACCGCGCGTCTCGGGTCGCAGGCAATCAACCGGTGGTGACGTCGATCATGGAGAGGAAGAACCGTCTCGCGAGGAAGAGGGGGTCGCCCCGAAACCGGCGAGGAAACCTAGGACGGTCAAAAAGCATCATCCGCCGCCGTCAGTCGGAGCGAGAGAAAACACACCGCCACCGCCACCTGTCGACCCACCCGCCAGACACCATCAGCCAAGAAAACCAGCGGCGGCCGCAAGCTCCTCATCTCCACCCGCTCGTCTCGGGAAGGCCCATGATGTGCCGCCGAATGAAAAGACGAAAAAGAAACGCACTGCCGCCGCGGAAAAGAGCTCCCCGAAATCTCTCGCTTGTCCCACGGACGCCCAGCTCCAAGAATGGTTCGATATGTCCGATGCCAACGGGAACGAAATGCTGTCGCTCGCCGAGTTGGACCTCTTGGTGGTGCGAGAGTTCCCAAAGTTCAATAACAAACCGGCGCTGATGCGCGCCTACAAGGCCGCCGACAAGGACGAAACGGGCT
>ERZ1292633.4315-Hain-H41-02um-R1-4315-length-13267-cov-4_pt1 | contig 13267 bp, 10 predicted proteins | sample MGYA00564406_ERZ1292633 | MGnify/ENA primary metagenome ERZ1292633 (study PRJEB36523, sample SAMEA6512639) | groundwater metagenome | collected 2019-01-08 | study: AquaDiva: Metagenomics assemblies of 32 groundwater samples
ATGAGCGTTTACTACGCCTCTATAAGGAGGTGTCGGGCAAGTCACCCTCAAAAGGGCAGTTGCCGTTTTCCACCGACTGGTTCATGACATGGCAACCCAATATTCATGCATCCCTGTTTTTGAATATGCATGAGTATTTAAACAAGGTCGCTGAGATGGACGAGATTGATACCGTCATCAAAGCCTATCAACTCTATTTGGAGCAAACCCGTGCGCAGGCGCTTGAGCCGCTATTGTCGGTGACGCGTGCATGGCGCTTGGTGAAGTTTGTGGACAACGGCATGCTGACCATGACCAAGTGCTCCAAATGCTGCGGCCATTTTGTGACGCACCCGCATGAGATCGCTCGGCACTATGTGTGTGGCTTGTGCAACCCGCCAGCACGAGCAGGCAAGGGACATGCGCAGGGTGCGATCCATATGCATTGAACTGGGCCCGCCAATGTTAGCCATGCTTTCTAGCCGTCAAAGCCTGCGGACTGTGATGTGGCCAGCCATGGTGCTCATGAGCTGGTCAAGTGCATGGTTTGTGTATGGTCTGATGTTGGAGCTGCAAGCAACTACCACGAGTGCTTGGGTTTGTGCGGTAGGCATCGGGCTTGCGCCGGCGATCTGGGTGGACGCATCATGGCGGCGTGCCATCTTGATGCTCGGGTTTCCGATCTCGTGGCTGGTTCTGGCGTTAATGAGTGCCGAACTGCTAAGCCTACCCGGTTGGATTTGGTTGGTGCCGCTGGTGGCGCTGCTGCTGGCGTATCCGCGCCGCAGTTGGCAGGATGCGCCGTTGTTCCCAACCCCTGTAGCCGGTCTTGATGGCCTGGAGCGCTTGGTGGACCTTCCTGACGGAGCATGGGTGCTTGATGCAGGCTGTGGCTTGGGGCACGGGCTTAAAGCCTTACGGCGGGCGTTTCCGCAGGTTCAGTTGGTGGGCCTTGAAATGAGTAGCCTGCTGAGTTTTGTCTGTCGCTTCAATTGCCCTTTTGCGACGATTAAGCGCGGCGATATGTGGGCACATAGCTGGCGCAGCTATAGCGTGGTCTACATGTTTCAAAGGCCCGAAAGCATGGATCGTGCATGGTGTAAAGCCAAGGCGGAACTTTTGCCGGGGAGCTGGCTCATATCCCTAGAGTTTCCGATTGAGCATGTGCAACCAACGGCGTTTTTTGAAGGGTCGCACGGCATCAGTCAAGTAGCGGGTGGCCCCAAGGGGCGGTGTGCTTGGTTGTATCAGGTCCATTGAACGGTGATGGCCTGTCAATTCGAAATTCAGCTTGAGATGTGTTGTGCGAGGCCGAAAGACCTGTCACGACAGTTGTTTAGTTTCGTTTTCATGCTTGTCTCCTCCTAGCACAGTCCCCTGTGCTTTACACGGCGAACCCTCGCAAGGGGTTCGCCGCTTTCTTGGTCTAGCGCGCAAACCGCCCATTTTGGTTGATGATCGACAGATCGACGAAATCAAGTCCGGTGTGGTCATTGGCTGCGTAGCCAATTTCAAGCCCGCCAATATCAAAATTACGCATACCCTCAAGTGCTGCCAACACGCGTTCGCGGGTAGCGTCTTTGCCAGCGCGGCGCAGCCCCTCGACCAACACTTTGGCACCCACAAAGCCTTCCAGCATGGCCGGTGTTAGCGCCGCCGCCCCTTTTTGCTGACTCAACTCTTGCGCTTCTTTGACAAATGCGTAGTTAATCGAGCGCTCGTTGGGCAGGGTTTGAGTGACGATCACGCCACGCGCATGGTCGCCCAGCGATTTGATGAACCCGCCAGATGCGTTGTTCGACAAAGTGACAATCTGGGCGGCAGACCCCGCAGCTCTGATGGCTTTGATGCCATCGGCAGTTGTGGCGGTTGTTCCTAGAAACAATACAGACTGCACATCGGATTTTGCGACACGAGCCGCAATGGCAGCAAAGTCGGGTTTAACGCGATCAAATCTGACGATGAATTTGGGTTCTAGCTTTGCCCCGGCAAAGCCTTTTTGAGCGCCTGCTAGGGCATCTGCACCGAAACTATCGTCGGCCGCCAGTATCCCAATGCGCGAAATACCCATGGTCTGTAGCTGCCCCACCGACTTTTCGGCCTCGCGCTGATAGGTTGTGCGCACATTAAAAACGTATCGCTGTATCGGTTGATGCAAGACCATGGCACCTGTTGATGGAGCGATCAAGGCAACGGCGTTCTTTTTCAAGACCGGAATAATGCCCTGAGTGTGTGGCGTACCACGGGTTAGAAACAGGGCGCTGACATTTTTTTCCTCAACCAATATGCGGGCGTTTTCCGCGGCCAGTGCCGGGTCAAACTTGTCATCCAGCGAGAGTAGCTCGATTTGCTGACCGTGGACGCCACCTTTTGCATTGACGGCATCGATGTAAAGTCGCGCGCCGTTGGCTGCTTCCTTGACGCCGGCTGCTGCCGTGCCTGTGAATCCCGCAGTTTGGCCTATACGGATTTGAGCTGTAGCGCTAGCGACAGTGAATAATAAAACCAGCGCCCAAATTGGGCGAATCCACAGCAACAGGCAAGAAAGCATGTCCCCTCCTAGATTGGTTTCAATGAAACAGGCTATTTTATTAACAATAAATGTATATGGTTTTATCGTTATTAACTCAATGAGTCAATTACGTCATCAAATTTAATGATGAAAGGTATTAAAAAATATGTAAGCGTAGAATTTTTATTCTATTTGTATTCATGATTTTGCAATTAAATTCGGTATTTTTATTTCGGCAGGTAACCACAAAATCATTCTAAATAGCTGATGTCTGTCAACGGTCTCGATGCTGTGCGCCAAGTCCTAGCCCCAATTGCGCTGTCTTTGCCCCCCTGTTGCCTGCATGGCGTCGCCGCAAACAACGTGATACTCAAGTGTGCTTTTAAGGCCGCCGATATAGGGCCGAGGAAGTCCACCAAGTCGGGCGGGAGTGTCCAGCCCTAACTGCGGCCAATACATCGAACCATGTTTTTAGTCATTGGATACGTCATTGCATTGGTGTGCATCTTTGGTGCTTACATCATTCACGGCGGCAATATGGGTGTGATCATCCATGCATTGCCAACCGAGATGATGGCCATTGGCGGTGGGGCATTGGGCGCGTTTTTGGTGAACAACCAGCCCAAAACAGTCAAAGCGGTGATGAAATCGATTCCCACTTTGCTTAAGGGCTCGAAATACTCAAAAAAGCGCGCCATGGACTTGCTGGCGCTGTTGTATGACATTTTGCAAAAGGCTCGCAAAGAGGGCCTGATGTCGATCGAAAAAGACGTTGAAGACCCGCATAGCTCAGCGCTGTTTCAAAAGTACCCGGAACTGGGCAACGATCACCATGTCACCGAGTTCATTACCGACTATCTGCGCATGATGGTGTCAGGCAATTTGAATGCGCACGAAATCGAGAGCCTGATGGACAGTGAGATCGAAACACACCATCACGAAGCGCATGCTCCCGCAGCAGCGTTGGCTCGCCTGGCTGGCGCTTTGCCGGCATTTGGCATTGTGGCGGCCGTGCTTGGCGTGGTGAACACGATGGGCTCGGTGGGGCAACCGCCAGCGGTGCTGGGCGGCATGATTGGTTCCGCGCTTGTGGGCACTTTCCTGGGGATCTTGCTGGCGTACGCGGTGGTTGAACCACTGGCCGGACTGCTGGAGCAAAAGAACGACGAGGTTGGCAAGGAGTTTCAATGCATCAAGACGACCTTGCTGGCCAGCATGCAAGGTTATGCCCCGCAAGTGGCGGTTGAGTTTGGTCGCAAGGTACTGTATTCCACCGAAAAACCCACTTTTGCTGAACTCGAAGGTCATGTAAAGGGCAAGAAATGACGGAACTCAGGGACGCCACTGCAGCGGCACAGAGACACAGAGAATTAGGAGGAAATACTCAAGGGTTTTGTCCTGTATTACGCCGAATTCCTTTGCGCCTCTGTGGCGCGGTTCCCGTATTGTTTTGGGCCTGAGCCATGTCCGGTGACGCCAAGAAGCTGCAGCCGATCATCGTCAAGAAGGTTAAGAAGGGTGGGCACGGGGCCCATGGCGGGGCTTGGAAAATTGCTTACGCTGACTTTGTAACGGCCATGATGGCTTTTTTCTTGCTGATGTGGCTGTTGGGCTCGACCACCGAGGGCGACAAAAAAGGCATTGCTGATTACTTCAACTCGCCGCTCAAGGTGGCGATGTTTGGCGGCTCAGGGGCGGGCGACGCCTCGCACCTGATTAAAGGTGGCGGTACGGATTTGACGCGCAGTGGTGGCCAAGTCAAGCAAGGTGAAACCGCTGCACCACGCCACACGATCAATCTGCAAGCCTTCAAAGCCGAGCAAAAGAAAGCCGAAGCTGCCAAGCTGGAAGAACTTAAACGTAAGGTTGAGGATGTATTGGCCTCAAACCCCAAGTTGGCCAGCATTGGCGGGCAGATTCAATTGGATATGACGCGTGACGGCTTACGAATACAAATTGTCGACGAGGGCAACCGGCCGATGTTTGACAGCGGTAGCGCGCTGGTCAAGAGCTATATGCGTGATCTACTGCGCGAACTGGGTTTGGTCTTGAGCGAAGTTCCTAACCGGTTAACGTTAGAGGGGCACACCGATGCCCAGCCCTTTGCCGGTGGTGAGCGCGGCTATAGCAATTGGGAGCTTTCGGCTGATCGTGCCAATTCTTCACGGCGTGAGCTGATTCTTGCTGGACTACCTGAAGATCGGATTTTGCGCATTCAAGGATTGGCCTCTAGCAACCTTTTGAATCATGAAGATCCGCTCAGCCCCGTGAACCGCCGAATCAGCATCATTGTGATGAATCGTGAAGCGGAAGACCGCGTTTTTAAGCCTCAACTTGATGCCGAACTCGCAGCCCAAGAGCTGGCCGCCCAAGGGGCTGCGCAGCCGCAGGACGTGGCCTCAAGTTCACCCCCCGCCAACCGATAAGGCTCTAGTAGGAAGGTGCAGCCCCAGGAACCGGATAAGCCATTTCCACTGCCAACGGGGTGCGACAGCTAGGGGAGCGGCACGGCGCGATTCGCATAAGGACAGACATGAGCACTGACTTGAAATTCTTAATCGTCGATGACTTCTCGACCATGCGGCGCATTGTGCGCGGACTGCTCAAGGAGATCGGTTATATCAACGCAGAGGAAGCAGAAGACGGCCAGGCCGCATATCAAATTCTCAAAAGCTCAAAGTTCGACTTCGTGGTCAGCGACATCAATATGCCGAATATGAACGGTTTTGATCTGCTTAAAGCCATTAAAGCTGACGACGAGCTAAAGCATTTGCCCGTGCTGATGGTGACGGCCGAGGCCCGAAAAGAGGATATCGTGCTGGCGGCTCAAATCGGTGCGGCAGGCTATATCGTCAAACCCTTTACCAAAGCGACGTTGGAAGAAAAGGTTCAAAAAATCATGCAAAAGTACGGCGCTGCGGCTTAAGCGTGGCATCAACGCGGAACAAGGAGAAATCAAATGAAACTTGACGATCTTGCTGCACTGGGTGCGCGCGACGAACCGATGATGGTGGCCCCCGAGGTGTTTCAGCAGCTGGGCACCATCACCCGCGTCCTGCACGACACCATGGGCCAGTTAGGTGTAATGCCCAAGCTTCAGCAAGCCACTGACGGATTACCCGATGCACGCAGCCGCTTGTCCTACATTGCCAACAAAACCGCTGACGCGGCCAACAAAGTACTCAACTCGGTTGACCAAGCCAAGCTAGACCATCAGCACATTGCTGACGCGACCCACGAAATGGCGAAAGCCTTGATGGCAGACCCTGTGCGCGCTGTTGCGTCCGGGATGGTGCTAAATTTTGTCAAGGATGTTGAGCAAACGACGGCGCGCATCGATACCCATTTGACCGACATCATGATGGCGCAGGACTTTCACGACCTGACGGGCCAAGTTGTCACCAAGGTGGTCAAACTGGCCAACGACCTGGAAGACAGCTTGGTCAAACTGCTGGTGCAAGTGGTGCCACCCGAACAACGAGAAGTTGTGGACCAACACGTGCTGCATGGCCCCATTGTTAACCCAGAAGGGCGCACCGATGTCGTCACCAACCAGGGCGAGGTGGATGATTTACTGGCGTCGCTCGGGTTCTAACGGATTTGTGCCACGACAGATGTGGTGATAACAACCCGATAAAGCATTCAGTTCCAAAAGGGCGCAAACAAGCGCCCTTTTTGCTTCTTTTTGCGACAAAGCCAGTTGCAGTGCCAGCCAACAATCGGTCATTCGAGTGAACCGACAAAATGGCTGACGACAACGCCCAAGACCGTAATCTACCCGCTTCACAGAAGAAGCTAAAAAAGGCCAAGCAAGAGGGGCAGGTTGCACGTTCGCGCGACTTTGGGCACTTTTTAACCCTGGCCATTGGCGGTGGTTTGCTGGTGGCGATCGCGCCGTTGCTGGTGCATTGGGCGCAGAAAATTGTTGTGCAAGGTCTGCACTTTGACGCGCAGATGTTAGCCGCGCCCGGCGTGATTGGGGTGCGCTTAGCTCAACAAACTGGACAAATGCTGTTGCTGGTGGTGCCACTAGGTTTGGCGATGGGGTTGGCTGCTGTGGTTGCAGCCTGCATCGCCGGTGGCTGGAACTTCACCTTGAAGCCCGTGATGCCCAACTTTGGCAAGCTCAACCCGATAGCCGGTGTGGGCCGACTGTTCACCTGGCATCAAACCGGGGAAGCGCTCAAGGCTGTATTGCTGGCGTTGGTTTTGGGGCTGGTTGGCACCTTGGTTTTGAAGCAGCGTTTGACGACCTATGTGAGCATCATGAGTGTGCCATTACCTGCTGCCATCCAGTATGCGGGCGAGTTGCTCGCTGCGGGCATGACGATTCTGATTTTGACCTTGGCCTGCTTTGCGGCCATTGACTTGCCGCTACAGCGCTTCACGCACGCTCAGCGCTTGCGGATGAGCCATCAAGAGGTGAAGCAAGAATTTCGCGATGCTGAGGGGAACGTCGAAGTCAAAGGCAAGATCAAGGCCAAGATGCGCGAGATGGTGCGCAGTCGCATGATGGCCAACGTTCCTAACGCCGATTTGGTGGTGATGAATCCGACCCACTACGCCGTGGCACTGAAGTATGACGACAAAACCATGCGGGCTCCGCGTGTGGTGGCCAAAGGAGCTGATTTGTTGGCGCTGCGGATTCGAGACCTTGCTAAGGAAGCACGGGTGCCGGTATTGCAACAGCCCATGCTGGCGCGTGCGCTGTATGCCCATGCAGAAATTGAAGCCGAAATTCCCGCGGCATTGTTTGCCGCTGTGGCGCAGGTATTGGCTTATGTCTACCAACTGCGCAACGCCATGAGTGGTGCTGTGCCGTACCCGGATATGCCTAACTGCGATGTTCCGGTGGAACTCGATCCGCATTACGGCAAATCGATGGGCGACTAAATGTCGATAAAAATGCAACCACTGAATCACAGAGGCGCGGAGAAGTTCAAAAGGAATCATGTTTTCCTCTGTGCCTCTGTGCTTCTGTGGGTGCATTTCGGAGTTCAACCGTGAACGCCCTGATACAACAACTCCAAACCCTGCTCGGCCCGCGCGCTGCGGTATTGAGAGCGCTAGGCGCACCTCTAGCCGTGATTGCCATTTTGGCAATGATGGTGTTGCCGTTGCCGCCGTTTTTGCTCGACTTGGCGTTCACCTTCAACATTGCCATGGCCATCATGGTGATGATGGTGGCCGCGCACATGGTTCGCCCGCTAGACTTTGCGGCTTTTCCGGCCGTGCTGCTATTGACGACGCTCATGCGGCTGTCTCTTAACGTTGCATCTGCACGGGTTGTATTGCTTGAGGGGCATACCGGAACTGCGGCTGCGGGTAAGGTGATTGAGTCGTTTGGCCATTTCTTGATTGGCGGCAACTTTGCGGTTGGCTTGATTGTGTTTGCGATTTTGGTGGTGATTAACTTCATCGTCGTGACCAAAGGGGCCGAGCGGATCGCAGAGGTCGGCGCACGTTTTACTTTAGACGCCATGCCTGGCAAGCAGATGTCGATTGATGCTGATTTGAACGCAGGTCTGATTGACGAAAAAGAGGCCAAGCGCCGCCGCGCGGAGCTTGGCGACGAGGCCGATTTCTTTGGTTCCATGGACGGCGCGAGCAAATTCGTGCGTGGAGATGCCATCGCTGGGATGTTGATTTTGTTCATCAACATCGTTGGCGGTTTTTTGATTGGCGTGGTGCAACATGATTTGTCGGCGTCACAGGCGGCCAGTACCTATATCTTGCTGGCGGTGGGCGATGCCTTGGTGGCGCAAATTCCGGCGCTATTGATATCGGTAGCGGCCGCCATGGTGGTCTCGCGGGTGGGCAATGAAACTGACATCGGCGCACAAATCGCGGCCCAAGTCTTTAATTCGCCGAAATCGTTGTTCATCACGGCCGGTATTGTGGCTTTGCTGGGCATCATTCCGGGCATGCCGCATTTGGTGTTTTTGACGATTGCGGGCTTAATGGCTTATCTGGCGTATTTGCTGCGCGACAAGCAGCAACGCGAGGCTCAAAAGCCGCTTGATAACAGCGCAGCGCTGGAAGCCAACGTTGAAGCGACCTGGGACGATTTGGTACCTGTCGATACGCTTGGCCTAGAAGTAGGTTATCGCCTGATCACGTTGGTTGACAAAAATCGTGCCGGCGACTTACTGGGCCGCATCAAAGGTGTGCGCCGCAAGTTTGCACAGGAGGTTGGTTTCTTGCCGCCGCCTGTGCATATCCGCGACAACCTCGAGTTAAAGCCCAGCGCTTATCGTCTGACGCTGCGTGGCGCGGTGGTGGGTGAGGGCGAGGCCTACCCCGGCATGTGGCTCGCCATCAACCCCGGGCATGTGACCCAGCAGCTCATTGGCACACGCACCACAGACCCAGCCTTTGGACTGCCCGCCACTTGGATTGAAGAGCGGCAGCGCGAAATGGCCCAAATGGCTGGGTTTACGGTGGTTGATTGCTCGACTGTGATTGCCACCCATCTCTCACACTTAATGCAAGTGAACGCGGCCCGACTTTTGGGGCGTGTCGAGACACAGCATTTGGTCGACCACATGACACGCCTAGCGCCACAACTGATTGAAGACGTAATTCCCAAGATGGTGAGCATCGCCACCTTACAGCGGGTTCTGCAACTGCTGTTAGAAGAAGGTGTTCATGTGCGGGATATGCGCTCGATCACCGAAGTCTTGGCCGAACACGCGCCGACCGTGACTGACCCCGGCGAGTTGGCCCGTTTGATTCGTGTGCATCTTTCGGCCTCGATCGTGCAGCAAATTTACGGGCCGGTGAAAGAGCTGGAAGTGATTGCCTTAGAGCCCGAGCTTGAGCGTTTGGTAACCCAAGCCTTGAATTCACCACACGGTGCTGCGCTGGACCCGGGCGTGGCAGATACGCTGGCGCGGTCGGCCTCTGAAACCGCCAAGCGGCAAGAGGACTTGGGGCTACCAGCCTGCTTGCTCGTGCCGGACGTGATTCGTGCACCGATGGCCCGATTGCTGCGCCGTGCGGCACCGCGCCTCAAAGTACTTGGGCACAGCGAAATTCCTGAAACCCACTCCATTCGGATCGGGTCGATCATTGGAGGCACACCGTGAAAGTCAAACGCTTTACAGCCCGTACATCCAAGGACTGCCTGACGATGGTGCGCCGTGCCTTTGGCGAGGATGCGGTGGTGCTGTCCACCAAGCCTTGCGCAGAAGGTGTTGAGGTGCTGGCTATGGCACCGGAAAGCATTCAGCAGATTGAGCGTGTATCAGCTGCAGCAGCGCGTAGCGTGCCAAACAAGCCCGTAGCAACGCCGGTGGTGCTGGAAGAAGAAGTTCCGGCTGCCGAATTGGTCAAGCCCCGCCTGCGGGTGTCATTGAATCCGTTTGCACACAAAGCGCCCGACACGTCAGCAAGCACGCCTACATCCGTAGTCAACCCAGAGCGCAGTTTGAAGAGCCGGTTAGAAAAACGAGAGCGCCTAGAGCGTACCGAACCCGGGTTTGGTATGCAGGAAGAAGTGGCACGCGACGTGCAAACGCTGTCGATGAGCACATTGTCGTTCCAAGACTATGTGCGCGAACGCATGCTCAAACGCCGACAAGCCGAGCTTGACGCGCAGGAAAAAAAGGTGCCCGCCGCTCGCAGCGCTGCGGACCTGCGGCTCGACAAACTGACGCTAGAGCGCGTCATGCGTGCCGCCGAAGTCAATGCCAATGATGCCACTGAAAAACCTCTCAATTTATCAGGTAGTCAAACCACCAACGCAACGGCCAGTCAATCGCCAGTCCGAGCGCGGCGAGCCCCTCCCGTGTTGCGCGACGAGTTGCCTGCGCCAATGTTCGCGCCTACACCTAATGCAGCTCCCGTTGCGCGGCAACGCGCATCGGTGCCGACGCTATCGGACGCGCACCTGCCTCAAACACAACGTGAGCAGCAAGAAATGATGACGGAGCTGCGTAGCGTCAAGGGCATGATTGAAGAGCGTTTTGGTGCTCTGGCCTTCATCGAGAAAATGCAACGCCAGCCTTGCCAGGCGCGTATGTCACAAAAGCTCTTGGAGTGCGGATTCTCGCCCGCCTTGATCCGCAAATTGGTCGACGCCATGCCAGCCGATGTGCACGCCGAGTTTGCCCGTTCAACCTCGGATGCGGCAGCAGCGGATGCCGCCTGGGCCTCGCAGGTGCTAGAGCGCAATTTGCTGACGGACGAAGGCCAAGCGCCACTTGAAGACGTGCCCGGTGCTTATGCCTTGATTGGCTCAACGGGTGTTGGCAAAACCACTACCACGGCCAAAATGGCCGCTGCGTTCGCGACCCGCCATGGTGCGAGCAACCTAGGTCTGATTACGCTTGACGCCTATCGTGTTGGCGCACATGAGCAATTGCGCGCCTATGGCCGCATCTTGGGAGTGCCGGTACATACCGCGCATGACCGCAGCTCCTTGGAAGATTTACTGGAATTACTGTCTTGCAAGAAGATGATCCTGATCGACACCGCAGGCATTGCGCAGCGCGACGCTCGCACCCGCGACATGCTCGAAATGCTCAGCGCCAGGGCCATCAAAAAACTCCTCGTCATCAATGCCAGCGCGCAAGGCGAGACGATAGAGGACATCGTAGTGGCCTGGCGTGCGCAATCGTGCACAGGAGTTGTGCTGTCGAAGATCGACGAAACCGTCAAACTAGCTCCTGCACTGGATACCTTGATTCGCCATAAATTGCGTGTGTTGGGTGTGGCCAATGGGCAACGTGTGCCAGAAGACTGGCACCGCCTGTCGGCCCACGCTTTGGTGCAAAGGGCATTGCGTAGTGGATCGTCGTCAGCATGGCGCATGGATGCATCAGATGTGAATTTGGTGTTTACCGCCGTGTCCACCATGGCTGCCCCAGCGCGTGCCAATGCCTCTGTGCGGCCAGCGGTTTGAACGTGCGCAGCCCATTCACGTTAGATGAAATGACCAACAAACCAGCCGTATGAATCGACCTGTTGCCATCCCGCTTGTAGTGCCAATCGCCAAAGCCCCTATTACGCAGGCGGACGGGCTACGGCGCTTGTTTGGCGGCTCCCTGACACGTTGTGTGCCGGTTGTTGGCAACCCCACAGTGCCGTTTTCCGGTGTGTTGTTGGAGCGTTTGTGTACCGCCTTTGCAGATCTGCGTTTGCATACATTGGTGGTCGACGCTGCTGAATCGTCGCCAATGCCAAACGAGCTGGCGCAGGTTGACTTATCGGCCTGTGTGGAAAACCTGTCTCCGCAGGTGTCCTACCTTGCGGCGCGTGGGCTGGCAATGCGCTACATCAACGCCCACGGCAGTGCCGCGCCGTTGATGCCAGCGTTGCTAGACGCAGCGCCGCGTGCAAACGTCATCGTGCTGCACATCGGAGCCAAAGACTTGGTGCGGGTTCTGGGCCACCGCGACGTTTGCCCACTACTTTTGGCCGACGACCATCCGGCCAGTGTGACCCAAGCCTATGCGAGTATGAAGCTGTTGGTCCATCGTGGCGGCATGATGGCTCACACCTTGCTGCTGTCCGCGGGCACGCATTCGCCGCGCACGGCCCGTATTGCCGAGCAGTTAGCATTTTGTGCGGACAATTTCATGGGGGCTGTGTTACGTGATTGGGCGGCCGTTGACCCCCACGACAGCGCAGACTTGCCGCCCGGCCCGGGCTTGGCGCAATTGGCTCGCGAATTGCTGCGTGCGAACGCACCCGGTGCGGCCTTGCAAGAGCCCACAGACCATCATGACCGATGCATCCGGCTCGGTATCGGCCACGACGACACCACCCGATTTGACAAACGGCAGCCACGCACCCGGCCTGGTGCGATCCGCATGGCGTTTTGAAACACATGGAGTCCAGCATGTATACCGCCAAAGGCCAACTCGATTTGAATGTGATGCTCAAGCAATACAGCTCGTTGGTGCGGCGCTTAGCGCATCAAATGATTGCTAAATTGCCTGCCAATGTCGAGCTTGATGATTTGATTCAAGTCGGCATGATTGGGTTGGCCGATGCCTTGTCGCGGTTTGACGCCAAACAGGGTGTGCAGTTTGAAACCTTTGCCACGCAGCGTATTCGGGGGGCGATGCTTGATGAGTTGCGCGGCGGCGACTGGATGAGTCGAGGCACGCGGCGTCAACAGCGTTCCATCGAAAGCGCTGTCCACAAGCTTGAACAAAAACTCGGACGCGCGCCACACGAATCTGAAATTGCCGCTGAAATGGCTAAGGGGTTCCCCCAGTTTGATTTTGCGGGGGCAAAACAGGCAGGGGTGTCAGATACCGATATTATCAATGAGTTCTTCCCCAAAGGGGGCAGCCAACCTTCCTTTGAAACACAGCCAGCGCAACCGGAACCATTAACTCCTAAATGGGCAGGCAAGCATCCTAACCTATATGGCGCTTACGGAGCCTTAACCGAGACACCCAAAGTTATTGGTGAATTTTTTGGGGCTGAAAAAATCACTCAACCAATCGCTCAAATTGCAGCGCACACGCTCGCTCGGTCTAATGCGGGAAGATCAGGGGTAGGGACACCCACGGCTGGAGAGTTGGCGAATGCAGCTTTAAACACAGGGGCATTGCTCTTGCCTTATGGTAAAGTTGCTGGTGGCGTTGCTAAAGTTGCTGGTAAGGTGTTGCCAAAAGCAGCGGCAAAAATAGCTGGAGTTATGGGGGCTGGAGCCACTGGCGGGTATATGGTGGAAGCTGGTGGAAAGCTGGCGGAAGGGGAAGCCCCTACTCCTGGGTTGACTACAGCATTAGGGGCGGTTATCCCAGGGGCAATAAGTTC
>ERZ1292633.4317-Hain-H41-02um-R1-4317-length-13260-cov-8_pt1 | contig 13260 bp, 15 predicted proteins | sample MGYA00564406_ERZ1292633 | MGnify/ENA primary metagenome ERZ1292633 (study PRJEB36523, sample SAMEA6512639) | groundwater metagenome | collected 2019-01-08 | study: AquaDiva: Metagenomics assemblies of 32 groundwater samples
GACTGAGCTAAAATGTCCACCCACTTGGACTCGAACCAAGGACCGCGGAGATATAAGCTCCGTGCTCTAACCGACTGAGCTATGGGTGGTTGCTTTGTATAGTATAGCAAATAGGGAGTACTCGCAAGATGGTCGTGGAGGGAGCTATTCCCAATGTGTGTCCTTGTGGTCGGCGTCCACACGGGCGCGGAGGAGGGGGTGGTGCAAGATTTTGGTTGAACTCGATCTTAAATGGGTTAGGTATCTTGATTGTGGCTTCCTTGCCCATTATTTATTTGAGTAATTCTGATTGCAACTTAACCCGTTTGTTAAATTGGTTACCAAGCAAAATTGCTACAACAATCGCAATATTAAAGAACAACAACTGTATTGGGGACGCAAGTAGTACTATGTCTAGTTTTCCAACCGACAGTGCAGAGAGTCCACTTGCGACTATTCCCAGAACCCACATTATTAACGTCTCACTTTGTGGATACTTGTATGATTTCAGCACAATCATTATGGCACCAATCCCATCAGCGATAAGAACAGAAATCAGCGCCAGAAGTGGGGACGAAAGTGTTTTCCAGAGAACAATCCCAACAATGGCAAGCATAAGACAGAAGATATTGATCTTGCTTATCTCACCATGGCCGCCGTTCTTACGAAATGAGAGCCCGACAATGATTATATTGTTTACAACAAACCATCCTGCGTAAAATAGCGATGCTTGTGCACCAAGAGCAGCCTGGCTCGCAAATGAGACAACGCTTAGGATGAGAAAAATAAGCCACGCGAAACGGTGCGGCAATGTCCTCTTGTGGTAAGTGTCCCGAATATATGCCGCTGCCCCGATTGTGCCGAGTATTAGGGCGAAAATCCCATAGACATTTTCCATATATTAGAATTATATCACATAAAATTCTATGACGTAGCTCTTGTCTCGCATGTTCGCGACAGAGAATTTATTCCCAATGCATATCCTTGTGGTCGGTGTCGACACGGGCGCGGAGGAGGGGGTAGGTTGCGAGTTCGGGGTCTTGGTCGAGGAGCTCATGGGCTTCTTTGCGCGCTGCTTCAACCATCTTGAGATTTTTGATTGCTTCCATGCCGAGGTCGGAAATGCCCCACTGCTTTCCGCCGGAGAGTTCGCCTGCGCCGCGGAGCATGAGGTCGAGCTCGGCAAGCTCAAAACCGTTTTTTGCAGTGGCAAGTGCGCGAAGGCGTTTCAAAGACTGCTCGCTCGCGGTGTCGGTGAGAATGTAGCAATACGGCTGATGAGAGCTTCGCATCACACGCCCGCGGAGTTGGTGCAAGCTTGCGAGACCGAAACGCTCGGCGCCCTCAATGACGATGATGGTGGCGTTGGGTACGTTCACGCCGACTTCAATGACGGAGGTGGCGACCATGATGTGCGTGTCGCCCTTCACAAACTTCGCCATCACTTTTTCTTTTTCTGCGGGCGTCATTTTTCCGTGCATGATGTCGATTTCAAACTCAGGAAAAACATTTTTCTTGATTCGCACGGCCTCTTCTTTGACCGACTTTGCGTTGAGCGCGAGCTCTTTTTCTGGGTCGGGGGCGTCGATGCGCGGGCAGATGATATATGCTTGGCGTCCGCGCAAGATTTCCGCACGAATTTCGTTTTCCATTTTTTTGCGATTGCTTTTGAGGACGATTTCGGTTTTGACCGGCAGGCGTCCCGCGGGCATTTGGTCGAGGAGGGTGAGGTCGAGGTTTCCGTAAATAGTGAGGGCGAGCGTGCGGGGAATAGGGGTTGCGGTCATGGAAAGAAAGTGAGGGAGAATCGCGTCTTTGCGTGTGAGACTGCCACGCTGGCGTGTGCCAAAGCGGTGTTGCTCGTCGACAATGGCAAGCGCAAGGTCTTTAAACACAACGCTTTTTGAGATGAGGGCGTGGGTCCCAATGAGAATGGGAAGTTTTCCCTCGGCAACCCATTTGAGGAGCTGTGCGCGGGAGATGGGGGTTGCTTCTTTTGATTTTGTTTTTGAGGGAAACTTTTTAGCGCCACTCCCCGTGAGGAGTCCGATTTCGATGGAGGTATCTTTGAAGTATTCTATAAAACTCTTGAAATGTTGTTCAGCGAGGATTTCCGTGGGGGCCATGTAGGCGACTTGGAGTGCTCCGTGCTTGTTGTCTTTGGGTGGCGTGGTCACCACGGCGTGCGCGGCGGTCGCGGCGACGAATGTTTTGCCGGAGCCAACATCCCCCTCGAGGAGACGCGCCATGGGAGAACCTTTTTTCATGTCGGCGAAAATGTCAGCGAGGGCGCGCGACTGTGCGTCGGTGGGCGGAAAGGGAAAACGGGCGATGAAATCTTTGGTTGATGATTTTGTGGCGTCGATGACGAAGCCTTTATGGAGGAGGGTTGCCATGCGCTCGCGACGACGGGCGAGTTGCACCATAAATACTTCTTCAAATGCAAAACGCTTGCGCGCGGCGCGTGCGTCGGGTTCGCTTTGCGGTGTATGAATCCAGACGAGTGCGGTCTTGAGCGTGGGGAGGTGGTAGCGCGTGAGAATTTCTTCGGGAATGGGGTCAATGAATTTGTCCAAAATGCCGTATTCAAAAAGACGTACAGCGTGGTGATGCAAAAAGCGCGAGGTGATGCCCCGTGTCTCGGGGTAGACGGGGTAGAAAAAAGCTTGCGCGTTGCTTCCGCGCGTCGCTGTGCCAAAGAGCGAGCTCGCGCTGTCGATGGGGAGCTCTTTGGTGCGCTCGACTTCAGGGTTGGCAAGGTAGAGTGCGCCTTTGCGTTCTTCGATACGCCCCGAGAGTTTTACCATGGTGTCGGGTTCAAGAATTTTTGCAATGTACGCTTGATGAAACCACACGACTTTGAGGCGCCCCGTACCGTCTTCGATGGTCGCCTCGGTCATAGGGATTTTTTTGTGGTACGCTTTTGCGGTTTTTGCTGACACCACCCGCCCATACACCACCGCGCTTTCGCCCGCTTTGAGGTCGCGAATGAGCTTCACTTCGGCGATCGTACTGTAGCGTGCAGGAAAGTAGTAGAGCAAGTCCTCGGCGGTAGTAACACGCAGTTTTGCAAGGGCCGTTTTCTGCCCCGGTGTCAGACGAAAAATATGCGCCAGAGGGGTGGTGGGGAGGACGAGCGAGCTGGGTTTCATGCGTCTATTTTAGCATATTCGCAGATTTCGTATTCACATTCTAAACGATTGACGAAAATTCTGGGGGGGGGGTACAATTATAGTGTATTGTTCGTGCCCTTATTAAATTAACTAAACATATGAATACGGATATAACTAATCTTTTGCAGGCAGATGAGAAAGTATTTTGGCAAGGGGTTATCAGTAGAAAAGTACTCAATTTTTTTCTTTTTGTGTCACTTGTTTTCGTTTTTATTGTTGCAGGAATACTTTTTTCTCAAGACTCAATTGAGTATACATCTGGCACTGAGACCAAGCAAACGAGTGGAGCACTCCTTGCTCTTATTGTTCTTGTTGTTGGCGTTCTGGCTTCGCTTGTTGGGTATCTCCGACAAATACTTACAGAATACGTTGTCACCACAAAGCGAGTGCTGATTAAGTCGGGTCTTTTTGGTACCGATTTTCAATCTATATATTTTGAACAAATGAAAGAAGTTTTGGTAGACGTTGGGCTTATTGGGAAAATATTTAGCGTGGGCACAATTAAAATCGATACCGGGAAAACTGAAACGTACTCTACCTCTACGGGTTACGGTAATAATCAACAAACTGCTCAACAGCGCGTCGACACGAGAACGATGTACACCTATTTATCAAACATCGAAACTCCGTACGAAGTATACAAACACGTTAACGAATCAGTCTCAACCCGAAAGGAAAGTTTATATTCCGGAAGAGCTGACCAAGAACGCCTTCAGCAATTAAATAAATAAACATATCCATCACTTACATTTTATGAACAGAATTTTTCTAATCCCCGTATTGCTTGTTATTGTGGGTTTTCTTGGGTGGGTATTTTGGCAAACAAAAAACACGAATACTGATGTGCCCCCAAGCACGAATACCAAAAAAGAGATTACTGCAATTGAGACACCTTCTCAAAAAAATGAACAAAGCCAGCCATCTGGTCCTCTTGAGACGACACTGGTGGCAACTCCCGCTTCTGTGGTCTCGGGTGGTTCGACTGTGGTTGAATGGTCAGCAAAGAATGCGGATACTTGTATATATTCATCATCAAGCACACAGCTCGGCTCCGTTAAAAGTCCCCGATCGTTTCCTGGCTCTGAAACCTACAAAGGACTTACTGCTCCTTTGACGATTGAGTTCACTTGTCGTAGAGCAGATGATGGACTTTCTATAACAAAAAGCTTAGTGGTCAACATTTCTCCCGCCAAGACAGCATCTGCGCCGAAGACCGTGGGTCCAAAGCAAACATTTTTAGCGATGAGTAAGGATTTTACGGCGTTAATATTAGGCAAGGATATTAATGATGTTCAAAATGTGGTGGCACCGCTCATTAAGAGTGCTGAATTCTCAAAGTTTGTAAATAAATATATGACCGCCGATTCAGTGAAGGAATATGAATCAATGCCTGATTTGAACAAAACAATGTTCTTTATGTTTGGGTTCATGTTGGTGCTTCCCGATCCAAGTGTAACTATCAAAGAAACCATTACTGGCAGTACGGCGACATTGAGTTATACAAAAAGTGCAGGAACTTTTGGGGATAAACCGGCAACAGCTAAATGTTTAGTGAAAATGGTTCTTGAGGAAGGAGCTTGGAAGTGGGAACGCAGTCCATTCACTAACGACAATACTGTCTGCAGTGCGCAATAATTGAACCTACTCTCCTAAAAAAACCTCCCAAAAGGGAGGTTTTTTTGTAAAGTCCTATTGCGTCTCATCAGGGATAAACTTCAGCGCGACGCCGTTCATGCAGTAGCGTTTGCCGGTGGGTGCGGGGCCGTCGTCAAAGACGTGCCCGAGGTGTGCGCCCGTGTCTTTGACGAAAAATATGCGCCAGGGGAGTGGTGGGGAGGATGGGGGAGCCAGGTTTCATGGGTCTATTTTAGCATATTCTTAAGTGTGGTAGTGGTGTGAAAATTGCCTGAAAAACTTGCAAGTAGTCGCTGGGCGTGTTAGCCTTCAGTTCAGAGACCCTGATGGTTCAAATGTCGAGAGGCCTCTCGACAACATCAGTGCTCTTTTGCAGGAGATTTAGAAATGGAAAAACATTTCGGGAATGGATGTTCATTTACTGTGAATGAACATGGTCAAAGTGTTGACGAGGACGGTTTTGCAACATCTTCTGTAACATATATCACCAACAGACGCACATGCGTTTCTGTTAAGATGGGGGATGGTGATATCCGAGTCAGAAACACGGAAGATCCGACTAAGTTGTCTTTGGCTTTTTCTCATGAAGAATGGTCGGCGTTTGTCGCTGGCGTGAAAAAAGGTGAATTTGACCCACCACGGTAAAATTCCCTGCATATACCCCTACCACAGTTTATTTGCTATGGTGGGGGTATTTTTAAAATATGGAACTAAAAATAAAATCCAAAAAACTAAAAGGTAAATTCATCTACGCAGACATTGCAGAGCACAAAGATGCTACCGTTCTCGTAGTGTTTTTGAGCGGGCTTTCGGGGAGTAAAGAGCTCCCTCTTTTTGAGCGTGCGTCAGCGGAGTTTGTAAAAAATGGTTTTAGTACCCTGAGGTTAAATTTTTGTGGAGATGAAGACGACAAACAAAAGTACCCAAACGCGTTTGAGCTTTCAGAAATCTCTTTTTCGGTTTATGTCGCAGAATTAAAAAATATTCTCGATTCTGTTGGTAAAAAATACACCAGCATTGTACTCGTTGGGCACAGCTTTGGCACACCTGTTTCCATTATGTTTTTGAAAAAGTACAAAAAATATACTTCCAAAACACAGCTTATTATTTGGGATCCAACTCTTCTGCCATGGAAGAAGGAGTGGATGGAAGAAGATTATATTTTTAATACGGATAAAAAACTTTATATTAGCAAGCACAACAAGAAAGAAGTAGTAAATAAGATTTTTTATAAAGAATGCATTTGCATAAAAAACACGACTGAGACTTTACAATCATTTGAGAAGGGCGTTTGTATTGTTGCTGCAGAAAAAGGTGCGCATGATGATGCCAAAAAATATTTTGCAAAACTACGCAACAAAAAATCTTCAACCCTCTCTATTATCAAAGGCGCAAACCACCTGTTTGATGGTAAGCGTGTTCAAAAAGAGCTGTTTGAGAAGACACTTGAGTTTTTGAAAAAGAAAGTTTAGTTTCAAGGGTGCCCCCTATTTTTTTCGCAAGATTTCTCGTTTCTTTGATATTTACCCCAACCTCTTGCTCCAAACAGAAATATCACTACTGCACCTCGTCGGGGATGAATTTCAGCGCGACGCCGTTCATGCAGTAGCGTTTGCCGGTGGGTGCGGGGCCATCGTCAAAGACGTGTCCGAGGTGCGCGCCCGTGTCTTTTGAAATAACCTCGATGCGTGGCGTGAAAAGCGAATTGTCTTCCACGAAGATAACATTTCCTTCGATTGGTTTCGTAAAGCTAGGCCAGCCAGTGCCGGAGTCGTACTTGTCTTCAGAACGATAAACGGGGAGCCCGGTGTCGGCGGTGACAAATGTGCCTTTCCGGTGCTCATTGTTGAGTGGGCTTGAATAGGGACGCTCGGTGCCTTTTTCATACATGACGTTGTAGGCCTCGGGCGAAAGCTTTTCTTTTATGGAAATAGGAATAGTGGGCGCGCTTTCGGTCTTCGTACTTTTTTGAGGAGTCGCGGACAAGGCGAGGTATGCCCCAAGAATGACGACGGTCCCTATCGCAGCAAACGTAAATGCGGTGCGTTGATTCATGTTGGATAGTATAGCATGAATGTAAAGTCGAGTGTACATGAGGGTGTTTTCAGAGGTCGTCATGTGAACGTTTCCTTGACACCTACCCCCCCCCGTTGTGCTAGTATCGGGGCTGGTCAGTTCTTTTAAAAGGAGGTGGTTATGGAAACTTAGCACAACATGAAATTCATTTTGACACTTTGTCGATTAACTTAATATACAACCCAGGAGTTACTTATGAGACCCGCAAAGGTTTTGCTGTTGTCATTATGGCTTATTGTACCAATCGTTTCTTTTGCCGCACCGCCCGTTTCGGAGCGGATTAAAGATGCAGAGGAAACATTCGGGCAAGTTTTGAAAAACACGCCCGAGAAGGAAATCCGAGCGGCGGCATTTTTCACCAACGACATGTCCTTGGAAAATGTGCGCGCCGCATTCGGCAAGAGCCCTCTCGTGGTCAAAGGTTTTCGCCATGGGACACAGTCCTACAGTGGTGGCTATTCTCTGAAACAAGGTGAAACATTGGACGAAGCGATAGCGAGTTACTCTCGCGACCATTTGTTTTTCTTGCAAAAGAGAATGGAGATTGAAGACCAGGCTCTCGCGAAAGAAACCAACAATGATCTGCGCAAAGCAATGGCAGACCATCGTAAAGAAGCCGATCAAATGGAAGCCGATTTTAAAAAGAACGGCATTCGCGTGGTTGGTGTCGAGGTGGCGGGGCGTGCGCGCGATGTGCAGGACTTTAAAGAGAAAAACTCCTTTGTCCGCGTTATTGAGCTCACGGAGCGCGGGAAACCCCAATCGGCAATTGTTCCCCAACGTTGAAAAGGAGAGGTGAGATGAGTAATTTCATGAGAGTGATGTTTGTCCTGTGTGCCACGTTTGTGTTGGGGATGCAGAATGCCTCGGCCTCAAGTGTGAGTTGCACAAATGCAACCGATACTCAGTTTGTTCCAAGTTGGGGGCGGGTTGAAGTTGGCACTGATCAATATTCTCGTTACATTATCCAGTATATGTATTGGGATAAGATACAGAGGATGCAGTGGCTCGGCACTAATGGAGATAGTACTTTTGAGCCTGATGCTTGGTTTTATAATTACGGGGATCAAGGGGGTCTTGCTTATGGCTTGGCACCAGCGGGGTATTGGTATTCGGACTTACCTGCACCGTACGTTGATACACAATTTGAGGATCAGTTCACGGTTGGCTTAAATCAGTATCTTGAACTCAACGAGACTGCAGTTACTGTTGGTTCCGGTTGGGCTGTTTTAATAAACCCAGCAAAAGTTTATATTACAGTTACACGGATGACGAGCGGTAGGGGTAGTTCCGGTTGGGTCAAGCTTTCTGCTCAGCGTGGCAGGCAGGTTCCTGCAACTTGTATGACCACATGGTGCTCTTTTGGTTGTGATACAAATAACAACTATCAGACGATTCCATTTGCGGACCACTTTACGATTCCCGGTTGTCAGCAGTACAATTGGTTGTGGGATATTACTGTAAGGCGCACTTGCTAAATTTACCTTTTTTCACTCCTTTAATAAATAATATTTACAATTTGTAACCCTCCATGTATGATTACAGGGAGGGTTATTTTTTAAAAAACTAAAAACTATGTTCACACTTTTCTTTATCATTTTATTTCTTATTGTTCTCGCGTTTCTTGCGATTAAGATTATGCAGACGTTGCAGGCAAGGGGCAGTGTGCTAAAAGTCCTTATGTTGATCATTGTTTTTGCCACACTCTTTACTGTGAGTTCTACCTCTTGGACAAGAGATACTACCTATAATGTGGCAATCGTAAAACCTCTTGAATATGGCTGGCCAATTTCTTTCTATTTTTTAGATCATCCTATGAAAGAAGTATGGCAAGCACCGATGGTTGTTTGGAGTAATTTTTTTGTAAGCGTCTCGATTAACGCAAGTTTGTGGGGAGGAATATTTTTTCTGCTAGCAGTTTCCCTCCGGAAGAGGAAAGTTGTGATTAAGCCGTCTTCATTTAAATATTTTTTAATGACCCTTGTTATATTTATTTTGATAATGATAGTTTCAATTTTTGTTAGCAAGGCGATACGTGTGTGGAAATATCCCGGGATGGAAAATCCTGTTACCTTGCCAGTAAATTTTTCTAACCCTTCGTATGATGCGGTACAAAATAGCACTAATATTAAGCTTTAAAACTTTGTGATAATAAAATTCTTTAGCTTCTCGAAAAAATACTTTTTCCCTATTCTTGCACTGAGTTTAGTTTTTGTTTTGTCGTCTATTTTGTGGACAAGTGGCATACATCACTATCAGGACACCAAGGCTTATATTAATCTCGGATTCCCTTTAGATTTCTACTCTCAAGATCACTCTCAAGAAGATACATATTTTATGACAAAAGATATCAATGAGGGGTTTATGATGAGTTCTAATACTTCGTACCCAGCATATTTTTACTGGCATTTGTTTTTCCCAAGCATGGCAATCATGCAACTTGTGTTTTCTGTTGTATTTTTTCTCGTTTATTCAATATTTCCAAAAACTCAAAAATTCTTCAGATTTCTTTCGGTAAAAAATATTCTCATAGGGCTTTTGCTTTTTTTCGCAGCAACTTTTATATATGTTTTTGGTCCGTCAATATCGGCGGGCGGAGAGATTCCAGTACGAGTATCGCCCGAGATGTCTGTTCCTGTACGGTTGCCGCCAGGTGTCACAACTCCAAAACCAAGTGAATTGTCTCCTGTTAAATTAAATCAGTAACTTTTCGTACCCGATTACAAAAAAGGTTTTCGTTTACGTTAAAATTTCGTACTTCAGGAGCGGGATTGCGTCATTGGGCAGAAGAATCTCTTCAAGGAATTTTCCGACATTTTGCTCAATGATTTTTTTGGAGGCAAGATTGCCTTTTGAGCAGGTTACTATGAGCTCATGTATGCCAAGTTTGTTTGCTTCAGCAATGCCGAGCTTGAGAATGTTAAAACCATATTTTTTGCCGCGTTCTGATGGACGTATCTCGTAATAGATGTGACTTGCAGCTTCAGGAACCCTACCACTTGGTTTGTGTCTGATTTGTATTTTGCCGATATATTTTTCACCATCAATCAGCCAAAATTCGCTTCGAGCAACTTCACGTTGTACTAAATTTTTTCCCTGTGCAGCATCCTGCATGTGGTTGATAGAGTTGTCGATATTTTTGATTTCAAATTCTATGTGTTCAGGAAAAGGGGAGTCCTCTAGAAATTCCTGGAGAGCCTGCACGTAGCTCTCTTTGTAGGTAGAGCTTGGTTTTAGTAGAATCGGAGATTTCATGAGTGTTTGGTGTTTTTGTGAAATTATTCCCCCGCGCCGATTTCTTTGAGGAATGCTTTGTTTGAGGGGGTGCGGCCGAGGAAGGATTTGACGAGGGAGAGTTCGTCGCGACTACCACCCATTTCGAGGATGAAGCGTTTGTAGTCGGCACCGGTTTTTTTGTTGAGCACGCCTTCGGTTTCAAAACGGGTGAACATGTCGGCGGCGTAGACGTTGGACCACATGTAGCCATAGTAGCCGGCGTCGTAGCCAGAGAGGTGTCCAAACCCCGCAGGGAAGATGGATTTGGGTGGCAAGGTAATGCCTGCGTCACGTTTCACCATGTCGCGATAGAGTTTTGCGGGTTCCTTTGGTTTGCTTGTGGTGTGGAGGGCGAGGTCGAAGCGTGCAAAGATGAGTTGGCGCAAGGTGGTGTAGCGGAGGAGGTGACGCTTGCTGGCGAGGAGGTTGGCAAGGAGGTCTTTTGGAAATGGTGCGCCGGTTTGCCAATGTTGTGAAAGAAGCGCGAGCGCTTTTGGTTCCCATGCCCAGTGCTCGAGCATTTGGGATGGTGCCTCGACGAAGTCCCACGAGGTGTTGTAGCCGGATTGTGCAGAATAGCGCGCGGTGGTAAGGGTGAAGTGCATGATGTGGCCGAATTCGTGGAGGAATGTTTCCACTTCGCCGTGCGAGAGGAGTGAGGGATGCGTGGTGGATGGTTTGGTGAAGTTGGCGACCATTACTGCGAATGGTGCGGTGTAGGTGTCTCCGTGGTATGAAGTTTCGCGTCCGGCAATCGTACCCATTGCGCATGCGTGGCCGTACTTTTCTTCGCGCGGGTGGAGGTCGAGGGCAAAGTAGGAGAGAATCTCGCCCTTTGGTGTTTTGACCGCATAGAGCGTGACGTCGGGGTGCCAAAGGGGGAAGCTTTCGAGTTTTTCAAATTGTACACCAAAGAGTGTGCCGTAGATACTCATAGTGCCCGAAAGGACGCGCTCGAGAGGGAAGTAGGGGCGCACCTCCTCACTATCCAGGTGGAAGCGACGCTTTTGGAGCTCGTGTCCGTAGTAGGAAATATCGTGTTGATGAAATGTGGCTTTGGGGTTGCTGGTCATTTCACGTTTGAGTGCGTGGAGTTCGGTGAGGTCGTTTTTCCCAGCGCGCGAAACTTTTTTCAACAGCCCTTCAAGAAAGGTGTGCACGCGTGCGGCGTTTTTCGTCATGCGCGTCTCGGTTTTGTAGTCGGCGTGGTGTTTGTAACCCAAAAGTTTTGCGTGCTCGGCGCGAATTTTGAGCATGTCCGTAAGAACCTTCATGTTCTTTAATCCACCTTTTTGGAGCGACTTCTCAGAGAGCTCTTTGCGCTTTGGTTCGCTTTGTGCGAGCTCCATAAAGGGGATGTAGTCGGGGTAGGCGAGGGTGATTTTTGCTCGGCCGTCTTTGGTGCGCTTGAGACCTTGAATATAGTGTGCAGGGAGTCCAGCAAGTTCAGCGTCAGTTACAAGAATGTAATCGTCGTACGCGTTGATGTTGTGGCGGAAATTATTTTCGAGCTTGGCGAGTTGTTGCTCGAGTGCTTTGACGCGTTTTTGTTTTGCGGGAGGCAGATCAAAACCCATACGCTTGTATTCCAAAAAGATGTCGTGAAAGAGTTTCTTGTCTTCGGGGTCGAGGGTCTTTTGTTCTTTTTTCCATGCGCCCGATTCGTAGCTTTTGAGTGCGTGCCAGATCGCTGGGTCGCGGGCGAGTGCAATGAGTTTGTTCTCAATGACTTCGATTGCTTTTTTTGCCGCGTCGCGGACCGTTTTTTCGGGTGAGACGTTCTTGAGGAGCTCAATTTTGAGAATGGTGTCGGTCGCCGTGTTGCCCCCAGACTCCAGGAGTGCAATCGTGTTTTCAAAGGAGCGCTCGGCGTCGGGTATTTTTTTGACAGCAGTAATACCTGCTTTTTTTTCGGCAATTATTTGCGGAACTAATTTGGTAATATCCTCGGCGGTCCATGTTGCCCATGCGAAGTCTTGAGGTGTGTACGGTGTTCTTTTCATGGGTGTATTGTACCCGAAAGCCCCCGAAATGCCAAAACAAAGTTTTGGCATTTCGGGGGCTTTCGGGTACCTCGTTTTCCTCTTACACTGCGCGGTACACCACGAGACTTATGAGGGCAAATCCAATGGCGGCGTAGAGAAAATATTGTCCAAGGGTAAGAAAGAGGAGAGTGCCCGTTATTGCATATAGCAGAAGCGCACCGAGTCCGAGTGATTGCGCAATCATTTTTAATTTGCCGGAATTTTCTGCTTGAATAATGGTGCCGTAATAATGTTTGCGTACATAGGCGCTTACAATGAGAATGAGGTCGATGGCAATAATGGTGATGACGATACCCCAGTCGAGATAGCGGGGGATAATGATGGCAGCTGCCATAGCAATAAGGAGTTTGTCGGCGAGCGGGTCGAGCATTTTACCGGTATTGGAAACGAGGTTTCTGGTGCGTGCGATCGAGCCGTCTACTGCATCAGAAAATGCGGATAGAAAGAAAAGGGGGAGTGCGATGGTGTATTGTTCTGTCCACAAAAAATAGCCAATAAAGGGGACGCTCATCATGCGGAGTGTTGAGATGATGTTTGGGGTAATCCATCTTGGAATAAAAGGAATGAGTATTTTCGCCAAGATTTGGTCGGTGAGAGTAAGTTTTTGGGGCATGGATACTATTATATAGTATTGGTGGCAAAATGCCCTTAAATATGATACTGTGGGTGCATCTTGTGGCGTGCCGCAAGCCTGTTTACTACAAGGAATATTGGAGACGTGTCAGAGTGGTCGAACGTACCTCTTTGCTAAAGAGGCAGGGTGTAAAAGCCCTCGCGGGTTCGAATCCCGCCGTCTCCGCCAAAAAACGAAATCGGATTTTAGAGCCGAAATGGGGTCGCGCCGAAGGCGCGACACTAATGAATTCCCCCCGCCGAATCCAGAATCCAAAAGGGTTTTCCACGCTCCGCGTGGCTCAAAAAGTACGGTTCGATCCTTAATTTGAAAGTTCGAACCGACTTTTTTGAATAAATGAAGTTTCTCTTCATTTATTACCTCGTTTGCCAATTCCACATTGTTTACATTGGCTTTTAGGAATTTGTCGGTAAGTTCGAACCGATTATGAGATTTTTTCTCA
>ERZ1292633.4319-Hain-H41-02um-R1-4319-length-13256-cov-5_pt1 | contig 13256 bp, 18 predicted proteins | sample MGYA00564406_ERZ1292633 | MGnify/ENA primary metagenome ERZ1292633 (study PRJEB36523, sample SAMEA6512639) | groundwater metagenome | collected 2019-01-08 | study: AquaDiva: Metagenomics assemblies of 32 groundwater samples
GCCGCGTAACGTAAGGTCTTTACCCACGGCAAGAACTGAAAGAAGCTCCCGGCGAATTTGAGTAAACTAAACTTTTCTGTTTCCGGCATTCTGCACCTTGCCTTTCAGGGAGAGATAAAAAAACATCCCCAGCCCGCCAACGATATTCCCGAGAATAAAAGCTATCAATACCTTCATTTCTCCACCCCCTTAATTTCCGATTTTCTTATCTATCCGCTCGACAAGCGTCTCGACTCTTACCAGGCGCTCCCTGATCTCCTCAATACAGCTTACCCTTGCCTCCATCGCGTCCACTCTGTTGTTCAATTGCCCATAACCAAAGGCAATACCTGTAAGAGTAAGTATCAAAGTAATGGCCGCGCCTACAAGACCGGACTTTAATCTCGTTTTGGTTTCACCGTTCATTTCTTCTCTTTCCTCTGCTGTCTAAGGATATAAAATATGATAACGAAACAAAGGACCATAAAACTATGCCAAACCCGAGATCTTTTTATATTGTCTATAATTCCGTTCTGCGCCAAAGCGCCCATAGTATCCATATTAGTTATCTCCTGTCTTTTCGTAACAATCTTGTAAATAACTTGGTAATTTACGGTATTCCCATTTTGAAATTTTTTCTTCTAAATTATCTAATTCTGGGTACCATACAAGAAATGCTTTGTCTTTTTTTATATAAAATTCATCGAAAGATGAAAAAGATTTATTAGAATGTAAGTTACTGGTCGTCTGACATCCTGTTAGAAAAAATATTATAATAAGAGAAACTATTATATTTGACATACTATTAGTTTTACTGTTGGATTCCAGCCTTCTTCTGGTACATAATCTTCTATCGCATCATCAGTAAAATGAAACCAACCGACCCTAACTGAAGTAGAGCTTAATTTTTTAATTCCTATTTTACAATACATAAACCTCCAAAATGTTCCATAAATATCCCCTGGTTCGCTTACTATATAATCACCAACAGGTGTTAAAATATAATACGGATTACTTATGCCAGCATGAGATATATCTTGATATGGTCTAATTTCATACCCTGGCCACGTTCTGGAGGGCGGGTTTAATGTTATAGTAGAAACTGAATAAATTTTAAAATAATTTAACAAAGAAGAAAAAATCATATTCCCTGAAGAATCTTTAACCCTTAAACCATAACCGGAAGGGTTGCTTGAAGTTTCACGATAACATCGCCAGTCTATCGTCGTAGATTGATTCAATTCAGTAATAACTTTAAAACCAGTATAATTATTGCTGCCATTTCTTTGATAGTTTTCTATGGTAACAAAACGATTAGTATTTGGTCTGATCAGAATTAATGGTATTAGCAAATTCGACGCGATCGAAATTAATGTGGAATAACCACCATTGCCAGGAATATAGCTGTTTGTGATAACAGCTCCTGACGCGCCTTCTGCGTAAGCTAAGTTTCTATAAGTGCTATCTATTTGTAATTCACCGCTGCTATTTTTTACTCGCAATCCGTATGCCATTTTAAGTATATAAAAATAAAAAGACTAATGTGGATGTCGAAACATAATAATAATTAGGATTCCAAAATATTGTTGTTCCAGATCTACTAACAGAATGGGGAGATTCGAAGGCGCCATTATTAATTGGGATTCCAAATTCAACGGAAAGTAAACCAGAAATATCAGACAAAGTAGCATTGCCAGACGCGCCACTAGCAACTACATTGTTATAACGTAATCTTGTTATTCTATGGGAAGTATCTAATACCGTAACTCCGCTTGCGTCCTTTATTCTTAGTCCGTATGCCATTTATGATAATAGTCCTAGTTCTACTCTTAAATTATTTGATTCGTCATATACTTTTATGACCTTATTTACGCCGTCTATGATTACCTTGTTGTTCCCGACCTGGATGCTCTCATCTACCGTCAGGCTTCCGGTATTGACGGCCAAGGCGTCCAATTGATTAACATTTATCTTGTCGGCAGTAATGGAATCCGTATAAATCTTTCCGCCGTCGATCTTGGTTGTGTCTGAGCCGTGCGCCCAGCCTGTCGCAGTAGCGGCATCTATCAATTCCCATTCACCTGCAATTATCTGATCATCGCCTGGGTTGGTAGCGCGGTACATCTTGTCTCCGTCATCAGTATCAATCCACAGGTCGCCTGTGGCTAAAGCTGTAGGAATGGCGTCTTGTCGGAAGACGGTTATGCCTCCGCCGCCACCGCTCTCGGATACCACTTGCCAGGTACCCGATTGATAAATATACAGCTTATTATTGTCGTTCGTATCAATCCAATAATCGCCTTCATTCATTCCAGAAGTAGGCGCCGCGTCCTGATAATATGTCTTAGGCGGGATAGCATCGCTGGCTAATTTGGAAAGCGTTATGGATTCAGCCGTAATCTTACTTCCATCCAAATTAAGGATCTTCGCATTCGTGACAATAAGATCTTTTATTTGGGCGGATAAGGTAATCAATTCTCCCGCAATAAGTTTTCTTGACGATATTATAGCGTCGCCTATTTCCGCTTCGCTTAAAGGCGTAAAGTTTATCGTAACCGCAGAGGAGAAATTCCCGGGCCCATAAGTGTCTACCGCCCTTACTTTATAGTAAGCCCTGTCTTTTATGACGAACTCATCATCGACATCAGGCGTGCCTGATGGCCAGGAAGCCACCGAAACCTGCCCGGTTGAATTATTGTAGGCTGTAACTACTGCCTCCTGGCCTTTATATGTCCCGCTTGTCTGCACAATCACGTCGCCAACAAAGTAATTGGGGCCGTAGCCTGCTATACCGGCATCTGTAATGCTTGTCGCATCTGCCGCGTCAGCCTGGGCGTCAACCGGGGCATTACCCTGAACCGTTGCCGCTGTGCCGGGAACCTTTACCTCTAAAGCCTCCTCGCCTCCCCAAACATTGGTGGGAGATTTATAGACTTCGTAATATTTCAAGTCCTCGTCGCTAACATCAGACCATTCTATCTTTGCAAACCCGAACCATTGCGTAGCCGCTATGGTTGGCGTAGAAGGAACCGCGTTCGTCGGTGTTACGGATTGTGCTATTTCAGAGTAATTGCCGGACGTATTATAGGCCTTGATGTAATAGGTGCCCGGGTTTCGTGATGATGGCGTAACGATCGTGAATGTATTTGCCATGCCTCTATATATAAGACTGGCGCTCTGTATTCCCCAATTTGCGTCTTCTGTCCTGATCTCGTAACCCGCCAAATCCATATTCGGGATTTTATCCCAGGCAAAGACTATCTCATTCAAAAAGGTATAGGCAAAATTCGAAACGTCATTGGGTAGCGTGGTGTTACCGGTAATGGTAATCTGGGCGGTAGGCGAATCGACCTTTGCTGTTTCCTGGCTATCGTAAGATACGCTTGTCACGCAAACTTTATAAGTCGACCCGACTTCTATGTTCCCGATTATCGACATGCTGTTGCCTTCGGTGTATCCCACGTAATACCAGTTCAAGCCGTTGTTGTCCGAATAATAAACATTGACTCCTTTGAACCTGTTCATCAATTCCGAAGCGCCCAAATCAGGAAGCTCGAAACATACATCTATTGCGTTTTCTATAGTGCCGTCTGCCAGGGTAATAACTCTCTCAGTCAGTACTACATTCGAAACCAAAGGAATGGTGAACTGCAAAGAGGAATAATTATTATCCGGTATGATTACATCGCTATCGTCATAAACATTTTCATTGTATTCTAAAGCCGATATCTGAACTTCGTCCTTGCCTTCTCTCTGGATAGATACGACCCTGAAATCTTTTTTGACCTTATTCGTTTCTCCAGTCGCGTATACATCGAATGCCTGGGGCGCGGATGAAAACGCCGTGCACGCTACCTGCGTATAACTTCCTGCAGGAGATGTTATAGACCGTTCTTCTATCGTATCATCAGAAAATCTGACCTGAATCTTATAGGACTTGCCATCCTCAATTACCATCGTCCGGTCCAGTTTTACCAGCGTGGTTGTCGAACCCGCCTGAACCCTGCCCGAGAAACCCCACTGCGGCACGTCATGCGAAACCGAGATAATATCTCCTGCCTGACAGGCAACCGCGTCTATCCCAGCCTTGAACGAAACTGACCTGTTGATATACTTGGCTACCTTTAACGCGTATCTGCCCGTGCGAATAGCATAGCTTGCCCTTGTCGTAAACAGCCTCACCTGGCTCTTGCGCATAGGATCTCCGGCCGCCAGGGCACCCTCATCGATATATGCTATCGTTTCCTGCCGGTATCCTTTATCCTTATCCATAAATTGGATCTCGATTACATTGGGGATTTCTTTCAGCGTCTTCCAGCTTTGAACGAAAGTATCTTTGACGATATTACCCATGCTGAATAATTGCGTGGGATTGGACTGCTTATCGATTTTGAACGATATCCCGCCCGCGCTATACACCGGCATGGCGTTGAACGTGGCGCATAACTGAATCAGAACGTCCAACGCTTTCGTATTGGAATCGATTACGACATCCATCCTAAATCTTTTCTCAAAGCCGCCGTTTCCATCACCAATCTTTTCCTCACAATACCTGGACATTTCCAATAATGAGACAACATCTAAGTTCCCGCTGGATATAAACTCTCCTAATCCATATCGGGCGTTCGTTATAAAATCTTTCAAGCACCATACAGGATTAGCGCAGTATTTTTTGACATAAGTGGATCCATCCCAGGAGAGCAATGTATCGTCCAACAACAACCTGTAATTTACCCCATCCCAATAATAATCTTCCCAATCAACAGGGGTTGCTCCGTTCAAGATATTAGGGATGAGAACTTTCTTGCCTTTGACGATAGTCGTGATATTGGGCATTCCTCCGGAAAGCTGGTCTGTCGCCAAAAGCTTTAATCCCAATAAGGCTGTATTTGGATAATTAAGGCTGTCGGTTTTTAATTCATCCAATTGATACCAACTCAAATCGCCCTGCCTTAGAGGATCAAGAGAGCTGTCATCAGACGTTCTTGTTACCCGGATATCATACTGGCCGGGGGTAAGCCCGGTTTTCCTGAAAGTCCTTCTTACGGGGGAGCGGGAATTGTCGGAAATGGTCGTCTCGCCCAAATTGATCCAGGTGCCTGAGGTATGCAGTTTGTATTCCACCTTATAGGTTACGCTCCAGCTGTTTATTCCCCCGCCGGAACTCTGTTGATATAACCCGTTATTCAACCTTAAAAGAATCTCAAACCCTTCGACATCCGAATCGACCGTCTCATAAACATAAGGATTGTCTTTCAAGAGATTTACGTTGACCGTATGAAGATTATGCAAATCCTCGAAATCCGCGATCAATGACTGGTCATTCGTGCCGTAGCGTTTGACTACGTCGACACCGTCGAAATTATCGATTGAATTGTCGTTGATTCCGATATCACCGATCGCCTCTATTTCACCTTCGCATAATGCCAAGAGCACATTCAAATAATGTTTATCCCCGTCATCCCGTAAAAACTGGTTGATGATATTGCCGCCGATTTTATGCTCACCGTAAACAACCGCAACCGGCACGCCGACCTCTTGTATCGTCTGAACTCCATCCCATCCGTATGTGGGCGAGCCTTCATCTAATCCAACGGATCCCAAATTGAAATCAGCCATCTTCGGCTGATTCATGTATTGATAAATCGAATACCCCAAAGACAATACAAAAAAGGCAAATATAAACGGATGAGCTATCGCATACGCCGCTACGGCTGAGACGATCCAAGAAACAACAGCTATTACCGGCGCCTTAACCTCAGGAATAATAGTTATCTCGTCTCCCTGCTCAAGCCGAACATCAAGGTCTTTGATTTTCTTGCCGGTGACAATAACCCGCTTATCCTTATAATCGAACCCGGACTTATCCAGCAAACTACGGACAGTTTCGCTTCGTGAATAATCAAATTCTTTGATTTGCGCCTGGTCTAATTTAAAAGGATTTTCGATATTGCGTATAGTTACCATGCCTTATTCCTTAATCTGTAAAACCCCTCGATTCTTTTCTTCCAGGACTCATCGTCCAACCTTGACACAATCACGCCTGCCCGGCAACAATGGACAAACTTCCTGTCCTTAAAAACAATGCCCGCATGATTTGCCACTCCCCTGGAGTTCAAAAATAAGACTCCGTCCAATACCTCAGGAACTTCAACCCTGTCCCAGTCATTGACGTAATTCTCCTTGAAATAATCTTTATTGCGAAGTCCCCAGGCCTGGCCATATTCCAGATCTTCGATGTCAAATAATCTAAAACCCAGGTCCGCATACACAAGCTTCAAGAATCCCCAGCAGTCCAGGCCAGCCATCTCCCGGCCCCTGTGCTTATAAGGAATACCCAGATACTTATCGATGATGAGTTTCTCTACATGATGTAAATCCGTCCTGTGGGTACCGAAGGGAAAGCTCCGAACCTCGGGTAATTTCCTATCTCCTTGCATCTTTGCTGTGTCTTGTTGCACGATGTTTCTCCTCCCGAATATCCGCACTCCGCGGATTTAAACTTCCACGCGCAATAGTTTCTGGTATACCTTCGCGACGGCAAGTCCACTCCTAAGACGTCGAACTTGCCGGTTAAAGTAAACTCGACATTATTCTGGTCTGCCACGTAGTTATCGATATAGAAGACATCGTCTATGTATGCGTCCGGATCGGACAACTGGTTAGCCCAGACCATACGGATAATAACTTTTTTTCCCCTGAAATCATACTGCTCGAGATACGATTGGATAAGCCTCGATACGTTGGCCAGCCTGACCTTGACCTGGTCGATCTGTCCCTGGTTGTTCTCGCCTATAAACTCATGGGCTATGGGAAACCTTGAATAAAGGACCGAATTATAAGTGATGTCCGTATCGTATCCGGCAAGATGCAGATCACTAACGCCATCGTAATCTTCTATTGTGTATAAAAATATCGGCTGGTTTTCCTGCTTGGCTTTCTCAGCCTTAAATGTTGCGTCTATATTTCTCGGCATTATTTCACCTCTATAAAATCGAATTCGAAGTCGTAGACCTGATACGCTTTCAAAACGAACTTGAAACTATCCTCGACGAACCTAACCGTATATTCCACGGAATCATTGGGATTTGTCCAGGTGAACGCCGCAAGCGCCCCATATTTGCTCATAAAGAAATCCCGGATAGCGTTCATCTCGGACAGTGTCCTATGCTGAAACCTCAACGTCCATTTCCTCAAAGGGTTCTGCCACTTGCGCCTGCGCTGTTCGACGCCGCTTTCGAACTCAGAAACAAGCGTCTTATACTGAACCGCCTCATCGACCGCAAAGTCCGGCGTATAATTAAAGTCGCTCATGTGTAACTCCTGATAACCGAGCGTATTTTCCCGTTGTTGTAAATATCGTCGGCAATGGCATTCGACAATGCCTTCCTGTTTCGCCATACATCCTGCGCATCCCAGGCCTGTATGACTTGATTGATATTAATCGTAATGCCGCCCCTCTCAACTTGTTCGCCTCGGTTCAGTGTGCGTAAATTATCCGAACCGCCCAATGCCTGCATGCCCCTGCGGGAAAGCATGCCTTCGCCTGTCTGCGCGATAATCGGCACCTCATCCGGAGCAAGCCCGTTATGCGCTCTAATGAAGCCTCTATGTTGTTTCCCGACAATACCACCTTCATGAAACAAGCTTCCTATTGCAACGCCGAATATCTTGCCGCCGGGGCCTGCCATGGCTGTAAACATTTTTATAAGAAGCAGCCTTGCTAATATGTTCGATATCATTTGCAAGACGGCTCTTCCGAAATCGACGAATATCTCATTCAGTGTCCTTAATTCGCCGGTAAAGGCCTTGAAGAAAAATTGCGAAAAGGCATTCTGCATGTTTCGCGCTGATTGCTTGGCGAATTCTTCCATGGCGCTGAACTGAACCGCCGCGTCCTTTGCGCTCTCGCCAACCTGCTTGGCAGCGTTCTTGAGGATCTCGGCGGTTTTATCTCCTGTGTCTTTGACCTTCGCAAACACAAGATCGTACTGCGCCATCGCTTCCCGGGCGCTCTCTTCAACCGCCAGATTGAACGTCTGTCTTGCTTCCTCAAGACCCCGCGTAAGGCCGTCAACATCGAACTGAATCGTTCTTCCTTCCAGCGATTCGGAAAACCGCTCAACCTCGGCTGCGGCCTGCCGGTAGGTTTCCCCGACACTGCCGGGCAGTCTTCCCAGAAGTTCATAAAACTTGATCAGCGGAACCATAAGCGACTGGAAAAAATCCGTAGCAAACTGCAAAAGGCCGTTGAGGGCGTTCATGATTCCTTGAATGAAAGCCTTAACCGCACCTGCGCCGTATTCCAGAATCGTGAATATCCCTGTTACCAGCTGGTTCATGAATCCCTGCAAAAACCCGAGCACCTGCCATAAGACCTGCCCGGTCGATTCCATGAAATCGTTCCAGCGGGATTTAAGCATCTGCACCTTTTCGTAATTGGTCATTATCTCGAGGTTAACCGCCTCAAGATGCGATTTGCTCTGCGCAAGAATATGATTTGCTAGAGCCTGCGCCATGTGATATTTCTGAACTTCTTCCGTAGTTTTACCTGTCGCCCGGGTGTAATCTTCCACCGCGTCTTTAAGCGATAACTGAAGCCCGTACGATCTTCTTAATGTGGTAACGAGTCCGCCGGTAACTGCGCTGGATATGTTTTGAAACGCTTCTTCCGTGGTAGTGCCGAATATTCTCGCCTCAACCCGAGCCTGCTTCATTAAAGCGGATATTGTATCCATGTTTAAACCTTGAGCCATAAGAGCCGAGGCTTTATCCGCCACATTTGAAAAGTTAACCGTGGCGTGTGATGCTTCCATTAACGCCTGCTTCATTTGCTGGGAGTTGATACCGACACTTTCCGCCATGCGCTTAAAACTTTCCTCGATCTGCTCTGCCTTAGCGCCCATCTCCATCAATTGCCATGCCTTATTCAAAGCCATTATGGCCGCTGTAACCGCGGCGGTTATGGCAAGCCAGTTCTGCTTCCACGAATTGGCAAACCTCTGTAGATTGCCGCGCACGCCTTCGAGGCGTTGCGTCGCTTCATCTTTCAACCGCAATATGATTGATAGTTCCCTATTTGTCATCGCTTGAATTTATCCCTCTTTCTAATTCTTTCCACCTCGATTGCCTGTAATTCTTTCTCGATGACCTCGAAGGCATCGAGCATCTTTGCCGACTGCTCAAGCCAAGCCCCTGGATTTGGTAAATATCCCTGCCTATAAAAATTAAATGCCCTGATAAAATTCGCACTTTGCCGCGTGACGATTCTAAAAGGGCACCCTTTATACTGCTCGCCGTTTAGCTCCCAAATCTCTTGTCCCGGCACCTCAAACTCACATCGTAGCTTCTTCCCGGATAAGCAACTTCGGCAGTTCATGGTAAGCTCGCCCAAATGAACCGCCACTGTTAGTTTTTTCTTTCTCCCTCCGAAAGTTTAGACTCATCCAGTATCACCTCCGCAAGCTCTTGCCTAAGCTCACTCGGAAACATCGCAATAATCCTGTCCGGCACAGCGTCCCTCATTTTCCCGGCATAGCGAATAGTCTCGCACTTAAACTCAATCGCTTTTCTGGTTTGAGGATCCAAGAAGTTCTCCAAATCTTTAAGCCCAAACTTGATGGCCGTAATCTGGCGTTTATTCCAATTGAGATTTATTTTCGCCTTATCTTTCGGATCGGAAGAACTCATCTCATAGCTTGAGCTTTCATCATCAATCTCTGCCCTTAAAACTGGATCTAAAACACCCACATGAAAAACAGTAGGGCTATCCTTATCCGGATCGAACTTCGATACATACTTTCTGGTAGCAGTTACATCGATTCCCGTTAACATAAAACACCTCCTCTTTTTTATAAAAGCAAAATTGCCAGCTCATCATCTCCCGGCTCCATCGAGCCTGTCACGTCGAACGCCGTCTGGGCAAGCTGTATGCCGTCACGATCAGCATCATCTACTTTGTTATAGATAATGCTCGGGGCATAAACCCTGATCTTGTTGCCGTCTACCGAACCATAGGCCATGTCAAGGACCATAGGCGTATTGCTGAACCACTTGTCATAAAAATCATGCGTCGCCACTAATACCATCTCGGGATTAAACGACCCCTGGGTATCACGCTCGGTAATCATGAACGACAAGATGCCTTTTTCGTCGTCGATCTTATCCTTTGAGGCCAATGTGTTGACGATATCAATATCCAGTTCTCCGATGTTCAAAGAAACATCGTCACAGGACATCACCGCATTCAAAAGAACCGGCGGAACCACGTCGTCATAATCAATCCCTGTAAGCAATGCCAAATCCGATACTCCCGCCTCAACTCCTTTAAAACCAAAATCCACTGTTGCAGGTTCGCCTATCTTGAAATTAAACTTGACCGTCCCTCGGCATCCTTTAAGCAGTTTCCTCACACCGTCTTCATACAGCCCCATAGTCAGCGAAGGAACCGAGCTGCTGATAGGCTTTATCTCATGCCCGGCATCAGAAGGCACCGAACCTGTCGTCGCAGTTGCTCCGGAAGTCCCTCCCGTAATTACTTCACCGGTTTGAAATGCGCCTGTTAAGACAACGAAATAAAGCGTAGTCGTGCCGGTTGCGGTTTCAATTACAACCCTGCCTGTTGCAAACGATGTCCCGCCTGTGATTGTCTCACCATGCTGAAACGGACCGGCCGTAACAACACCTATGGTAATCTTTTTAAGATCGTTGATAGCGAACCCACAGGCCTTAATCAACTTTGCCCATTCCGGCTCTGTTGTCAGCGAGCCAGAACCCTTCAACTCGATGCTGAAATCAATGCCTGCCGAACGCTTACCGGTCAACTTACCCATCTTGGTAAGCGACGACCTCACCGGATTCCTTTGATACATCTGTGGATCGTAATTCGCCTTAGGCGTGAAATTAACCAACAGCCCTGCGTCTGCGGCCGCCAAGGATTCAGCTGTCCCTTCAACACTCTCAATCTTGGCCGCTAATTGCCTTTTACGTATTAACATTGACATAATTCATCCCTCCTTTTAATTCTTTGCGGTTGGGTCTGACCTCAAATGGCGGTACCTTATGCCCAACTCCATTATTATTCCCGCATACGGCTGGCCTTCCGTCGTTTCAAACGGGGTCGTTCCCAAAACATCCGTATCTATTGCCTCGCCCCCGCGAGAGTGGTCTTCTAAAATCGCTTTTTTCATATCACCCTGTAATCTATTTAAATAAGTGTCCGTCGACACCGCGTCGTTTTCTTCTGTCACAAAGAATACATCGAGGTAAACGCTCAATACGCATTCCTCGAAATTATTAGGCAGACTTTTTTCTTCTTCGTCTCCCAGGCTTATTATCACCGCGGGAAGATCAACCAATCTATTGCCATGCATCGACCACCGCTGGATAGTCTCAGCAGTAAAATCAAAATTATACCCGTTGGCAATTGTTATGCCTTCAAGAGTCGTTTTGATATTCGCAAGTATTCTCTCTCTTACCGTCTCCATGCCTAAATCTGCCTTAACGCTTTATCTATTGATTTATTAAGAATCTCGATCCTGTAATTTACTAACCCATCCCACGTCCTGTAAAACCCCAGCCGCGGCTTTAACCTCACCATCCTTTTTAAAACGTACAAAGGTAGGATTTTCTGCGTTTTTTTAGTCACCTTTGCAAGAAAAGTCTGGCCTTTGAATCTCATAGGATGCACGTTCTTTAATTCTCTCGGCCGTTTAAATCTTGGCCTTAATTTACCCTTAGCGGTATACATTTCCGTTCTTGCCGACAGCGGAACCGCAAGCCTGCCGCCACCCGGATCCGTCACAATCCCGCCTGTCTCCTGGAGCTTTGCAATCTTTGAATCCGAGAAAATCTGTGTTCCCATCCCTTCAATAGTAGGCGAAACCAAAAATACGCGCTTGAACGTGCCAAAGAGCCCATGTCCTGATTCGCCTCGCACCCCTGGAGGGCCCTGAAGCTGTTGTTGCCTAAATCTTTTCAAGAATCCTTTGCCAATCCTATCCATGCCATCGGCAAGCTCGAACTTAAGGACTCTCGGCGCAATTTTTATCGCCCTATCAAGCGCCCTCATATCAATTTCTGTCATTAATCTCATAATCACCATCCCACAAGCAAATGCCAAGCTCCATCGTCCTTATGTAAAACCTCGATGATGCGCGCCTCGCGGCTCGTTCCTTCGACGTCGTTCAAGATTATGCGGTCGTCTTTTTTATCCACCGACGTAACACCTTCCGTGGCGTCGTTGGCAATATAAATCTCTGCCTGATTCTGTAGGCCTCTACCTTGGTCTTCACTCCCCGGCTCGAGCCTGCCACGCACCACAATTGCATTAATATCTTTTGCGGCCTGTCCCTCAGGAACGTATGTAATCACCTCTGCAAATTCAGCGGTATTCAAAAAACAATTAATTACATCGACAGAAAACTGGTCTTTGAGGCTCATAAATTACCCCTTTAAAAAAGTGAAGAGGCCCCTTATACAGGAGCCTTCCCACCTTCCTTTTTAGATTTTACAACCTCTATTTTAACCTGACCGAGCCGGATAGACTCTCCCACATCATCGGCGGCCAACATCTGCGGGCACACTCCCTCTAAAAGAACATACCCGGGATGTCTAACTATCCCGCCAATGTTTTTCTGCTCAGCCAAGACTATACGGATAGACTCCCTCTCCATAATCGCTTCCTTCCTTTTCATTCACTAAAAATTAAAAGTTGAAAAGTTGATTATGCGTCTACCTTAATCAAATGAGCAAAGTACTTATCGATGACTTTCTCGTCGACATTCTGTCTCACTCTGAACACATCGCTGCGATGCACCTTGTCCCTGTAGGACTCAACTGTAGCGTTATCCGGGCTATCAGACACCCACAAGAAGGTTCTTCCCACGCTAGGCAGAACCAAATTCTGCCCATCTTCGGCAACTACGCCAACCATGGCATAATCATCGTTCCAGATGTCGGCGCTTACGAAAGACTGCCCTTCCTTGGCGCTGTTGTAAATTGCCTTTCCGACGATTATCTTCTTCAGTCCCAGGATGTCCGCCAGGGCATTGAGGATCTCTGCCTCGGTCAACCGAGCGACGTATTTAATCGAATCCTTGATCCCGGTATTATCCATCAGCCGGTCGATGTTTGCCTTACTGCAGATAAGCGCGCTGGGATCAATCCCGCAATTTGCCCGCACTTTTTCTCTTGCCGCACGAACCTGGCCAACGACATCGGATGCGATGTTGTCCCAAGGATTAGCAGAATGATCCGTAAATAGATCCGCCCCTGTC
>ERZ1292633.4320-Hain-H41-02um-R1-4320-length-13256-cov-4_pt1 | contig 13256 bp, 13 predicted proteins | sample MGYA00564406_ERZ1292633 | MGnify/ENA primary metagenome ERZ1292633 (study PRJEB36523, sample SAMEA6512639) | groundwater metagenome | collected 2019-01-08 | study: AquaDiva: Metagenomics assemblies of 32 groundwater samples
CTCATGCGATTTGGCCTTTCGCGGCGATTTGCAGGAAATTGCCAATAATTTCATGGCCATATTGCGATGCAATTGATTCGGGGTGAAACTGAACGCCAAAAATCGGCCTGGTTTTGTGGCTAATCCCCATTATTTCGCCGTCCGCAGTGGTCGCGTCAATTTGCAAGCAATCGGGCAGAGTTTCAGGCTCAATTGCCAATGAGTGATAACGTGCAATTTCGAACGAGCTAGGAAGCCCGACAAACAGCCCACCACCGCTGTTGCTAATCATTGAAGTTTTGCCATGGGTAATTGCGCGCGCGCCAATGATTTTCCCACCCATTGCTTGCCCGATGGACTGATGTCCCAAGCAGACCCCAAAAATCGGTAAATCTTGAGGCGCTTTTTTTAACAGTTCGAGGCATATGCCTGCTTGGTCAGGATTTTTTGGTCCGGGCGATAAGCAAATCGCGTCAAACCCCATTGCCAATATCTCTGAAGTTGTTTTGACATCATTGCGAATGGTGGTGACATTTGCACCCATTTCTTCAAAATAATGCACTAGATTATAGGTAAAACTATCATAATTATCGATTAAGAGGAGTTTGATAGTCATGGCTCAATCCTCATATCTTTGGGCATCTTTGGCCGCCATTATCAAAGCCATCGCCTTATTTTCGCATTCTTGGTGCTCGCTTAAAGGAACAGAATCCAATACCACGCCAGCGCCTGCTTGGACATGCAGTTTTTTGTCTTTCAAAACCCCAGTCCGCAGCGCAATACACATATCCATATCACCATTGGCCGAAAAATAACCGACGCCGCCGGCATATATTCCACGATCATGGGGTTCAAGTTCGGCGATAATTTCCATGGCGCGGATTTTTGGCGCGCCCGAAACTGTGCCGGCTGGGAAACCTGCCAATAAAGCGTCAAGCGCGTCAAGTTCGGGTTTTAAAGAACCTTCGACATTCGAGACAATGTGCATAACATGGCTGTAGCGTTCAACTACGAAACTCGAAGTGACCCTTATGCCGCCAATCTTATTGCCATCTTGGTTGCCCGCTTGGTTGCCTTGGCGCACAGATCTTGAAACCCGCCCGACATCATTGCGCCCTAAATCTAACAGCATTAAATGCTCGGCGCGCTCTTTAGGGTCAGCGAGTAGTTCTTCTTCAAATGCGCGGTCTGCGCTTGGGGTCGCGCCGCGCGGTTTGGTGCCAGCAATTGGCCGCACCGTAACAATGCCATCACGTAATCGCACCAAAATTTCAGGGCTCGAACCGATGATTGAAAATCCGTCCATTTGTAGCAAAAACAAAAACGGCGAGGGGTTGGTTCTGCGCAACGCCCGATAAAGTGACATTGGCGATTTTTCAAATTCAATTGTAAATCTTTGGCTTGGGACAACTTGGTAAATATCGCCTGCGCGAATGTAATTTTTGGCAATTTCAACACTTCGCATATATTGCTCTGGCGTATGATTGGCAGTGAAATTGGGGCGCGTGGCCGAAATTTGGTTCTGCGTAGGCGCTTTCATTTCACTTGGTTTATCAAGGACTTCAGAAGCATTCTTAAGACGCGATATTGCTTGTTCATAAGCATCATTTGCGCTTATGCTTGGCTGTGGTCTAATCGGAGTTGCCAGCAGCAATTCTTGCTTCACCCCATCAAAAACAATTACCAATTTGGGCCTTGTAAAAACTGCCAATGGTGCACCAATTGGATCGCGCATTTTGGCTCGTGGCAATTTTTCAAAAAAACCGACCATTTCATATGCCATATAACCATAAAGCCCAGCCAAAGGCGGTGGTAAAAAGGCGGGAAAATCCAGTGCGCTTTCACGAATAATCGCCCGAAGTGCATCCAAGGGATTGCCCTCAATCGCAACATAAGCGCCGATTTTGCCATCGTCGGCAATATTGGCGCGCCTTGCGCCCGCCTCGGTAACTTCGAATATTAAGTCAGGGTAAGTGGCGACAATTGAATAGCGACCGCGGGTTTCGCCGCCTTCTACGCTTTCGAACAAAGAAGCACCAAAGCGGTTTGCGCCTAATTTGGCAAACGCACTTATTGGCGTTTCGACATCATCAATTCGCCGCACATAGGCTAAACAGCCGCGACCTGCATTGTAAACTGTTTCAACTTCCGCGAGGCTGGTTTCAATTGAAAAGCTATTTGCTGTCATTGCCGATATTCAATTATTTTGATTTTTGCGAACCAACAAGATTTGGTTGGCCTTCTTCGACATCATCACCAAAAGCTTTTCGCATTCTGTCATTATATATTCGCGCGCGGGAGCGATTGCGGGCAATTCTCTCTATGGTTTCAACAATATCTTCTTGGAAACTTTGGCGAACTTGCTCCTCGGCTTGTGCCAAACGCTCGGGCGCTTTGGTCTCATCATCCCTGATAATATTATCGACGCGCACAACTGCATATTCAACACCATTAGCAACGGGCCCAGTAATTATATCGCCCTTTTTTGCGGTGAAAATTGCTTGGCTTAATTCACTTGAACCTTGACCGCGAGCCAATGGTTGTGGCGCTCTGACAACTGGTAAATGGTGTTTCGCACCTGCGGCTTCGAGGCTTGTCGCTTTCGCGTCTGCCAAAATGACTTCGGCGCGGGCTTTTAGGCGATTAGCAGTTTCACGCCGTGTCCATTCGCGGACAATATCGGCGCGCACTTGCGCCAATGGCACTGGCGCCGCGGCATGAATATTATCGGCGCGAATTGCAATATATCCGTCTTGGCCCGCATTTACCAAATCAGTGTTGTCGCCAGCAGATAATTCAAACGCATCGCGCAATGGCTGGGTGGCGCTTGCCAATGCCGCAATTGGTTGACCAGTCGCCAAATCTGCGCCTTGCATAGTTACATACGCGATTTTTGCAACTTGGAAACCTGCTTTTTGCGCTGCAACTTCAATATTATCGCCTTGCGATAGGGAATCATCAAAAACACTGGTGGCATCGGTCAATAATTGGCCCGCGGCTTCACGGCGTAATTGCGCGGTGATTGTGACTGATGCAGCTTCAAAATTAGGTGCTTGTGCTGGTTTCGCATTACTTACTTGGAATGCCGCAAATGCCAAACTCCCTTGAACTGACGAAACTGCGCCGGTGTTGGCCGCAAACACCGCTCGCCCAACTGCACTATCGGGAACTTGGTCTTGGCTTACGTCAGTAAATACCAATGGCGCTTGCAAACCAAGTGCAGTGGCAATTGCATTTGGCGCTTCACCAGCGCGCAAACGCGCCGCAGCCAAATCAGCTTTGGCTTTGTCTTGGGCAACGATTTGCACAAAAGTGCGTTTGGCGGGGACAGTTAAATTGGCTTTTTGAGATTCAAATACTTGGCGCACTTGCGCTGGATTCACCGTCGCCTTCTGTTGAAACGCTGCAAGGGTCGCGGTGACAATTGTCAAATCCCGTGCTTCGGGCCGCATTAAACGCTCTCGGTTTTCAGTATAGAACGTGTTTATTTGGGCTTCTGTCGGGGCAGGGGTTGCACCTGCCAAGGCAGCTGGAATGGCTATCATGGTTACGGTTCGCCGTTCGGTCGCAAAAGCAAGAACTTGTGATGAGACCGCAGTTGGGGCGCGGAAACCCGATGTCGCCGCCATTGCCAATAATTGGCGCGCCATATCGTCACGTACTGACTTTTCAAATTCCGCAACACTAAATACATTTTCGCGCAAAGCGGCGGCATAAGCGGCTTCGGAAAAGGCGCGAGTTGCAGGGTCTTGAAAACCCGGAATTTTGGCAATTTCGTCTTTTGCAACGCTATCAGCAATTCTTATACCAAATTTGCTTAAAAGCGCCGCGAATGAGCGCTCGGAAACCATGCGTTCAAGCGTCATATTATCAAGACCTTGCGCTCTCGCTTCTTCGACCGTTACTTCGCGATTTTCTTGTTGCTTCGCGCGTTTCAAAAGACGCTCAAACTCAGCTTTGAATTCAACTGCGCTAATTTTGGTTTTTCCGACAGTTGCGACTGCATCTGTGCTGGTGCGATTCATGACATCGCTTACGCCCCAATTGGTAAAAGCGATAACAAGCAGGAAAATCAATATCATTGCAATGCGCGAGCGCGCCAGTTTTCGAACAAAAGTAAGCATGGTTTATATCCTCAAATCACTCCATAGTTTGGGAAGTGGTTATGAGCAAGCTAAAGGGTGCATGAAAACATGGTTTTTTAACAATCTATGTGGCAATTGTGCATGAAATTTACAAATGAGGTGAGAAATGTCTGGCAAGAAGTTGATAATTGGGAATTGGAAAATGAATGGTGGCATTGGTCATGTTGAACTGGCAAAAGCCATAATTGAAGGCGTGAATGGTGTGAACGCCAAAAACGTCGATGTCGCAATTTGCCCGCCTTTCACGCTTTTGCCTTTAATTGGTCAAGTGGTCGCGCATGGGAAAGTTAGTTTTGGCGCGCAAGATTGCCACACTGCGGCTTCGGGTGCGCATACCGGTGATATTTCCGCCGCTATGATTGCCGAATTTGGCGCAAAATTTGTATTAGTCGGGCATTCAGAGCGCCGCGCTAATCACAATGAAGCCAGTGCGCTAATTGCGCAAAAAGCTAGGGCGGCTTTAGACGCTGGCTTAGTGCCAGTCATTTGCGTTGGCGAAACTGAAGCCGAGCGGCTTAGTGGTGATGCTGTGCCGATTGTTTTGTCGCAAATTGCTGCTTCTTTGCCAATTGACTGCACGCCAGAGCAAATAGTCATCGCTTATGAGCCAGTTTGGGCAATTGGCACCGGCCGCGTTGCCAGCACCCAAGACATAGAAGAAATGCACAAAGCCATTCGCGATAGTCTTAACTCTAAGTTCGCAAATGCGCAAATTATCCCGCTTTTATATGGTGGATCGGTCAATGCAGCTAATGCCGAGCAAATATTAGCGGTTAATAATGTGGACGGGGCATTGGTGGGCGGCGCGAGCTTAAAAGCTCCTGATTTTATGGATATAATAAGCGCAGCGCATTCAATTGTCGGTTAATTAGTTAGATTGCAATTTGCGCTCAAAAAGTAACCTATTTTCAATGAAGTGCGCCTATTTTGAGGGTTTCGAGGAATGCCTCGACTTTTTCAAGGCTGTGTAATTTGGCAAATCGGGATCTCGGCGAAGCACTTGCGGTTATTTATGACCCAATTCGCGGGAATATGTTGACGACCCGTGGGGTGCTGCATGGCATGGGGTTTAGGCGGATTGATGGCATTACTTCAATCACGCAATTGGAGCGCCGCATTAAAGAAAATGACATTGCGGTTTTATTCCTTGAGGCCAGTGAAGATACAAAAAAAGTATCCGACCTTTTGCAAACCATCAGAATGGGTGAAATTAAAGCCAATCCATTTTTGCCAATTATCGCAACTTTATGGGCTGGAAATGGCGAATCTGTCGCGGGGCTTATGAATGCAGGCGCTGATGACGTTCTGCTTAGGCCATTTTCTGTGGTTCGTGCGCAAGAACGAATTGGGGCATTGATTGATAATCGCCGTGGTTTTGTTGTTACTTCAGATTATGTTGGGCCAGATAGGGGTAAACGTTCGGATGACTGCTTGAATGTTGAGGCATTTACAGTGCCCAATGCGCTCCGTGCTGTAGTTACTGGCGAGATAAGCGACCCAGTTATGCAAAGCGAAATTCTCGAAAATGCCAAAAAGCGCATGAATAAAGAGCGCCTTGCAAAACTTGCGCGCCGAATTGCAATGGCCGCCGAAGTCACAATTCAGGCCGATGCAGACGCTAGTGATAGTAAAGGCTTTGTCGTCGATTTATTGGAAACTTCTGCAGAACTTGTGCGCACGTCGCGGCGGATGGGGCTCGAGGAAATTCTCGATATCGCAATGGTTCTAGAAAATGTTGTCGAAAAAACCACGATGGACAAAAATAATCGCGCCGAAAATGCTGATTTGGTGCGGCAATTGGCGTTAGCGATTTTTGTTACCTATGCCACCGATGAAGGCGAAGTTTTCAAAAAAGAACTTGATGAAGTAATGGCAACGGTGCGTTCACGGCTTACTAAAGCTAAAATCCGCGAAGCGAACATGAAGAAATTGGTTACTAAGAATGCAAAAATAAAGCAAAGCGAAATCCAAGGCTTCCTCAACCCACAATCAGATGATTTTGAAGGCATGGTTCTTAACAACCCAGTTAGAAATTTTGCCTGACCCCAAATTGAAAACAGTTTGAGGCTTGAAAAACTGACAGTTTAGGGGCAAATGCGTTTTTTCCGCAATTTGGCCTTGATATTTCTCAAAATGCGCCGATTGAAAGCTGGTTCGGTTTTACTATGTTCATAATTATTTTGTCTATCCATTTAGTAGTTTGTATTGCCCTTATTGGTTCTGTGCTTATGCAGAAATCCGAAGGCGGCGGTGCATTGGGAATCGGTGGCGGGCCCAGCGGTTTGATGTCAGGTCGATCGGCTGCAAATTTCATGACCCGCACAACTGCAATTTTGGGTACAATTTTCTTTGCAACTAGTATTGGTCTGACGATTTTGTCAGGAAATACAACCAAAGCGCCCGGCTCATTGATGCAGGACAATAGCCTCGTAAATGGCTTGCCAACTAAAGGGATTGACTTATCTGGCACAGCATCGCCTGCCAAAGCAACTCCTAGCAATTCTGTAATTCCAGAATCGTCAGCAGCGCCCGTCATCAATGGCTTAGGCGCGGGGCTAACTGCGCAAGTTCCAGTATTGAAAAAAGATAATACTGTGAATGAAAAGAAATAGGGCTTTCATAAAGCAAGCATTATAGTCTAATACAAAATTCCATGACCCGATACGTTTTTATTACAGGGGGCGTGGTTTCCTCACTTGGCAAAGGCATTGCATCTGCGGCTTTGGGCGCATTATTGCAGGCGCGCGGCTATAAAGTCTGTTTGCGCAAACTTGACCCCTATTTGAATGTCGATCCTGGCACTATGTCGCCCTATCAACATGGCGAAGTGTTTGTAACCGATGATGGCGCTGAAACTGACCTTGATTTGGGCCATTATGAGCGGTTTTCTGGCGTGAGTGCTACCAAGAACGACAATATAACAGCCGGCCGGATTTATCAGGAGATTATCGCAAAGGAGCGTCGTGGCGGCTATCTTGGCGCGACCATTCAAGTGATTCCGCATGTTACCAATGCGATTAAGGATTTTATTCTTAGTGATGCAAATGGCGCTGATTTCGTATTATGTGAAATTGGCGGCACAGTTGGCGACATTGAGGGTCTGCCGTTCTTCGAAGCGATACGCCAATTAGGGCAGCAGCTTGATCCACTGCAAGCAATCTATATTCACCTTACCTTGATGCCTTATATTCCGACTGCAGGCGAAATGAAAACCAAGCCGACGCAACACTCGGTCAAAGAACTTCGATCAATCGGGATTCAGCCAAATATTTTGATCTGCAGGTGCGATAGGAAAATCCCACAAGAAGAACGCCGCAAATTGGCGCTATTTTGCAATGTGCGGCCTGAAGGTGTCATCGAAGCGCAAGATTCTAAGCATATTTATGAAGTGCCTATGGATTACCATCAACAAGGGTTAGACGTCGAGGTTCTTCGTTGTTTCAATATTAAAGACGCACCAAGCCCTGACCTTACAAAATGGGAAGATATATCGCGCCGCTTACGAAGCCCCGATGGTGAAGTCAAAATCGCTGTCGTCGGTAAATATACTGAAATGCAGGATAGCTATAAATCCTTGATTGAGGCCCTGCATCATGGCGGGCTTGCCAATGGCGTAAAAGTTGTGATCGATTGGATTGACGCACGTTCTTTTGACAAGGACAGCGATAGCATCAATGCGACCCTTTTAGGTGTTGATGCAATTCTTGTCCCGGGTGCGTTTGGCGATTCGGGCGCAAGTGGCAAAATTAAAGCCATTGAATTTGCGCGGGTTCATAATGTGCCGTATTTTGGCATTTGTTTTGGTATGCAAATGGCGTGTGTGGAAGCGGCGCGTAATTTGGCTCATATTGAAGGCGCATCATCAACTGAATTTGGCGAATGTGAAGCTCCAATTGTCGGTCTTATGACCGAATGGACCAAAGGCAATAGCAAAGAGAGCCGCAGCGATGAAACCGACCTTGGCGGCACAATGCGGCTTGGCGCATATCCTGCGACTTTGAAATCAGGATCATTGGCGGCGAATATTTATGGCAGCAACCAAATTTCCGAGCGTCATCGCCATCGTTATGAAGTGAATGTGAATTACAAAGTAGTGCTAGAAGCCAATGGCTTGATATTTTCGGGAATGTCACCTGATGGCACATTGCCAGAAATTGTCGAGCGCAGTGACCACCCGTGGTTCATCGCCGTGCAATTTCACCCCGAGCTCAAATCAAGGCCATTTGAACCGCATCCATTATTCAAGGACTTTATTCGCGCAGCTTTGGTGCAATCAAGATTGGTTTGATTTTTGGCTTTGCCGCTGATATATTCATAAATATTATTTTTGAATATTGGAGTTGGTAATGGCAAACACAAGTTTAAGCCTTGGCCCTTATTGGGAAAAATTTATCAAACAAGAAGTTCAGTCTGGTCGATATGGTTCGGCCAGTGAAGTGGTTCGCGATGGATTGCGCACCTTAGAATCAAGAGACGGTCAGCTACAGCGATTGCGTGATGAATTGGCCGAAGGCGTTGCCCAAGCGAAAGCTGGCATTTTTTCACCGCCCTTCACATCCAATGAAATAATTGCCGATATTGAGCGAAACCTGAATGTTCAATATTGAAATCACTGCAAAAGCAAGAATTCAATTAACCCAAATCGGTGAATATACATATTTGAAATGGGGAAAGCGCCAAGCGACAATCTACATTGATGAAAATATCGCGCTGTTTGATTTTCTAGCGCAAAATCCGCAGATTGGACTTTGTCGGGATGAGATATATCAAGGGTTGAGGAGTTTTCCTCATAAATCACACATAATCTATTACTGAATAACTGGCGATATAGTGCAAATTATAGGTGTGCTTCATAAATCCATGGACAGTTTGCATTATTTTTTAGGGCAGCGCGAAAAAGATGATTCAAATTAGTAAAGCATCACAAATGAATTGCTAACTCAAAAATTACACCGACTATGCGCTAGCGCCATTGCTTTTCCATATCGCTTTGGCTATTAGCGCGGTTCGAAATCAATAGAAGACGGAAATTCCAAAATGGCTGTGCCTAAAAGAAAAACTTCACCCTCCCGCCGTGGCATGCGCCGCGCTCATGATGCTTTGGGTGCAAATTCATATGTTGAAGACAAAAACTCAGGCGAACTTCGCCGCCCGCATCATGTTGACCTTAAAACTGGTATGTATCGTGGCCGTCAAGTCCTAAGCGTCAAAGAAGACTAATTTCATTTATTTTGGCGAATTGATGCGTCGAAATTTTTGCTTTGAAAGCGCCGAAGCGATGTTTCGGCGCTTTTGGTTTGGGCGTTTGAACTAGGCCATGAACTCATTAAAAAGTGCGAAAAGCCGTTAAAATGGCTTCATATTAGGCGCAAATCTCGCTCAAAGAGGGGATAAACCCTCTTTTCGCAATCTTCACACCCACTATTTTGCCATTTTAACGGCTTTTTCACCCTTTTTAATGAGTCCATGACCTAGAATGAAAAACGCTAGAATATTTCTTGCTTTGGGTTCAAACCTTGCTTTTCAAGACTTAGCGCCTATCCAAATCCTTCGGGCAGCAATAAAGGAATTGGAAAAAACCGGCCTTAAAATTATCGCTGCTTCGAGCATTTACGCGTCCGAAGCATGGCCCAAAGGCAATGATGCGCCAGCATTTCTAAACATGGTAATCGAGGTTTCAAGCGCAATTAATGATCCCAAATTGCTTTTAAGCTTATTGCACCAGATTGAAGAAAATTTTGGACGCGAGCGCGATAATGAAGAACATTGGGGTTCAAGAACTCTTGATATCGATATTATTGATTTCAAAGAAATGATTCTTGATAAGTTTGACTTTGATAGCAGTCCGATTTTGCCCCATCCGCGCGCAATGCTGCGGGACTTTGTTTTGATTCCCTTGCTCGAAATTTGCCCAAATTGGCGACACCCAGAAACTGGAATCACCGCCCAATCATATTTGGACACCCTAAATGCCAATTCGCAGTTGCAAACCAATATGTATGTAGTGAAAGGTTGAGGTTTTAATTGTATTCGCCTATAGGGGCGCAACAATAATTTCCTGCAGGATTAAAATGGCTCGTGTAACTGTCGAGGATTGCGTAGAACGCGTCCAGAATCGCTTTTCTTTAGTATTATTCGCCGCTCATCGTGCGCGCCAAATTTCAGGCGGCGCATCGCTTGCGGTTGATAGAGATCGTGACAAAGACCCGGTGGTTGCCCTTCGTGAAATTGCCGATGTGGCTGTTGAAGCCGATGATTTGCGTGACGGTTTGGTCGCGAGCCTTCGTGAATATCGCCCACATGCAGTTCGTGAGGAAGAAGAATCCGATTTATTGGCACTTGAGGCTCCAGTTGTTGTTTCTGAAGACGATGTTATGCGCGCATTGCAACAAGAACAAGAAGCTGTTCGCGACGACCAATATTAAAACTTTTCTGAGAATTAATTCATATCAGCCTTGTGGACTTTATGCATTTCGCATTAGATGTTTGGCTTGCGCCTAATATTGGTAACGGTGCTGGTAATATCTGATGGAATTGGAAAAGGCGTAATGGCGGAGGGTGGCAAACCCAAATCAAAATCACATGAGAAAGAGTTGGCGCCCGAAACCGTAAACAGCGCTTTGAATACGCCTGTGCCATTGAAACACCCTTCGAAAATTTTGACCCAATCGGAATTACTCGCACTTGTGCGTGCCTATAACCCAAGCATGAATGGTGAATTATTAGGTCAGGCCTTTGAATATGCAACTAAAATGCATGGCTCACAATTGCGCGCGTCGGGCGACCCATATTTCGCGCACCCAGTCGAAGTTGCGGGGATTTTATCGCAATTACGCCTTGATGAGGCGTCGATAATTACAGCCCTTTTGCACGACACAATTGAAGATACCCCCGCCACTTCTGTGGAAATTTCTAAATTGTTCGGTGAAGATATTGCGAATTTGGTTCAAGGCGTTACCAAATTAACCGAATTGGAAGTCAAGGCCGAACGCACAACCCAAGCCGAAAATTTGCAAAAATTTGTTTTGGCGCTCTCCAAAGACATAAGGGTTTTATTGGTAAAACTTGCCGATCGTTTGCATAATATGCGGACGTTGAATTTCATCAAATCCAAAACCAAGCGCCACAGAATTGCCCGCGAGACTTTGGATATTTATGCACCATTGGCGCGCCGAATTGGTGTGAATAGATTTGCTTCGGAACTGGAAGATTTGGCTTTTTCGCATTTATATCCTGATGCATTTACTGCCATCAGCAATCAATTAGTTGAAGTGCGGGCAAAATTTGCTTTGCCAACTGAGCAAGTCACGCGAAAAATTGGGCAAATTCTCGAAAATGCTGGCCTTAATGGTAAAGTAAGTGGCCGTGAAAAACGCGCCTATTCAATTTGGCGTAAATTAGACAGAAAATCAGTATCATTTGCCGATATTTCGGATATTTATGGCTTCCGCATTCTCGTGGATACCAATGAGGATTGCTATTTGGCGATGGCAGCTTTGCACGCCGCATGGTCATATGTTCCTGGGCGTTTCAAAGACTATATTTCAATTCCAAAGCCCAATGGTTATCGCTCTTTGCATACTTCGGTGGTCGGGCCACATGGTCAAAGGGTCGAAATTCAAATTCGCACGGGCCAAATGGATAGGGTTGCCGAATATGGTGTAGCGGCGCATTGGAAATATAAAAACTCCACTTATGGCTATCACCCCGATAACGGTATTTCGTCAGATCCAATGGAAGCATTGCGTGGGATATTTTCAATTCTTGAAGATGGTGGCGATGCTGAGGATTTCTTTGAAAACGCCAAATTGGAAATGTTCTCGGATCAAGTATTTGCATTCACCCCAAAAGGTGATTTGCACGTATTACCACGCGGCGCGACACCAGTGGATTTTGCATATGCAGTGCATACAAAAATCGGCGACACTATTGTTGGTGCCAAAATAAATGGGACTAATGTGCCGCTACGCACCCCACTTCGAAATGGCGATATTGTGGATATTTCGCGCTCCGATGTGCGCAAACCGCCGCCAAATTGGGAATCTTTGGTTATTACTGGCAAAGCAAGATCTGGCATTCGTCGGCTTTTGCGAGTAAGCGAGCGGCGCGAATTTTTGTCTTTGGGGAAAAGAGTTGCGCGCCATGCCCTGCACCGTCTTGGCCTAAATGCCGATAGCTTAAATTATGAAGCTGCGCTTGAAAGGCTTAAATTCAGTTCAATCGAAGATCTTTATATTTCCATGGGGAAGGGTGCTATTACTGGCACTACGCTTGCCGAAGCATTAGTCCCCGGATATGTGCGCAAAAGCGCGCTGGGCCAAGCGCGAATAGCCATAGACGATGAACATGGCCATGATTTCCTGCGTGGTGATAAACTTGAACCTAGCGCTGCGATTCATTTTATGCCTTGTTGCTCGCCACTTCCTGGTGAACGAATTGTTGGTATTTTGACTGAGGGCGAAGGTATTCAGGTTCATACAATTGATTGCGATAGGCTGGTGGATCACGAAGCCGATGAAGACACTTGGATAGATTTAGGCTGGAATGATGAAGCCCGCCAACATGGCCTGGCAATTGGTCGGCTTTTGTTAAGTTGCGAAAATGCCAAAGGCGTATTGGCCGACGTGGGGCGGGTTATTGCCAATAGCGATGGCAATATTGTAAAGATTATCACCGAAAGCCGTGGTGAGGATTTTATTGACTTTATTGTCGATATTGAAGTCGCTGATTCTACGCACATCAATGTAATTGCTGCATCTTTGCGCTCATTGCCAGCGATAGTCGATGTAAGCCGATTAAGGGGATAGGAAATGACCAATGACGAAGTAATGGATGTTTTTCGGGGCTGTGAAGCGCTTTTGGAAGGCCATTTCATATTGTCATCAGGGCGGCATTCGCGGCAATTTTTGCAAAAAGCATTTGTGTTTTCCGACCCCAAAGCCACTGAAAAATTGTGCAAAGCACTGGCGCAAAAAATCGAAAAAGCCTTCGGTAAAATCGACTATGTTATATCGCCCGCAATTGGCGCAATTATCCCTGGTTATGAAACTGCAAGGCATTTGGGCGCAAAAGCCGTCTATGTCGAACGCGAAAATGGTGAGTTCAAATTGCGCCGTGGATTCACCATTCCCG
>ERZ1292633.4322-Hain-H41-02um-R1-4322-length-13252-cov-5_pt1 | contig 13252 bp, 13 predicted proteins | sample MGYA00564406_ERZ1292633 | MGnify/ENA primary metagenome ERZ1292633 (study PRJEB36523, sample SAMEA6512639) | groundwater metagenome | collected 2019-01-08 | study: AquaDiva: Metagenomics assemblies of 32 groundwater samples
TCATCCGATTGAGATCATCTGCAATCGCGATGTGCCACCGGAACGCGCCTCAACGCAGCCGCTGGGTCGGCATCTCGAAGGTTGTCGCATTGGCTTCGATCTGGGCGGCAGCGATCGCAAGGCCGCCGCCGTCATTGATGGCAAAGTCGTCTTCAGCGAGGAGACGGAGTGGAATCCCTATTTCCAGGCCGACCCGCAATATCACTTCGACGGCATCATGGATTCGCTGAAGAAAGCCGCCGCGCATCTGCCGCGCGTGGATGCCATCGGGGGCAGCGCGGCGGGCGTTTACGTGAACAATCGCGTCAAGGTCGCCTCGCTCTTTCGCGGGGTGCCGGCGGATGTTTTTCAGCGCCGCGTGAAGGACATGTTCCTCGACATCCAGAAAGAATGGAACGTACCGCTCGAAGTTGTGAACGACGGCGAAGTCACCGCGCTCGCGGCTTCGATGTCGCTCGGGGTAAATTCCGTGCTGGGTATTTCGCTCGGCACGAGCACGGCCGGTGGTTGGGTCAATGCCGATGGCAACATCACGACGTGGCTCAACGAACTTGCGTTCGTGCCGGTGGATTATCATCCCTATGCCCCGCGCGATGAATGGTCCGGAGACTACGGCTGCGGTGTGCAGTATTTCTCGCAGCAATGCGTCGGGCGCCTGCTTGCTCCGGCGGGGATTGAAGCGCCTAAAGACATGCCGTTCCCGGAAAAACTCAAGCTGGTGCAGGCGCTAATGAAACAGGGCGACGCGCGGGCGCGGAAGATTTATCAGACCATCGGCGTCTATCTCGGCTACGGCATCGCGCACTTCGCGAGCTTCTATGATTTGCGCCATGTGTTGATTCTGGGTCGCGTTACTTCCGGTGAAGGCGGAGACATGATTCTCGCGGGTGCGCAGGAAGTTTTGAAAGTGGAGTTCCCCGAACTCGCGGCGCAGATCGCGTTTCATATCCCTGACGAAAAAGACAAGCGTCACGGGCAGGCGATTGCTGCTGCAAGTCTGCCGGATATCAGATAAGAACATCTCCGATGAATCCTTACACCAAGTTCGTCGCAGACGCCGCGCGGCTCGCCGCCGTGGCGAAGAAGTTTCCCCTTGGCGGATTTCCTCCCGCGCCCCGCTCGACTCTGGCGGCCGACGCCCCGCGTGTTCTATTTTTCGCCCCGCATCCCGACGATGAGACCATCGTCGGCGGGTTGGCGTTGCGCTTGTTGCGGGAGGCGAAGATGAACGTCATCAACGTCGCCGTCACGCAGGGCAGCAAGAAAGAGCGGCAAGCCGAACGCCTCGTCGAATTGCAGAACGCGTGCGCCTATCTCGGCTTCGGCGTGCAAACCACCGCGCCTAACGGTCTTGAACGCGTCACGGCCAAGACGCGGACCAGCGACCCGCAATATTGGGGCAACATGGTGCAAGTGATCGCGGAGATCCTCATCAAACATCAGCCGCGCGTGATCTTGTTTCCGCACGAGCGCGACTGGAACGGCACGCACATCGGCGTGCATCATCTGGTGATGGACGCGCTGCACACCATGTTGCCCGGCTTCGAGTGTTTTGTGATTGAGACGGAATTCTGGGGCGCTATGGATGACCCAAACCTCGCCGTGGAGTTCAGCGAAACCGACCTAGCCGATTTGATCACTGCAACCACGTTTCACGTCGGCGAAGTGAAACGGAATCCCTATCACCTCTCGCTGCCCGCGTGGATGATGGACAACGTCCGCCGCGGCGCGGAACTCGTCGGCGGGCAGGGCGGCGCCGCGCCGGAATTTCAATTCGCCGCGCTCTACCGCATGCGTAAGTGGTCACACGGAACGTTGACCGCAGTATTCTCCGGCGGAAAGTTCTTGTCCAAAACCGAAAACCCCGCTTCGCTCTTCTCGTGAACGAAAAATACATGCGCGAGGCAATCCGGCTCTCGCTGACCAAGATGCGCGGCAACCACGGCGGGCCGTTTGGCGCGGTCGTGGTGCGTAATGGAAAGATCGTCGGTCGCGGCTGGAATCAAGTCACCTCCACCAACGATCCCACGGCGCACGCCGAGATGGTCGCCATCCGCGACGCCTGCAAACGCCTCAAGACCTTCCAGCTCGACGATTGCGAACTCTACACCAGTTGCGAGCCGTGCCCGATGTGTCTCGCCGCGATCTACTGGGCGCGTTTCACCAAAGTCTATTACGGCAACACCCGCAAAGACGCGCAGCGGATTGATTTCGACGACGACCTGATCTACGAGGAAGTGGCCACGCCGATCGCGAAGCGGAAGATTCCGATGAAACAATTACTCCGCCCGGAAGCGCTCGTCGCCTTCGCTGCGTGGGCCAAGAAGCTGGATCGCGTGCGGTATTGAAGTGGAGCGCGGAGCATTGCTCCGCGAGTTTCGGTAGCAGTACAGGCGGAGCAATGCTCCGCGCTCCGGGAGTTTAGACTTTAGCCTCAAGACTCCAGACCTTAGACTTTCTCCTGTGCCTGCCATCGAAGTCAACGGCCTGACCAAAACCTTTCGCACCTACAAGAAGCAACCCGGCTTCAAAGGCGCGCTCCGTGGCTTGTTCAAACGCGAATACGAAGCCGTCGCCGCCGTCTGCGATGTCAGCTTCAAGGTTGAACCCGGTGAACTCGTCGGCTTCCTCGGCCCGAATGGCGCGGGCAAAACCACCACGCTCAAAATGCTCGCGGGTTTGCTTTATCCGAGCAGTGGCGACGCGCGTGTGCTTGGCCATGTCCCGTGGGAACGCGCCGATGCCTATCGCCGCCAGTTCGCGCTCGTGCTCGGGGGGAAGAACCAACTCTGGTGGGATCTGCCCGCGCGCGAATCGCTGGAGTTGAACGCGAAGATCTACGGCATTCCGCAGGACCGTTTCGAGCGCACCGTGGCCGAGATGACCGAGATGCTCAACGTCCGCGACAAACTCAACATCAGCGTGCGGGAACTCTCCCTTGGCGAACGCATGAAGATGGAGTTGATCGCCTCGCTCCTGCATCAGCCCAAGATCCTCTTCCTCGACGAGCCGACCATCGGGCTGGACGTGGTTTCGCAGAAGGTTGTGCGCGAATTTCTCAAGCATCACAACGCGAAGCAAAAGACCACCATCCTGCTCACCAGCCATTACATGGCGGACATCCAGGCGCTGTGCGAACGCGTCATCATCATTGACCACGGCAAGATTTCCTTCGACGGCAAACTCAGCGACGTCGTGGACCGCTTTGCCGACTTCAAACTCATCAGTATTGAGTGCGACGGCGCGGACGCCTGCACCAAGGAGAGCCTGGCCAAATACGGTGAACTCGTGGAACACACGCCCGGCAGCATCAAGCTCAAGGTCAAACGCGACCGCGTCATCCCCGTCTGCAAAGCGTTGCTGGACGAACTCCCCGTGCGCGACATTGACATCGAAGAAGTCCCCATCGAAGACGTCATCCGGCAGATGTTCGCGCGATGAAATAAACGGCGGTAACGGTAGCTCGTGTAAAGCCGCTGTATTACTTGAGGAAAATCTGCGTCAGCGTTTTCGGAAGCAAGCTGCTGCTATGATATAACCGCACAGCAGTGCCATACTGCTGGGTTCCGGCACACCCGTGATTGTCCAGAGGGTTGGTTGGTGGAGGCCATTACGCTGGGCTTCGCCAACAACTTTGATTGTTGAACCATCCGTCCAAACGCCATATGCGATTGAATCAACGAAGTCCGATCCCAAAGCAGTGTGTAAATCAATAAACGACTCAGCTGTGCCAAACCAAAGTCCAGCATGGACGCGATCGGGAAGACCGCCCCCTGCTGCTAAAAAAGCAAGTCCTACCTGTGCATCTCCACTCATGCCGTAAATTCTTGAGGAAATTGCAACAGCAGGATTTAAGTCTACGAATGATTCAGCTGTGCCTGACCAAAGAGCGGCATGCAATCCGATGCCAGAACCAAAATATACCTCACCTCCTTGGCGGTCGCCGCTGATAGCACTGGCTTTAGAGGTCAGCGCACCAGCGGGATGTAGATCTACAAAAGAGGCGGCAGTTCCCGACCAGAGTGCTGCGTGATCAATTCTTAAGGAGCCGTTATTATAATATTGCACCCCATAATATACTTGTCCTGCTTGTGTGGAGCCGCTGGTGGCATAAGCAGCAGAGCTGATCGCTACCGCCGGATGCAAGTCAACAAATGACGCAGCCGTTCCAGACCACCTCCCTGCGCGCCAGACACCATTAAGGTACACTTGACCAACTTGTTGATTGCCACTGGTGGCAAAGGCTTCGGAGACTATAGCTCCAGCGGGGTTTAGGTTTACAAATGATGCTGCAGTGCCATACCAAATACCTGCCCGTGAATTTACCCCATCAAAAGCTGCACTGCCCACTTGCTGGTTTCCACTCACGCCATATGCTACGGAGGATCTTGCTCCGGATGGATTAAGGTCCACGAAAGATGAAGCGGTACCTGACCAAGCCATTGCATGAAGGCCGCCTTGAGATGTATAGCCATAGCCAGCCTGCATGCTGTCACTCGTACCGTAGGGTGTGGCTAGTCTGTATCCCCCAACGGGAGTTAAGTCGGTGTATGAAATGGTTAGTGCATTACCTATAAGCGGTAAATGCAAAGTAATTAAGGCTAAAAGGAGGTTTTTAGGTGCAAGGCGCATGGGCTTTCTGAGTTGCTCAGTTCATTTAAGCCTTACTTGGAAAGAGTCAAGGGCTTTCCCAAGTCTGGAAGCTTTGTAACATCGTAAGTTCGTCAGGTTTTGACTCACCACACCGAACACCTTTGGTTCAAGACACCGGCGTGGTTTGCGCCAGAGTTTTGATTGAAAAGCCGGTTGGATGCGCTACGGTTTTCGCCATGAGCAAGACACTTCAGGTCAAAGTTGCTTCCGAAACTTTGCGCGCCCGGCTGACGGCCAGCGCGAGTGAGAATTTCCGCACGGTGGATCAGGAAGCATTGGCCCGGTTGGAGCGCAGCTTTGAAATCGAGGACGCACTCGCCTCGCGGACGCATCAGAAGTGGGTGGATGAAGCGCTGTCCGGCGAGATGCGTTCCGGGAGCGTGAAGCGGCTCCGGACCATCGCCCGCAAAGCCCGTGCGCTGGCGGCATGAAGCTGGTCTTCAGTTCAGTCTTCGAGGCGGACTTCGCAGAACTCGTCGCCTATTTCCAAGACAACGCCGGAAGCGATCTGTCCGTGCGCTTTGAGAATCAGATTTGTGAGTTGATTGAATTGCTGATGCAACACCCGGAACTCGGGCGGCTGCGGAAGGATTTGAAGCCGGACGGAATCCGCTCCTTCGGCGTGCCTGATTTCCGAAACTATCTTCTGTTCTACCAAATCAAAGGTGAAGACTTGGTGTTGTTGCGACTCCGTTACGGTGGAATGGATTTGCCAGCGCTGCTGACCCGCTGATTTCTATGAAGCATCTGGCAGAACTTTTTCGCATCCCTGTGTCTCGGCGGTTTGCCCCGGATGATTCTCTGGAATCTCTTGAGTTGCGTGGGCGGCATTTGCCGTTGGTGCTCGTTCGCAATCCCCGTGCGCGGCGGTATCTTCTGCGGTTAACCCCAGACGGCGCGGCGCGTGTGACCATTCCGCGCGGTGGTTCGGCGGCGGAAGCGCGGCGGTTTGCGGAGCGAAGCAAAGTCTGGTTGGAGCAAGCCATACAACGGCAGGCGGCGTGGCCCGTCCGCTCGCGGCAGTGGACGGTGGGAACGCCCATCTTGTTTCGTGGGGAAACTGTGGTGATTGAAATGGCGGCTGGCGTGACAGGAAAGGCTGTTCGCTTTGGTTCGGAAATGTCGAAGGTGGCTGAGGGCGCGACGGATTTTCGCCCGGCGATTGAAAAGCATTTGTGGCGACTCGCCGCGCAGGAATTGCCGCCACGCGTCCAAGCTTACGCCGCGCAGCATCAAGTTCGTATCCAGCGCATCTCAGTGCGTAACCAGAAATCCCGTTGGGGGTCGTGCTCGCGGCGCGGGACGATATCCCTGAACTGGCGGCTCATCCAGACGCCGCAGCACGTGCAGGATTACATCATTCTCCATGAGCTGATGCATCTGCGGCAGATGAATCACTCGGCGCGATTCTGGCGCGAAGTCAAAGGCGTTTGCGCCGACTACGAGGTGGCGGAGCGTTGGTTGAAGCAGAACGCTTCGTTGCTCCGATGAGGGTTGTCGCCGCACAAACATGCGGCTTCCGAGGCCAAACCAGCGGTTGCTCAAAGTGCGTTTGGCGGCCACAGTTAGGAGCGTGATTCCATTTGTTCGTGCGTTTATTTTCTGCGTGTCGCTGGGCGTTGCCTTGGTGATAAATGGTTTCGCGCAATCGTCCCGGCCCGGTATGGGCGCCACGCCTTACGCGGATGCGTTGGGCACGGGCGTGACGTTTCGCGTGTGGGCGCCGAATGCGACGAACGTGGCGGTGCGGGGCACGTTCAATGGCTGGGGTAGCACGGCGATGACGGAGGAGGGGACTTCCAATCTCTGGTCGGTAGATGTGCCGAACGTGGCGGCGGGCAGCCAATACAAATATTTCATCAATGGCACGTATTGGTGGAAAGACCCGCGTAGCCGGCAGGTGACGACTAGCGGCTATAACGCCGAGGGGGCGAACTCTATTGTTTACAATCCGAACGTCTTCAACTGGCAGGGCGATACGCGGCTGCCGGTGAATTCTTCCAACCTCGTCATTTACGAGATGCATGTCGGCTCGTTTTATGATCCGACGCCCGGCTCGGGTGGCCCGGGGAAATTCGCCAACGCGGTAACCAAGCTGGATCATCTCGCCGGGCTGGGCATCAACGCGGTGCAGTTGCTGCCGATCGCGGAGTTTCCTACGGACAACAGTTGGGGTTACAACCCGGCGGATATTTTTGCGGTGGAGAACAGCGGTTACGGCGGGCCGGATGGATTGAAGACGTTTGTGCGCGCGGCGCATGCGCGCGGCATCCGCGTGTTGCTGGATGTGGTCCACAATCACTATGGCCCGAGCGATCTGGAGCTTTATGGTTTCGATGTCGGCTCGGCGAGTCGCCAGTATTTTTATACGAACGCGGGTATCTGTTGCACGCCGTGGGGCGACCGGCCCAATTACGCCAACAACGGGGTGCGCTCGTTCATCAGCGATAATTTCAAGATGTGGCTCGATGAGTATCACGTGGATGGTTTCCGCTGGGACGCGGTCGGTGCGATGCGGCGCTACGACGCGGGCGGCGGCAGTTACATCGGCATTCCGGAAGCCGACACGCTGATCCAATCCATCAACTCCACCGTCATTTACAACGATGCCATCAGCATCGCCGAGGATGACGCGTTCGGCATGGGCTTCGATGGTGAATGGGCGCACGGCTTCGGCGGAACGTTGATCAATGAAGTCGTCAAGACCACGGACGCGAGCCGCGACATGAACGCGCTGAACAGCGCGATCAGCGGCTCGGGTTTCTTTCGTGTGTTGTTTGCCGAGACGCACGATCTGGTCGGTGACTTGAACGGTGCGGGCAATCAACGTCTGCCCAAGCGCATTGATGCGGCGAATCCCGGCAGTTACGCCGCGCGCAAACGCTCCATGCTCGCCGCCGCCACCATGTTGACCGCGCCGGGTATCCCGATGTTGTTCATGGGGCAGGAGATGCTGGAGGATTTGCAGTTCAGTTCCTCCTATCCACTGGATTGGACGCACGCCACGACTTACGCCGCCGTGACGAATTTCTTCCGCGATATGATTCATCTGCGCCGCAATCTCGACGGCGTCAGCGCCGGTCTGACCGGCCCGAATCTGAACTGGCACGTCACGCGCAATGATGCGCCGTGGAAGCTGCTGGCGTTCCATCGCTACGGTGCGACCGCGAATGATCAGGTGATGGTGGTGATGAACTTCACCAGCAATTCGATTCCGGAATACATCATCAACACCTGGCCGGCCAACGGTACTTGGTATGTGAACCTCAATTCCGATTGGACGCGATACGGCAGCGACTTCAGCAACTACGGCAGTTCCGTTGTGAACGTCTCCGGCAGCAGCGGCGCGATCGCCATCGGGCCTTATAGCGCGTTGATCCTCTCGCGGCAGGCGTTGCCGAATCTTGATTCCGATGGTGACGGCCTGCTCAATGGTTGGGAGCAAACGTATTTTGGCACCCCGCTCAGCGGAATCGCCACTGCCGATGGCGACAACGACGGCGCGAATAATCTTCAGGAGCAGGCCGCCAATACAAACCCGAACCTCGCGACGTCCATCCTCAAGTTCACCAACATCCAACGCACCGGTACGAACGTGGCATTGCAATGGACGGGCGGTCAGTCGGTCCGGCAAATCATCCAGCAAGCCGCGAGCTTGAACGGTCCGTGGACACCCATCCACACCAACAACGCGCCCACCGCGATCACGAACTCGCTCACGGTTTCCAATGTCTTGAGTGCGCCACGCTATTATCGGATTCAGATTACGCCTTGAGTGGAGTGCCGGTTTGGTCATTGCTGCGCGTTGGCAAAGTCGCGAAGCTCTACCGGAATGAACGCTTGGACCACTGTCTGAAAACTCATGGAGAAGCTCCTGGGTTCAAATCTATTCGATGCCAGCTTTCTCTTTGCCTCCTTGCTCTGGGGCTCGATCGGTGTCGGTTATTTCATCTTCGGTAAAAAACAGGGCGCGATGATGCCGATGATCGGTGGCATCCTGATGATAGCCGCGTCTTACGTGATCAGCAGTTGGTTGTTGATGTCGCTGATATGTATCGGGCTGATCGTCGCGGTCTATTGGTTGATGAAGCGCGGGTATTGAACAGCCGCCCGGACTGCGCGTCCGGCCAGTAATGAATTTGCGTTTGCTTCAAACGTCTGCAATGAGTGTCCCCTAACGGCGATCCACAGTTGGCCCAAATCATGAAATCGAAAATCTTTAACTTCAGCATTCTGTTGCTGCTCGGCTTGCTGACCTATTCCATCAATCTGTCGGTGGGCGTGGCGGAAGACTGGCCGGAGTTTCGCGGCCCGACCGGGCAGGGGATCGCCGCTGCGAAGAATGTTCCGCTTCACTGGAACGCCACGAGCAACGTCGTGTGGAAAATCGCGATTCCCGGCGAAGGTTGGTCATCACCAGTGCTCGTGAATGGGAAGATTTATCTCACGGCCGCCATCACTGATTCCACCAACACCTCCCTTCGTGCCTTTTGCGTGAACGCGAAGGACGGCGTCATCCTGTGGAACGTGGAAGTTTTCCAGCCCGACTCTGAAGCGGCGCAGGTGATGCACAAAAAGAACAGTCTCGCCAGTCCGACACCCATCGTGCGCGATGGTAAAATTTATGTTCACTTCGGCCACCTGGGCACTGCGGCGCTCGATCTCTCCGGGAAAATCCTCTGGCGCCAAGCGGAGTTGAAGTATTCGCCCATGCACGGCAACGGCGGTTCACCCGCGCTCGTCGGCGATGCGCTCGTGTTCAGTTGTGATGGCGAAACCGATCCGTTCCTCGTCGCGCTCGACGCGAAGACCGGCGCAGTTCGTTGGAAAACGTTGCGCGATTCGACGGCGTCCAGAAAGTTTTCCTTCTCGACACCGCTCGTGATCGAAGTGGATGGGGCGACGCAAATCATCAGCCCGACGAGCGGCTTTGTCGCCGGTTACGATCCCAAAGATGGCCGCGAAATCTGGCGCGTGCGATATCCAGAAGGATTCTCCATCGTGACGCGCCCCGTGTTTGCACATGGCTTGCTGTTCATCAGTTCCAGCTACGGAAAGCCGGTGCTCTACGCCATCAAACCAGCCGGGGCCAAGGGCGACGCGACCGACACGCATTTGGTTTGGAAGCATGACAAAGGCGTGCCGAATACCCCGTCGCCGCTGGTGGTGGGCCATGAAATCTATTTCGTGTCCGATAGCGGGATCGCCACCTGTCTCGACGCGCGCACCGGCGCGCTTCATTGGAGCGAGCGCCTCGGTGGCGGTTTCTCCGCGTCACCCGTGCTGGCGGAAGGCCGCATCTATTTTCAGAACGAAGAAGGCGTCGGCACGGTGCTCAGGGCTAAAAAAACTTTTGAGGTGCTGGCGAAGAACGATCTTGGCGAACGCACCCTTGCATCGCCAGCCGTGACTGACAACACCATCTTCCTCCGCTCGAAATCCCACCTGTGGCGCATCGGAAAGTGAAGAAACAAATCCTCCAAAAAATGCGATCGAGCTGTTACCGGCAGCCAGTTTAATTACTCGCTGCGGCTCCGATTTAGCTCGGTTTTGGCTCGGTTATTGACTTGCGACGCCAACCTGCGCTCCATACTTTCTCATCCATGCTCACGCGGTTCTATGCAGACAATTTCAAGTGCCTCCAGAACTTCACGTTGGAGTTGGATGCTTTCACACTGCTTACAGGCCCTAACGGATCAGGGAAAACGACCACGCTTGATGCAATCCGCCGGGTTGCCGACCTGTTGACTCAACGTGGTACCATCGAGACGCTTTTCCCCGCAAATACGCTGACCCGTTGGGACCGTCGTACGGAACAACTTTTTGAGTTAGACTTACGGCTTCCGGAAACCGGTAGTGGACTAGAACGGCTGGATGGTGGCCTTTATCGGTACCGCCTGCGCATTAGCCACGAACGCTTAAGCGAAAAAAATCGTGTAATTGAAGAGGAATTGACATTTGAAGGCAGGAGGCTTTATAGGGGATGGCTTGATGCAACTGAATTAACGACGAGTGGTGCACCGACCTTTCGTGCACGGTTGCACAAAGACAATGGTGAAGAGGGGCCAATGGTCCTAATGGATTGGTTCTATTCAGGCATTGGGCGCGTCCAGCCGGGCGTAAAAAACCGCCTACTCCAACGCTTCCGACATTTTTTTGAGCACTTGGTGATTCTCTGCATTAATCCTGACTCCGTATCCGCCGAAACACGCAAAGACGAACCAATGATTGCTTTTGATGGCAGCAATTTCGCCGGATGGCTGCTTCATCTCTTGAGCGCAGAAGCATCAGCCTGCCGTGAAGCAGAGCGATCGTTGGTGGGCGGAATAATGCCTGAGTTGGAGCTGTTTCAGTTGGAGAAGGAAGGCTCTCTGCGAATCGCCAAAGCAATTTTCAAAGCCAAGGGTGAAGAAATCAAATTGCGGCTCGACGAGCTTTCGGCGGGACAGCGGGCAATGATTATTCTTGAACACACACTGGCCGTTGCGAAGGCGTGGGGCAGTGCCATCATCATAGATGAGCCAGCAAATTTTTTGGCCCTCTCTGAGATTCAGCCACTGCTACACCGGATACACAACGCTACAACGGAGGGCCGCATGCAGGCTATCATCACTAGTCACCACCCTGTGTCGTTTGACCTGTTTGCCGAAGAGTCTGGCCGGTGGCTAGAACGAACGGCGCTCGGGGCGACGCGTTGTGAACGTGTTTCCGCACTTGTTGATAAGATTTCAGATACGGCCATACCGCTTTCAGAGTTGGTTGCGCGCGGTTGGGTACAGGCGCATTCAGAAGTTCAATCACCTGCTTCACAAGTAGAAAAAAACCGCTAAATGCCGCGAGCGTGCAAAATCATTATCGTCCCGGAAGACTCAGAGCACGCAAACCTTGCACGCGGTTATTTTGCTGGACGTGATGTTTCTCCGGGCGGGTATCAAGTAACCAGAAATTGGACTGGAAAAAATGGGAACTTTGACCGTGTCCGGGATTGGCTCGTTGAAGAAATTCGATTCCAAGCAAGAGGCTTGGTGCGTTTTGGTGTGCTTGCTCTGATAGACGAGGACGGACAAGGATTATCCGTTCGGCGGCAGAACGTAATCAATCATCTAACTAGCCTTGGCCTTCCAACATTGGATCCATCTCAAGGGCGATTGTTGGTGCTTCCGGTCAGAAATGTTGAAACGTGGATGGTGTGGGGAGCACGTTGGGCAGCCGCTGGCAAACCGACCTCACCCAACGCAACAACACCAGCATTTCCAAACGTGGATGAAACACACGACTATAAACGTTGGCAGGCACGAGATGGGAAATCGCTTTCTCGCGAGAGCCGACTTGATGCTTATCAACTTGGACGGACCATAGCTACGCTCAACCGCGTTTCACCGCCGAACGGATTGCCTCCTGCCCTTCAAGCGATCCTGCATCCGTTGAGCGATTTCTTAGATTGGGCTCGGGTGTAAATAATTCTGTTAAGCCTCACTGCGCCGGCTTTGCCTGTTGCTTCGCCGCTTCAGCTTTCTTGGCTTTGGCCGCGTCGGTGTAGGCTTTATACATCTTTTTCCAGTCGCGTCCGTTGGAGTTCAGATATTGCTCGGACTTGGTTTTGTAGATTTCAAAGATGGCCGAGATTTGAGGCATGCTCTTGTAGTCCACGGCTTCTTCGCGCGCTTGTTTGAGGAAGCCGAGAATTGTTTTCTCTTCCTCCGCCGTCAGGTCTGGGACGATGGCTTTGTAGCCCTTCATGGTGAACGCGACTTTGCCGATGGTGTATTTGTCCAGAATCGCCTCGACCTGTTCCTCGGTCAGATCTTTGCGCAGGCCGGTCATCAGATTTTCGTGGACGCTCTTGGGCATCGCAGAGTCGGCGATCATCTGGCGGTCGAGCGTACTGAGCGGTTTGCCGGTGATGGGATTGATGCCCGCCGGCACGGTGGTGTAAGGATGCTCGTTGTGCCAGTCGCGGATGGTTTTGAGATGCGTGGCGATGACGCTCGCCACGCGTGACTCTTTGGCGGCATCACCGAGATTGAGCGAGCCGACCCATTCGGCGGCTTTCTTTTCGGTTTCAGCATCAGATTTGGCGGTGGCTTCGGCGGTCTTGGTGTAGGCGCTTCTGGTGTCGGTGGCAGCAGGTTGCGCCTGACTGCGTGCGGCCAAGGGGGCGGCGCTCAATGCCAGGGCAATGATGAGCAGGGAACGGCAAAGGGTTGATGGTTTCATGATGTCTTGGTTGGAAGCATGACGTGCCGGGATATTCAATGCGAGTGGGAATGAGCATTCTTTGCGGCCATCGGCTGAATTCTTGACATCGCAAACAGCAATGTTACAAACGGTTCAATTCAGAAAGGTCACAACTATGGAAATCGCTCTCACTTGTCGTTTGGTTTTAGTCCGGTGCCGAAAATTCGCCCTCGCGCTGGCCCTTCTGGCCCCGACCATCAGTCCGGCGCAATATCTCGGGCCGACGCCTTACACCAGTTTCGCGAGCAGTCCATTTAGCAGCGTGTCGTTCAATTACATTCACTTGGAGACGTTTGAGGATGGCCTGCTCAACACGCCGGGCGTCACGGCATCGGCGGGCTATCCGGTTAATTTCGGCTCT
>ERZ1292633.4323-Hain-H41-02um-R1-4323-length-13249-cov-4_pt1 | contig 13249 bp, 11 predicted proteins | sample MGYA00564406_ERZ1292633 | MGnify/ENA primary metagenome ERZ1292633 (study PRJEB36523, sample SAMEA6512639) | groundwater metagenome | collected 2019-01-08 | study: AquaDiva: Metagenomics assemblies of 32 groundwater samples
TTATTTCGGTTGCGGAAAAAAGTTCTTCCAATGTAATGGGGAAGTGGCCTTTTTGAATTCCATGAGCAAAGGCTTCCAGCTCTGATAAATGTCCTTTGTCTTGAGTGAAAGTTTTTAAACTTCCGCTTCCGCTTTTTACTTCAAGTTTTTTATAGTCGTCTAAAACCAGCACTTTTCCATCGCAATAAATTTCCGCGTATTCTTTAGACAAATCTTTATTGCCGAGCGCCGTATAAATCAAATTGCAGACGGAGCCGTCTGCGTATGCAATTGAAGCCGTAAAATTATCTTGGGCTGAAATGTCTTTGGTTTTCGGATTGATTGAGAGCGCTTGAATTTTGGCAGGCACAGAACCTGTCCAAAAATTAAATAAATCAAATATATGACACGCTTCGCCGATAATTCTGCCTCCGCCTTGGGCTTTTTGAGTCCAATGGTCGAGCGGAATGTAACCGGCATTCATTCTGTAATTTATAAGCATTGGATTTTTGCGGTTTATTGTCAGTTCTTTCGCGCGTTTGGCACACGGAGAGAAACGGCGGTTAAAGCCGACTGTTAAAAGAGGGATGAGGGATGAGGGGTGAGGGTGAGGGGCGAGGTAGAAATCTTTAATTTCATTTAGTTCTTTTTCATTTAGCGCTAGCGGTTTTTCAACAAAAACGTGTTTGCCCGCTTTTAAGGCTTTTAATATCATTTCTGCGTGTAAATTATGGCGCGTTGCAATTAAAACAGCGTCAACTTTCGGATCTTTTAATACTTCTCCGTAATCGCTGGCGCAATAATCGGCATTATAGCGTTTCGCAAGCTGTTTCGCGGTTAATCCTTTTTTGGAAACGATTGCTTTCAGCGAAAAATAATTTTTCAATTTTTCCAGATTTGGAAGGTGAGTGATTGTGGCAAATGATCCTGCACCGATTAGCGCGATGCCGATTTGCCCTTTTTTATCATGCTTTTTTGCATTAACTATTATTTTTTCATGCTTGTGGAGTTTTCCCGCGCTGTATTTTAAAAGCACGGCCAGCGGATGTTTTTCTTGCAAGTCGGCATATGCTTTTTGTGCAGATTCAAAAGGAAATTCCTGCGGTTCCAGCGCTAAAAAGTTAACTTTGCCTTCGGCGAGCAATTTTAAATATTCTTCCATGTTGCGGTTTTCGGTCCAACGAACAAATGGCAGGGGATAATCCAGCATTTCTTCTTCGTAAGTCGCATCATAACGTCCCGGGCCGTATGAACACGAAATTTTTAAATCAATTTCTTTTTCATACCACGGACTGCGTTGCAAATTGAGTCCTACGGCTCCGACGATAACGACAGTCCCTTTTTTGCGAGTTATTTCCATGGCTTGCTTCAGCGGTTCGTTTGATTCCGTTGAAGCTGTGATTATTGTGGAGTCAACGTCTGTGGGTTTTTCTGTCACAACACCAAACTTTTTTGCCAATTCCATGCGTTTTTCATCCAAATCAATTCCAATAACACGACAGCCGGAGGCGGCCAAAATTTGGCACGTTAATTGGCCGAGTAGTCCAAGCCCTATTACGGCAACAGTTTCGCCTAAACGCGGATTTGCTTGGCGAACGCCCTGCATTGCAATTGCTCCGAGAGTGACCGATGCGGCTTGGCGCAGATCGAGTCCGTGCGGAATTTTGCTTGCCAATAAACGCGGTACAGCGACAAATTCCGCGTGATTTGCGATTCCGGCTCCACTGCATCCCACAAAATCTCCGATTTTTATGTCGGTGATATTTTTCCCAACTTCAATCACTTCGCCGGAAAGGCTGTAGCCGGTTGGCGTTCCGAAATCCAACATGCCTTTTATTAATTTGTAAGTCGCCAAAATTCCTTTTTCTTCCGCCATTTTTACGGCTTTTTTAACGTTGTGAGGTTGTTTCAGCGCGCGCGTTAGTAAAGATTCTTTTGAGATGGAAATCCCTGAGAGTTCCGTTCCCGTGCTGATTAAAGAATAATGCGTTTTTACCAAAATTTCGTTATCGGAAATTGCGGGAGCGGGCAGTTCTTCCATTATTATATTTCCTTTTTGGACGAGAATTTGCTTCATAATTTTTTTAAAATAATTTTCATTATTCTTTGTGCGGCGCAACCATCCCAGAATTTAGGCTTATGCTTGCGCTTTACTTCTTTTTTATCTTTTAAGATCGCGGATATGCATTTTACAACTTTTTCCTCGGAAGAGCCAACGATTTTATTTGTGCCTTCGTTGACCGTTACAGGTCGTTCCGTATTCTCTCTTAAAGTTAAACACGGTACTCCGAGGATTGTTGTTTCTTCCTGAATTCCGCCGGAATCCGTTAAGACTGCAGTGGCATTGCTCATTAATGCAAGGAAATCCAGATATCCAACCGGTTCAATCAGAGTTATTTTTCCGTGCGCTATGTGCCATTTTTTGAGATTTTTTTGAGTGCGTGGATGGATCGGGAAAATAACAGGAATTTTCTGCGCCTGCCCATCTTGCAGGTCGGCAATTTTTTCCAGAATTTTAATTATTTTTTTGAGCATTTTCGGATTATCAACATTTGACGGTCTGTGAAGAGTTGCAAGTGCGTATTTTTTGCCTGTCAGCCCTAAAGCTTGCAGGATTTTTGATTTTTCAGCGCGTTTCTTTTGGGCTAAAAGCGTGTCAATCATCACGTTTCCGACAAAGAAGATTTTTCCCGTAGAAATTCCTTCGGCCTTTAAATTTTTTACGGCGCTTTGTTCGGTGCAAAACAAAAAGTCGGAAATTCTGTCGGTTAAAACGCGGTTGATTTCTTCAGGCATTTTCCAGTCAAAACTTCGGAGTCCGGCTTCAATATGCGCAATTTTGATTCCGCGTTTTGCGGCAGAAAGAGAGCAGGCGATTGTTGAATTTACGTCGCCGACAACAACTACCAAATCCGGTTTTAGTTTCTCCAAAACCGCGTCAAATTTAATTATTATTTTGCCAGTCTGTTCAGCCTGTGAGCCGGATCCCACGCCAAGATTAAAATCCGGTTTTGGAATTTTTAATTCGTCAAAAAACACGCGCGACATTTTTTCGTCATAATGCTGACCGGTGTGCACGAGTTTTATTTCAAACTTAGCCTTAGAATGCGCATTTTTTTTGAATTCCGCCAGTAAAGGCGCGATTTTCATAAAATTCGGACGGGCACCCGCTACAAAAATAATTTTTAGCTTTTTTAGCATATTGACAACAGACGCAGTTTAGCACAAAAACGCCTGTTGCGGGGTGCTAAATGTTGTGTATTTGTACTGTTAAAGGCTGGAAAACCACTCAATCGTCTTTTTCATCCCGTCCTCAAATTTCATTTTAGGCTCCCATCCTAGCAATTTTTTCGCAAGCGTTATATCAGCCAAAGTGTCATGCGGTTCTACGCGCGGCGGAATATTTTTGGTAGGACCGCCGATTATTTTCGCAATTTCATTCACGCTGTGATTTTCATGGGCGCCAATATTTATAACCTCGCCCTTGCCGACTTTCGCGCTCTCCATAGCCGCTAAATTTGCGGCAACGACATCATCAACATAAGTAAAATCGCGCGTTTGAGTTCCATCGCTTGTAATTGAAAGAGCTTCTCCCGCGCTTTTTTGTTTTAAAAATACAGCAATAACGGTGCAATAAGCTCCAGAAAAAGCCATGCGATCGCCATACACATTAAAATAACGAAGCGACACGGTTTCAATTCCCCAAAACATTGCCGCAAGATTCATATAATGTTCGCCGACATATTTTTGCAGACCGTACGGACTTTTGGGATTCGGTTTCATTGTTTCAACAAGCGGAAGCACGGACTGATCACCGTATGCCGAAGAAGAGGCGGAATAAACAATGCGTTTTACTCCGGCATTTTTAGCGGCCCAAATCACATTCAAAGTACCTGTGACATTTACTTCGTTTGTTTCAAGAGGCTGTTCAATGGAGAGCTGAACGCGCGGAAGAGCGGCAGTATGAAAAACGCCATCAATACCGTTAAAAGCGGGCGCGATTGCTTTAGGGTCGGTTATGCTAGCTTCAAAAATTTCAGCTCCAGCAGGCACATTTTCCCGCTTGCCTGTCGAAAAATTATCCAAAACCCGCACGCGATCGCCGCGTTTTAAAAGCGCTTCAGCAATATGCGAACCTATAAAACCGGCTCCGCCCGTTATTAAATAATTTGCCATGCAGGAGGTATTGTAGCGGATTTTCGGAATTTTTTCATGTGATAAAAGCAAAAAGAAAAAGCCCCGTTTTTGCGGAGCTTTTTCTATATATAAAATACTTTTACAAAGAACCGGTTGGAACAGGTCCTGCCGCACCATTCATTTTATTTCCCGCCGCATCTCTAATTACATTTCCGATTTGAATGGATCCCTTTCTGGCAACCAATGGGGTAATATTTTTTGCGCCGTTTGTTTCTGTTGCTGTGATGGTTAATACAGTGCCCGAGCTATTTAAAGAATTTGAAGTATTTACAGTTGTTGGAATCTTAGATAATCCAAGACCCACTAATTTTACAACACCGTTCACGGTGATATCGCCGTTATTATCAACGCTTACTCCACCGGGCAAATTAGATTTAGGAGAAGTTGATACGCCGTATACTGTGTTGAGTGGATAAGGATCAATTTTTTCGGAAAAATAAATAGTGATAGTATCTCCGCCATTAAATTCGTTAGCTAAGAACGCACCTCCGTCGGCTAATGCAATGGAAAGAATGGATGGAGGAGTAGTGTCGGTTCCAATGGAAGCCGCTGTTAATATAGACGACAAACTGTCTTTATATTTAAATTGTGCTGTTTGGTTGCCGGCATTGGTGCCCACATCCGCCAATATTTTGAATGTTCTTGCTTCACCTTGTTGAAATGTAAGAGGCTTCATATTTCCTCCATTTTGTCCGTTATAGAAATTACTGGAATTAGAATTTGTAGCAACATTTGAGCCATTGGTAATGTCGTTTAATGTAAAATTAGTTAGTGTTGCCGTGGAAGATGGGTAGAAATTTAACTGTGGTACGGTAACATAGGCTTTTGGATCACTGGATGGGTCCGCAGCTATGTAAAATTTTGCAACTTCAATTTGACTGCCGGCTAAAAGATTAGAGCTGACAGGAGTTACCCAAACGAGTTTAAACGATGGAGATGATAACGATCCCAAGCTTCCTTTCTGCAATTTAGTATTTCCGAAATAAACGCCTGCTCCGACGAGAGCAACGACAACTACGCCGATTAGTATTTTTGTAGAACTTTTCATATTTGTTTTTGTTAAGTTATAAAAATTTTGTTTTTTAATTGTTTTTGACGGGATCGACCCATTCCCGTCAGTATTTTAACCTATCTATATTTTACCATACCCCCCCCGATGTCAAGGGCGACCTATTTTTGCCGGATTTAACAGGTTGCGACCGTAGAGTTAACAGCATTTTTGCAACTTGCCGATTTTGAGCCTAAAATGACCCTGTTTTATCTTATGCGCGACATTAATAAAAAACTAAAAATAGTTCATATCGGCACTGCGGATACGAATGGCGGCGCGGCGAAGGCATCCTATGCGCTCCATAAAAATCTTTTGGCATTGGGGCACGATTCAAAGATGCTTGTCGGATATAAATATTCCGCTGATCCGGAAATTGAAGGGGTGTGGTTTAATCGCGGTATAATACGCCGCGGTTTATATCATTTTTTAGTGGGAAAGTTGGAAGAGTGGACGGGTTTTCAATATTTAATTCAGCCTTTTAGAAATTTATTTTTAAAACACAAATGGGTTCGCGAAGCGGATATTATTCATTTGCATAATCTGCACGGGAATTTTTTTTCATACACAATTTTTCCCAAATTAACAAAAATCGCGCCGACTGTCTGGACACTTTATGACATGTGGGCAATGAGCGATCACTGTACTTATCCTGCGCTTTACGGATGCGAAATTTGGAAAACCGGGGAAGGGAAATGTCCGGCGCTTTTTGATTATCCTCCAATAAAGAGGGATACCGGCGCATATCTATGGAAAAGGAAAAAAGAAGCATATGAGCAATCCAAAATAACCGTTGTAGGACCTTCAAAATGGATGTGCGAAATGGCGGAGAAAAGTCCGCTGATGAAAAATTTTGATATTCGCTATATAGCGCAAGGCATAGATGAAAAGTTATATTCGCCGGTGAATTCCAAAGATGTGCGCAGAGAATTAAAAATCCCCGAAGAAGCTCTGGTCGTTATGGTTACCGCTTTGAAAAATGCTCAAAGAAAGGGTTTGGATTATTTTATTGATTCTCTGAAATATTTAAAGACAAAACCGCGGCCGTGGCTTTTGGTCGTTGGGAATCAGAGTTTGCACGGACTTGTGCCTCCGGAATTTAAATTATGCGAAACGGGATATTTGAAATCTGAAAAACTTTTAGCCAAATATTATTCCGCTGCTGATATTTTTGTACTTCCAACGCTGGCTGACAATCTTCCGCTTACGATCATGGATTCTTTGTCGTGCGGAATTCCGGTGGTGTCGTTTGATGTTGGAGGCGTTAAGGAGATGGTGCGCCATATGGAGACCGGTTATTTGGCAAAATATAAAGACTCGGAGGATTTTGCGCGAGGCATGGATTTATTGCTGGCTGACGCGGAAATGCGTGTTAAGATGGGCAAGCGTGGGCAAGAAATAATATTAAATGAATACACAATTAAGCGGCAGGCGGAAAATTATGTTAGATTATATGAACAATTAATATGAATATTCTTATTTTAGGCGGAAATGGTTTTGCGGGTTCGCATTTAGCGGATGCGTTGCTTTTGGAAGGACATAAAGTTAGAGTGCTGGATAAATCGCACGAAAAATATCGCGTGCCTTTGGCAAATGTGGATTATAGAATAGGGGATTTTACGGATGAATTGTTTTTGGCGGAATCGCTCAAAAATATCGATTTGGTTTTTCATGCGCTATCTACAACCGTTCCCGGAACTTCAAATTTGAATCCTAAAGCGGATGCTCAAATAAATCTCGTCGGAACAATTGGGCTTCTGGATCAGATGGTAAAGGTGGGTGTTAAGAGAATTGTGTTTTTTTCGTCGGGAGGTACGGTATATGGAAATGCCGATACGGAAAGTATTCCCGAAACGCATTTTTTAAATCCGATAGGCAGTTCATATGCAATTACAAAGGCGGCTATTGAAAATTATTTATTTTTATATGAAAAATTGCACGGGTTTAAGCCGTTAGTTTTGAGAATTTCCAATCTTTATGGTCCGAGATACGGACACATTGGTATTCAGGGCATAATTACAACTTTTCTATCCGCAATTTTAAAAAATGAGCCGTTGCAAGTTTGGGGAGACGGATCGGCTGTTCGTGATTATCTTTACGTGGATGATTTGATTCGGTTGTGTGTATTGGCCGCAAAATCCAATGAAACGGGCGTATTTAACGTCGGCGCCGGCAGAGGTTATTCAATATTGGAAATAATAGATGCTGTGGCAAGGGTTGTGGGACGAAAGAGTGAGGTGAAATTTGAAAAAAGCAAAGCGTTGGATATAAAAAGGGTGGTTTTGGATATTTCAAAGGCGAAAAAAGTTTTTAATTGGGAGCCGCGGGTGTCACTGGAGGAAGGAATAAATAACGTATGGAAATGGATGTCCGCGCGAGTATAATTAATCAAGATTTATGTTTTCTAAAAAAATAGAGTTGCAGTTAAAAAAACAATCCTACGCGCCGAAACGGAAAATTTCCGGTGTGGAGGTTGTTGAGTTAAAAGAATTCAATGATGACGGAGGGAGTTTTGTTGAGTTGGGCAGGTTTGAAAAAGGTTTACTTAAAGCTTTTCCCGACTTTGAAATTAAACAGATGAATTATTCGTGCGTATTACCGGGCGCCGTTAAAGCGACTCATATTCATAAAAATCAGGAAGATGTTTGGTTCGTTTTGCCGGGTTCGCGGATTTTGGTCGGGCTACAGGATTTGAGAGAAGGTTCAAAAACCGAGGGCGTAAAAATGCATTTTGTGCTTGGGGCAGGCAAGGCGCAATTGCTTTTGATTCCGCGAGGAGTGGCGCATGGGCTTGCAAATTTGAGCGGCGAACCCGCGAATATGATTTATTTTGTTAATCAGCACTTCAGCGCGGATGAAAAAACTTGCGATGAATATAGGTTGCCTGCGGATTTTTTTGGGGGGGATTTTTGGGAAATGAGGACGGAGTAGCAGATGTCATTGCATTTTGATCTAAATTCAGCTATTATGTTTCCGTAGAAGGACAGAAATGTCCTGTTATAGAAACGATATGACTTTTATAGATTTTCAAAATCAGCTCTCCAAATATCCTGTTTTTTCGTTGCAAGATGCGAGAAAGGTTTTCAACGGTTTTTCTTATCGCCAGCTTGATCGTTGGGAGAAAAAGGGATACCTGAAGAAGATAAAGCGAGGTTTCTATTGTTTTTGTTCCCAGCAGATGAATCGGGATTTTCTTTTTTATGCGGCAAATAAGATTTACACGCCTTCGTATGTTTCGCTTGAAATGGCGCTTAAGTATTACGGTTTAATACCGGAGGAGATTTTCCAGATAACTTCGGTAAGCGCCAAAAAGACAGCCGGTTTCAAAACTTTAATAGGAAATTTCAGCTACAGACGCATAAAGCCGAGCCTTTATTGGGGATACAGATTGGCGGATTTTGGCAAGCAAAAGATATTATTGGCAGAACCCGAAAAGGCTGTTTTAGATTATTTATATATCAATCCGAAACTTAAAACTGCGGATGATTTTGCGGAGATGCGCGTCAACGCCGATGAATTTAAATCTCAAATCAATCCGGCGAGATTGCAAAAATATCTTGAAACTTTTAATAATAAAGCGCTTTCCAAGCGCGTAAAAGTATTTTTAACAACTATTCAAAATGATAGCGTTTGATCAAATATTGGAGGCATATCCCGAAAATCTGCGGGCATTCAAGGAAAATATATTGAAGGAATATTTGCAGTACAAGATTTTAAACAGCATTTTTGACAGCTCATATGCGGACAAACTGGCATTTCTTGGAGGTACGGCTCTCCGAATCATTTATGGAAGCACGAGATTTTCCGAAGATTTGGATTTTGACAATTTTGGTTTAAGCGGGAAGGAATTTACGGACTTGGGCCATATTATTCAAAAAGATCTTGCGCTTGAAGGCTTTGAAACAGAGGTGAACACGGTGACAGGGAATGCTTATCGCATTAAGATTCGTATTCCAAAACTGCTTTTTGATCTAGGTATTTCGGCAATGAGCACTCATAAAATTTTAATTCAAGTGGACACCGTGCCGCATAATTTTCAATATATTCCGGAGAAGCCTTTGTTGAATAAGTTTGATGTTTTTACTCAAATTAACGCTGTCCCGAAAGACTTGTTGCTTAGCCAAAAGATTTGCGCGTCGGTGAACCGCAAGCGGATTATGGGGCGGGATTTTTTTGATATTGTTTTTCTGCACGGGATTGGCGCTAAGCTCGATTTTGTTTATTTAAAGAAGAATATCGGTATTGATAACCGGAAGAATTTGAAAAAGTATCTGTTGGAGAAAACTGCAAAGCTTGATTTTGAAGATTTGGCCAAGGATGTGGAGCCGTTGCTATTTGATCCCAGAGATAAGAAAAAGGTACTGCTTTTCAGAAAGTTTGTAGAGCAGAATTTTTAGAGCCCTCATTATTTCATTACAATAGGATTTGCATGCTTTATATGGATTCGGTTCAAGAAACGGCGTACGGGTTCAAAACAAAACTTTTGTTTTTCATAGACCGTATAGAAAAATTGAGGCTGGAATTGGGCAAAGGGAAAAGAGATTTTCGCATTTTGGATATTGGTTGCGGAAATGGACTGATGATAACGCTACCTCTTGGAGAACAAGAATATACGGTGGTTGGGATTGATGCGCACGCGCCCACTATTGCTCAAGCGAAGAGCAAAAACCATTTTAAAAATGTGGAATTTATAGCAGGCGACGTTAAGGATTTAGCGCATAAATTGGGGCATGCGGGAAAATTCAATATTGTTGTTTTATCCGATATTCTTGAGCATTTATCGCATCCGGAAAATTTGTTAAACGAAGTTAAAAATATTTTAAGTCCGCATGGAATAATTTTGATTTCAATTCCGAACGGATACGGGTCTTTTGAGATTGAGAATTTTATATTGAGAAAGCTCGGGATATTGAAACTTGGTCGTTTTTTGAAAAAAAAGGGGGGCGACGGCTTACAGACTCTAAATCACGAAAGCGGGCATGTGCAATTTTTTACAATGGCCGGTTTCAAAAATTTAGCGCGTGAAACCGAATTTAAAATCAGTTGTTTTAAAAAAGGCAGCGTTTTTTGCGGACCGGTAAGCGGCCGGATTCTTTCTTTATTTCCGGCTCTTGAAAAATTCAATGTAAAATCGGGAAGATTTTTGCCGCCGGCATTATGTTCAGTATGGTATTTTGAGCTTACATGAAACACCCTCGCCTTCTAATTATTTCTTCCAGCGCTTTTAATCCGCTTTCAGGCGGAGGAATAACTTTTACAAATCTTTTCCGCGGTTGGCCGACTGACAAAATTGCCGTTGTGCATAACGATAAAATTGAACCGAGCACGGATATTTGCAAAAAGTATTTTTATTTGGGAACGAAAGAATTTCAGTGGGCGTTTCCTTTTTCAATTGCATCCAAATTCGGCTTGCGGGAAAAACTGGAAAACTGCGCGCGCGAGGCAAAAGGAGTGGCGGCACACGGTGGCAGAAGCGGGGGTAGCGGGATTCTGAAAAATTTTGCAAAAATAATTATGCCTTTGTTTCAGCGGTTTTTTCATAACGAAATTCCGACTTGCGTGAGAGTTTCCCGAGAACTTGAAAAATTTATCAATGATTTTAAACCGGAAGTTATTTATACGATTTTGGGCTCTCTTCCGTATATTCGCTTGGTGAGGAAGGTTGCTGAAAAATATAATTTGCCTGTCGTTATACACATGATGGATGATTGGCCTGCTGTTAGGTATCGCGGCGGGCTTTTTGGATTTTTTCGCAGGCGGCGCATGGATAAGGAATTAAGAAATTTGATTAAAAATTCTGCGGCTTGTTTGGGAATTTGTTCTGCAATGTGTGAAGCGTATGAAAAACGATACGGCAGGAAATTCTTTGCATTTGCAAACGCGCTGGACAGCGCAAATTGGCTAAAAAAAGCCCGAAAAAGCTGGCGACGCACTTCGCCGTTTAAAATGTTGTACTCCGGCGCGCTTATGCCCGATTCGCAGTTGGAGAGTTTGATAGATGTTTGCGACGCGGTTTTTGAATTAAATAAAGAAGGGCTTGATGTTGAAATGGAAATTTACGCACCGTGGTTCTCGGCGAAACATTATCGCGGAGAATTGGAACGGACCGGTTGTGTTAGAGTTTTTGACGCGCAGGAAAAAATGGACTGCGAAGAACTTTTCAGCAAAGCGGACTTGCTTATTTTGCCTGTAAATTTTGATAGGGCGACTGTGGAATATGTGAAATATTCAATGCCTACAAAAGTGCCTGCATACATGTTTTCCGGTACGCCGGCGCTTGCATACGGACCGCGTTTCGTGGCCTCAATCGCATACGCGAGCGAATGGGCTTATTGTGTGTTTAATAAAGATAAAAAAGAGTTGAAGGACGCGATTAAACATCTTGCCTCGGACGAAGAATTGCGAAAAAAACTTGCAATGCGCGCGCAAAAATTGGCAATTGAAAGGCATGATGTAGGGCGTGTCGGTTCTGCTTTTCAACAGGTTATAAGTGATGCGGCAAAAAGGGACACCCAAAGTCTGTGAGGTATTTGTTACGCAAGACCAGCTACGGCGGCACCAGCTGTAATCCCGTCATACCGCCACGCCTTGCCTCGTCGCTCGCAGGTTGGTCAACATTAAACTCAAAACAAACAGCAACCTGCTCGCGGCGTCTTGCTTAAACAAATACATCACAGACTTTGGATAAAATAAACGGAGCAATTGCTTGATCTAAAAAGATAGCCAACAAGCAATTTTCATGTTAAGCTCTGCGAGCAATTATGACACAGAAGAAGAGAAAAATCGCCCTTATTACAGGTATTACCGGTCAAGACGGTTCGTACCTCGCTGAACTCTTGCTTTCCAAGGGCTATCAGGTTAACGGCGTAATTCGGCGCTCAAGCTCTTTTAATACAGAAAGAATTGATCATATTTATCAGGATCCGCACGAAAAGGATTACCGCTTTAAACTTTGGTATGGCGATTTGGCTGATCCGAGCGCTCTGCTAAAACTTTTGGCACAAATTAAACCGGATGAAATTTATAATCTTGGCGCGCAAAGCCATGTGAAAGTTTCTTTTGATATCCCGGAATATACTGCCGACATTGACGCAATCGGCACGCTTCGTTTGCTCGAGGCAATTCGTTCTCTTGATTTGGAATGTAAATTTTATCAGGCTTCTTCTTCTGAAATGTTCGGTTCTTCGCCGCCTCCACAGAATGAGTCAACGCCGTTCCATCCGCGAAGTCCGTATGCGGTTTCAAAAGTTTTCGCTCATAATATTACGGTGAATTATCGCGAAGCTTACGGGATTTTTGCGTGCAGCGGGATACTTTTTAATCACGAGTCGCCGAGGCGCGGAGAAACTTTTGTAACCCGTAAAATCACGCGCGGTATTGCGAGAATTTTGAGCGGCAAAGATAAGAAAATTTATTTGGGAAATTTGGATGCGAAGAGAGATTGGGGCTATGCTCCGGAATATTGCGAGGCGATGTGGATTATGTTACAGCAAAAGCAGGCTGACGATTTTGTAATCGCTACGGGCGAAACTCATAGCGTGCGTGAATTTTTGAAGGAGGCTTTTGGGCTTGTTAAATTAGATTGGGAAAAATATGTTGAACAGGATAAACGGTATTTGCGTCCGAGTGAAGTGGAAAATTTGTGCGGAGATGCATCAAAAGCGAAAAAAATCTTAGGTTGGAAGCCAAAAATTAAATTTAAAAATTTAGTTCAGTTGATGTTGATTGGAGATTTGAAATGCGAAGGGGTGAGTCTTAAAAAATACGAATTACCCGATCATCATCCTCTTACAGTAAATTTTTTGGATAAGGTTCTTTAATTTTTATTTTCTACATGCTTGACCTTAAAGATAAAAAAATATTGGTCACCGGCGGCGCCGGATTTTTAGGATCGTATGTTATAAAAAAGTTAATGGAACGCGGCGTACCGAAGGAGGCAATTACGATTCCGAGATCGGCAAAATACGACCTGCGTGACCCAATGGTGTGCAAAAAAGTTGTGGAAGGGCAAGACGTTGTGATTCA
>ERZ1292633.4325-Hain-H41-02um-R1-4325-length-13248-cov-5_pt1 | contig 13248 bp, 7 predicted proteins | sample MGYA00564406_ERZ1292633 | MGnify/ENA primary metagenome ERZ1292633 (study PRJEB36523, sample SAMEA6512639) | groundwater metagenome | collected 2019-01-08 | study: AquaDiva: Metagenomics assemblies of 32 groundwater samples
TCATCCAGTGCGATCAGCCGAGCGGGTTCGTGGCCAACGCCACGGACTGCGACGATCACGACGCCTCGTTCAACCCCGGCGCCGCCGAGGACTGTTCCGACCCCATCGACTACAACTGCGACGGTTCGGTCGGCTACGCGGACGTGGACGGCGACGGCGTCGCGGCCTGCGACGACTGCAACGACACCGAAGCCGACGCCTACCCCGGCGCCATCGAAGTCTGCGACGGCATCGACAACGACTGCGACGATTCCACGGATCCGGACAGCTCGCTCGACGCCAGCACCTGGTACGCGGACGGCGATGCCGACAGCTACGGCGATCCGACCAGCTCGGCCCTGTCCTGCGACGTGCCCTCGGGCTACGTGGCGGACGCGACCGATTGCGACGACAACCAGCGCACCACCTACCCCGGTGCGGTCGAGTACGGGAACGGCGTGGATGACGACTGTGATGGCAGCGTCGACGATGGCACCGATGCCAGCGACGAGGACGGCGATGGCTACACCGAAGACGCGGGCGACTGCGACGACGGTGACGCCAGCGTCAACACCAGCGCGGTCGAGCTCTGCGATGGCATCGACAACGACTGCGATGGCAACATCGACGAGTCCGACTCCGTCGACGCCACCACCTGGTACCCGGACGACGACGCCGACGGCTACGGCGACAGCGCCGTGTCCATCATCCAGTGCGATCAGCCGAGCGGGTTCGTGGCCAACGCCACGGACTGCGACGACCACGACGCCTTATTCAGCCCCGGCGCCACCGAGGTCTGCACGGACTCCACCGACTACAACTGCGATGGCTCTGTGGCCTACGCGGATGTGGACGGCGACGGCGTCGCGGCCTGCGAGGACTGCGACGACACCGAAGCCGACGCCTACCCGGGCGCGACGGAGGTGTGTGACGGCATCGACAACGACTGCGATGGGTTCACGGATCCCTCGACGTCGATCGACGCCAGCATCTGGTACGAAGACGGCGACTCCGACGGCTACGGCGCTCCGACCAGCTCGACCGTGTCCTGCACCGCGCCCTCGGGCTACGTGGCGGACGCGACCGACTGTGACGACGATCAGCGCACCAGCTACCCGGGCGCCACCGAGTTCTGCAACGAGCTCGATGACGACTGCGATGGCGCGGTCGACGACAGCGCCTCCAGCGCTCCGTCCTGGTACGTCGACGACGACGGCGATGGCTACGGCGATGCCAGCACCTCGGCCGTGGACTGCACGGCGCCCTCGGGCTACGTGGCGGACGCGACCGACTGCGACGACTCGGCGAGCGTCATCAACCCCGAGGCGGTCGAAGCCTGCGCTTCGCTCGACCTCGACTGCGATGGCACTCTCGGGACGTCGGACGCGGACGCCAACTGCGACGTGCCGCTCGACTGCGCGGACAACGGTGACGGGACGGTGACGGCGACGTTCACCATCACGTCGGGCTCGACCACCGCCTGGCAGGGGACGATCGTGCCTGTGACGATCAACCTCTACTTGTGGGACATCGGATCCGTGACCTCGGCGGCCTACGCCGGCGACGATCTGGCCCACAGCCAGACCTTCGCCACCTCGAGCTTCACCCCCGAAGCCGAGGACAGCGTGGGCAACACCGAGTGGGCCAACCTCAACGCCTGGTATGTGACGAGCACCTGCACGTCGCTCTACGAGGTCGAGATCAACGCCGCCGGCAACGCCCTCAACTTCGAGTACGTCGGCCCCTAAGCCGAATTAGTCCCTGACTCTCAGACGTCCGCCCTGGTCTTCCATGGGCGGCGTCTTTCCTTTTTATGCTACAATATCTGCATTATGTTGAACCTGCGCCAAGCCTATCGCCAAAGCGACGAACACTTGCCGCTGATTCTTTTTTGCACGGTCGCCATTTTGACGCTTAGCATTCTGGGCATTGTTTTTTTCTCGCCACTTTCCGTCCTCGGCATTCTCATCGCCATCTTTTTTTTCGTGCTGACCATCGTCAGCCCGCTCTCCGCTCTGACTTTTCTGGCGGTCTACTTGCCGCTTGAACCGTTCCTCTTGAAATGGATTCCCGACGACATTTATCTCTACGCCCGCTTTTTTTCCGAGGCACTTATTTATCTCATCTTTGCCGTGGCCCTTATTCGCCTGGTGCTTTCCGGCGAGCGTTTGCGTACGACGCCGCTTACTTTTCCCTTCGTGCTTTTTTTGGTTGTGCTTGGCGCCTCGGCGATCATCAACTTGGTCGATCCAACGATCGCCTTGTTTGGCATCCGTTCGATTGTCCGTTTTATTTTGGTCTTTTTTGCCGTCATCATGTTGCGTCCAAGCAAAGAATATATTCGTCGGCTGACGATCATCTTGTTTGCCGTGGTGGCTATGGAAGCGGGGATTGGTCTGATGCAAGCGGTCTCCGGCTCGTCGCTCGACAGTTTTCTCTTGCCGTCAGACACACGCGTCTTTGGTGAATTCCAACTGACAGAAGGGACGGTTCAATTTTGGGATCCGGGCAGTCGCATTTTCGCTACCCTCGGGCGTTATGACCGCCTGGGTACGTTTCTTGGATTCTTCCTTATCATCGGCGTTGGTTTTTTGTATGAAAAATATATTCGCCGCGAGCGCAAAGAATTGTGGGCTTTATTTTTGCTTGGTATACCGGCTTTGGCTTTGACTTACTCGCGTTCGGCTTGGTTTGGGTTTGTGCTTGGCGCGTTGTTTATCGCAATTTGGTTGAAGCGTGATCGTAAAGTGATGATCGGGCTTGGCATCGTTGGGGCGATCATCGCCGGTTATTTGGTTTATTCTGGTTTGGTGGTTAGTCGTTTGATTGACGTCCCACAGCAGACAATCGTCGAGCGTTTCTTTGAAGCATTTTCTTATGAGCGCTGGCAAGGGGAGTACTACGGCGTCGGACGGCTGTACTGGATCGTGCAAACAGTGACTACGGTTGTTCCGGCTTCGCCGTTGTTTGGCTGGGGGCCGGGCACTTATGGCGGCGGAGCGGCGATTTTGTTTCACAACACTAAAGTTTACGATCAGCTCGGCTTGCCGTTCGGCGTCTATGCCACCGAAGGCTACATCGACAATAATTGGTTTTCGCTCTGGGGAGAGACGGGTACGCTTGGCATCTTCTTTTTCTTGTGGATGTACGCGGCCATTTTTTGGTACGCGATTAGATTTGGTCGTACGACTTCGGATGGATTCACTCGCGCGCTGGCCTTTGGTTTTGCCGGCGCGATGATTGCCGTGGCCTTGAACGCCTTTTTAGCAACCTACTTTGAGGTACGTACTTTAGCGGTATACTTGTGGATGTATGCGGGATTTATCGCGGTCTTGGGAGAACAGGAAAAACTGGTATGACGTGGATTACAAATAAAATTTGGCAGTGGCCTGACGGATTAGTCTGGAAAATGACCCACGGACTGACTGTTGGTTCACGCCGCAAGAAATTCAAGACATTTATGAAAATGTTGGCGCCGACGTCGTCGACCACGATTTTGGACGTCGGCGTTTCCGGCGCGGCACGCGGCGTACGAGCGGAGAATTTTTTGGAGGAGTGGTACAAGTATCCAGAGATGATTACCGCGGTTGGCGTTGATGATCTCTCCGCTTTCAAAAAACGCTATCCACAAGTGGCTGTCGTGCAAACCGACGGAGGCAGACTGCCGTTCGATGACAAACAGTTTGATGTGGTTTTTTCCAACGCGGTGATCGAACACGTCGGCGGACGTCAAAGGCAACAGGCGTTTGTCGCTGAATGTCTGCGTGTTGGCAAGCGTGTTTTTTTGACCACACCGTCGCGGTCGTTTCCAATCGAGTCGCACACCATGTTGCCGTTTGTTCATTGGTTGCCGACCGACGCGCGCAACATCATCTATCAATCACTCGGCCGCAAAGATGAAGGGACGCCTGGTCGGTTGACGTTGCTTTCGGAGCGCTCATTGAGAAAATTATTTCCATCAAAAGTCAGAATCATCCGTCAGCGATTGCTGGGAATAACATCAGTTTTAATCGCGATAACGTAGGGGCACGGCATGCCGTGCCCGTACAGGTATGAAAATTTTACAACTCAATAAATACTACTGGCCCAAAGGGGGGGCGGATCGCTACATGCTCGAGCTGTCTGATTTGCTGACCGCGCATGGGCATGAAGTCATTCCTTTTGCCATGACGAGCGACAAGAATTTACCGAGTATTTACGCCAAGTATTTTGTTAGCCCGGTGGAGACGGGTCAAGTCGTTGGCGGTCGACAAGGTTGGCGCACCTTCTGGCGGATGCTCTATTCGTTTGAAGCGGCGAGAAAATTGCGCCAGCTGATTCAGGCAACCAAACCTGACATCGCTCACGTTCACAATATCTACACGCAAATTTCGCCGTCGGTGCTTGATGTCTTGAAAGCGGAAAAAATCCCTATCGTCCACACCATCCACGATTATGATTTGATCGCTCCGAATTATATGCTGTGGCACAATGGCCAGGTGGAAAACTTGGCTGATCGCGCGCTGATGTCGTTGGCTTTGTCGAAGTTTCACAAAAATTCTGTCAGCGCTTCGTTTGCTCAAGCCCTGACTTTCAAATTGCACACTTGGCGTGGGAGTTACCAGCGCACCGTGGATCGCTTTTTGACTTCGTCTGACGCGGTTTTACACAAGCATCTCGAGCGCGGATTCAAGCGTCAGCAGTTTTCTGTCGTGCCGTTGTTCACCGACGCTTTGAAACAAGCCCCGCGTTATGACGATGACGGTTATATTTTGTATTATGGTCGGCTGGTGCCGGAAAAAGGGGTTGATGTATTGTTGAAAGCTATGCAAGAGATGCCGGGCGTGCCGTGCAAAATTGTTGGCACCGGGCCGGAAGAAATCCAACTGCACATTGTCGGCGATCGTCTGCCGAATGTTACCTTTGAGGGCTATCAAAGTGGGCAGGCGCTATGGGACTTGGTGCGCGGGGCGCGCGCGGTGGTTGTGCCGTCGCTTTGGCCCGAAGTTTTTGGTTTGGTGGCCGTCGAGGCGATGGCCTTTGGCAAGCCGGTGATTGCCAGCCGCATTGGCGCCTTGCCAGAGATTGTTGGCGACGCTCAAACCGGGTTTTTGTGCGAACCCGGCGATGTCAACGGGTTGCGTCGAGCGATCATGCGTTTGGCTGAAGACCCTGTTTTAGCAACCTCCCTCGGCCGTGCTGGCCGTCTGCGCGCTGAACAAAAATACACCGCTGAGGTGCATTATCAAAAAATTATGGGGGTTTACAATGAAGTATTAGCTAGCTGATTTTCACTAGGACTTGTTCCAGGAGCAACAGGCGGGGGCTCGCTGACACTCTTTTCTCCGTGCTCGTCGAAAAAAGCACTCGTCAGCTACGCCTTTGCCTGTTGCTTATTTGCAAGGAGGACTTGCTCGGATCGAAATTAAACGAGCTGAACGAACGAAGGGACTGCAAAGCGAACACGAGTGAGGATCAGCGAGTTAGATTCAATCTGTAACAACCCCGAGCCCCGCGGCCATGGAGTCGTATGGGAGATCGGTGGTGATGGTCGAGCCGCGGGCGGTGACAAAGGCGCCGGTGAAGGTGTCGCGGGCGGTCACCAACGGTGCCGACAGTAGGGTCGGGGTTTCCCCGACCATGTCCTCGGTCGGCGTCAAACTCACTTCAAAGGCGGCGCTAATGATGTCGCTTTCTGGCGCGAGCGTTGCTGGAAGACTGCCGACCGTCCAGGAAACCGAATTGGTTGCCACGTCGTATTCAACACTGCCGTCATAGGACACGCTTTGTTTGCCAGTGAACGTCACGCCCGGCCCCAAGTCAGCTTCCATTTTTACATTCTCCAATTTGTTGGTGGTGCCGTGGATAGTCATGAAGACCCAATATTTGGTCGGTTCGCCGACCATTGGCGGCAGGGGACCGCGTCCGATTTGATCACCTTGCGGTGAGGTGTAACGACCGAAAGTTTCCAAAATAATTGGACTGGTGATTTTGAACGTATCCGTCGTGGCCAACAAACTGACGGCGGCCGGCGGCAAGCCGTCTTCGCCAAGCGAATAATTGACAAAGGTTTTGATGGTGGCGATCAGGTTTTCATAGCTACTGACATCGCGACTGTTTACGCTAGTGTTGAAACGCAACGTAATTGTGGTTGTACCTTTGTCGCCGGGACTGACGGAGATGACATCATCAATCACTTCAAAAGTTGATTTTTGAAACAGAGGTTGGTTGAGGGTATAGAAATTGATCGACAGATTTTTGACCGGCAACTCGCCAACGTGTTCGTAACTGACCGTGCCAGTCATCGTGCCGCCGGGAGTGATGGTGTCAGAAGAAAATTCAGTGGTCACGCTGATTTGCGATGGCAGGAGTTTGACCGATTGCGTGAGCGTTTCTTGGGTGTAGCGATCATCACCAAATGTGAAGCTGGGGTGAAAGACGAAATCTGTTGATTCCGTCGGTGGCATCTGGCCAGAAAAGCTAACAATCCCTTCATTTCCGGCCTTTAGACTGCTTAAACGAAATCCACCGTCACTTAGTGTCGGGCTGCTTGTGAGGAGAGTAAATCCATTGGGCCAGACTGGTGTGATGATTATCTCCGGGAAGTCGACTTCGCCGGTGTTTTTGTATTTGATTTGGCCGTTGACGTGTTGACCTTGCACCACTTTTTCCGGCAGGATGAGCTCCAAAACCAATGTCGAACGCGAGGGACGGAAGTTGTGCTCGTCGGTTTTGGTGGCGGTGCGATCGCGCGGGCCATAAGTGAAACTAAGCGCGCTAACAAATGTTTGCTCGCCACCAACGTCGCCAAACATCACCCCGCGCAGTTTGATCGAGTTGACAGCGCCCGCGGGGATTGTCCCCAGGTCGTATGTTTGCGGCGCCACTTCGGTGAATTCACCGGGCGCTTCCTTTAGTTCAAAGTGAGCGGGGAAGCTTAGATTCAATCGCGCGAAGCGTAACTCCTGACTAGAAGTATTTTCGTAGCGGATGACGAGCGATGAAAGTCCGCCGGAGACGACGTCGCTCGGCGCCACCGTGGCGTCAATACGGATTTGATCAACGATTTCTGGCGGAGCAAAAATAGTGAAGTATAAAATCAAAGCAGTGGAGAGAGTGATCGCCGCCAACACGGCGATGTCCAACGCAAACAGCGTCCGAGCAAAACGCTTTTCTTTATAGTGTCGTTCGAACAAATGTTTGAACGGATGGCTGAAGAGTTTGCCAGGTCCCGCGGCAATGTCAACAGTTTTTTGAATAATGTGTTTCATACTTAAAACAACGACAACGTAAACACGTCGTTACCAATGGCGATGATTTCATCTTTGCCATCGCCATCCAAATCCGCGGCTGAAACTTCCACGCCATCGCGATCCGCGGCGTCATAAGCGAAGAAGCCGGCGTTCAACAAGGCGCCTTCTTTATTATATACCTTGACCTGCGGTCCACCACCTGTGCCAGGGCCGGTGATGATCTCGTCGAGGCCGTCATCATTCAAATCACCTACCGCCACGTTGACTCCGCCGCGGAAGTTTTTGTCATAAGCGAAAAAGCCCGGGTTGATAAGCACGCCGTTTTTATTGAAGACGCGCACGTGCGGCCCGCCACCAACGCCGGCTCCGGCAATGATTTCGCTCCAGCCATCGCCATTCAAATCACCTACCGCCACGTTGACTCCGCCGCGGAAGTTTTTGTCATAAGCGAAAAAGCCCGGGTTGATAAGCACGCCGTCTTTGTTGAAAACGCGGACTTGCGCACCGCCACCATCTTCGGTGCCAGTGACGATCTCTATCGTGCCATCGCCTTCCAAATCACCTACCGAAATGTTGATCCCTTGTTTGTAGGCCGAGGTGTAAGGGAAGAAGGAGGCGTGCAAACTGCCATTGTCGTCATAAATATCCACGCGGCTCTCGCCAGCGGTGACCAATTCTTTTTCGCCTTTGCCGTTCAAGTTGTACTCTACCACTTGATTGCCGCCTTTGGCTTTATTGTTGTAGGCAAAAAAGCCGTTGCGTTTGCTGTCGCCATCGGCGTCGAAGATGCGCACAAAGGCGCCGTTGACAAAGGTGGCGCCAACGACGTCTTCCAATGGTCGGAGAAGAATGATCCCGTCTTCGGCCGGAATGGTCACTGATGAAACGATGCGGCCGTCGTTCACGTTGGGATCCTGCGTGCCATGCAATTTTTCATACTCGCCGTCAAGTCGCACTTTTTGTGAAGTGTCAGTGGAGTTGACAACAGCTTTGCCTTGTTCGAAGTCACGCTCCCAAACGCTTGGTTTGATTATGGTGTTGGTAGGGTTTAACAAATCGCGCGGATCTTCCACTGGCTCGCCCAAATAAGTGTCGTATTCGTCGTAGTACCAAGTCTGGCCATGCGACTCGGTACCGAAGTCGTAGCCAAAATATCCGTTGCCGAGAAGCGTCGAGGTCAATCCATAGCGCACGCTTTGATAGTCCGTTTTATCGCCGCTATTGTCGCTGTTGCCGTTCAAGATAAATGTCGGCTCACCGCTGACGTCGTCTTGTTGATCCAAATAGTGCCCTTCGATTGTTGACCATTCGCCGTCCGCTTCCCACGGGGTAGGGAAAGACTCGTACATCCGGCCGTTGGTCAGCGGCATCAGCTCGTCGCTGGACGATCCGTTCATCACGATGATGGTGTTCTTGGGCGCTTTGGTTCGCGTTCGAGTAAATAAATTCGCCAAACCGTCAGTCCAGGCCGCGTCCGTCACTTTAAGATTTGGCATCCAATTGATTTCGGCACTGACCTCGTCGTAAAAAACTCCGTCCCAGTAGCCGGTTCCAAGAACTTCGTCAACTGTCCAGTCGGCCAAGTAGTCGCTCCAACCGCCGGTCAAGTCCAGCGCTTGGGTGTTCGGCCAAATAGAAACTTGTTTGCCGTTTTTGTCTTTAAGCCACCAAGAGGATTTGATGCCGCTCTTAAATTGTTTGTACAGAGTTGACGTCCAAACGCTGTTCCAACTAACCGTTGGCATATAAGCCAAGATGATGATGTCGGGATTGACTTGGCGCGCCTCGGCAAAAAAATCTTTGTTCCATTCTTGAGCGGTGATTGGCAAGACTAGAAGATCAAATTTTTGAAGCGTCGCTCGGGTGGCTTTGTCGTCAAGGGTGGTGCCGGAGAGCAAGAAGTAATTAGCAGTGCGGACGTAGTCGGAAGAAGCAGACCGAGCTTGAAAAGGTAGGAATGGAGCAAGAACCAAGGCGATGGTCATCAAGAAAACAAATCCGCTTTTTTGTCTTTTCTGCCTTGCCATAATTATTCCGTATCCGTTACGATCGTTTTCGGATTTGGCGAGTAAAGCTTATTTTTGATCCGCCATTGATCCACGAATTGGCCGATCCCTTTTTTGTCGCGCTTGTTGCGCACCGTGCTTGTTTCCTGACTCCACCGCAGGAGTGATTCAAAGTTTACCTTATATCGACCCTGAACAACGACATAAGTCACTTCTTCCTTGGCAATTGCCCGTCGTACAGTACGCGAGCTGACGCCAAAGAACTTGGCGGCTTCGGAAATAGAGAGTCTGATGATGGATGTGGTCATAGGTGAATAACACTTAGTGTTATTCGATTAGAAAGTCTACCCTAGTGTAGACAAAGAGTAGAAATAAGTCAAATATTGTGTTCAAGAGTATTGAATTTATCCACAGATCGTGGTAAGTAAAGCCATCCGGGAAAACCTCGGGTCATCCACAGGTGGCAGTAAAAACAGCGGAAAACTGCGAAAAAAGTCTGTTATAATAGCTTGCGTTTGTCAGGCGAGACATTTTGTCTTCATCTGCCACTTAATTCATGCACGGGGCTATGACAGCAGAACGAGAAAAATTCTTGCTTTTTCGGATCTACCGCAATAAGGACCCAAAAGCCTTTGATGAGCTGTACGAAAGTTACGCTCCGCGCATTAGACGCTATTTGTCTTTCAAGTTGCCCACGCCGGCGGATGTCGACGAAATGACCTCTGAGGTTTTTGTCCGGGCTTGGGAGTATATGCTCGCCACCCACGTCGATCGGCTCGGGGGCTTGCTCTACGGCATTGCCAGAAACATCATCGCCAGCTTCTATCGTACGCGTGAACATCGCCCGATGGAAGTTGAACTTGAAGGGGTTGTGGATATGAGCCACGATGGAGCTTCACAGATTGTCGAAAACGTTGACGCCGTGATGTCGATGGAAGCGATCGAACAGTTACTACCCAAGCTGAAAGATGAGTATCGCGACGTGGTCATCATGCGGTATTTGGACGAAATGACCGTGCGGGAGATTGCCGAGGGTTTGGAAAAGACAGAAGCCAGCGTAAGGATGCTCGTCCATCGAGCGATGATTGTCCTGCGCGGAATGATCGATAAAAAAGAATCGCCGTATGACGATGAATCGTGACATCATCAAAGCCTTGCAACAGCTTCGCAACGAGCCGGTCTTTGGTGATCGCACGCCTGAACAAGCCGCGGTTTCCAAGGCGTCACTCTATGCCCGCCTTGGTTTTGATGTGGAAAAAATGGCTGTTGCACCCGCGTACTCCTGGAAAGACTACGCCGAGTTTTACCTCTATCAATTCCGTCATAACGTTCTTCGCCCGGCCATGGTTGGTTTGGGAATGTTTGTGTTGGTAGTTGGCGGGTGGATGACTTCGGTCAGCGCCGCTTACGAATCAGTGCCAGGGGATTTTCTTTATCCGATTAAAATCGTCTCTGAACAAGCTCGTTTGTCGATCGCGACTTCTGATCAAGCGCGCGCCACACTGCACATGGAGTTTGCCAGTCGCCGTTTGGCTGAAGTTAACACCTTGTCCAACTCCAGTGATAGCGCCAAAACTGCCCACATGAAAACGGCTGTAGCCGCCTTTAACAACGAGGTGACCGAAGTGCAAAGCGTCATGGAAAGTTTCGGCAACACCGACGCGGGAGCTGAACTGGCTAGCGCTTTGGATGTCAAAGTCAATGAGTACGTCGCCACCATTGATCAAACCGTTTCTGGACTCGACGAAACGTCCGACGTCGCAGAAGAAGTTGCTGACGCCAAAGTCAACGCGGAAGAGGCCGGAACGCAAGCCACGGAAGTTTTGGTCGACGCCGCCCCAACCAACGCCATGGCCGCGGAAGACTTTGAGAAGTCCTTTCAAAAAGATTTGATGCAGATCGAACAAGACGTCAAACTCACCCTAGGACGCATTACTGTCATCCAACAAGCGGTCAATAACGGCGTGGCTGTTTTGCCGGCTGGAGTGGACCTCCGCTTCATGACTTCGCGCCTGCAACATTTCAACACACAAATTCACGACGCCATGAACGTTTTGGCTGCCGGTGGTTATCGTTCAGCTTATGACACGGTCGGCGAAATCAAAGGCACGATTGCCGAAGTCCAACAGCAAGTGATCGATTTGGAGTTGTCGGTCGTTGCCCAACGTGACTGGTCAGTGAATGTCTCGCCCATTGAGGAGTAGGTCGTTACGCGCCAGGCGATTTTGTCGTCTGACGCGTGTCGATTTCTCGACACATGGCTATGTTTATTCCGCGAGTAAGCTGAAAAGTCGAGGCCGCAAGGCCGCTTACATCGCTCTACACTTAAAAAGAAAAGGAACACTTCCTTATGCAGAACGCAATGACTCTCGGGAAACGAGCATTTACGATCGCAGTCGCCGTGGCCACCATTTTGTGGTCCGTCAGCGCCTCCGCTCTGATCGCTCCGCTCTCCGCCAGCGCTGAAACATCGCTTTCGAATGGCGACCTTATCAAAGGCAGCCTTTCGACTGTTTATTACTTTTACGATGACGAACGCTGGACATTCCCTAACGAAAAGTCCTTCTTTACCTGGTACAGTGACTTCAGCGACGTGCAGACGGTGAGCGACACACAGCTCGCCAGCTACCCGCTCGCTGGCAACATCGTTGTTCGTCCAGGTACCTGGATGATCAAAGTTGACACTGATCCCAAGACCTACGTGGTGACCCGCGGCGGAGAAATCCGTTGGGTGGAAACCGAAGAGGTCGCTGTGGATCTCTACGGCGACAACTGGAACCAGTGGATCATCGACGTCCCGGATGTTTTCTTCACTGATTACAGTGAAGGGACTTCCATGATGACCGCGGAACTTGTTGATGGCATGCAAGTCATTGACGGCTCCACGGTTTATCTCATCTGGGATGGCGAAAAGGATGTCGTCACATCGGCTGGCCAAAGCGCCAACGGTTTGATCAGTACATTCCAAATCTCTGAATCTTCCGTAGCTCTGGCCGACTACACGACTGGTGATAGCATTACTAGCGAAGTTCCTTCCATCTCGGATTCTTCCCAGCAAGCTACCACCTCTTCCGCGGCTTCCGGAGACTTGGAAGTCAGTTTGTCTAACGACAGCCCAGAAGGCCAAACAATTCCTCGTTCTACCACCAACGCGAAATTGATGGCTATCGATCTTGACGCCGGTTCTGCCGACGTTGATGTCTCTGGCATGACCTTCAGCTTCACTGGTGTTGCCGCTACCACCGTCTTGGGCAACATCTATGTGTACTGGAACGGCGCTCGTTTGACCAACGGCAAAACCATCAACTCAACCACTCGCGACGTGACTTTCTCCAGCCTTGATATCACTGTCGAAGCTGGTGAGTCCGAAACGATCTGGTTGACTGCTGATGTGGCTGACAGTGCCTTTGGTACTGCTGGCGTGAGTTTCTCTGTTGCCAGCGCGGATGCCGTCACTTCCACCGCCGCGAGCGTGGATGGCGACTTCCCTGTTGAAAGCTCGGAGAACACCGTGACCTCGGCCGCTGAAGTTGGAGAAGTGATAATCGACGAAACCGGTTCTCTTTCCGATGTCACCATCGGTCAAGAAGGCGCGGAAATCGCTCGCTTCACTATTGACGCCGACAATGAAGACGCCGTGATCGGATCGATCACCTTGAATATTGACAAGGCTACCGATCACAGCGAATTCGAACTCTGGCAGAGCACTACCAAACTTGGCGATGGTGAATCCATCGGCAACGACTTGGTGTTGTTCGAGCTGGACGAGGCTTACACCGTTCTTGATGGCAACAGTAAGACCTTCAAAGTTACTGCCAAAATCGGCGGCGACCCCAACGACAACATTGGAACCGCTCTCGAAGAGGATGGTGACTTGGTGGCCATTGGTGGCGACTTCGGCTTTGGCATGGCTGTCACTAATAACATGGACGGAGCGGACGGGACAGATGCAGATAGCTTAACTTGCTCCTCTACGTCTGACGAATGTTCGTTTGTGACTATCATTGGTGGAAAATTGACCTTTGCCTTCA
>ERZ1292633.4326-Hain-H41-02um-R1-4326-length-13246-cov-8_pt1 | contig 13246 bp, 5 predicted proteins | sample MGYA00564406_ERZ1292633 | MGnify/ENA primary metagenome ERZ1292633 (study PRJEB36523, sample SAMEA6512639) | groundwater metagenome | collected 2019-01-08 | study: AquaDiva: Metagenomics assemblies of 32 groundwater samples
TGTGCGAGTGGGACGTAGGCTTTGATGAACTTGGCCATTCCACGGCTTCCAGATTCGTAAATCTGACCACGGCGGCTGCTGATGTCGCCCATCACGTCTCCGAAATATTGTTCTGGAGTGACGATTTCGACGTTCATGATTGGTTCGAGAATGCAAGGATCGGCTTTTTTTGTAGCGGTTTGGAAACAGATGGAACCGGCGATTTTGAATGCCAATTCTGATGAATCGACGTCGTGGTAACTTCCGTCGTAGAGTTCGACTTTGACATCCACGATTGGATAGCCTGCGAGAATACCTCGAGTGAGCGCTTCTTTGACACCTTTGTCGACAGCTGGGATGAATTCTCTTGGAATCTTGCCTCCCACGACGCTGTTGATGAATTCGTAGCCTTTGCCTGGTTCGTTTGGTGAGACGGTCATGAGAACGTGACCGTATTGACCACGACCACCGGTTTGCTTGGAATACTTCTCTTCTTCGTCGACTTCTTTCTGGATGGTTTCTCGGTATGCAACTTGTGGTTTGCCGATGTTCGCTTCGACTTTGAATTCGCGGCGCATACGATCGACGATGATGTCGAGGTGGAGTTCGCCCATTCCTGAAAGAATTGTCTGGCCTGTTTCTTCGTCGACTTTGATGCGGAATGTTGGATCTTCTTCACCGAGTTTTTGGAGAGCCATACCCATTTTTTCCTGATCCTGTTTGCTTTTTGGTTCGACGGCGATGCTGATGACGGGTTCTGGGAAGGTGATGGACTCGAGGAGAATCGGTTTGTCCATGTCACAGAGCGTGTTTCCGGTCATGGTGTTTTTGAGACCGACTGTTGCGGCGATGTCGCCGGTGCGGACTTCTTTGATTTCTTCGCGTTGATTGGCGTGCATCCGGAGGATACGACCGATACGTTCTTTTTCACCGGTGGTGGAGTTGGTGACGTAACTTCCTGCTTCGAGTTTGCCGCTGTAGACACGGAAGAATGCGAGTTTTCCGACGAAAGGATCGGTTGCGATTTTGAAGACGAGTGCGGAGAAAGGTTCTTTGTCGTCAGGTTTTCTTTCGGCTGGGAGGTCGGTGTTGGTATCAATTCCTTTTGTGACTGCGACGTCGAGAGGGGATGGGAGGAATGCGCAGACGCAGTCCAAAACAAATTGCACGCCCATATCTTGGAGCGCAGATCCGCAGAGGACTGGGTAGAATTGTCCTGAGACGACACCTTTTCGGATTCCCTGCATGATTTCTTCTTTGGTAAGTTCCTGTCCTTCGAGATATTTGTTTGTGAGTGCTTCGTCGCCTTCTGCGGCACGCTCGATCATGATGTTTCTGTGTTTTTCGATCAGTTCCGCCATATCTTCTGGCACAGGAATTTCTTCCAATTTTTCTCCGTGTTTTCCGGTGAATGTGTAGCCTTTTTTGTCGATCAAATTCACGACTCCTTTGAATGAACTTTCTGATCCGATTGGGAGTTGGATTGCGAAAGCTTTGAGTGAAAGTCTTTCGTGAATCGAGTCCATGGTCATGTAAAAGTCGCCACCGATTTTGTCCATTTTGTTCACGAATGCGATGCGGGGTACTTCGTATTTATCGGCTTGTCTCCACACCGTTTCGGATTGTGGTTCGACACCCTGTGATCCGTCGAAAACGACAACACCTCCGTCGAGAACGCGAAGTGAACGTTCGACTTCGACCGTGAAATCCACGTGTCCAGGAGTATCGATGAGGTTCACTCGGTGCAAATCTGGAGCATCGAGAACAGCTCCACTATGATTTTTTGGTGACCAATAACATGTTGTGGCTGCAGATGTAATCGTGATGCCTCGTTCTTTTTCCTGTTCCATCCAGTCCATCGTTGCACCACCTTCGTGCACTTCTCCGATTTTGTAATTCTTTCCTGTGTAGAAAAGAACGCGTTCAGAAACGGTTGTTTTTCCAGCATCGATATGCGCGATGATGCCGATGTTACGGAGACGTTCGAGGGGGACATTGACTTGTTTATCGGACATGATGTGGGGAAGGATTTAGGATGTAGGATGTAGGATTTAGAAAAATCCCGAGTTTGGCTCGGGAATTATCCTTTTTTAGGGTGGTGAAGTCAAGATGACGCGTTTCTGAAAAAAGTGGTGGAGTATTAGGACAGTATATCCAGCAAAGATTGAGCTGCACTAGAAATTCTTCTTTTGGTTTTTTGTCTTGGCTGGAAACAAAAAAGCACCTTTCGGCGCTTTTAAATTTTGTATTCATAATCTCGATCACTTGACTCCCTGGTACTTCGCCAAGTGCGCGAAGGCTTTGTTGGACTGTGCCATTTTGTGCGTGTCGTCTCGTTTTTTGATGGCTGCTCCTTGTTCGTTGCTGGCTTCGAGGAGTTCGTCTGCGAGTTTTCTGGACATTTCTGAACCTTTCTTTCCTCGTGCTGCTGCGAGAATCCATCGGAATGTGAGGGCGATTTGTCTTTGTGGTTTGACTTCGACTGGGATCTGGTAGACGGCGCCTCCGATTCTTCGTGGGCGGACTTCCATTTGTGGTTTGACTTTTTCCATCGCTTTTTCGAAAATTTCCATCGGGTTCTTGTTTCCTTTTTTCTCGATGTATTGGAGTGTATCTTTGAAAATCTTGCGAGCAGTGGTTTTCTTGCCCTCTTTCATGATGTAATTGATGAACTTTTCCTGGATAGGAGTAGAGCCTTCTGGGACGAATATTGCGCGTTTTTGAGCCATTCTAGGGGGTAGGATTTAGGATGTAGGATGTAGGACTTAGGCGAAGTCCCCGAAGGGGGAAAGTCACACGTCACAGGTCAACTGTCACATGTTACTTGGCTTTTGGTCTCTTGGTGCCGTATCTGGATCGGCTTCGTCTTCGTTTTTCGATTCCTTGGAGGTCGAGCATACCGCGGACGATATGGTAACGAACTCCTGGAAGGTCTTTGACACGGCCTCCACGGATGACGACTGCGGAGTGCTCTTGGAGATTGTGACCTTCTCCTGGAATGTATGCGATGACTTCTGCTCCATTTGTTAATCGAACTTTTGCGACTTTTCGAAGTGCTGAGTTTGGTTTCTTTGGAGTCATGGTTTTCACCTGCAAACAGACACCTCGTTTGAAAGGGGACTGTTGAGCCATTGGTCTATTTTTGAGGCTGTTCCAACCTGTTTGTAAAGCTGTTGTTTTAGACTTCTTTTTTGGAGTTTTTCGAGGTTTTTTGACGAGTTGATGGATGGTAGACATAGGTGGGACTTGTGACATGTGACTTGTGACATGTGACAAGGATTTAAGATTTAAGAATGAGTGCGTGGGGAGACTATTATTTTCATGAATAAAAGTCAAGTTTTGAAGTCACAAGTCACATGTCAATGGTCACATGTTCCTCATGTGACCGGATAGAGGTCAGAATTTTTGGAGAAAACTTCGAGACTTTGTGCTTGTTTTGCTTCGTCTTTGGCTGGGAGTCGGATGCCTCTTTTGACTTCTTCTTCGAGTTTTCCTTGCATCGCTTCGACGATCTCTTTGTTGCGGCGGCGGAATGTGCCTCCAGCAGGTATGAGTTTGCCGATGATGACGTTTTCTTTGAGGCCTTCCAGAACGTCGACACGTTTCGTGGTGCTGGCTTCGACGAGTACGCGGATAGTTTCTTGGAATGATGCTGCAGAGAGCCAGCTGTCGGTGTAGAGAGAAATTCTTGTGAGACCGAGGAGGAGACGTTCTCCACGGATATTTTTCTTGCCAGCTTTTTCTAGATCGCGCATCAATCTTTCGTACGTGATCATGCTGATGATTTCTCCTGGGAGGAAATCGCTGTCACCGGAATCGACGACTCGGACGCGTGAAAGCATTTGTCGCGCAATGATTTCGATGTGTTTATCGTTAATCGTTTGACCTTGTGAAGCGTAGATCGTTTGAACCTCTGTCATGACATATTTTTCCACCGGATAGATGCCGGCGAGATCCATAAGTTCGCGGAGATTCAAGTGACCTGTTGTGAGAGCTTGGCCTTTTTTCACTTCTGTTCCGTCTCGAACTTTGAGTGATCGACCGCTCGGGACTTTGTAGATTTTGGTGATGGCTGTTTCGGTTTTGATGACTACTTCGCCTTCGTTGGCCATGAGAACTGTTCCGGAGATGTCGCTGCGGAGAACGGCCTTGCTTTCCTCATTTTTTGCTATGGCGTTGCCTTCTTTGACGCTGTCTCCAGTTTTGACGGTGACACTCATTTCTCCTGGAATGATGAACTTCTTCTCGACTGGACCTGCGGATGAAACGCTGATTTCGGCCTGTTGACCTTTTTGTTCGATGCTTACGAATCCGTCGATTTCGCTCAAGATTGCTGGATTTTTTGGGTTTCGAGCTTCGAAAAGTTCTTCGACGCGAGTCAAACCGTGTGTGATATCTGATCCTTCTGCGACACCACCCATGTGGAACGTTCGCATCGTGAGCTGAGTTCCTGGTTCACCGATACTTTGTGCAGCGATGATTCCGACTGCGGTTCCGATCTTGACCGTTTCGTTTGTTCCGAGATCTTTTCCGTAACATTTCACACAGACACCTCCGTCGGTTTGGCAGGTCATGATGGAACGAACTTGGACTTCGAGGATATTGCCTGTCTTGATTCTCTTGAGAAGTTTTTTATCAATTTCTTGATCCACCTCTGCGAGCACTTCGCCAGTTTTTGGATCGATGAGATCTTTTGCGAATACACGTCCGTAGATGCGATTTTCGAAAAGTTCACCGATTTTTTCACTTTCTTCACGAGTCACGAGATGAACTTCTTTTGTTCCACAATCGTATTCGCGGATGACGACGTCCTGGACAGCATCGACGAGACGGCGGGTGAGATAACCTGCCTCTGCTGTTTTGAGAGCCGTGTCGGATTTACCTTTACGGCCTCCGTGCGTGGCGATGAAGTATTCGAGAATCGTGAATCCTTCTTTGAGATTGGATTTAATTGGCAATTCGATTGTTTTACCAGCCGGGTTGGCGACGAGACCTTTCATACCGCAGAGCTGTGTGACTTGTCCCCAGTTACCACGGGCTCCGGAGTTGATCATGTAGTGCATATGATTGTCGTCTTTGATCGACTTGATCATTGCTGTGGAGATTTCTGATTTTGCTTGTCCCCAGACTTTGATGGTGTGAATGTATCTCTCGTCATCTGTGGTGAGACCAGTGGCGTATTGCTCGTTAATTTCTTTGACGAGTTCGTTCGCATTTTCGACAATCGCTTCTTTTTCTTTTGGAATCACCATGTCAGCGGCACCGATTGAAAGTCCTGATTTGGTGGCGAACTGGAATCCAATGCGTTTCAAATTGTCGACGACGATTGCGGTCATTTGCATGCCGCATTTTTCGAAGACTTCAGAAACGATATCGGTGAGTCTTCTCTTGTCGACCGTTTCATTCACGTATTCGAATTCTTCTGGTAAATAGTTGTTGAAGATCATGCGGCCCACTGTGGTGTCGTACATTTTTCCTCTGAATCTGCCTTTTACGGCTGCCTGTATGTGAACTTCTCCTGATTGGTAGGCGATCATCGCTTCTTCGAGAGAGCTGAATGCCATGCCCTCACCTTTTTTCCCAGGGTTAATCTTCGTGAGGTAATAACATCCGAGCACCATATCCTGAATTGGCGTGACGATTGGATGACCGTCGGAAGGTTTCAGGAGATTTTGTGAAGAAAGAATGAGTTCTTTTGCTTCGAGTTGTGCCTGTCTGGAGAGTGGAACGTGTACAGCCATTTGATCACCGTCGAAGTCGGCGTTGAATGCAGAACAGACGAGTGGGTGAATTTGGATCGCTTTTCCTTCGACGAGAATTGGCTGGAAAGCCTGGATACCAAGTCTATGCAATGTCGGAGCACGATTGAGGAGTACGTAGTGATTTTTTGTCACCTCTTCGAGAATATCCCATACTTCTTTGCGTCCAGCTTGTATGAGTTTTTCTGCATTTTTGATGTTGTGTGCGTAGTCGTCGCGGATGAGTCGGCCGATGACGAATGGGCGGAAAAGTTCCAGCGCCATGCTTTTTGGGAGACCACACTGATGGAGTTTGAGTTTTGGACCGACGACGATGACAGAACGACCAGAGTAGTCGACACGTTTTCCGAGCAGGTTCTGTCGGAAACGACCTTGTTTTCCTTTCAACATGTCTGAGAGAGAGCGAAGTTTTCGCTTGTCGCCTGAGTTGAAAACGGTTCGTCCTGCGCGGACGTTGTTGTTGAGGAGTGTATCGACCGCTTCCTGAAGCATACGTTTTTCGTTGCGGCAGATGACTTCTGGAGCACCGATCGCGAGGAGTCTCTTCAGACGGTTGTTTCTGTTGATGACGCGGCGATAGAGATCGTTCAAATCTGATGCGGCAAAACGTCCTCCGTCGAGCTGAACCATTGGTCGCAGATCTGGTGGGATCACTGGCAATACTGTCATGATCGTCCATTCTGGGCGAATTTTATTTTTGATCAAATTGCCGATGAGCTTCACGCGTTTCATGATTTTCTTCTGTTTCTGTCCGGAACATTTTTTGAGTTCTGCTTCCAGTGATGCCATGAGTTTCTCGAGATCGAGACTCTGGATGATGTCTCGAATAGATTCTGCACCTGTAGAAGCTTTGAAAACGTGTCCGAATTTGACAGACATGTCTCGATATTCGAGCTCGTAGTAGACTTTTCCCACGTGAATGCCGTTGAGATCGTCTTTTGCGGTGGAATGTTTTTCGTCCAATTCTGCGAGTTTTTGAGCATATTCTTTTTCAATCTCGCCCTGGAGTTTTACTTTTTTCTCTCCTTCGAGTTCTTTGGTCCTTTCTCCTGTCATTTCTTTTGCTTCGTCTTGGAGTTTTTTTCGGTGTGTCTTGTATTCTGTTGCGAGTTGGGTTTTCGCTTCTTCCTTTGCTTTTTCGTCCATATGCGTCACCACGTATGCGGCAAAATACACCACTTGTTCGAGCGATTTGATTGGGAGATCGAGGAGAAGTCCGATACGACTCGGAGTTGATCGGAGAAACCAGATGTGCGTGACCGGGACTGCGAGTTTGATGTGGCCCATTCTTTCGCGGCGCACGCTGCTGCGGGTTACTTCAACGCCGCACTTTTCGCAGACGACACCTTTGTATCGAATTCTCTTGTACTTTCCGCAATAACATTCCCAGTTTTTTGTTGGACCAAATATTTTCTCACAGAAGAGGCCATCTCGTTCTGGCTTCTGAGTTCTGTAATTGATTGTTTCTGGTTTTTTGACTTCTCCGTGGGACCAGGCCAGGATTGTCTCTGGCGAGGCAACCGCGATGGTAATGGAATCAAATCCTTCGTTTTCGCCTTGTTTGATTGGGGTGGACATGCGGGGTAGGAATTAGGATTTAGGATGTAGGAATTAGGAAGTGGTAGTTTAGATTTCCATTTGGAGGGTCATGTCGTCTGCAACTTTCGTTTGAGGTTCTTCTTCTGCTGATTCTGTTTCGATTTGCCGATGCTCCCGATTCATTTCCATTTCTTCTCGTTTGCTGAGGATGATGAGATTTTCGATCACGATCTCTGTTTTGAATTTCTTGATACCTTCTGGTCCGTCCCAACTTCTAGTTTTCAGATATCCTTCGACGTGCACAAGTTTTCCTTTTGTTGCGAATCTCTCTGCAATCTCTCCGAGATTTTCCCATGCGACGACGTCATGATACTGCGAGGATGCTTCTTTTCTGCCGTCGGTGGTGACCCATGTTCTGTTTGTGGCGATGGTGAATGTGGCTACTTTTTGTCCGTTTGTGGTCTGTCGCATTTCTGGGTTGCGAGTGACGTTTCCGATCAGAATGACTTTGTTGATGCTGCGCATGCTCGAGGATTTAGGATGTAGGATTGAGGATTGAGGATTTAGTGACTCTATTCTTCCGTTTCTTCCTCGATCATGTCTTCATCGCTCGGTTCAGTGATTTCTTCTGGTTCTTCTGCATCAACTTCGAGTTCTTTTTCTTCACCTTCTTCGTCTTCGCCTCCTCCTTTTGTCTTTTCACTGTCTTCTTCCTCTTCGTCCATTTCTTCCTGGCTTTTGCCATCTTCTTCTCCCAATCCTTCTTCTTCACCGATGACCATTTCTTCTGGTGGGAGCACTTCCTCTGGCTCTATAGTTTCTTCTTCGGCAATTTCTTTGGCGTAGGAATATTGTTCGTCTTCCTCTTCTTCCGGTTTGTCTTTCATTTTCAAGAGAGAGACATCGAGACCGAGACTTTGGAGTTCTTTGACGAGAACGTTGAAGCTCTCTGGAGTTCGAGGTTTTCGAATTTGTTCTCCTTTGACGATTGCTTCGTATGCTTTCGAACGACCGTAGACATCATCGGATTTGATCGTAAGCATTTCCTGGAGTGTATGAGAAGCGCCGTAGGCTTCGAGTGCCCAGACTTCCATTTCTCCGAATCTCTGACCACCGTGTTGTGCTTTTCCTCCGAGAGGTTGCTGCGTGACGAGTGAGTAAGGACCTACAGAACGTGCGTGAATTTTGTCTTCGATCAAATGACTCAGTTTGAGAATGTAAGCAATACCGACGGTTGTTTTTTGGTCGAACGCTTCTCCGGTTTTTCCGTCGTAGAGCTGGATTTTTCCGTCTTCTGGGAGATCCGCTTTTTTCAGAAGGTCGGTGATAGTTTCTGTTCGGATACCGTTGAGTGGGGGAGTTGCGACGGTGAATCCCATTTCGCGTGCTGCCCATCCGAGATGAGTTTCCAGAATTTGTCCGATGTTCATACGACTCGAAACACCGAGTGGGTTCAAGACGATGTCGACCGGAGTTCCATCTGGGAGAAACGGCATGTCGGCTTCTGGAACGATGATTGAGATGACACCCTTGTTTCCGTGACGACCAGCGATTTTGTCACCGACGGAGATTTTTCTGGTTTGTGCGACACTGACTTTGATCTGTTTGATAACTCCGGTAGGGAGCTCATCGCCGTCTGTTCGTGAGAAGATCTGGACGCCGACGACTTTTCCTCCTTCACCGCCAGGGAGTCGCAGTGAACTGTCTTTGACGTCACGGGCTTTTTCTCCGAAGATGGCTCGAAGAAGTCTTTCTTCTGCGGTTAATTCTGTTTCACCTTTTGGAGTAATCTTTCCACAGAGGATATCTCCTTCGTGTACTGTTGCACCGATACGGACGATGCCGTCTTCGTTGAGATCGCGGAGACGATTTTCACCGACGTTTGGGATGTCTTTGGTAATAACCTCGGGACCAAGTTTTGTTTCGCGAATATCGGTGGTAAAAGTCTCGATATGAATCGAATCGTAGACACCTTGTTTGACGAGTTTTTCTGAGATAATAACTGCATCTTCGAAGTTGTATCCTTCCCATGTCATGTAGGCGACGAAAAGGTTTCGACCGAGTGCGAGTTCACCTCCTTCTGTTGCTGGACCATCGGCGAGGACGTCACCTTTCTTGATCTTCTGGCCTTTTTTCACGATCGCTCGTTGATGAATACAGGTAGCCTGGTTTGATCGTTCGTAGACTTCGAGTTGATAGCTCACTTTGCGGCCACTGTCATAGAGGACGACGACTTCTGTTCCGTCGACGTAGGTCACAGTTCCTGATTCTTCTGAGAGGACGACTTGTCCCGAGCTCTTTGCTGCTACGGCTTCGATACCGGTTCCGACGATTGGTGCTTGAGGTCGTACGAGTGATACAGCTTGACGTTGCATGTTTGAACCCATGGATGCACGAGTGTTGTCATCGTGTTCCAAGAACGGAATAAGCGCTGTGGTCTCAGAAATAATCTGTTTTGGAGAAACATCGATATGGGTGATTTCGTTCACATCAGCCATGACCGCTTCACTATTTTTGCGGGCTGATACTCGAGTTTGTGCAAATTGTCCTATTTCATCGAATTCTGAGTTTGCCTGAGCAATGATGAGTGGTCGTTCTTCGTCGGCGTCATAGTATTGTGTTTCGTCGGTGAGATATGGACGGACAGGAATTTCTTTCAAATCGAATCCTTCGATCTTTTTCGCGTCGCTGGCGGTGATCATTTCTCCGGCTTTTACGGCGACTGCTTTAGTCTTTGGGTTCATGATGTCTTCGCGTGCGTAACGACCTTCGAGGCTCTTCGCTTTGTTTGTGACTGTGTTTGCGACTTTTCGAAATGGAGCTTCGATGAATCCGAATTTGTTGACGCGGGCGTATGTCGCGAGATGGACGACGAGACCGATATTCGGACCTTCTGGAGTGGCGATCGGACAGATACGACCGTAGTGCGATGGATGCACGTCACGGACATCGAACGATGCGCGTTCACGAGAGAGACCTCCTGGACCCATCGCGGAGAGACGGCGTTTGTGAGCCAACTCTGCGAGTGGATTAGTCTGATCCATGAATTGTGATAATTGTGAACTTGCGAAGAATTCGCGAAGTGCAGCGGTAATCGGACGAGAGTTGATGAGTTGTGTTGGAGTCACTGTTTCGAGATCCATCACGGTCATGCGATCTTTTGCGATACGATCCGTACGTAGGAGACCCACGCGGAATTTATTCTGGACGAGTTCACCGACACCTCGGACGCGACGATTACTCAAGTGATCGATGTCGTCTGGAGTCATTTCGCCTTTGTTGAGTCGGATGAGATGGCGCAGAATTTCGATCAAATCTTTCACCTGGAAGGTGTGATATTCTTTTGTATTCGGGATCGTCATCTGGAAACGCTTGTTGAGTTTGTAGCGTGCCACTGGACCCGTGTCGTATTTTCGATAGTCGAAAAACATTGACTGGATCAAGCTTTTTGCGTTTTCTGGAGTTGCGAGATCGCCAGGGCGGAGCTTCTTGTAAATGCTCTGATACGCTTCTTCTACGGTTTTTGCACCATCTTTTTCGAGGGTTGGGATGATAGGACTTTGAATTTCGTCCGTTCCGAGATCTTTGAAAAGTTCGAGAATCTGTTTGTCGGTTTCGTATCCGAAGACGCGAAGTAAACAGGTAATAGGAATTTTTCTTTTTCGATCAATTTTTACGGAAATCTGGTTTTTCTTGTCGGTTTCGACTTCGAGCCATGCACCACGTTTTGGAATAATTTTTGCAGTGTGCATTTTTGGCACAGCAGCATTTTTGGCAAAGAAAACTCCTGGAGAACGGACGAGTTGACTGACTACGACACGTTCGATTCCGTTGACGATGAATGTTCCTCGCTTCGTCATGAGCGGGATGGATCCCAGGAAAACGTCCTGTTCTTTGATTTCACCCGTTTCTTTGTTGATCAGTTGGACGTGAATTTTGAGCGGTGCTTCGTAAGTAATGTTCTTCATTCTTGCCGTCTCAGCGTCGTATTTGGCTTCGCCGATCGAATGTTCGAGAAATCGAAGTTCGAGCTTTTTCCCAGAGAAATCCTGAATTGGGTTGATTTCATCGAGCAATTCGCGAATACCTTCTTTCAGAAAGTTTGCATAGGAATCGAGTTGTACCTCGATCAAGTTCGGTAATTTCACGTGCTCGTCGAGACGTGTGGAGAAATATTTCCGGTGCGGATCGTCCAAAACGATATCAGCGTCAGTGCGGAGCAATGACGGTTTGATAATCTCAATCGACGATTTCGACGGCTTTTTTACTTCTACCTTTTTGGAAATTTCTTTTTTTCCTTTCTGGGAACTTTGTGGTTTTACCACTTTCTCAGTTTTTTTAGCCATATGAAAAGATGAGTTTATTCGTATGAAAAGCGCTTTTTAGGGCACTTTTTGGTGAATTGCTATCGGTCATAACTCATCCGTTGGCTTTGATAGCGAGCTTTATTATATGGATGCGCGAAGGTTTGTCAAATGGAAATTTTTGGGAGGGTGAGTGAAATTCCAATTTTGCGAAAAAGTGCTCCGGGCGCGACCCAAAGGAGGGTATTTTGGCTAAAAATCGAATAGCAAGCTATCCGATTTTCTTTACGCCAAAAACCCTCTCTTTGGGGTCCCGCGTCCTCGCAATTTTTTCGCAAAATTGGAATTTCACTCACCCTCCCAAAAATTGTATTTATAACTGCTTTCTTACTTCATCTGTTACACCTTCTACTGTTCCTGAATGTTTTCCTAATGCCCTTGTAGTTTCTTCTAATTGCGGATTGTCGTAATTTCTCAGTATGTGGTGTAGAATTTGAAGCTGTTCTGGTGCCATCCCTGAAGATAGGCAAAGATGTAGAATTCTATTTTGCACTTCTCTAGGAACCGTTTCTAGAGAAATGGGGGGGGTATTGTGGCTTTCTGTAGTCATATTTTTGAAAATTAAAGGCTAGGTGCGAACGCTACACCTTTTTCTTTTTTCGTGTCAAATTTGTTTTTACACTTCGCTGATGACGTCGAAGCCCTTGAAGCTTCCGGTGATGGCGAGGCCTATGATTTTTCCTTTGCAGAGGCCTTTCGCTTTGATTTGTTTTGCCGTTTCGTTGATGGTGGATCCGGAGCCGACGGCGTCGTCGATGAGGAGGATATTTTTGTATTGCTTTCTGCTTTCTACGATCATGGTTTTTTGTGCGTTCTCGATTCTATCTTCGAGTTTGCTGAGAGTTTTTTGTGGTACGGCGATTTCGGTTTTAAGTTTTACGATATTGATTTTTTCAGTTTTGAGATTTAGATTTTTTTCGAGTTCCCTCATGAACTGAACTTCGCGTTTCACGGTTGGTGGAATGAATCCCACGGCGTTGATTTTCCATTTTTTAATGCACTGATGGATCGTAGGCCCGATGCTTTCAGTGAGTTCCCGCATGAATTTTCGATTTTGGCTTTGTTTCGCGTAGAGGAGGAGCTGGCCGAGTTTTGTTTTTCCAAATCGTTCGATGCTGTAGAAATCGAGATAGAATAGTTTGTTTACAGTGGTGTGTGAGAAAGTTGTTTTGAGTTTTTTGGTTCCGTCGACGACGCCACTTTTTTTGTAGGTGTTATATTTACGGAGCGTTTCAACGTATTCTTTTGCGGTTTTTTCGAGTGGCTGATTTGTTCTTTTGCACCAGTATTCTAAACCCTGGAATCCTTGTTTCAGCTCTCCAGTTGGCGTAATGAATAGATAATTCGTGTCAATTATTTTTTGGAGTTTTTTCTCTATTTTTACTCTGTAAATATTTTCTTCGCGCACTTCTTCTTTGAGAAAATAAAAGACTTTTGGCGGTGTACCGACTTTGTAGATTTTATTTTTTTCCTGGAGTTTTTTGAGCTGCCTGAAAAGTGCCTGTGGACTGATTTGGATCGATTCCACGAGCTCTTTTGCGGTTGATTGCTTGTGCTTGCGAATGTACTCGACGATATTTGCGCCTGTGTTTGTTTTCACGTTTC
>ERZ1292633.4327-Hain-H41-02um-R1-4327-length-13244-cov-7_pt1 | contig 13244 bp, 4 predicted proteins | sample MGYA00564406_ERZ1292633 | MGnify/ENA primary metagenome ERZ1292633 (study PRJEB36523, sample SAMEA6512639) | groundwater metagenome | collected 2019-01-08 | study: AquaDiva: Metagenomics assemblies of 32 groundwater samples
CCACGCCCGCCCGGAACGGCCCCAAAACCATGCCAAAAACCCCTCCTCGGCTAGAGTGTCAACTTTGTTTTTGAAGGTTTTCACTACACACCCTCCGTTCCCCTGTGAAGTTTCCGCCCGCCGCCGGTGACGCGCACTGTATAAAAAGAAATCCCGCCGTTGACACCCTCGTGCATCCCTCGATGGCCACCACCACGCAGCCACCACTACATCCATCCGCTGCAGCCACGGCATCGCCAGCCGCAGCAACAGCCGCAGGCGCAGCGGCCGTGGTGCCCGCCCCACCCTTTTCTATCCAAGCCGTACCCACGGCGCTCTCCCGGGATGCGCAGATGTTCGGGGACGTGGCGCTGGGGCACGGCACGGTTATTCACCCGTTCGCGAGAGTCTTAGCGATTGCGGGGCCAATCCGGTTTGGCGAGTACAACATCATCGAGGAAGGAGCGCTCGTTGAGAATGTCGCGGCCGTCCCCGATACCTCGGCATCATGCTCCTCCTCTTCCTCGACATCAACGCCGGCGCTGCAGGTTGGTAGCCGCCCTCCGACCGCTGCCACGGTGACCGCGACGATGACGTTCGGCAATCATAACATCATCGGCGCGAAGAGCATCATTCGGGCCACCACGGTGGGACACGGCAATCGCTTTATGCCGCGGTGCGAGGTGGGGTGGAGAAGTGTGGTAGGAGACCACTGCACCGTGTGCGCCGCGTCCGTCGTGCAAGAGGGACAGACGCTTCCGTCGGGGTCGGTTGTGTATGGCTTCGATGGACGCGTGCAACGTCGGGTTCCCAGCATGCACACCACCGAAGAACAGTTAGCCGACGACGACGAAGTCGTCGCCACGTCGCGTTGGTTCCGCATGAAAACCGCGTCGGAGAACCTCGCCGCAAACCGGGCGACGGGAGGTGCCCAGGGAGGTGCCCCGCCGCCGCCGCCGGTTGCGGGGGTGGCAAAGTCCTGAACAAGCCTCCCCCTCGTTTCTGGGGCGGTTCTCAACACGCACATCATCTTTCTGACACCGTTGAGTCCGCGCGTAGCGCATGATCTGGCGGGGGAGTTGCTTTTTGTCCCCCGCCCGACAGGAACACATTGTGCGGGATGGCAAGGCCCCCTTGATCCCACAGCGAACCAAGTTGGTCTAACTTTATTTTCTCGCCCTCGTCAACCGTCAATGTGGTTATTACCCTCGGCAGTGGCTTGCGTGTTGCCGCTGCTCGTCATCGTGGCGGCATGTTCTGACGTCTCGGGACTCGCGGTGACACTGGCCGACCAGAAACGTCCTCCTCCTCCCCCTCCTCCTCGCTCGCCGCACGAAGAGGCAGAAAGCTTAGTCGCGGCGGCGGCAAGCAGCAGCGCGTCGGGGAGTGCGAGCGTGGCCTGTGAGCTGTGTGGCGATGCTGACGCCTCGTTCTTGATGGCCCTCTACAATAGCACAGGCGGGCCAGATTGGACGATGGGCTGGAATTCGTTCGACTTGTCCGTTTGTCAGTGGTTTGGGGTTAGTTGCATACCCCGACCGAATCGCCGCAACGAAAGTTGCCTCGCCGTCCAATTGCCCGGTAACAATCTCGTCGGCTCTCTTCCAGATTTCAGCGACGACGAGGCGGCGGTGAGCAACCTCTGCTGGCTCGATGTGACGGGGAATGCCGGCCTGTCCGGCACCTTACCGGCCACTTGGGGAGCCGCACTGCCCAAGGCGTTCAACCTGTCGTTAGGAAGTAACGCCTTCACTGGTTTCCTTCCAGCGTCGTGGCATCGCCTGCGAAACTTGCATACGCTTGACGTGTCGAGCAACCAACTCGAAGGGTCGCTGCCGGAAGATTGGTTCGCCATGGGCCGTCTACACCGCCTGCTGCTCAACAGGAATCGGCTTACTGGCTCCTTGCCATCGTTATGGGCCGCGCTCCCGAGCCTGTACTATATCGATGTGGCCCATAACCAACTGAGCGGCACCTTGCCGACGGCCTGGTCCGGGTTGCGGACCATTAACGGCATGTCGATGACCTCAAATGGGTTCACGGGAACGCTGCCAGAGTCCTGGAGCGAGCTTCGGCAGGCGATCACGTCCATGGAGCTCGGCAATAATCAACTGACCGGGACGTTGCCGGCCTCGTGGGGCCTCCTCGAATTTCTGCAATGGCTGAACGTGGGAGGGAATTTTATCGCCGGAGCGTTGCCGGACGAGTGGAAAGCCCTGACGCAGCTGTACTCGTTGCGGCTTGATGGTACCAATCTGAACGGGACGCTGCCATCGAGTTGGGGATCGACGTTAACCAAATTGTCGATCTTTGACGCGCGTGACTGCTCGCTCACGGGCACGCTACCCGACTCTTGGGGAAGCATGCCGTATGTCAGACAGCTTCTCCTGAGCTACAATCAACTGGAAGGTACGCTCCCCGAGAGTTGGAGCCAAGGCTTGATCGTCAACTGCAACTATTTGTACCTCAGCGACAATCGACTCTCGGGGACGCTGCCCGCATCTTGGGGCGCTGCGTGGACCGGCATTACGCTGTACCTCGCCGGCAACATGTTGAACGGCAGCATTCCCGACACTTGGCTAACCGGCAACATCGGTGTCCTCGATCTTAGCCGCAATCGATTGACAGGCACCATCACGGACCAACCCACGTCCTCGTGGGGCCTCAACTTTAGCCATAATTCACTGTCAGGCCGTATTCCCAGGTCCTGGTCCAGTGCCACCGGTCTCGCCACGATCGACCTCAGCTACAACCAGCTGACATACACTATACCCTGGTGGCTCGATGGCACAATGTCGAGCCTCACCACCGTCGTACTGAGTCACAATCAGCTTGAAGGCCGCCTACCCGTGTGGAGCTCATACATGCACATGCCGACGTTGTACACGGTCGACTTCAGCCACAACAATCTCTATGGCGATTTGCCAAACAGCTGGACGCAAAGCTTGAATCTAACCAACGTGAACCTGCGCTTCAACCAACTATACGGAACGTTGCCCGCCTCCTGGAGCGTGATGAACAACCTCGTGTCACTGGACATCAGCAACAACGATCTCACAGGCCCACTGCCCGATTCCTGGGGCAGTATGACCAATGCTCTGGGCTTACCGGTGGTCTTGAACCTGAGCAGCAACGCGTTAACAGGGTCGTTACCTGCGGCGTGGAATTCACTGCTACTGCAGGAATTGGACTTGAGCAGTAACAACCTCACGGGCACCTTGCCCGCGCCCTGGTATTCGATGAGCCGGCTCACCCGCCTGATACTTCGAAACAACGGCTTGGAGGGCACCCTTCCCAACGCGTGGGTGAACTTGCGCGATTTGGAGCAATTGGACATCACAGACAACCTCTTGCAAGGGCCGCTCCCTAGTGGCTGGAGCAGCATACAGAATGCCAACGGCATGGGCATCAGACTGCAGCTATCGAACAACCGGATCGATGGAACGCTGCCAACGTCCTGGAGTGGCGCCACCGATCTCGAGGCGGTTCATCTCGACCATAACCAGCTGACGGGCACCTTGCCACCTGCCTGGCAGCTAATTCACTCGCTGCGATACCTTGACCTCCGGCAGAACCGCCTCAGCGGGAGCCTTCCCGACGCGTGGGCAACGCTGCCAAAGCTTGGGTGGCTCGATGTTAGCGACAACAACGTGACTGGCGGGTTGCCCGCTTCCTGGAGTGAGGGCTTTCCTACGGCCGCTTTGTCCATCAACGTGAGCTGCAATCGCCTCTCGGGCATGGTGCCATCCGGCTGGCTGACGAGATGGATCGAGCGACCGCCGAACCAGGGGACACCGTTTCCGTTGCTGCTCGACCTTCACGACAACGAACTGTCCGGCTGCCTCCGGTCCACCTTGTTGTCCACCGGCACCGGCCGCGGCAACGGAACATGCGATCCAGGAATTGCGAATCAGCTAATTTTGGGCAACGCGTTTTGTGGGGGTGCCTGTTCCCTCCCAGTCTGCACGGTGGCGACGACTTGTTGGACGAACGCATCGCTTTCGGCACTGATCGCCGCAATGCCCGTTTCGGTCAATGCCAGCGCGTGCACGGGATCGTTTCGCCTCGACGAGATGGGAAACTCCACTGCCTCGCTGCTCGCAGACGCCTCGATCGACGCGGTCGCGATGAACACCTACCCACCATTCGCGGGATGTGAACTAGTCGCCTGCGCAAGTGTGACTGTGAAAGACGTGACCGGAGGACCTTGGTGGCTTGTGGATCCCGCTGAAACCACGAGGCTGTGGATGATCGCCTCCTCCGTCGCGAAGGAAAGCGCGTTACTCTTCTCGTTGACGTTTCAGGCGTTTCCCTCGGTCGGCTGGACCCAGTCGGCACTACCCGGACGGTTGCAATCGTTGACGAGCCCCACCGCGGACTGGAGCGACACCGTCGCCTTGGGCACCGTTGGGTTCGACGCCGCCTTTCGAAACGTGGCGCTGCAGGAAGATGGCAACGTCACTCGCACGGCCCCTCCTCGCGTGCTCACTGCGACGTATGAAAACGACGCCGTTCATTTGACACTGCGCCTCGCGAGCCAAGCCAAGGCGACGTGGATCGCGACCGACAGCCAGGCTATGTCGGCGTCGGACATATGCTTCATGAGCCTGGCGTGTGCGGCGCCGATTCGAGTTGGGATCGCTGCTGCTGTCGAAGGCGAAGGGGACGTGCAACTCAACGTGACGGTAGCACGGGGCCCATCCGTCTACATCGACCCGGCGCACGGAGGTGCGGGGTACTCTTGGTTTACCTGGGCGACCTCGCCGGCCGCAGGTGCCGGAGGTACCTCTCCTACCCCACCGCCTCGCTGTGACGACGTCGTCGCAATCAACTGCAACGCGGACACGATCGTGATGGCGCCGGTGCCCGCACCCAGGCATTACTGCCACGCGACGGCGGACCGGCTGTGGATGCTGTCGCTCACCCCGACGGCGGTGACGATGTCGAGGATGGACCTGCCGTATCAACGGAACGCCCGCAACGTCACCATTCCTCAGGCCTTGTACTACTTGCCCTTCGCACCCTCCTCGCCCGTGGTGGCCCCACGGCTTTATCTATCTCCAGTGGATGGCCTGCCGCTGCTGCTGCCTGGCACGACCGGTTTGGTCTACCTTGGCTCGCGGGATGTGCCGTCGGCCATCGTGCTCGAGGGCACGTCGGATTCCACCACCTTCACCGTCGATGATGAAACTGGTGAAAGGGGAACGTTGCCATGTGGAGTGGTGCCATTTTGCGAGGCTCTGCGTTGGGGAGGGAGTGACGAAGTTGGCGACGACGGGCCGGCACAGCTGTCTCCGTTGTGGTTGGCGTCTGTGTTCAAAGCGGCCCCAACTCAAACCGTTCGTTGGATCGGTCCTGGAGGGTGGGGACGCGGGTTCCTCCGGCAAGACGTGGAGATCTCGACCACGTCGCTGGTCCGCGGTGCGAACGTCCCCGACGAGGGCACCTCCGCAACTGAAAGAAGGCAAGACGATGCGTTTCCCCCGCCCTGCGGTTCCACCGGGGCTCCTCCGTGCCCAGTGAGTTGCGTGGCGAATGCGGAAGACTGCCTCTCTGCGGCGAACGCCTCATTGCGGTTGTTTCTATACGCGTTGTTGACGGCCGCGAACGCCGCCCCGAATCAAACCTGGGAGAGCGGAGGCGACAACCGTTCCCTTTGCACGGCAGAGCGGCGGTGGCACCACACCGTCGAAACGAGCAGCCTAGTCCGCATGCGCTGCGTGATGCCTCGCCACAACAACGACAGCGTCCCTGACCGAGCCGCGGATAGTCTCGCGGTGCGAGCGCAGTTGTGGCTGCTAGCGCCGTGGATTGGCAACAGCAACAATTCCACCGCCGTGAACGACAATAACCGCGACTGGCTGCTGGCGATTGACGTGCCCTCTGGAACACGCGATCCCTACTATGGGGTGACTTTGTCCTGCTCCGCGTGTGCGTCGTTCTTCCAACCGCAATTATCACCGCAGCCGGTCGTGTTTCTGGCCTTCGCGGCCCTCAAGTCGGTAATGGTCACCATCGTCGTCTCGCTGTTGCGCCTGCGGTGGGGGAAGACACTGAGCGACGTGTGGTCCCGAGTCACGGGCCGCCTGCTTACGGAGTGGCTCATGCCCAACTGGAATCCCCATGAACTGTCGCGCTTTTTGAGACGGAGTGTTGCGCCTCCTAGGGTGACGGTTGCGGACGTAGCGAGAAGGCTGCAACTCATCGTCGCCCTTGCGATCCACGACGCAGCAGAGCAGCGTCATCACGGCGCGGCGAGCAAGGCCACGGGTCCTCCCCGTCCCGCCGTCCCCGGAATGGCCTCGACTCCTCCCTCAGTTGGGCCGGATTCTCCCGCCGAATGGATCGCCTTCGCCCGCTACTTTTCAGACCATGCAACCCATGACGGATCGCGATTCCCTGTCGTGCCTTCTTCATGCCGCGCGGGTGGTGATGGCGGTGATGACGATAACCACATCGCCGATGCCGATGCTGTTGGCCGCACTCCTTCGGCATGGGAGATGGCCCCCGCGACCAACGCCCTCCGAGATTTGTGGCTGGCATGGCATTGCCTGTACTCGCCCGGGTTGCCGGAGGCAGGAGGGGACTCACCGGAGTCATCGTCGACTTCCGACGGATCACAGCCGCGAGGTCATGATTCATCCGCGGACGATCTCGACACCATCGACGCGGCGCCGCCCGACGACCGTGACGATCATCCCACCGACGTCGACGTGCCGATTTCAATGTCAATTGAGAAAGGCGGCAAAGAGGCCGATCACGTTGGCAGACAGGGAGCAGGAGGAAGGGAGAGCTTGCAGCAACTGGGCGAAGCGTTGTTGCAGACTCGTGAACCTCTTGCGACGACGCCGACGGAGGCCGTCGCATTCGTTCCACTGGCAGAAGCGACTGCTCCTTTGTCTCACCCTCAGCGCCGCCCGAAGAAGATCTCGTTGCCTCGAGCCGCGGCACTCGCGCCGCTATCGGAGGGCGCCTCCATTCAGCTCGAGATTGAACCACACCACTGCCCCCCGCCCGGTGCGGTACCGGCGGCAAAGGAGGCGAACGTAGCAAAATCGCACCAGGCCGCGGTTGAGAGATTGCGCACCGCCTTAGCCGCTGTCAACGCGCAATTGGATCCGCATCCGGAGTGGTGCGAGCGGCTCATCATCGAGGACGTCCTCTTGGAGTCCCTCCTGTGCCCACAGCCCGTCATGCTGTGGTTTGACACCGTGTACTGTCTCGTGCTCGTCGCCGCATCGATCACCACCGCTCTTCGCGACCGACCACCCTCTGCGGCGCCCTGGCAGACGTATCAAACCATTTACTTTGCCTTCGTCAATGCGACGGCCCCTGCGACCCTCCTCGTGAATGCCGTGACACGGCTACGACTCAGGCGGCACCCTTCGACTATGGACAAGGTGTTTGTCATTCTGTCCGTGGCTCTCTTGCTCCCGCCGCTCGCGACGCACTGCTTACCAGGAATGGTTTGCTACGCATGGATTTTCGGGTCAGCCGGTACGGTTCTTACGTTGACGCATTGGCTCGCTTACCGCCGCCGCCGACGAATAATGCCGTCACGGATGAAACCTAAGATGACATGGAGCGGGTCGTTTCGGCTTCCCCCGTCCGTGCTGGTTCTCCTCCGGGCGCTCCTTCGCGCCGTGTTGTTGCTCGCCGTCAGCTGGGGATTACCCTTGAGCTACAATCTTGCCTGCTTAGTCATCTACAACAACGGGTTCGTCACCTCGTCAGCCCCATCCAACATCGACTGCGCCTCGGAGGTAGCGCGCCCGTCTTACTTGCACGCCTTGGAGTTGGATCTGTCTTCGAGAAGCGTGGTTTGTGCCATCGATTCTTTTGCGACCACGTCCACCAACGTGCTTCGCAATGCCGGGGCGCTCCTGGCCAGCTTTTGAGGATGGCCGTTTGCAATGACCCCCGAAGGTAGCGAAGCGACCACGAGGAGACGACGACGACGACGACGACGGAGGCGTCACCCAACCTGTACCACTTCGAATTCTTCTCTCCGGAGACGGATGTCTCGGTTCGTACTCGACGGAGTTGCGCATCGATTGAGAAACGCCCTTTTGGTGTGTTTCCTTCCCTCCCCTTCCTTCCCCCCAAATTTTTTTTGCGATTTTTGTGGCGCCAACTTAACCGTTGGAAGGCGATGATGGCGTTGCTCACCGCGCGCGATCATCGCAAGAGGAGTGATGATCTCTCGTGGTACGGCACGACCCACAGTGCGTGGGGATGGCATTTTTGATATTGCGATATGGCATATTATGCGACGATACGATGGAAATTCCTTTCTTCATAACAATATCACACAGGGCTTCCTTCCTTCCTTCCCCCCTCTGAAAATGGGTTGCGGTTCCTCGAACGGCGCTGCGACTCAGCCAGCTGCGCAGCAACAGACCACGCGCGCCGTACCGAAGGCTGCGCCTCCTCCAACGGCACCTCCACCAGCGGTTCCACCAAAGGCCGTGCGGCCACGCCTGCCCCCTCGCACCAGCACAAACGTCGTCGACTGGGAGGCGATCAAAGCCCGCATGCCCGTCGGCCGCACCGCAGCCGAGTACGACCGCAGGACCCAGCTTTTCACTCAATTCGACCCCAACGGCAATGGATACCTGAGCCTCGCCGAAGTTGACAAGGGCATCCGGGAAGTGCTTCAGGTAGATGAAATATTCGACTGCAAGCCGGTGATCATGCGCGCGTTTCAAGCCGCGCGGCAGTCTAGAAAAAAACAAGGAAAGCCGCAGCAGGCCGATGACTACGTGGAGCGGACTGAGTTCCGGATGCTGCTCGTGTACTTGCGCCGCTACTTTGAAATCTGGCAAATGTTCGATGACGTCGATACCTCTGATGACCGGCGCATCACACTGGAAGAGTTTCGGGCCGCGGTGCCGACGATGCAGCAATGGGGGGTGGATATTTCCAACCCTGACGGGGTCTTCCAGGAGATGGACAAGAACAAGGGTGGCTCCGTGTTATTTGACGAATTTTCCGAGTGGATATTAGAGCAACATTTGCTCAAGGAGGTCGAAGATGAAGCGGCTCCTCCTCCGGCTGCTCCTCCGGCTACGACAGCCGTGACGACATCACCGTCGTCAGCTGCCGCTACAGGGGCCATCAAACCCCAGAAAACGTTGCCCCCTTCCAAAGACGCGCTCCGTACCAGCGGCCAAGACATGGCTCAGATCAAACAAAAGCTACCGATAGAGTCGACGCCCGCCGACTTTCAACGCCGAACCGAGCTCTTCAACCGGTTTGACCCGAATGGGAATGGCTATTTGAGTCTTTCCGAGGTGGATAAAGGGATTCGCGACGTGCTGGGCTTAGATCAGGTCTACGACTGCAAACCCGTGATCATGCGCGCGTTTCAGGCCGCTCGCGCCGCTCGGAAGAAGCAAGGAAAGCCCCAGCAAGCGGACGATTATGTGGAGAAAACAGAGTTCCGGCTCCTACTTGTCTACTTACGGCGGTATTTCGAGATCTGGGAGGTGTTTGAGGACATCGACACGAGTAGCGATGGCCGCGTCACGAAAGCGGAATTGTCCAAGGCGCAGCCGATGCTAAGCGCCGTGGGGGTACCGATGACGGACGTCGACGCCACGTTCGCGGCCATCGACACGAACCAAGGTGGGTTTATTCTCTTCGACGAGTTCGCTGCCTGGGCGGTGGAGAACAATTATTTGGATGACAATGATGCACACTGAGTAATTCGTAGCAGGCTCGCCGCTAGACAGTATGACAAATCCGCACGTGAATGTCTCTCCGCTATATTGCCTCTTCCCCATGGAGTCCAGAATACATGTATTGCCCCTCATTTACTAGTAGTGAGACGATCGTGGAATTAGCGTGACGGCCACTGCAAAATACAGCCCCGAACGGCTAGGAACGCTTTTGTTGCCCTACCCTCCGACTCATGCAAGCGGCACACCGCAGCAATACCAGGACAAAAGCAAACGCGATCCGTGCGCGTCGCAAACACTGCTGTCGATGCCACCGAAACGCCCGATTTCCGTCACGAACTGGGACGACCGGCCAGTCGGACGCGCATCGGCGGTAGCCATTGGTGCCCAAGAGACACGGACCCGCAACATCCAGCAGCTTCTTCAGGGTGCGTGCGCGACCGGGGTGCTGAAGCTCGCAAACCGGCAGCTCGCCGCCGTCCCCCCTGAGTTGACGTCGTCGCTTCACGATGCCGTTTCCTATTCGGACAAGAAATGGTGGGAAGAAGTGGATTTGACGTCGCTAGACATCAGTCACAACAACATTACGATGCTACCCGTGGCGCTGTTCAACACGGGAGGCGGTTCCCGAGTCTCCACCTCCGCCAATTCCTCAAGTCAGGCCGCCGTCGGAAACACAGAAGCGCATTGTGGCGACGGAGGAGACGGGGAAGGGACCACGATGCTCCCGTCGCTGAAGTCGCTGCTCGCGTCGCACAACAGTCTCACGACGCTCCCTCCCATGCGCTATTTGTCGAGCTTGACGAAACTGGATTGTAGCTTCAACAAGTTGAGCGGGATGCTGGACTTGCGTGACCACTCGTCGGGAACAGGAGCACCCGTCGTACAAGACCGCAGCTCACAGCCCGGACGCGTTGTGCTACCGCCGGGGCACCGGGGACAACTCGCCCCGGGTGCAGCACCAATGCTCGCTCGGCACAGCGGCACCGACGGTCCGGACGCCGCCGCGAAGGGGCTCATCATCATGCAGATGAAGGAGCTCAACGTTGCAGGGAACCGGCTGTCGTCCATCGTCGGCTTGACACCACAGTGGCTTGCCGACGTTGCCGTTGTCGACGTCTCTGGAAATGAATTAAACTCGATCGACGACCGCGACGAGGTCGAGACGGAAACATCCTCGACGATGTCGCTTAGAATATTGAACGCGTCATCCAATCAGCTCACAAGGTTTCCTTTCCGATTGTTGCAGAAGACGCCGTTGCTGCAGACACTTGATCTATCCAGGAATCGGATCGAATGGTCGTCGCCTGGATCCTGTGGAGGAGGCACCTTCAGGGGCGACGTCGAAGGAGCGTCGAGAGTAGGGGATCAATTGACGCTACCTGCGTTGACGATCCTCAACCTCCGACAGAACAAGCTGCAGGACCTTCCGAAGCTATGCATGTGCACCCAGCTCGCAGAGCTCCATTTGGGTCACAACGACATCACGGTGGTGTCGGCAGCTTGGTTCGACGGTTGCCGCGAGACGTTAAAGTTCATTGATCTTAGTAACAACAAGATCAACCAGGTCGACGCCCTCACGGTACTCGTCAAGCTGCAGCGATGTGATCTCAGCAACAACGACCTAAGTACGCTTCCGCCACGCATGGGTCTGCTCAAAGACCTATCCGCCATCGTGCTCGATGGCAACCCAATGAAGGGCATTCGACGAGAGATTGTCTTGAAGGGAACCAAAGAGCTGTTGGCCTACCTGAAGTCGAGGCTCACCGAGACCGACGTCTTGTCGTTGCAGAGAGGCGAGTCTTTACCTTCTCAGCAGCAGCCAGTCCCTCAAGTAATAACGGGAGGAGGCGCTGGAACCCCCTATCCCAGTGTCAAAGGTACCACCGCTCCTTCTGACGTGGCGACAGCGCAGCAGCGGCGTCTGCTGGCCAAGTATGATACCGACGGAGTCGTCAACATGACCGCCCACGGTGGCGTCAGCCTCTCTGCCTTAGTGGGCTCAGCCTTGTCAGCCCCGAACGGTGGCGGCGGCGGATCCGCCGATGCGCTCGTCGCGACGCTCATCGGAGAGGCGAAGCGACGACGGCTCCAGCAAGACGAGGAGGATTCCTGTCGCCGCGCCCAGACATCCGAAGCGGACAAGGCGTCACGGTTTACCACGACGAACGCCGCTGCCTTTCGCACGGCGGAACCACAACGGCAGCCCGCGCCGCCCTCGTTGCAACGCGGCGATGCCAGATCCGAAGCGACGAGTGTGATAGGGGCGGGTGCTTTCCTTGGTCAACGCGAGGGCGATTTGTGGGATCTGTCCTTCGCAACGACGGCAGGAGGGGGTGGAGGAGGACGGGGGGCGGGTGCTGGCGGCCGCAGTCGCTTCCAGGAGGCCGACGCCGCCATCGGGAAAGGGGGGTCCGTGATTCCCCTCCCAGCAGAGCTGACGGAAGACATTTACGTCCTCGCCCCGCCGAATCTGGGGCTAACGTCTCAGGGTGGCGTCAACAACCGGAGCTCATCGGCCGCCGCTTTCTTCGACGACGCGACGACGAAGAACCATCGCCTAGCTCGGGTGCGCCTGAGTCACCATGCATCGCTGCGCACGATCCATCCTTCGTTTCTTGCCCCGTTGGCGGAGGCCGGCGTGGTCGACATCGACGTCTCTCACACCGGACTCACTTCGATAGACGCGTTTCTGTGTGCCGAGATGACGTCCCTGCGGTGCCTCAACCTGTCGCACTGTCAGCTGCAGGGGCCGATGATCCCAAACAGTCCGTTCTTCCAAACCATAGTCCCGCAAGAGGGACTCCCGTTACTGGCAAATCTACACCATTTGAACCTGAGTTTCAACAACCGGGTGCCGATGATGATGCCATCACGATCCGATGTAGCGGCGGTTTCCCCGAGTGCCCCCCTCTCGGGGCTGTCTACGTGCTTTTGCCACGAGAATTTCCCTGCGCTGACGCATATCAACCTCAGCGGCAATCGCTTTGTCCACTTTCCGGATTCCATCTTGCGGTTGCCAACGTTGACGGAGGTCTTGCTCGCGGAGAACGGGTTGCTGGAGGTGCCCGACGCCGTGACGTTGTCGTGGCCACGGTTGCAGACGTTCGACTTGCAGAACAACGACCTGACGAACGTGCCTCCCCGCTTAGGCCTGCTTTCGCTGCGCAGTTTACTCTTGACGGGTAACCGCATCAAGTGGCTGCGGCAATCAGTCTTGGACAAAGGAACACCCGCGGTACTTCAGTTCTTGCGCGATCGAATCGTTTCTTCTTAGATCTGCCGGTGCCGTAACGAGGGGCTCAACCGCCGCCAATGTTCCCTCGTGCTACAGTCCCTAACATGGTTCATGTCCGCACCCCGTTCCCCCACGTTCCTGTGTCCGTTACCAACCTGTTGGTGCGTGGGTGGCGGGAAAAATTGCGGGCTATCAAAATCAAGGGGTTTTGAGGGTCGAATCGGATGGTTGGTACCACGAAAAAAAATACCATGAAATCGTCTATGGGAGATGGGTCTACGGGAGGCACCTCAGTATTCAGTGCAGTCGCCCTCGGCGGCGATGCACTTCTGCAGGCGGCTGGGGAA
>ERZ1292633.3004-Hain-H41-02um-R1-3004-length-16765-cov-12_pt2 | contig 13242 bp, 13 predicted proteins | sample MGYA00564406_ERZ1292633 | MGnify/ENA primary metagenome ERZ1292633 (study PRJEB36523, sample SAMEA6512639) | groundwater metagenome | collected 2019-01-08 | study: AquaDiva: Metagenomics assemblies of 32 groundwater samples
GAGCCGCCTCGCGGACCCGGTCCACCCCCTTTTCGAGGTTCTCCCGCGGGTCCGTTCCCATCGCCATCTGGACGAGGGCGACCGCGAACTTCCCGGGCCCTTCCTTCCCGGGCGCACTCATCCGGCGAGATCCAGGAACAGCCACGGCGTCGCCTTCTTCCGCTCCCGCTCGTACCGGTCGATCTCCGCCGCGCTCGCGAGGGTCCGGGCGATCTCGTCCAACCCCTCGATGAGGCACGTCTTCGCGAAGGAGGCGACCCCGAATGCGTGAATGTCGCCGTTCGGTCCCGTAACCGTCTGCCCCGCAAGGTCCACCTCCACCTTGCCGCCCGGCGCGGCGAGCAGGGCGTCGATCAGCGAGCGTACCGCCGCCGCCGGGAGCGTCACCGGCAGCATCCCGTTCTTCAGGCAGTTGTTGTGGAAGATGTCGCTGAACGACGGCGCGATCACCGCGCGAAAACCGAAGTCCATCAACGCCCACACGGCGTGCTCGCGGGAAGAACCGCAGCCGAAGTTCTCCCACGCCACCAGCACCTTGCCGCCGCGGAACGAAGGCCGGTTCAGCGGAAAATCGGGTTGCTCCTTCCCGTCCATGTCGTACCGCCACGCGAAGAAGAGGCCGACGCCCAGCCCCGTCCGCTTCAGGGTCTTCAGGTACCGCGCCGGGATGATGGCGTCGGTGTCGACGTTTCCCCGGTCCAGGGGGACGCCCACGGTGTTCAACGACATGAACTTTTCGATCATCGCGCCACCTCCCGCACGTCGGCGATGCGGCCGGAAACCGCGGCGGCGGCGGCCATCGCGGGGCTCATCAGATGCGTCCGCCCCCCGGGCCCCTGCCGCCCCTCGAAATTCCGGTTCGACGTCGAGGCGCACCGCTCGCCGGGCTTCAGCCGGTCCGGGTTCATCCCGAGGCACATGGAGCACCCGGGAAGCCGCCACTGGAACCCGGCCTCGACGAACACCCGGTCGAGCCCCTCCTCCTCCGCCTGCCGCTTCACCAGCCCCGACCCCGGTACGACCAGCGCCGTCACGCTCGCGTGGACCTTTCGCCCCTTCGCCACCGCGGCGGCCGCGCGCAGGTCCTCGATCCGCGCGTTCGTGCAGGAGCCGATGAAGACCTTGTCCACGGGGATGGCGGTCAGCCGCGTTCCCGGGACAAGCCCCATGTACTCGAGCGCCCGCCGCATCCGCGCCCGCTCCGATCGGTCCGGCTGCGCCTCCGGGTCCGGAACGACCCCGCCCACGGGGAGGGCGTCCTGCGGGCTCGTACCCCAGGTGACGTGCGGCTCGAGGTTCGACGCGTCGAACGCCACCTCCCGGTCCCACGTCGCGTCCGGGTCGGACGGGAGCGTTTTCCAGTCCGCCACCGCGGCGTCCCAAAGGGAAGGGGGCGGCGCCAGCGGCCTTCCCTTCAGGTACGCGAAGGTGATCTCGTCGGGGGCGATCAGGCCGAAGCGGGCCCCGGCCTCGATCGTCATGTTGCATACCGTCATCCGCCCCTCCATCGACATCCGCCGGATCGTCTCCCCGGCGAACTCGATCGCGTATCCGGTTCCCCCCGAGGGGCCGATCTTCGCGATCACCGCGAGGATGACGTCCTTCGGCGTGACCAGGGAGCGAAGCGCGCCGTTCACCATGACGCGCATCCGCCGCGGCATATTCTGCCACAAGGTCTGCGTGGCGAGGACGTGTTCGACCTCCGAGGTGCCGACGCCGAACGCGATCGTTCCGAAGGCCCCCAGCGTCCCGGTGTGGGAGTCGCCGCAGACGATCGTGATCCCCGGCTGGACGAGCCCCGACTCGGGGCCGATGATGTGCACGATCCCCTGCCTCGGATCGGTGATGTCGTACAGGGCGACCCCCGCGCCGAGGGCGTTTTTCCTCAACTCCTCGATCTGCTCGCGGCTCTCGCGGTCGTCGATCCGCTCCGCCCGGTCGGGCGTGGTCGGAACGTTATGATCCGGCACGGCCAGCATCGCGCCGGGCCGGCGCACGGAACGACCCGCCAGCCGCAGCCCCTCGAACGCCTGGGGGCTCGTCACCTCGTGGATCAGCTGGCGATCGATATAGAGGAGGACGTTTCCGTCCTCCCGCGCCGTCACGACGTGACGGTCCCGGATCTTTTCGAACAGCGTCGGCATGGTTCTCCTTTCACACGCGGCGAATATATCATTATATTGGTACGGTGCCGCCGATGGGACGAACCGGCGGCGATACCTGTCTGCCGGCGCGGAGAGAGAGGGGGCGGAAATGAGCGAAGTCGTCCAGGTGGAGCGGAACGGGGGTGTCGCGACGATCCGGATGAACCGGCCGGAGCGGTTGAACGCCTACAACCCGGAGATGGGGAAGGCGCTGCTGTCGGCGGCTTCGGGAGCTTCGGTCGATCCGACGGTCCGGTGCATCGTGCTCACCGGCGGAGGGAAGGCGTTCTCCGCGGGGGGCGACGTCGAGTTCATGGCGACGTTCCGGGAGGAGGGACACGGGAAGTTCCTCGAGCTCGCGATCCTGCTGCACGCGTTGATCGCCTCGCTGCGGAAGGCGCCGAAACCGGTGATCGCCGCGGTGAACGGAGTCGCGGCGGGGGCGGGGTTCTCGATGGCGTTGGCGTGCGACATGGCGGTGGCGACGGCTTCCGCGCGATTCACCCTCGGGTACCAGAACATCGGGCTCTCCCCCGACGGCGGGATGACGTTCTTCCTCGCGCGGGCGCTGGGAACCCAGCGGGCGATGGAGATGACGCTCTTCTCGAAGGTCCTCTCCGCGGAGCAGGCCGCCGCGTGGGGACTGGTCCAGCAGGTGATCCCCGACGCGGACTTCGCGGCGCAAACCGCCGCCCTCGCCGGGCGCCTCTCCGCTGGGCCGACGCTGGCCTACGCGCGGGCGAAGGAGCTGTACAACCGCGCGCTGTCCCAACCGCTGGAGACGCAGCTCGAGGAGGAGCGGCAGAGCATCGCCCGCTCTGCGACGACCCACGATTTCCGCGAAGGGGTCCGCGCCTTCCTCGAAAAGCGCCCCGCCCGCTTCGAGGGACTGTAGGCCCCCTTTATCCGTAGATCTCCCGGATGAGGGGGGCGAATTTATCGTAGATGGTCCTGCGGCGGACCTTCATCGTCGCCGTGACCTCGTTATCGTCATGGTCGAGCTCTTTCTCCAGCAGGCGGAACTTGCGGACGCTCTCCGCGGAGGAGAGCCCTCCGTTCACCCGATCGACCTCCTTCGCGATCAGGTCGCGCACCTCCGGAAGCCTTGCGAGGCTGCGGAAGTTGGTGTACGACAGCCGGCGCGAGGTCGCCCATTGCCCCATGTTTTCCAGGTCGATCTGGATGAGGGCCGACAGGAACCTCTCCCCTTCGCCCAGAACCACGGCCTCCTTGATATACGGGGAAACCTTCAGCGCGTTCTCGATCAGGGAGGGCGAGACGTTCTTTCCTCCCGCGGTCACGATGATCGCCTTCTTCCGGTCCACGATCCGCAGGTGCCCATCGGGGTCCTCTTCCGCTACGTCGCCGGTGTGCAGCCAGCCGTCGCGCACCGTCTCCGCCGTCGCCTTCAGGTCCCGGTAATACCCCATGAACACCCCGTCGCCCCGCTTCAGCAGCTCCCCGTCCTCCGCAATACGGTATTCGACCCCTGGGATCGGCCGGCCCACCGTGCCCAAGCGGACGTCCCCCTCGCTCTGCAGGAAGGAGAAGCCCGTGCATTCCGTCATCCCGTACCCTTCCAGGATCGGGACGCCGATCGCGCGGAAGAACAGGAGCACCTCGGGCGAGATGGCCGCGGCCGCAGTGAAGCACCGGCGGGCGCGGCGCAGCCCGACGAAGTTCTGCAGCGCCCGATGAATCAGCAGATGATGGACGAGCCGGCCCAGGCGGTCCAACGGCCCCAAGCGCCCACCCGCGAGATCCTTCCGAGCGGCCTCTGTCCCGGCGGCAATCGCCTGTTCGGACAGGGCCCGGCGGAGCCGCCCGGTCTCCTGGATCTTGACGAGGATCGACGCCTGGAGCTTCTCCCAGATCCTCGGCACGCCGAGGAACACCGTGGGAGCGATCTCCCTCAGGTCCTCCTGGATCGTGCGGACACTCTCGGCGAAATTGACGGTCATTCCCAGCGACAGCGGCAGGAAGACGGAGAATATCTGCTCCGCGACGTGGCATAGAGGAAGGTAGGACACGACGGTATCCGACGCACGGATCCCCGTCACATGGACAACGCTTTCCACCTGCGCGAGGATGTTCCGGTGGCTGATCATCGCCCCCTTGGGGAAACCGGTGGTCCCCGAGGTGTAGATGAGGAACGCCACCTCGTTCGCCCGGGTCGCTTCCGCCATCTCCCGGAAGAGGCGGGGGTGGTTCCTCTCGCGCTCCGCGCCGATCTCCTCCACCTCGCCGAACGACAGGATGCGCGGGTCCGTGTAAGCACGCATCCCTTTCTTGTCCATCACGACGATCTTCTTCAGCAGCGGGAGCTCCGCGATCACCGCGAGGATCTTGTCCGCCTGCTCCTGGTCCTGCACCACCGCAAAGACCGACTCGGAGTGGGCCACCACGTACTTCACCTCGGCCGCGGGGCTCGTCGGATACACGCCGACCCCCACCGCCGAGGCGGACATGGCGGCGAGCTCCGCGTAGAGCCACTCGCGGCAGTTCTCGGAGAGAATGGCGATTTTGTCGCCCCGTGAAAGCCCCAGTGCAAGGAGGCCAAGGCAAAACCGGCGGACGTGCCCGAGGTATCCCTCCCATGTCACCCGCTGCCAGACCCCGAACTCCTTTTCCCGCAGTGCAACACCGGACGGGTTCTCCGACGCCCGAAGAAGCAGGAGCCTGGGAAGGGTGTCCGCCGTCAGGACAGCCACCGTTTCCTCCGCTTGTAATGCTTGAGGTCCCTGTAGCTCTTTCGCTGCCCTCCGTGCCCGCCGAGATAAAACTCCCGCACGTCCCGGTCTTCCCGCAGAAGCGAAGTCGGGCCGTCGAGAACGATCTTCCCGTTCTCCAGGATGTATCCGAAGGACGATACCGAGAGCGCCATGTTCGCGTTCTGCTCCACCAGGAGGATCGTCGTCCCCTCCTCCCGGTTGATCCGCGACACGATCCCGAAAATCTCCTCCACCAGGATCGGAGACAGCCCGAGCGACGGCTCGTCCAGCAGCATGAGGCGCGGCCGGGCCACGAGGGCCCGTCCGATCGCCAGCATCTGCTGCTCCCCTCCCGAGAGATACCCCGCGAGCTGGCGGCGGCGCTCCGCGAGCCGCGGGAAGTACCCGTACACCTTCTCGTACGCCCCCGCAAGATCCCCCGCGCCTCCCCGGGCGTACGAGGCGCACGACAGGTTCTCCTCCACCGTCAACTCCTCGAACACGCGCCGTCCCTCCAGCACCTGGAACACCCCGCGCCGGGCGATCTCGTGCGGCTGGAGACCGGCGAGGGAGACCCCGCCGAACCGGATCTCCCCGTCGGTCACCTCCCCGTCCTCCATCGGCAGGAGCCCGGAGATCGCCTTCAAGATCGTGCTCTTCCCCGCGCCGTTGCTCCCCAGCAGGGCCACGACTTGCCCCTCCGGGACCGCGAGGGAGAGCCCCTTGAGCACCTGGACGGTGTGGTTGTACACCACCTCCAGATTGTTGACGCGAAGGAGCGGCTCCTTCGTCACTTCACGTAGATCCAGTCGGATACCGGCTCGAAGATCCCCTTCACCACGTTGGCGCGGTACACCCGTCCCACCGCCGCCTTGTTGTTGACGAAGGTTACCTTCCCCGTCACGCCGCCCGTGTCCCAGTCCCGGATCATCCCGATGGCGTCTTTCAGGTTGTCCCCGGTGACGGGCTTCTTCGCCGCCAGCACCTTGTTGATCGCCTCCACGTAGACCATTCCGGTAAACCACCCCTGGATGTAGGAGTTCGGGCGGGATTTCTCCTTCGGGTTCGCCTTCTCGTTGTACTTGCGCATCGATTGGATTCCGGGGGCGTCCTCGTTGTAGTAGGCGTACGGGCTCACCCCCATGTACCCTTCCGCATCGGCGCCGAGCTTGTCGATGATCGACTTGTCCATCGACCAGAACGTCCCCATGAAGGTGGTCTTCAGACCGTAGTCCCGCACGGTCCGGATCACCTGCGGGATCGGCGCCAGCACGTATCCCTGGAAGATGCAGAAGTCCGGCTGGGTCTTCTTGAGCGCCAGGGCCTCCGTCGTCACGTCAACGGCACCGACCTTCGTCACGATCTCGGAGACCACGTCGATCCCCAGCTCCTTCGCGCGCTTCCGGGCGTACGGGATCGGGTCCTTCCCGAACTCCGTGTCGCTGTAGAAGAACGCGACCTTTGGATTTCCCTTGCCCTTGTGGTTCTTCGCGATGTACTCCAGCAGGATGCCGAACTGGTCGGAGTAGGTCGGCCCGGAGACGAAGGAGTACGGGTGGATTTTCGGGTCCGCCAGTTCGCTTGAGAAGGAAGTCGATCCGTAGAGAACCTTGTACCGGCTGTTCAGCTCCGGCGCGATCGCCTTCCCCAGTCCCGTGCTGTCCCCGTACATGATGACCGGGTTGTCCTTGGCCATGATCTTCTTGAACGTGGCCACCGCCTTGTCCGTGTCGTACCCGGTGTCCTCGTAGATGTAGACGAGCTTCTTCCCCTTCACCAGCCCGTTCTCATTGGCGTAGTTGATGTAGTCCTGAAGCCCGGCATTGATGCTGACTCCCGCAAAGGCGAACCGGCCCGTGATCGGTTGGCACGCGCCGATCTTGATGACGTCATCCGCCGCGAGGGCCCCCGCCGCCGCCAGCGCGAGAGCCGCCGTGATCCCCGTCGCCGCAACGATCCATTTTCTCCTTCTCATCTCCTCCTCCTTTTCCCTGGGGGTTAACTCCGGAACGGCCACAATGCGAAATACCTCTTCACCCTCTGCCACATCTCGGCCAGGCCGTGCGGCTCGAAGATCAGGAACCCCACGATCAGCGCCCCGAACAGGATGTCACGGAGCGGGAACAGGTACGACATCGCATCCGGGAAGAACGGCTTCACCGCCTCCGTTCCCGCCTTGAGCAACTCCGGCACCAACGTCATGAAGATCGCGCCGAGGATCGTCCCCTGGATCGAGCCCAGCCCGCCGACGATCACGATGGCCAGGAACTGGATCGACAGCGACAGCGGAAAGTACTCCGGGGTGACGACCTTCGCGAAGTACACCCACACGGCTCCCGCCACCCCGGCGTAGAAGGAACTGACCATGAACGACAGGATCTTGTACCGGAACAGGTTGATCCCCATGAGCTCCGCCGAGATGTCCCGGTCGCGGATGGCGATGAACGCCCGACCGACCCGCGTGCGAAACAGGTTCCTGGCGAAGTACGTGAACGCCGCCGTCACGGCGTAGATCAGGAAGTAGACGCGGAAGTCGGTATTGAGCGACACGCCGGACAAGGTGGCCGGGGGGACGTTGATCCCACGGATCCCCCCTGTGACAGAATCCCAGTTCGAGAAAACCCATTCGAGAATCACCTGCGCCGAAAGCGTCGCGATGGCGAGATACAGCCCCTTTACGCGCAGGGACGGCACACCGATGACCGTCCCGGCCACGCACGCCGCCGCGCCCCCGAGGGGGATGCAGAGGTAGAACGGCAGTCCCAGGCGGGTCGCCCCGATCGCCGCCGCGTACGACCCCACGCCCACGAAGACGGCGTGCCCCAGGGAGATCTGGCCGGTGAACCCCGTCAGTATGTTGAGCCCAAGCGCCCCGATGATCATCACCCCGATGAGGTTCGCGAGGTACAGGAGGTAGTCGCCCGCCACGAACGGGAAGACGAGCATCGTGGCACCCAGGGCTCCCATCCACACACGCACGGCAGGGGTGCGGAAGATCGCCTCGTCGGCCGCGTATGTTTCCTTGTAGTCGCCGATCCGCATCCGGCGCCCCTACAGCCGCTCGATCTCGCGGGTCCCGAACAGGCCGTACGGCCGGACCATCAGGATCGCCACCAGCACCAGGAACGGCGCCACCTCCTTTATTCCGCCGCCGACCAGCGGGTCGAGGTACCCTCCCGCAAGGTTTTCGAGGATCCCCATGAGAAATCCGCCGAGCAGGGCTCCGCCGATGCTGTCCAGCCCCCCCAGGATCACCACCGGGAAGACCTTGAGGCCGATGGCCCCCAGCTGCGGGCTGATCCCTCCCATCGTCCCGATGACCACGCCGGACAGGGCCGCCGTCACCGCGGCCAGGCTCCACGAAAGCGAGAATACCCTCCGGATGTCGATCCCCATCGAGAACGCCGCCAGCGGGTCGTCCGCCGTGGCGCGCATCGCCGTCCCGGTCCGCGTGAACCGGAACAGGAGCGCGATCAGGGCGCAGGAAGCGAGAGCGATCAGGAACGGGTAGAACTGGAGGGACGGGAGGACCACGCTCCCCAGCCTCACCGGGGCCCGCGGGAAGATGGGGGGAAAAGCGCGGTAGTCGCCGGACCAGACGAGCTGGGCGGCCCCCTTGAAGATGGAGGAGAGACCGATCGTGACCATGATGACCGAGATCGTCGCCTTTCCCATGAGGGGGCGCAGCACCACGCGTTCCACGAGAGCTCCAAGGGCAGCGGCGCCCATCGCAGCGGCCAGGAGCGCGGCGACGAAGGGGAACTTCGCGGCGGTCATCCCCGTGAAGCAGAAGAAGGCCCCCAGCATCATCAACTCGCCGGTGGCGAAATTGATGACCCCCGTGGCCTTGTAGATGACGACGAACCCCATGGCGATCAGGGCGTAAATCCCGCCGATCACCACCCCGCTGGCCACCATCTGGAGGAAATCCTCCAACGCCCTATCCCGCCTTCCCGAGGTACGCCCTCACCACCTCCGGATCGTCCCGGATTTCCCCCGGCGCTCCTTCCGCGATCTTCACGCCGAAGTTCAGAACGGTGACGCGGTCGCAGATGTCCATCACCACGCCCATGTGGTGCTCGATCATCACAACGGTCACTCCATGCTCCTCCTTGATGTCGAGGATGAACCGCGCCATGTCCTCGGTCTCCTCCTGGTTCATCCCGGCAATGGGCTCGTCGAGGAGTAGCACTTTGGGACGCATGGCGAGGGCCCGTGCGAGTTCCACCCGCTTCTGCAGCCCGTAGGAAAGGGCCCCAACCGTTTTTCGTCGGAGATGTTCAATCTCCAGGAAATCGATGACGTCCTTCTCCATCTCCTCGCGGAGGGCCGCTTCCTCGCGGCGCGCGGACGGGGCGTACAGGAGGGAGGAGAGGACGCCGGTGCGAAGGTGGGCGTGGGCCCCCAGCTTGATGTTGTCTTGCACCGTCATCCCCTTGAACAGGGCGATGTTCTGAAAGGTGCGGGCCATTCCAAGGGAAGCGCGGCGATCCGGCGTCATCCGGGTGACGTCTGCGCCCAGGAACCGGATCGTCCCTCGCTGCGGCCGATAGAATCCCCCGATGCAGTTGAGCAGGCTCGTCTTCCCGGCCCCGTTGGGCCCGATGACACCGTGGACCGTACCCCCCGGGACGGAAAGGGAAACGCCCGACAGGGCGTTCAGTCCTCCGAAGGACAAGGTGACCCCTTCGATGGCGAGCGCATCCTCGGCCAATCGACTCTCCGATCGGACCGGTGCGAGGAACTCCGGCCGTAATAAAAATTCAAAAGGGTGTCTTGAAACGAAACCTGAACGAAACCGGCCTCGCCCTCACAGGCTCCCGCGGTCTCGGAACCGGTAATACTCTTCGGGGGTGTTGATGTTCCGGAAGGCGGAGCGGCACGGGTCGATCCGCTCCACCTCCGCGAAGGGAACGCGGCGAACGCGCACCCGGTCGAAGAAGGAGACCACGCGGCACTGCCCGTCCCGCAGCGCATCTTCCACGACGGGGAGGACGCCCTTCCGGTACACCGCGTGCAGCGGCTCCAGCCCCCCCTCCCCCTCGGGAACCACCACGTCCGCCTCTTCCGCCAGGGAGCACAGGTGCCGGATGAGGTCCGGCGAGAGGTACGGCATGTCGCACGCCACGACGAAGACCTTCTCCGAGCCGCTCGCCCGCAACGCCGCGTGGATCCCCCCCAGCGCGCCCATCCCGGGGTAGAGGTCCGTCACCCGGCGGCACGGGAGGAAATCGTACCGGCCCGTTTCCCCGGTGGCGACGATCACCTCTTCGAACAGCTCCTCCATCCGCCGGTGGATCGCCTCGATGAACCGCCCGCCCTGGTACGGCAGGAGCGCCTTGTCGCTCCCCATCCGGGTGGAGGTCCCCCCCGCGAGGATCACCCCCGTGACCCCGGGGATCCTCTCCGCGACCGCGGCGGCGATCCGCGTCGGATGGGTGTAGACGTTGAACCTGCGGCCCCGCACGTACCCGACGAGGGTGATCCCCAGTTCCCCGCAGATCCGGACCGCGAGGTCCGTGGGAGAGGTGCGCGAGGCGATCACGGAGATCCCGAGGGAGCCCGCCTTCGCCGCCATCTCGCTGGAAACGCGCCCCGAGGCGACGAGGATCCTGCCGGAGAGGTCGATCCCCGCCAGGAGCGCCTGCCCCGCGATCCGGTCGATCGTGTTGTGGCGCCCGATATCCTCGGCGAACAGGAGGAGCCGCTCGCCGTCCCAGGCGCCGGCGGAGTGGATTCCTCCGCTCCCGCGGTACGCCTCGGACGCCCGCGCAAGCGCGTCCATCGCCGAAAAAAGCGAATCCGGGGACACGAACGGCCCCGCGGAGGGGAGCTGGACCGGGCGTCCCGCGGAGGCGGGGACGTGGAAGCTGATCCCCGCGCCGCACCCCGAAGTGAAGGTCGGCGTAATGCGATCCGGCACGTCTCCCCGGATCCGGACGGACGCCGCGCCGAAGTCATCGCACACGCTCAAGGTCAGGAGGTCCCCGGCGGACCGGACCAGCCCCTGCATCCGGAGGAAACCGGCCACCAGGAAATGCAGGTCGTGGGGCGAGGCGATCAGCGTAGCGAGGGCGACGCCGTTGACCGCGAGGGCGACGGGAATCTCCCGCACGGGAAGATGCCGGGCGGGAGCCAGCCGGCGCCCGTCGTACCGCAGTACGGGAGGGGCGTCTCCACCCTTCGCGTCGTCTCCGGGGAGGCGGCTCATTTCCCCCTCTCGAACCCTTCCGGGGGAAGGGAGGAGGAAACGCGCTCGAGGGCGGCCTTCAACGGGATCTCGAGGACGAAGGTGAGCAACGGCGCCTGGACCGAAAGGGCGGCCGCCGCCCGGTCCACGACGTCCCGTTTTCGGGTGAGACAGGCGACGTACAGGGAGGCAAGGTCGAGGGAGTCGCCCGAAAGCCCTCCCCCGATCCGGTCGAGATCCGCGTGCCCCTCCGGGACGGCGAAGCGGATCCCCGTCCCCGACTCCTTCCCGTCGACGTACGCGAAGATCTCCTCGAACGGGAGGAGCACATCGATGTACTCCGGATGCTCGAACGCGGTCTTCCGGAGGTGCGCGATCTTTTCCGCCGTGCGACTCATCCCGCCCCCGGAGCCCCTTCCCGTCGATTATTCGCCCCCAACCTCCTTATACCACTTCGGGTGGTGCCTCCGCGCCCAGATCCGGCGGACGTTGCCGTCAAGCATCCCCGGGTTACCGATCGTGGAGAGGGTCGTCGTCTCCTTCGCGTAGCGGAGGCTGAACTCCTGGGCTTTCGCCTCCACGGGGTCGAGGGAGAGCCCGAGCAGACCCTCGGCCAGCCCCGAGGTCTTGAAGAACTCCCTGCGTGAAATCGCCGCCCGGTGCACCTCCTTCGATCGGTCGGTGGTACGGGGATCATATAAAAACGTTCTAAATAGTTCAACGAGAAAAACAGGAACGGACAGAAAAAAGACCGATTCGCCTTATCTATATGATATCCAACAATTTATCGCCGTATGTAATAAAACCGTGATTTTTTTCGTCGACTTCAGGAGACACCTCTCCTTGCGCGGGAAGAACCTGCCGCGGTGTAGTTCAATCGTCGCAGGCGAAAGGAGACACCCTGCGATCGAACACACGCCGTCCGGCCTTTCGGATCGCGCTGACGCTGCCCGCCGCGGTCCCGGAGGACCGGAAGGCGTTCGGCACCCCCCCCCGCTGCGGGAGGTGGCGGCGACCGCCCGTCCTCCCCTGAATGCGCCTGCACCTTAAAGTGACTCCCACCTGCCGTATCTCCCGCCGAGAAAACCCCTCGGTGGTTGGTGGCGGGGGTTCCGCCCGGCGCTTTACGGCGGGAAGAATCCGGGGTAAATAGTACGCATGTTCACGGAGGGCGGGCGGAGGGAGACGGGGCGGCGGCTCGCGAACGGGGAGCTGTCGTGGGAGACGCTTCGGGCGCGGGCCCGGGTTCTCGAGGGGATCCGGGCCTTCTTCCGGGACCGGGGGTTCCTCGAGGTGGACCCGCCGATCGCGCAGGCGTACCCGAACATCGACCCGAACATCTTCCCGGTGAAGATCGCCGACGCCTCCGGCAAGGCGGCGCGATTCTACCTGCACACCTCTCCTGAACCGGCGATGAAGAAGCTGCTCGCCGCCGGATTGGGCAACATCTTCTTCCTCGGGAAGGTGTTCCGGGACCGTGAAGGGTCGCCCCTCCACTCCCCCGAGTTCACGATGCTCGAATGGTACCGGGTGGGCGGCGACGCGGATGCCGTGATGCGGGACGTCGAGGAGCTGGTCCGGACGCTGGCCCGAACGATTGCCGGCAAGGCGGTCGTTCACGGCAACGGGAGGGAGATCCCGGTCGACGGGCCGTGGCCCCGATGGGAACTCGACGACGCGTTCCGGGAACTCCTCGGCGTCGGGATGGCAGGGGAGAAGGAGTTGCGCGAAGCGCTGGACCGCAAGGGGTTGCGTCCGGGAGCGGACGAATCGTGGGAGGACCTCTTCCACCGGGCCTGCCTCGACGTGGTGGAGCCGGCGCTCGCCGAACGCGGCGCCTGCTTCCTGACCGGGTACCCCGCGGCCCTCGGCGCGATGGCGCGCCGCCGCCCCGAACGCCCCGAGGTGTCGGAGCGGTTCGAAGGGTTCGTGGCCGGCGTCGAGCTGGTCAACGGGTACGAGGAGCTTACCGACCCGGTGGAGCAGGAGGAACGCCTGCTGGCGCTGGCCGACCGCCACCGGCGATCGACCGGCGAAACGCTTCCCGTGGACCCGGGGTTCCTCGACGCCCTGCGCCGCGGCCTTCCCCCCTGCGCGGGGGCCGCGCTGGGGGTCGACCGGCTCGTCATGCTCCTGCTGCGCAAGGACGACATCGCGGACGGGATGTACCGGTGAACTCCTCCGCCGTCCTGCTCTT
>ERZ1292633.3486-Hain-H41-02um-R1-3486-length-15276-cov-5_pt2 | contig 13242 bp, 15 predicted proteins | sample MGYA00564406_ERZ1292633 | MGnify/ENA primary metagenome ERZ1292633 (study PRJEB36523, sample SAMEA6512639) | groundwater metagenome | collected 2019-01-08 | study: AquaDiva: Metagenomics assemblies of 32 groundwater samples
GCCACGGTGTAGGCGATGACGAGCGAGGTGAGCATCGCCACCGGCACGTTGAACGGGATCGGCGCCATGTACGGCCCCATCATCCCGGTAACCCAGAACATCGGCAGGAACGCGAGGATGACGGTGAGGGTCGCGAGATTCGTCGGCCTGCCGATCTCGTTCACCGCCATGACCGCCTGCTTCATCCGGTCGGCGCCTTTCCGGGCGTAATGCCGGAAGATGTTTTCAATCACGACGATGGAGTCGTCGACCAGCAGGCCGAGCGACAGAATCAGCGAAAACAGGGTGATGCGGTTGATGCTCTGCCCCGCGATCAAACCGACCGCGAGCGTGATGAACAGAATCAGCGGAATGGTGATGGTGACGACCGAAGCGGCGCGCCAGCCGAGGAAAAACACCAGCAGCAGCACCACGGTGCCGATGGCGATGGCGAGATGCTCCATGAGCGTGTTGACCGCGTCGTTGGCCTTGGCGCCGTCGTTGCGCGTGACGTTCACCCGCACGTTCGGGGGGATCACCGTGGGGCGGATGCGCGCCAGTTCGCGCAGCGTTTCGTCGGCGACCGTCACCGCGTTGGTCCCGGCGCGCTTGGCGATGGCGACGATCACGGCCGGAACTTCATAGTCCGCCGGTCTTGTGCCCGTGAATGCCGGGCCGTAACCGATGCGGTGCGCGCGCTCGATCTCCTCGGGGCCGTCGCTGACCGTGGCCACCTGCTTCAGGTACACCGGCCGGTGCGCCGACAGTCCGACCACCAGGTTGCCGACGTCGTCCGCGTTCTTCAGCATGCCGCCGGCCTGCACCGTGGCCACGCGATTGCCGCCCACGAACGCGCCCGAGGGGATGTCCACGTTGGTGGCGTTGACCACCTGGCGGATGTCGGAAAGCGTGACGTTGTAGGCGTGCATCCGGTCGAGATCGAGGCTGACGTTGATCGTGCGCCGGCGTCCGCCGTGCACGTAGGCGAGCGACGTGCCTTCGACGCGGCGCAGGTGTTCGAGTACGTCGTTGGCCGTGCGTCGAAGCTGACAGTCTTCCGGGCCGGGGCACGAGAGGGAGATGGTCAGGATCGGCACGTCGTCCACGTCCGCGGGCTTGACCAGCGGTTGCAGCGTTCCCGGCGGCATGTGGTCCATGTTGCTCATGATGCGGTCGTAGAGCTTGACCAGCGATTCTTCCTTGTTCTGTCCGACCTTGAACTGCACGCTCACCACGCCGGTGGAGCTCATCGCCGTTCCATAGGTGTGATCGACGCCGGCCAGTCCCTGGAGGATCGCCTCGAGCGGCTTGATGATGAGCTGTTCGATTTCGTCGGGCGAGGCCCCGGGTTTCTGCACGATGACATTCGCCGCCGGTACCACGATGCGCGGATTCTCCTCGCGCGGGGTAACGAGGAACGCGAACATCCCCGCGAGGAACGCGAACAGCATGACCAGCAGCGTGAGCTTGCTGTCGATGAAATAGCCGGCGACCCGGCCGGCGAGGTTGAGGCCGTTTTCGGAACCGGATGGCCCAGTGTTTTTTTCTCTTGCCATGGCGGCGGAACTAGCGGCTCACGCGGTTGATCGGACTGCCGTCGTGCACCTCGGCGAGGTCGCCGAGCACCAGCGTTTCATCGCCGTGCAGGCCGCTCAGGATTTCCACCTGCGCGCCCAGCGTGCCGCCGGAACGCACCATGCGAAACCGCGCCTCGCCCGCCGGGCTCAGCACGAACACGCCGGGCACACCGCCGCGCTCCACCAGCGCCTGGCGCGGGATGCGGATTCTGAGCAACTCCGCCGGCTTGACTTGCAGCGAGAATACCGGGCGGTCCACCTGTGGCAGCGACGGCGGCGGTGACGGTGGTTTTTTCTGACAACCGGCAAGCGCCAGAGCAGACAGCATGGCGACAAGAACAAGGCGTGCCGGGCTCATGGGGCGGTTCCCTCCGGCAACGGCAGCGTGCCCTCCGCGAGCCTCAGCGCCGAGCGGCCGACTTCGAGATCGACACGCGAGTTCAACTCCTCGCGGCGCGCGTCGGTGTAAGACCGCTCCGCCTGCAGCAGGTCGATGAGTATCGTCCGTCCCTGACCGTAACGCCGGTCGACGAGTCGCACGTTCTCTCTCGCGCGCTCGACGTTGTCGGCGGAGGTGGCGTGCCGCGCCCGGGCCTCGCGCAGATTATCGTGCGCCGCGCGCACGTCGTTGCGCACCGACTGTTCCAGCGCCTGCGCGCGCCACTGCATTTCGTTTTCCTCGGCGAGCGCGGCGCCGATCTCGCCCTGGTGCCGGCCGCCGGCGTAGAGGTTGAGACTCACCACGCCCATGACGCTCGAGGAATGACTGTCGAAGCCGGGATGGTCGTCATACCAGTTGCTGGTGGCGATGAAGTCGACGCTGGGTTTGTGCGCCGCGCGCGCCGCCTGTACCCGCGCTCGGGCGGCCTGGCTCAGGGCGCGCGTCGCCGCCAGGTCCTTGCGGCCGGCGCGCGCGCGCGTTTCGCTGTCAGCGAGATTTGCTTCGGGCGAGGCCTCGATGTCCACGCGCGCGGACGCTGGATTGATATCGTGGTCGAGCGGCAGGCCCATGACCAGCTTCAGCTGATTACGCCCGGTCTCGACGCGGGTGACGGCTTGTTCGCGGCTCGCTTGCACCGCCGCCAGATTGACCTCGGCAGTCAGCTTGTCCGACACCACGGTGCGGCCCTCGCGCGACAGTTGTGCCGTGCTGCGCGCGTGTTGTTGCGCCGCCTTGACCGCGTCGTCGGCGATGGTCAGCGCTTCCTGCGCCGCCAGCAGCGCGAGGTAGGCGCGATGCGCCTGGAATACGGTGATTTCGCGCGCGCGCTCGTATTGCAGTCGAGCGTATTTTTCTGTTTCCTCGGCACTGACGAGCGAGGACGAAAGCCGGCCGCCGCTGTAAACCGGCAGGCGCAGCGCGAGTTGCGTCATGTGCAGGTCGCTCGTGCCCGGATGGTTCAGGCGCGCGGGATCGAAGTCGGGAGCGGTGACGCTACGGGTGTTGAGCTTGTCGGCGAAGGCGTCGAGCGGGTTGTTGCTGGCGCGCGCGCTGTAGGAAACGCCGAGGTTCGGCAGGCGTGCCCCGGCGGCGGTTTGGGTGCGCGCGGTCGCGGCAGCGCTTTGCGCCTGTACCGCGAGCAGCTCCGGGTTGTGCGCCAGCGCATGCACGACCGCCTGGTCGAGGTTGAAAGTTTCAGCGCGGACCACGGGACTCGCGGTGAGTGCGAGCAACAACAGCGCGGCCGGTATGATCCGGTAAGGCATGATGTATGAGTATCTGGATGACGGCGATTGAATGGATAAATACGGCCGCCGGGGCCAAAAATCAATGATACCCGTCAATAATCAGAACGGTTTGACCACGGCCAGAATCACTACCGCGATGAGAATCACGGTCGGAAACTCGTTGAACCAGCGGTAATACACGTGATCGTGGCGGTTGCGGTCGTGTTTGAAATCAAGCATCAGCTTGCCGCAGAAAACATGGTAAACGATGAGCACCGCCACCAGCGCCAGCTTGGCGTACAGCCAGCGGCCGCTCCATTGATAACCGAGCCACAGCCACAGGCCGAAGACGACGGTGAGAATCCCGCCCGGGGTCATGATGCCGAAAAACAGCTTGCGCTCCATCACCTTGAAACGCTCGTGGCCCTCCCGGTCGGTCGCCGCCATCATGCTGTGGTACACGAACAGGCGCGGCAGGTAGAACAGGCCGGCGAACCAGGTGATGAGAAAAATGACGTGCAGGGATTTGACCCAGAGCATCGGTTAGCTTTGTTTCCGCCGGAGGTAGTACAGGAAATCCATCTCGGGGCTCGGCACGTGCAGGCGCGTGCAAGCCGCGGTGATCTGGCCGCGGTGATGCACGGCGTGCGTCATGACGTGGATCAGCCCGTCACGGACCGACACGCGCCGTTTCGTGCCATCGGAACCGGGGTATTCGATGACCTGCTGGAACCATTCCGGTTTTTTCTGCGTGAGCCAGGTTTTGAGCTGTGCGAACTCGTCCAGCACCGCGGGCTTCAGTTGCTCCCACTCGTCGTAGAGCGACGCGTCATGGTTTTTGATCTGGCCGAATTCACCCGCCAGCCGCGCGCGCCAGTTGCGCGTCACGACCAGGATGTGGTCCACGGTTTTGTGGACGTTACGGAAGAAGAGACTGATGTCGGCCTGGCGCTGCTCGTCGCTCAGGGAGTCGAGGGATTTGAAAAGCTCGGCGCTGGCCCAGCGCTGGTAGTCCGCCTGCTCGATGAAATAATCCCTCATTAGGTCAGGATGCCGTTCCTTTCAGGTATTTCGCAATGATACGCCGTGCCTTGTCGGTGTCCAAGCGGCCGATGGAATTCAGCACGATGTTTCCGTTCGGCGCGATGAGAAACGCGGCCGGCACGTACGGCACGCCGCCGAAGGCGCTGGTCAGCTTGCCCTGCACGTCGAGCGCGACCGGATACGGCAAGCCGCGACGTTGCGTGAATTCCTGCACCAGCGCCGGCGGGTCGTAGGGCATGGCCACGGCGATCAGCTCGAACCCGAGCGCATGCCAGTCGTTGTACAGCCGGATGAGGTCGGGCAGTTCCTCGACACAGGGCCGGCAGCTCGTGGCCCAGAAGCTGACCAGCACCGGCCGCCCGCGCAGCGAGCGCAATGTGATCTGGCGTCCGTCGAGCAGGGTGAATTCCGTTTCCGGCGGCGGCGCCGACGATGGCACCAGCAGCGCGACGCTCACGGCGATGACGGCCGCCACGGCCAGGATGGCGGGCAGGGCGAGGCGCCGTTTCACACGAACAGCTCCAGCAGGTTGTTCAGGAACCGCCGTCCCTGCGGCGTGGGGCGGATGGCCCGCGCATCCCATTCGATTAGTCCTTTGTTTTCGGCCAGCGCCAGTTCCGGTTCACAGGCCGAAATCGGCAGCCCGGCGCGCTCCTGGAATAGCGGCGAAGGGAAGCCGTCGACCAGGCGCAGCGCGTTCAGCATGAACTCCGCCGCCGCGTCGTGACGCGACAGCTGCTGCTCGCCACCGATACTTGTGGGCGCACCGGCGGCGCTCAGATATTCGTTCGGATGTTTTACTTTCCACAGGCGCGTGATGCCTGAGGCATTGGTGATCTTGGCATGCGCGCCGGCGCCGATGCCGAGATAATCCCCGAACTTCCAGTAGTTCAGATTGTGCCGGCATTCGTATCCCGGCCGCGCATAGGCCGAGACTTCGTATTGCCGGTAGTCCGCCGCGGCCAGCTCAGTCTGCAACTGGTTTTGCATATCCCAGGTTATGTCGTCGTCGGGAAGCGTCGGAGGACGCGCATGAAACAGCGTGTTCGGCTCGATGGTGAGCTGATAGGCGGACAGGTGCGTGGGGCGAAGCGCCATCGCGGTGCGCATGTCCGCGAGCGCCTGTTCCACCGTATGACCGGGCAGGCCGAACATGAGGTCGAGGTTGAAGTTGTCGAAACCGGCGGCACGCGCGGCTTCGGCGGCGCGCAGCGCCTCCGCGCGCCCGTGGATGCGGCCCAAGGCTTTCAATTTTTCATCCTCGAAACTCTGGATGCCGATGGACAGGCGATTGATGCCCGCCTGGCGGAATCCTGTTAATCGATCGAGCTCTGATGTGCAGGGACGCACAAATGTCGCGGGCGCAGGATGCGCAGGAGCGACGACCGTGCCGGGATTGGCTTCGAGCGTGATCTCGGGATTTTGATCGAGCGGCAAGCGCGCGCGGATGCCCGACAACAGACGATCGATGGCCTCGGGCGAGAACAGGCTCGGCGTGCCGCCGCCGATGAAGATGGTGTGCACGATCCGTCCCCACACCCGCGGCAGGTCCTGCTCCAGATCGCGCAGCAGCGCGTCGATGTATTCCTGTTCCGGAATGGTCGCACGCGCCGCGTGCGAATTGAAATCGCAGTACGGGCACTTGCGCACGCACCACGGGACGTGCACGTAGAGCGACAGCGGCGGAAGCGAGGCGAAGTTCAGCATGCGCGGAGGCGGACGGAGAGGAAACAGTGATTATACCAGCTTTCCCGCGCCGGCTTGGGATGAATGCCGAGACGTTTTTTTTCGTAGGGCGGATTAGGCGCGCAGCGCCGTAATCCGCCGAATGCCGGCGCATTGCGTTTCGTAACGCGTTTTACATTTTCAGCGCATTTAAAAATATCGCTAAGTCCGCTGGCTCGGCGCTGCCAGTGCCCTGGGGCGCGTGATGCTGACCAGCATCACGCCGATGATGATCACCACCGTGCCCGCCATCTGCGTGGCGCTGAGCGTTTCCCGCAGCACCAGCCAGCCGAGCACCACCGCCACGAGCGGATTGATGTAGGCATAAGTGCCGAGCGCCGCGGGACTGACTTCGTGCAGCAACCAGATGTAGGCGGCGTAGGCAAAGCAGGAACCGAAGATAATGAGATAGACGAGTGCCGCCATCGCCTGCGGCGACCAACTCCAGCGCACCGCTTCCCCGGTGCTGAATCCAAATCCGCAGAAAACAATGCCGGCAACCAGCGATTGCAGAGCCGCGACCATGAGCGGCGGCGTAGTGAGATGGCCGCGCTTGGCGACCATGGAGCCGGCCGCCCACAGCGGGCAGGCCGCCAGCACCGCGAGCTGCGCCCACAAGTGATCCAGCGTGAAACCGTTTTCCGGCAGGAGCAGCATGGCCGCGCCGAAGAAACCGACGGCGAGCCCGAGCACCGTGCGCGGCCCCAGCTTCTGGCCGTGCGCACCCAGCGTGCCGAATCCCGCGAGCCACAGCGCGGTGGTGGCGACGATCAGTGCCGCCTGGTTCGACGGCACCCATTGTTCGCCCCACACCACCAGCCCGTTCGCGCCGACCAGCATGAACAATGCCGTGATCGCAATCGTGCGCCATTCGCGCAAGTGGGTTGGAAATTTCTGTCCGCTCAGGCGCGCGTAGAGCGCGAGCAAGATTCCGGCGGTAACGAAACGCGCGCCGGCAAACAGCGCCGGCGGCAATTGCTGCACGCCGACGCGGATGGCCAGATAGGTCGAACCCCAGATGATGTAGACCGCCGTGAAGGCAATGATGACTTTCCAGCGCCAGGAGGAGTCGTGATGTGTGGCCGTGGTCATTGAATTTTCTTTTTTTGAACGTCATCCCCATGACAGCCAATGTGGGAATGACATCAGAGATGTGTATGCCCCAGCGCAGCGACCAACAATCTCAACGCCTGCCCCCGATGGCTCAATTTATTTTTCACTTCCGGCGGCAGCTCAGCCGAGGAACAGTTGTGCGTCGGCACGAAGAAGATCGGATCGTAGCCGAAGCCATTCGAGCCGCGTGGCTCGAATAAAATTCTTCCTTCCCAGGTTCCCTGGCAGATAATGGGCGTCGGATCGAACTCGTGGCGCAAGTACACCATCAGGCACTGGAAACGCGCGGTGCGTTCGGCTTCCGGGATGCCGACGAGATCGTCGAGCAGTCTTCGCAGGTTCTGTTCGTCGCTCGCGTTCTTGCCGGCGTAGCGCGCGGAGTAGATGCCGGGCGCGCCGTTGAGATAATCCACTTCGATGCCGGAATCGTCGGCGATCGCGGGCAGGCCGGTGTGGCGCGTGGCGTTGCGCGCTTTCAGAAGCGCGTTTTCGACGAAAGTCAGGCCGGTTTCTTCCGCATCGATAACCTTGAAGTCGGATTGCGGAACCACGGAGAGATGCAGGCCCGCGAGCATCTGGTTGATCTCGCGTACCTTGCCGGGGTTGCTGCTCGCAAGGACGAGGGTCTTGCTCACGTTAATCCGAGCGCTTTCTTTTGATGGTCGATGAGGTTGCGGATGCCGGCTTGCGCGAGCTTGGTCATCGCCAGCATTTCCTCGAGGCTGAAGGTCTGGGATTCGGCGGTGCCCTGGATTTCGATGAAGCCGCCGGCGTCGTCCATCACGAAGTTCATGTCGGTGCCGGCGTTGGAGTCCTCGGCGTAATCGAGATCCAGCACCGCCTCGCCGCCGAAGATGCCGGTGGACACCGAGGCCACCAGATGCTGCAGCGGATTCGTGTCGAGCAGCTTGCGCGTGCGCAGATGGTTGATGGCGTCCACCAGCGCCACGCAGCCGCCGGTGATGGACGCGGTGCGCGTGCCGCCGTCGGCCTGAATCACGTCGCAGTCGATGGTGAATGTGCGCTCGCCCAGTTGCTTCATGTTCACCGCCGAGCGCAGCGCGCGCCCGATCAGGCGCTGGATTTCCATGGTGCGCCCGCCCTGCCGGCCCGAGGACGCCTCGCGGTGCATGCGGCTGCCGGTGGAACGCGGCAGCATGCCGTACTCCGCCGTGACCCAGCCCTGGCCCTTGCCCTTGAGGAAGTTCGGCACTTTTTCGTCGACGCTGACGTTGCAGATCACGCGCGTCTCGCCGAACTCGATCAGTACCGAGCCTTCGGCATGTTTGGTGTAATTCCGCGTGATTCGGATGTCGCGTAATTGTTCGGGACGGCGTCCGCTGGGTCGCATAGATTCTCGGCTTCGGGAGTGGAAAGACGCGGCGGAGTTTAGCAGGTTCAGACCTTGGGCTCGAACTTCTTGAGAAAGTCCTCGATCTCCTGGATGCGGCTCTCGAGCGGTTTTTTCTTGTCGTCCGCGGGTTCTTCCGCAGCGACCGTGGATTTCCTCGGCGGCAGTTTGGCGACATGGGGAAGATGATGCCTGGCCTCTTCGCGCAGCATCGCTTCGTTGATATGCGCCACCGCGTTGCCCTGCAGCGGCGGGCTTTGGGTGATCGCGTCCTCCCAGCGCAGGCACACGGCGCTGACGTTGTCGCAGGCCTGCTGTTTTTTCTTTTGCGCCGCGAGCAGCATTTCCTCCACCGCCTCGTCCAGCGCCGCCGCCTTGAGGTAGCGCGCGATCTCCTCGGGGGTGAGCGCTTCCCACAGGCCGTCGGTGCAGGCGAGCAGCATGTCGCCGGGTTGCAGCAAGGTTTCTTCGCCCATGCTGATCGTGGGCGTGGTGGCGGCGCCGAGGCAGTTGAGCAGATGGCTTTTCTGCGGATGGTCGAGCATTTCCTTTTCGGTGAGCAGCCCGCCCTGGTGCAGTTCCTCGATGGTGGTGTGGTCCTGGGTGCGCAGCAAGAAGCGGTTCTGGCGGAACAGGTACAGGCGGCTGTCGCCGACATGCGCCCAGTAGGCGTAACCGTTCTGTACCAGGCAGGTGACACAGGTGGTGCGCGGCTCGATCGGCGGCTGGCTGTCCTGCCCGCGCGTGATGATCGCATGGTGCGCCTGGAGGATGCCGAGCGCGAGGAACACCGACGGGCGCTGCACCACCGGATGACGCAGCGTCTGGAAGGTGTGCAACAGCGTTTGCACCAGGATCTCCGCCGCCACCTCGCCGCCGCGATGTCCGCCGAGGCCATCGGCCACGGCCAGGAGCACGGCGTTGTCGCGTTCGGCATAGCCCACCCGGTCTTCGTTGACGCGTCGGGCGCCGCGCAGGCTGAATTGCGTGATCTGGTATTTCATGGCGTCATTTTCGTCCGCGCCAAAACTTCGGGGTCAGGCGATCGAGCAAGGATTCCGGCGGCGGTTCCGGTGCCGCGGCCGGTTCCTTGTTGAGAAAATCGAGCAGGTCATCCACTTTCTGCGGACGCTGGAGTTGGTCCATCTGCAGGCACCAGTCCACGGCCTCGAGCAGCGGACGCGAATAGCGCCCCGCAAACTGGCGTACCGCCGGTTTGTATGTGTCCTTTTCGGCGCGCTTGAGGGCCGGTGGTGGCGCTTTGCCGCACATGCACGCCCACATCGTGGCGCCGAAAGCGTAAAGATCGGTCCACGGACCGATATGTCCGCGCGTGTGCTGCTCGTACGGTGCGAAGCCGCGCGTCAGCGTGTGCGGACCGCGGCTGCGCTCGTTCACGGACTGCGATTGCGCCGCGCCGAAATCGATAAGCAGCGGCGAGCCGCCCGGCCGCAGATAGACATTCGCCGGCTTGATGTCGAGGTGCAGCAGACGATGGCTATGCAGCTCGCGCAGTCCGACGAGCAGTTGCGGGAAGACCGTGCGAATGAATTTTTCGCTCAGGCGGCCGTCGTGGCGTTTGATGTACCAGCGCAGGTCCTTGCCCTGCTCGTAGTTCATCACCATGTAAACGGTGTTGTTCTCGCGGAAGAAGTCGATCACGCGCACGATGTTCGGATGGTTGATTTTGGAGAGGGCGCTGGCCTCGTCGAGAAAGCGCTTCAAGCCGGTGTTGAAGGTCGTGGCGGTATCGGCCGAGAGGCTCTCGACGGTTTCGCCGTCGCGCCGCGTGGCCTGCTGGCCGGGGATATATTCCTTGATCACCACCAGCTGTTTCGTCCGGGTGTCGCGCGCCAGATAGACGATGCTGAAGCCGCCACCGCCAAGCGTCTTGGAGATGCGGTACTGGTGCAGCAGGTAGCCTGGGGGCAGGGCGTCGGCGATTGTCATGACATCCGGTTTGGCGTTGACCGGCGGGCTCGGCCCGCGCTCGGTGTTTCCACCTCTGATTATATATGGCCGGAACCGCGGGCCGGGGATATCGGTCTGCCGCGACCCGGATTTGCTCCCGGCAAACCCGCGGTTTACCATCCGCGCAGCCATGAACCGCGCCAAATCCCCATCCCCGACCGCCAGCATGACCGCCTTCGCCCGTCGCGAGGCCGCGACGTCCTGGGGCGCGCTTACCTGGGAGCTGCGTTCGGTCAACCACCGCTATCTCGAGATCGCCCTGCGTCTGCCGGAAGAGCTGCGGGTGCTCGAACCGCGCGTGCGCGAACTGATCAATGCGCGTCTGGCGCGCGGCAAGGTGGACGGCACCCTGCGCTTCCAGGCAGGCGAGGCGGCCGCGGGCGCGATCGAGCTCAACGAGGACCAGGTGCAGCGGCTGCTGGTTTCCGCCGGACACCTGCGCGGCCTGTACGCCGATCTCTCGCCGCTGCGCGCCATCGACATCCTGCGCTGGCCGGGCGTGCTCAAGGTTCCGCCGCTCGACGTCGACAGCCTGGGCGCCGCGGCGATCGAGGCGCTCGCGGCGGCGCTCGACGATCTGGCCGCCACGCGGGTCCGCGAGGGTGCGCGCCTGCAGGAGTTCATGTTGCAGCGCTTGCAGGCCATGGAGCAGCTGGTGGTCAAGGCGAAGGAACTGATTCCGGAGGCGGTGCGGATATTTCGCGAACGTCTGGAGACGCGCCTGAAAGAAATCAAACAGCAGCTCGACCCCGCGCGCCTCGAGCAGGAGATCGTGCTGTTCGCGCAGAAGTCCGACGTCACCGAAGAGATCGACCGGCTCACCGCGCACTTCGCCGAAATCCGCCGTGTGTTCAGCCAGGCCGGTCCCGCCGGCCGGCGCCTCGATTTCCTGATGCAAGAGTTGAACCGCGAGGCCAACACCCTGTCGTCCAAGTCCACCGATACGCGGCTTACCAACCTCGCCGTGGAGCTCAAGGTGCTGATCGAGCAGATGCGCGAGCAGGTGCAGAACATTGAGTGATTAAATGTAGGGTGGGCATTGCCCACCAACAAAAAATAACATGTCGAACTATCGCAGGGCGCGGGCAACAGGAGGAACATATTTCTTTACAGTTGTAGCCGGCGAGCGGCGAAAGATTCTGACTGCCCCGGAATCACGCGAGGCACTGCGAAACGCAATCAACGTTGTAAAACGTCAATATCCATTTACCGTAGAAGCGTGGGTTTTGCTTCCCGAGCATTTGCATTGCATTTGGACCCTGCCGGAAGGTGACAGAGATTATTCAAAACGCTGGGGTTTGATCAAGGCAGGTTTTTCGAAACAGACAAGAAATGCGTTGCATCATAATGCCCGGTTGACGGCTTCAAAACAGAAGCACCGAGAAACATCCGTTTGGCAACGACGATTTTGGGAACACTCAATTAGCGATGAAGAAGATTTCCGACGACACATGGATTATGTCCATTACAACCCGGTGAAGCATGGGCTTGTAAATCACGTTAAGGACTGGCCATATTCAACATTTCACCGTTATGCGGCTAAGGGCGTCTATCCCGAAGATTGGGGCAATGATGTTGCTTTAAATCTGGATGGTGAATTCGGTGAGTAGAACAGTTTAGAAATGGTGGGCGGTGCCCACCCTACAATTGCATCGTACGGACAGACTAGATGTACGAAAAGAAATTTTTACTCTGGCAGAAATGGCCTCAGCGAAACGACCTGAGCGACCCCGGTGTATATGTGATCGCACGTTCAAGTCAGAATATTTCAGGGAAGCGTTTTAAATGGAGCAAGAAAATAATTTATGTGGGAATGACAAACGCGGGACTCAAATGGCGATTAAAGCAGTTCGATAACACCATTGCCGGAAAGAAAGGACATGGAGGAGCCGAGAGGGTCCGATACAAGTATCCCGATTACACCAAGCTGGTGAAAAAGCTTTATGTTTCGATAGCGCCATTTAATTTAAAGCAACGTAATAGCCCAGCCGGCTTGCGGAAAATGGGAGATGTGGCGAGATTCGAGTATCTGTGTTTAGCCGAATACGTAAGGCGTTATCGCAAATTGCCAAAGTTTAATGATAGGGAAAAGTCACCTAAGCAGGGTAATACCAAGAAAACGAGATCATAGCTAAATGAACAAAGGCAGACTTTTTATTTTCTCCGCCGCTTCCGGCACCGGCAAAACCAGCCTCGCCAAGGCGCTCGTCGAGCGCATGCCGGACCTGGCGTTCTCGGTGTCGCATACCACGCGCGCGCCGCGCCCGGGCGAGCAGCACGGGGTGCATTACTATTTCGTGAACCAGACCCAGTTCGACGAAATGGTGGCGGCCGACCGGTTCCTGGAGCACGCCAAGGTCTTCGGCAATTCCTACGGCACCTCGCGCGCCGCGACCGAGAACCTGCTGCGCCAGGGCAAGAACATCATCCTCGACATCGATTGGCAGGGCGCGCGCGCCATCAAGGAAAAGATGCCGGAGTCGGTCAGTGTTTTCATCCTTCCGCCTTCGCGCGCGGCGCTGGAGGAGCGCCTGACCGGCCGCGGCCAGGATGCGCCGGAGGTGATCGCGCAGCGCATGCGCGAAGCGGTGTCCGAGATGAGCCACTACCAGGAGTTTGATCACGTGGTGGTCAACGATGATTTCGAGGCTGCCCTGAAGGATTTGCAGGCTATTATCCGCGGGGACGGCAGCCCCCGGCCGCTCCAAGTGGACATCCAGGCCTTGTTATCCCAGGCCTAGGAAGACTCCGGATTACCCGGCGTAGGGTGCGTCCCACGCACCATTTCGTCGATCGGTGCGCAGGGCGCACCCT
>ERZ1292633.4328-Hain-H41-02um-R1-4328-length-13241-cov-14_pt1 | contig 13241 bp, 7 predicted proteins | sample MGYA00564406_ERZ1292633 | MGnify/ENA primary metagenome ERZ1292633 (study PRJEB36523, sample SAMEA6512639) | groundwater metagenome | collected 2019-01-08 | study: AquaDiva: Metagenomics assemblies of 32 groundwater samples
ACCTCTGAAGGAAGTATAACATATTTATTTAATGTTTGATAGCGAATTAGTATAATCTGTGAAATCTGCAGTTACTGTTGTTTTGTTTTTAATTTAATGCGCAAACGTGCAATGTGTCTTTTGTATTCAGTAGAATCGGGATTTAAGGAAATAGCATTTTCATAGGATTCTTCTGCTTTACTCGTTTCTAATAATTTTTCATAAGACTGTGCTATTAAAAAATACGCTTCGTGCCTTTTTGTATCTTTAGATAACACCCTCCTTAATATTTCTATAGATTTTTTATATTCTTCGTAAGAAAACACCATTTTACCATAAGAAAATAGAACATTTAAATCTTCGGGATTTAATTTTAAGGCAATTTCAATTTCTTTAATAGCCTCTTCTTTATTTTGTATGTTATAGAACAATAAATTGCTCAACCATAGATGTGCATATACATCTTCTGGTGAGTATTTAAGATACTCCTTTAGCAAATAAACGCCTTCTATAAATCGTTTCTTTTGAGAAAGGTATTCAACTAAGGCCTTGTAAAATGGGAAACGGTCAGTATGCAGTTGAATATCGTTGTAAAAATTATTTTCGTTAATTTCCCAAAGTCCTTTATCCTGTAAATATTTTGCGAAAGAATAATAGAGTTGTGAGACATCGGGGATTATTTTTTTCAATTCATGGTAATTATTGGTAAATGCATTATATTTTTTTATTCCCTCTAAAAATAAGGAATTATTCCTCGTTATAGCTTCTTTATACATAAGTACGGCAAGGTCAAGCGTCTGTTTTAAAAGATCGTTCCTATTAGATATTTCCTCACTATTTGCAAGAGAAAAGAGCCAGTTTCCATAGGCTCGAAAAGGATGATCCCATTTTTTGTCGAGCTTTGCAGCGGACTCGAAGTGTTGGGATATTACATTATTTATTAACGTATTATGTATATCATTGTGAAATTGTTTCTTGTATAGAAAGTCTAAATATTCAGCAAATGAGATGTGATATTTACTCGATAAAGGATTTAATATTATAGCCCTTTGAAAGTGATCAAGCGCTTCTTTTTCATATTGGACTTGAACATTAGCAAGAGAATTTGACACTTTATTTCCAACAGCAACAGGAGTTTCTTTTCCAATGGTACCCGGGTAAATTCTATTAAATCTGTCGAAATACTCTGCTAGAATGAAGTGGTCTTCGGCGTTGTTACTTTTTTTAAGTTTATTAAATTTTCTAGGATAGAGCGTATTGGTTAGATCAACAGAAAATACCCTGGTATCACTTACGTTATTTAACAATTTAACAACTTGCTTATAGTTAATATTTCTTATTAAGAATAAATTTAAGAAGTAATAAAATAAAAAAGAAAATAATATGACGAGTAATGCTAATAAATAGGGCTTAAAGTGTGGTTTAATGTTAATGGTATATATCATAAATGTTTCATGTGAACGGTTACCGTAGTAATTCCAAGGAGCACGCATAATAAAAAGGCATTGGCAGGGACGTGAAAATTAAAATCTACAATACAATGAAGACATATGCTCATTACACCTAATATACCGCCTATAGCTATACCAATAATAAAGGGGTCTTTACGTTTTTTGAGAGAATCAGCTATTTTCAATGCAGATTTTTGATTGATAAATTGATTATTGTTAGTAACATTTTTCATACCAAAATAATTGAAATATTTCATCCTCTTAGTAATAGGACGTTCATGGTTAATGCCCTTTGTTATGCCTAAAAGATGATAAAGGGCATTATCTTTTATAAAGCAATACAGAGCCCATAAAATTATGCTAAGTCCAATTAACCCTGTTTCGAGCATTAATTCAAGATAATCATTGTGAGCGTGATTTACAAAAGCAAAATAAGTCAGGGTACTGTATTGTGGATAGATAAAGGGAAATACTCCAATACCAGAGCCAAAAACAGGAAAGTGCTTTATAGCTGAAATGGTGTCCTTCCAAAATTCTATACGTGCCTTTAAACTTGAATTTTCGATATCAACGGAATTTGAAAGCTCTTCGATAACAGGATGTATACCTATCCACAGCAACATTCCTAAGGTAATAATGAGAATAGGTACAACAATCCAGGAAATCTTTCGAAGTCGTTTCCTACATAACATAATTCCAATTAACAGGAAAAACGATAACATCATGGAAAACGCACCACCACTGGAACGCGCAAAAAATAGCGACGCTAACATAATAACAATCGCAAATATGTAGAAAATTACCCTGTGGCTAACTATCGATAATTTTGGATTTTGGATTTTGGATTTCGGATTTGTTGAACAGCATAGATATTCTATAATGAGTAGACCAATAACAAGTGGAATAATCATAGCCATATAGCATGCGAAGTGGTCACGGTTGGAAAATGTACCAAAAAAATCTGTCCTTTGGATATCATAAAGCCAAAAAATCTTTCCACTGCCGCTCAAATACTGCAAAAGACCAAGAAAAGCTATTGATATACCAGTAATAATAATAGTCATTACTAATTGTCTTATTTGTTGCCTTGATTTGATATTATTAACAATTAAAAGATATACGCCTACATAGATCAAAAGTCTGAATAATTCTACTTCGCTTGCATATTTGTACAAGGTAATAGGATGCCATCTTTTGTATACAGTATTTAGTGGAGATTCAGTGGCGTCAATGCTTTTTTCTTGTTCCTCATCTTTTTCGTTTCCCATCTGCAAGGGAATGACAGTAGGTAGAAAATGAAAAGATTGGACGTTTTGTTTGTTGGTGTGCGTATTATTAGTCCAGAGTATTTTAGAAATATCTTCAAGATTTTCATTACCGGTCATTCTATAGGCCGAGACTGATGAGGGTGAGATGAACTGTAATATTTTTGGCGGTAAAGGTAATAGTTGAAAAAGAACAAGAGTTACGAATGCAATTAAAGGGAGATTGAGGGGTGTACTGGCAAATTTGAGAGTTCCCTGACAGACATCCCTGATAAGCCATAAAGCAACAAGAAATAATACGATAAGTGCTGTAACTGCCAAAGACCATGGCATATCAAAAGAAAGCGGCATGGTAGAAACAGTGGCAAAGGGAGTGAAAACAACAAGAAAGCTCAAACCATAAAATATTACTTTATCAAAAATATCTCCCAAGCGGTCAGTCAATATCATTTAACCTTTATCTGGTTCTTTATCACTATAATGGTAGTAATATTGATAATAATAATGGTAATAGTATTTATCCTTAGAAAAATCCACGTCATTAATCACTACCCCCAATATCTTATCGTTAACCTCAGAGAGAAAACTTAGAGCCTTCCGTGAAACATCTCTATTTGCTTTATTACCATTTAACACAAAAATAATTCCGTCAACTAACCTTGAAAGTATTCTTGCATCTGTAACGCCCAATAGGGGAGGTGAGTCAATGAGAATCCATTCAAATTCTTCCTTTGCCAATTTTAAATTTTCTGCCATAGCCGGAGAACTAAGCAATTCTGAGGGATTAGGTGCTATTGGGCCACATGGAATTGCATAAACATTTGGAATATGAGTGGCCTTTAATACAGTACGCAAGCCATTTGATTTAACTAACAGGTTGGAAAGCCCCAGCGATTTATCAATTTGAAAAAGTTTGTGTACGCTTGGTTTTCGCAAATCAGCATCGATAACCAAAACCTTCTTTCCTGTTTGGGCCATTACAATAGCCAGATTAGAAGATATGAGAGTTTTTCCTTCAGACGGAGTTGCACTTGTTACTAAAATGGTCTTTTTGGGATTATCAGGACGGGAAAACATAATGCTCGTTCGTATACATTTCAGTGCTTCTGAAATAGTATGTTTAGGGAGATCATGAGCTATTAATTCAGTCACTTTGATATCTTTTTTTTCTAACGGTATGTGACCCACAATGCCCAACAATGAAGTTCCTAAATATTTTTCAACGTCTTCTTGTGTTCTGATAGTATTATCCATATATTCCATCAAAAAAGAAATTCCAACCCCACACGTAAGCCCAACGATTATACCAAGGAGGATATTTAAAGTTTTATTGGGTTTAAAAGGTTTCAAAGGTACCTCTGCATGATCCAATATCTTTATATCACTTGTCTTAAAATCTTCGGTAAGATTTGTTTCTTTCATACGCGTGAGCAAGGTTTCATACACTTGTCGGTTGGTATCGACCTCTCTTTTGATCACTCCATATTGAATTGCCTTATCTCCTAAGGCAAAGACCTCTCTCTTCTGTTGTTCTAGTATTTGCAGTAACGTTGCCTCTCTGTTTGTGGCAATTTCAAACTCCGTAGCAATACTATCACATATCCGGTTAATCTCCTTAATAATGTTATCCCTCATAGTATTTAATTCAGCGTTTAATTGTACTATTTTGGGGTGTTTCCCTCCATAACGTTGAGAGTAGAGGGAAAAATCCTTTTCCATCCTTGCATACTCAGACTTTAAATTTTGTATGAGATTGTTTTGTACTACAGCAGGTATTGATTGAACAATATCATCCCTATCTTGCACATTTTTAAATTCCTTGAGTTTATTATTAAGCACTTCCAGTCTTACCCGTTCAGTCTTTGCATTTGTTACTGCAGCATTTAATTCCATTAATTTTTGTAGAACAACGTTCTGCCTTTCATCAGCCAAGCTGGAAGAATCTGATGTTTTCCCTATCCTCACTGTTTCAACGGTAATAAGATCATTTTCCTTTTTATACTTCTGTAATGCTAATTCGGACTCTTCCAATGTAATCTTCACGTCTTTCATCTGCTTATTCAGCCATTCTAAGGCATCTTTTGCTACATTATATCGTTTTTCCCAATCTTGCTCGATATATTTTTTAACGATCATGTTGACAATATTAGTAACTAATTGTGGATCATATCCTTCATACGTAATATTTACAACACCGCTATTTCTCATCAGAGATACTTTTAATTTGGATAGGAAACCATCGATGCCGCGTGTTTCAGAGCGGGGATCTTGTAGATCATTTCTAGCGAGTACAGGGGTTGTCTCTTTATTATGCGGATTTAATACAGGACGATTATTAAGATCCAATGCATCAATCACCCCTTTTGCAACAGAACGACTTTTTATAATTTCACATTGGTTTGTATAAAAATCTATTGGAGTAATTTGATTTTCAGCGGAAACGACTTGTTGAAAACCGACATTGAGTTGATGACGCTCAAGTACAACACGGGCTGTTGCCTGATACACAGGTACGGTCTTAAAGGTTTTAATAGTTACAACCGATACAACTACAATGAAAAATATAATAACTACCCACATCCTCTTTTGAATGACCCGGAGGTAATCCAAAAGATGTATTTCTTCGTCTTTATTTCCAACAAATGAAATCATGTTTTAAGCCTTAAAAAAATGCCTCTGGTACAACTACGATATCACCTGGTTTTAATATAATATCGTTGCTTTTTTTACCTTTTACAACTTTGTTTACGTTTACATAAATTGTTTTTTCCATGCCGTTTTCCATCCTTACGATACGGGTTCGACTGGGAGAGGCAATACTAGTAAATCCACCAGTCATAGATATTGCTTCAATAACGGTGATATCCTTTTCCAGGAGTTTTATAGCCCCGGGTTTAGCTACCTGTCCGAAGACAAATACTGACTCTGCCATGGGTATATACAATGTATCTTGATCCTGAAGGTTTATATTTAAAGAAATATCTCCTTTTCTCAGCAATTTTTGCAAATCCAATCGTATATATTCTACTTCGGAATCGATAAGTGTGTTGGTCTTAAGAACAGCGGATGCATTTGTTAATAAAGATTTCTGAGAGATTTCATTATTTGGTGAAATATTCTTTCTCATAACGATAATATCGTTACCTGCCATACCTTCCCTCTCTGCAGTAATAATACCACCCGCCTTTGAAATCACTTCTAAGATACTTTCTTTGCCCAGTAAAGGATAAATGCCAGGGTTATGCACTGCACCCAACACATAAACTTCCTTACTGTGATATTCTGCTAAGCTAACGGAGACATGAGGATTGATGAGATAGCCTTCACTCAACATTTTTTCAAGTTTGTTTTCTAATTCAAAAGGCGTAAGTCCTGCTGCATTTACATTGTCTAAAAGAGGAAATGATATAGTGCCATCAATAGAGACACGTAATGACCTGTGGTTGTTTTGATCGTAACTTATATCTGGTTCGTCATATACGGTTACGTATAAAACGTCCTTGCCGCCAATGATGTAATCAAAAAGGCTTTTGTCACTGACAGCATCGGTCTTATTTCCAACTACTTGTTCACCGCCAATTTCACTGTTCCGTTGTAATGATTTTTTATCGGCATCAATTATGAGCGATTTGTTTTCTTGTTCTGATGCCTTATGTGCTATATTTTTATCACCTGAAAATAGAGATCCTCTTATTATGCCGATGCTGGAACAGGAACACAATAATGATGATATTAACAGAATGAATAGATATCCAACGATATTCATAAATTATTTACTGAAGTTTAGTTTTAATAAAAATACTGAAGATTTCGGAACTATCCAAATTATATATATTTAATGATAAAATATCAATTATTATAACTATTTTAGGGACTTCCAGTAATTATAAAATAAGTGCAATTTCCTGATTAGACGGTACGGATTGCTAGTAAGGATATTACTATAAATATATTGCCACCTTACATAAAATTTTAATAATGCCTGACGGAGGGTCTGGTTTAGAAGGGCTATTTCATGTTCTTCTGTCTGGGAATTAAAAAAAGGTGCATTGTAACGATCTCTTACCACTTCAAATAAAGGTGTGCCTGGATAAGGTGTTACTTTGTGAAAAGAGGCATAGGTGGGGTTAAGTGTCTTTGCAAAAGCTATTGTCTTTAGTCTATCTTCCTCCGTTTCTGTTGGAAATCCAAACATAAAAAAGCACGCTTGATCAATCCCTGCCTTTTTTGCCATCAATATTCCATTTGCAATTTGTGACAAGCGAATTTTTTTATTGATAGTCTCCATTATTCTTTCTGATCCTGTTTCAACACCAAAATGAATCAGCCTGCAACCGGCCCTTTTCATTAATTTCAGTAAATCAATATCAACGGTATCAGCCCTTGTTTGACATGTCCAATGGAATGAGATATTTCTTTTAATCAACTTATTACAAAGTTCTACTACAAAATCTCGCTTCAAGGTAAATTCGAGGTCAATGAAATATGCGCTTCTTGCATGAAATTTCTCAATGCCATAAACAACTTCTTCAAAAAGCTTTTCTGGTGATTTCATTCTGTATTGTCGACCGTACATGGATTTCTGGCAGTAAATACAGGGATAGGGGCATCCACGTGACCCCTCAAAAAGCAAGAAACGATTACCCAGTATTTCATACCTGTAATTGCGAACATCTATCAGATGAAAGGCGGGTATTGGCAAGTCATCTAACGATAATAATTCTCTATCTTTGGTGTGAATAACCGAACTATTATCCATAAATGTTATTCCATCTATATCAGGTAATAATTCACTACGGCATATATCCAAAACGGTGAGTTCTGGTTCCCCTCTTATGATGGCTTTTGCTTTTGTCTGATCAAGCATTTCATCTGGACGTAGAGTGCCATGTACACCCATGATATAAAGTTCTTCTTTTGGTAATACATGGATCAATTTTAAAAAAGGATTTATATCAATATTGGGACATTGCCAGCGGTCAATAGGTGAAGAGGTAACAAAAATTTTGTCAAAGCTTGTCGCAATATGGGCTATCTGTTCAATATTTATAGCATGTGCCCTTGCATCAATGAGACAAACCTCGATACCATCTTTTTCCAATAGTGCTGCACAATTTAATAAGTCTAATGGAGGCCAGGGGCGATTAAAACGATTCCCTTTTTTACTAAATACTCCTTCCCAACTTGGATTAATGAATAAGACTTTCATTTTGGAAGTTCATTTAATCTGTCTCTGGCATAATTTGCCCATACCGTTGAGCCATAGTTGTCGATAAGATATAAATAGGTGGAACTCGCACCGGGAATGTCGCCGAGTCTCGTTTTGCACAATCCAATGTGATAATAAGCCTCGGGTACCCAGTTGCTGTCCTTATATCGTTCGATAAGAGACTGAAATAATTCTATTGTTTTCTGAAATTTTTCTTCTTTAAAGAAACAAATTGCATAATAATAATTTGCGTCATCTGCGATGGAAACAGAGGGGTAGTAATTTAATATACTCGAAAAACTTCGCTTTGCATTTGTATATTTCTCTCTATCAAAGTATCTTAGACCGTTATTATATAATTTCTGCGGGTCTTTTTTCTGAAAAAAAATAATACCCAGGAAAAATATCAATATGATTAATAATACACTGATTAAAATTTTCGGCTTGTTCTTATATATAACCCCAAAAATCTTTGATTTGTAAAATCTATATTCTGCTCTGTTTAATCCATATATAATACGACTCAGTAAGGGTATTTTGTGCCATCTTCCCTGGAAACAAAAAGAGATTCCAACAATAATAATACCTAATACAGTGAAAACACGTCCAATATAATCTGATATTCCATAACCAAAGTATAAACGTACATGTTTTGACTTAGGATATATGAGCATAAAACTCGGTGATACATGATATATTTCACTTGCACCTTCAATCTTCCAGTTCTTATGGTAAGAAACTTTTATTAATAGTGGTTTATTTATCCAATTTGTTTCTATCAATATTTCATCATTTTTAATAAGTTCTTTCACATATGCGCCATTCGTATCAATGGGAATTTTTGGAATATCTTTCAGATTATCATTAGTTATTTTACCATGAAAGGGTTGCAACCCTTTACTTTTATTGCCTAATACAAGATGTATATCATTCATACCACTGTCCTTAAACCACTCATAGAATAGTCTTTTCCAGTCTTTCGTTACACACAAAACAGGTTCATAAGACAAAGGGGTCACATAATGATTATTATTTGTCTTTAACTCATAAATTTCATACGGTGGATAAGATGCTTTTAAATCAAACTCTGGAAATTGTTTGATGGCAGACTTCACGGTATCACTGACGACGATAAAGTCTTTAACATTAAACATTTTTAAGTGTTTAATGCCTTCTTTTAGATTGAGGCTGGTACATGCATAATCAGGGAAAGGTGCTGAGGAGACCTTAGAGATTTCTGATTGTATATAAAATACAAAAGGGGAGGTAATGGTGGATTGAAAATACAGGCCTTCTAAGGTAGAACGACCAGAAAAAAATGGAAGAGATTCAAATACCCTCGGTGTTCCTGCTGCATTATGGTCCGGGGAATGCTCGTATACAACCCTAGGATCATTTTCAGTGCCTTTTAAATATTGATTAACGCTGTTAAATTGTGGCCAGAATTCCTTTGCCTCAAATCCAGTAAAATTCCAAGAAATCCATTGTGGAATGTACTTTACATGCTCACTAACCCATAATAGTACCAGCAGTGCCAAAATCATGGGTATGACCCAATTATGATTTAAATATTGGACACCTCTGTAAACTCCCACCGCTGCAATAACCATAAGTAACAACTGCATAAATGGTAAAAAGCGTATGTCTACAACACCAATTTTATTGGCTGAAAAGTAAAAAAGAATGCTAATAATAATACAAAACCAAAGATACCCCAAACGTTTGTCTGGAACTTCTTTTTTTGTTATGCATAAATAAAAGTGTGCAACACTTCCTAATGCTGAAACTGCTACAAAGGGGATTAATATGATGGGTATGACTTCGAAAAAGGAATCCATCCTCCAAACAATATTAAAATTTGTAGTATATGCTATGTTGAACACCAGCGGTATTGCCCAAAATGAAATCAGTAAAAAAGCTATCGTATAGACTGTAAGAATATATTTTAATTTATATACAAAATCATTTGTTGTAATAAGGAAAAAGGCAGAAGCAAGGACAGAGAAAAGAAGTGTATACGCATGACTGAAACCGATAAAAAATAAAAGAATAGCATTCGTAGTTTCACCTCTTTTATTTGTTAGACCATGGTATATTGTTCCGAGAAAAAGCATGCTTAACGAGAATCCAATACTGAATGAGAACTCTCCAGCCATCGTACTCGGTATATTGCCACCCCACATAGAGTTTGCTTCCATAAACAAAAAAGGCATGGTAAAAAGTGCACTCAAAATAGGGGCAGGAAATTTATAGTACATCAATTTTAGGGCAAAGTAGACACAGAGAGGAAGTGCGAATATCCCCGATACGGCGACTGCTTTGAAAGCAATCTGCATTGGGACGATATAACTCAAAAGAGCAATTAACAAAAAGGGAAATGGGAAATATACTTGAAAAAGAGGAAAGCCGGCATAGTTTCCCTGCATCCAGCCAACAATCCGCCCTTTGGGCAACAATACCTCTTTTAGGTATTTCACAGGGTAATAATGCGATGCCATATCACCACCTGTTGGAATGTTTTTTATGAGGAAAAGGGATGGTTGGAAGTACGAAAACAGGAAGGCAAAAATAGCGATTAGTATGGCACTATCTACATAAGTACATTTATACCTTTTAAGGGTATTAATGCTGTTCATTAGATTTCATTGAATCAAAAGTTCACTATGATATGTCTTTGACAAGGAGTCCCGATTAAGTAAATTAAAAGATTTCGCTTTTTTCGCTTTGTGTCTCTGTCGCTATATTACTTATCATTAAGTATTCTGTTTGCCTAAGCTACTACGTTTTCTAGGAACAAACTGAAATACTATAAGCACGACAAAAATCACCGATGATCCCGCAATGATGTACCATTTATATCTTTTAAAAAAGCCTTTTGACGCATCGACATGAATAGAACATGGTATGATATTGGAATAGTGCTTGTTTTCATCCTCATATTCAAGAATGAAAAAAACCTGATACCGGCTGCCGGGTAAAGCAGAAAAATTGCTTATGTTAAATATTGTATTTACTTCTGATCGAGGTTGAATTGTTACTTTTTTGACTTTTTCTTGTACGGAGGATTCTTTTGGTACGATTAAGCGTATCAGAACTTCTTTGGATTCTTCGTCTATGTTTTTTAATTTTAATGGAAGTGTCGTATATCTTGCAAGCCTTATATCGTTGGCAGATCCAAACACTTTGGAAACTGTATCAGAACCAAAAGAATAATACGTTCCTGTTAGAGCTGAAAAGGGATATTGATTAGCGTCGGTATAATCTATGTTAATGATTAAAGGATAACGACCGTGTTTTGTTTGGGTCAAACTATAATTAGCTTCATATTCAAAGTTTTCCTTAACAGCAAGGACTTGTTTAATCGGAGAAGATTGTATCCTTTGATTTTCATTGATATTACTTTGTACGTTAAAGGCAGACTCATCTCCCTCGTTTGTAACAACGACTTTAACTTTCAAATTGCTATCATCTACAGCCACAGTGGTCTCTGTCTTAATAGTAATATACCCTGCACTTGCTGTAAATACGCCATAAGTGGAAAGTAATATGCCCAATATTAGAAAAAAAATGACTTTCAAATGTAATTACTCCGAAGATATATTGTCACAAACAGGTGAGTTAATTATTGTAGAATTACAATTGTGAATTTTACTTTATCTTTGCTTAAATACAAGTAAAATCCTTAGTTAGGCGGAATAATATGAATGAAGATTATTGTAATTGTATTTTAATGCAGAAATAGAAAATGTTTGACTTGAATTATAAAAATATTATACTTGTTTTATTGAGACTAAGTATCAACTCGATTTTTTTTGATTTAAATTTGTTGCCGTAGGATTAAATGAATGTATGAAGAAATGAAAAATACATATAAAGTTGCATTGGTGGGAAATCCAAATGTCGGGAAGAGTGTGATATTTGGCTTGTTAACGGGGAAATATGTAACTGTCTCTAACTATCCAGGAACTACAGTGGAGGTTTCTAGGGGTATTTGCAAGGGGTTGGATGGCAGGATTGAGATTGTTGATACGCCGGGTGTAAATAGTTTAATTCCTCTATCAGAGGATGAACTCGTAGCGCGGGATATGCTGTTAGAAGAGTATGAAAAGCGTGTTATTCAGGTCGTGGATGCAAAGAATCTCCGTCGTGGTTTGCTCATTACCACGCAACTCGCTGAGATGGGATTGCCTGTTGTGCTGACATTGAATATGTGGGATGAACTCCTGGATAGGGGTATGAATATTGATGTACCGGTATTGCAAGAAACATTAAACATCCCGATTATAAAAACTATTGCTACGCATAGGGTAGGAATAAATGCATTGCTGAGTTCGATATCATCCGCAGGAGTACCCAGTCTTCATATCGATTACGGGAGCGTAATCGAAGAAGGCATTTTTAAGATACAGAAAATATTGAACGATGATACTGTCGTTAATACACGATCACTGGCTATCATGCTTTTATCAGGAGATGAAGCCCTTGAAGAAAAATTGAGGAATAAATATCCAAATGGGTTTCTTGGCGACATTCATCCTATTCGAGACAATATCCAAAAACAATTTAGCAATCCACTGAGTTATGTAATCAATATAAAACGGGCACATTATGTGAATGCGCTGGTTGAAAGGGTTTGTACTACCGTTTCAAAAGAAGGGAAAACACATCCGTTTATCAGAGGCGTGCTTTTTTACTTCCTGGTTCCATTGGCAGCTTTCTTCATTGGACATAAGCTTGCAACATTATCAATGTCCTTAATTTCTTCCAGACTTCAACCAGATAACATTTTGAATTTTATTATACCGATGGGTGTTGGCGGGGTAACGTCAATATGGTTTTCGTTGTATCTATATTTGAGAGAATACAAGGAAAAGAACACCATTAGTGAGATATTGGGGCGTATAACAATGCATCCAATAGCTGCATTTCCTATATTGATTACCATTCTATGGATTGTTTATAAATTAGTGGGGGAATTCGGTGCAGGTACTTGTGTCGATTTCTTTGAGAACAAGGTGTTTGGTAGCTCTTTAACTCCCTCGGGTGGTTTTGATATTTACCTCTATATACCGTTTATCAAGAAAATATATAATATTACCCACATAAATTTTCAGGGATTTAATTATTATTGTGGATTGCTTGCACAGAGAATAATAAGTAAAGATAATATAGTATTTGAATTATTTTTGAATGAACAGTCAGGACTTATACAAGTGGGTCTCACGTATGCAATTGCCATTGTTTTCCCAATTGTAGGCTTTTTCTTTCTGGCATTTGGTATCATGGAAGACAGTGGTTATCTTCCGCGTCTCGCTGTTATGGTGGATAAGGTATTTA
>ERZ1292633.4329-Hain-H41-02um-R1-4329-length-13241-cov-9_pt1 | contig 13241 bp, 13 predicted proteins | sample MGYA00564406_ERZ1292633 | MGnify/ENA primary metagenome ERZ1292633 (study PRJEB36523, sample SAMEA6512639) | groundwater metagenome | collected 2019-01-08 | study: AquaDiva: Metagenomics assemblies of 32 groundwater samples
CTCAAAATCGTGTGCCGCAAGGCATGAGGGTTCGACTCCCTCCTCCGGTACCAAAGCTATAATTTTTTTCTATGAAGAAGCCACATATTGTTGTTGTCGGTTCTGGTTTTGGTGGCTTGTATGTGGTGAAATCTTTGGTTTCTCTTGTGGAACAAGGTTTGGTGGATGTGACTATTATTAATCGAACGAACTATTTTCTTTTTACTCCTTTGCTTCATGAAGTGGCTACGGGTGCTTTGAGTTCGAATAGCATTACTGAGCCACTTCGGGAAATTTTTTCTGGAACTGATATTCGGATTCTTTTGGGAAATGTGGATTTGGTCGATTCTGCTGCTCAAATTGTTCATTGTGGTGAGCAAAAGATTTCTTATGATTTTTTGGTGTTGGCGACAGGGGCGGATACAAATTTTTATGATATTCCTGGAGCGAAGGAGTTTTGTTTTTCTATGAAAAATCTTGCTGGCGCGCTTCGAATTCGTAGTCACGTTATTGATTCTTTTGAACGCGCTCTTCTTTCTACGGACACCGAAGAGATTCAAAAAATGCTTTCTTTTGTGGTGGTAGGTGGTGGAGCGACTGGCGTCGAGCTTGCTGCCGAGCTTGTTGAATTTGTGAAAATTTTGGAGCAACGTTATTTTTCTTATGCTCATGGTTTTTCTTCTGAACATAAGACATCTGTCACTCTCGTGAGTTCTGGACCTGAACTTCTTTCAGTTTTTGATCCTTTCTTGAGGAAAACTGCTGTGGATCGTTTGCGTGACGAGGGTGTGACTTTGCAGATGGGTTCTGCGGTTTCTCAAGTTTCTGCGGATTCTATTACTCTTGCAAATGGAACTTCTATTCCTTCACGAATGATTGTTTGGACGGCGGGTGTGAAGGCTCTTACTCCTCGTTTTTCGGGGATAGATCCTGTTCTTTCTGGTGCAAAAATTTGCGTTGATTCCTTTCTTCGAGCTGATGGTATTTCGAATATCTTTGTTCTTGGTGATATTGCTGCTTGCGGTCTAGGAGATCGCGCAAAAAGTGTTCCGATGCTTGCACAGGCTGCTGTTGCTCAGGCGAAGATCGTTTCAAATAATATTATTGCTTCGTTACATGGGCAATCTTTGCAGGAATTTGAGTACCAATCTCGAGGCAATCTCATTTCACTTGGTCAATGGTATGCGGCTGGAGATCTGGGTTTTTTCAAACTTCGTGGACGAATTGCCTGGTTTATTTGGAGAACTATTTATCTTTTCAAATTTGCTTCCTGGAAGAAGCGTTTTAGGATTGTTTTTGAGTGGACGCTCAATATTTTTTATTCTCGGGATATTACTAATTTCTCCTAGGGCTGATACAATCTGATCGGGCTTTATTTTTTATTCTTCACTTTCATGAAAAAGATTTTGTATGTCCTTCTTGCCTTTGTTCTCATAGGCGTTGGTGTTTTTTTCTTTATGAACCGAAATTCTGGTTCTTCTTTTGCGAAAACGTTTGATGCTCAATGGAATGTTTCTGGTGCTACTCCTCTTCCGGATGGGAAATATTCAATAACACTTGGAACAACCGCGAATTTTGAAGGGTATAAAACTTTGGTGAAAGGATATGCTGATAAAGGGACTTTTGCTGTGAAAGAAGGTTTTGTGACGATCAAGGATGGAAAAATTTTTTCGGGAAAAGTGACTTTTGATATGCGCTCTATTGCGGTGATTTCGACTGGTATTGGCGGTGGCAATGAAATGCTTGCGAAGCATTTGAAGTCGAAAGATTTTTTTGATGTCGATCAATTTCCTACTGGAGAACTTACTTTTGATGGCAGTACTCCTGATGTTGATGTTTCAAAGACTTTCAGGTCTCTTGTGAGCGCTGATTTGACTCTTAAGGGGCTGAAGCAAGAGATTCAATTTCCTGTACGTCTCTACATGAAAGATGGTCAACCTCATGCTGATGGCGCTCTCGAATTGGATCGTACAAGATGGGATATTCGTTATGGATCCGATAAATTTTTCGATAATCTGGCTGATGATGTCATCAGCGATATCTTTGTAGTTTATTTTGAAATTACTGCAAAAAAGTCTTAAATAGAAAAGTGCTTAATTTTTCTCCTGTTCCTGAGACTCCCATTGTTCCGACTGGTGCTGTTGGCTCCACTTCTTCGATGGATCTCTTTATGTTTTTTTCGAAGAATGTATTCTTCAGAAGCATTTTCCATTCTTCTTCCAAAAGTCTTTCTGCCTGTTTTACAGATTTCGATGCGCCTATGAGAGCTCCGCATTTTATGAAAACATCAGGAAACTCTGTGAGAAATTTCTGAGCCTCTGCATTTTCTGATAATTCTTTTTGTAATGAGCCTGAGGCATTTTTCATCTTGTTGTAAATTTGATCTGCGTAATGAATTCCCTGGAGATAGCAGATAAGGTTTTTGACTGCTTTGATATCTTCTGGATTTGTTCCAACGAGTTCCTCGTGTTTTCCTACTTTTTCTCCTGCGTAGAGCCGTGCTCCTGCAGTAAACCACTCTGGTTTTCTTTGTAAAAATGAAGAATGGAGTTCATCGAGATAGCGTTCCTGAACGTAGGTACCACTTGTATCTTTTGGATCAGTACTCATTTTTTTATCTGTTGCTGTTGCTAAATTACTTAGTGCACGAAGATGGTGATGCATTTCGTGTATGAGGGAAGTAGTTGAAGAAATTCCTGATCTTCGTTTTTCTGGATTCAGATCTATTCCTATGATTCCTAGGCATTCCCCATTCCCTGGCGTCCAGTGACCTCTTGTTCCTTCTTCTAATTCTGCACTTCCGGGAGATAAAAATATTTCTGGAATTTTTTTTGATGAATCGTATGTTACGATCACTGCTCCAAGTGAATTCATGGCGTCTATTACACCTTCTTGCTTTTTTGTTTCTTCAGCTTTTTTGTTTGTTGAAGCTCGTTTTTCATTGAGAAGTGTTGCTATATTTTCTCCTATTTCTGCTTCTTCACCATTGAACGTGATTCCGTTTGTTGGCTTTGATATTTTTCCTTCTTGCGATATGGAAAAACCGAAAGCCATTGCATCCATTGCAGACAAGATTTTGGCGTGGAGCTTTATGTATCTATCTCCATCTTCTGATGGTATTTCTGGATCTCTTCCTTGAAGAAATTTTGAGGCATCCATATTTTTATTTTTTTGAAGTTTTTGTCTTTTTGTTATTATACCATTTTTTTGGCTTTTTCTCAACGTTTTTTCTTTATTTCTTGTTGTCTGAATCTGTCATTTTTTGAAGCTCTTGTTTGAGCTGAATGGCCGTTTTCTTTCCGATGACACGTGCGAGCTGGTCGAGTGGAGCCATTTTGATGTTTTCGACTGATCCAAATGCATTGAGAAGCTTTTGTTTCGAGAGTTCTCCGATGCCGGAAATTTCGTCGAGTGCAGAAATGATGAGCGATTTATTGTGCGATTTTCCGCTGTAGGTGATGGCAAATCGGTGCGCTTCGTCTCTGATGCGCTGGAAAAGGTGAAGTGTTTTTGAATCCTTCGTGAGAAGTATTGGAGTCTTTTTTTCTGGCGTAAAAATTTCTTCTTCGCGTTTTGCGAGGCTGCAGATGGGGATCTCGAGTTTGAGTTTTTTGAGAACTTTGACGCCGATACTGAGCTGGCCTTTGCCTCCGTCGAGGATGATGACATCGGGACGAACGGCGAATTTTTTGTGTTGGGCGAGGAGTTTTCCTGTTTCTACGATGAGGAGAATTCCGCGATCTTTGTTTTTTGCATCAGCTTTTTCTATGCGTTCTTTGAAATTCTCTGGAATGTTTTTGACTTCCTGAAATCCGAAGTTTTCGTAGTACTCTTTGAGATTTGGAAGAACATAGACATAGCATTTCTTTCCTCCTCCAGGAACTTTGTCTTTCATTTTTTCTATCAGTTTGTAGATGAGGTCGTATCCGAGCTTTTGTCCGCGATATTTTTTATGAATCCAGAGCGATCGGATCTCTGCATTTTCTGTGATTCGAGCGAACCCGATCATGGTTTCTTCGTCCATCATGCAAAGGATTTTTGATTTTTCCTCCTGGATATTTTCGATTTCATCAATTGCTCCTTTTTGTTCCTGTATCGTTTTTTCGATCTCTCTCAACATTTTTTTATTGGGTGTTTTACATGGATAGATGCTGCCTTTGATGTATTTGAGTCTGCGCGTGAGCACTTCTTCCATCGAGGCGTAATCGTCTGGTTTTCCTTCTGGAATGGTTTGAAGTTTGAATCTTCTATATTCGGCGTTATTGGCGATGCCGTTCGTAAAAACGACCATGGATGCGACGGTGCTTGTACCTCCGATGTGTGAGATGTCATAACACTCCATTCTTTTTGGAAGTTTTTTGAGATTGAGTACTTTTGCGAGGCCTTCGAGCGATTCTTTGTCGTTTTCGTTTTCTTTCATCCAGCGGGCTTTTTGTTGATGTGCGAAACTTGCCGCATTTTTTAGGGAGAGCTCGAGGAGATGATTTTTTTCTCCGGCGACTGGGAAAATGATTTTTACTTTCTTGTCCCCTTTGGTAGCTCCGTTTTTCTTTGATGAGAGCCATTCTTCAAACATTTCTTTGTTTTCAACTTTGTCTGGAATCAGGATTTCTTTTGGGATACTTGTGGCTTTTTCGTAATAATCTCGGAGGAAAGCTTCGATAATTTCGTTCGGTGTGAGATTTTCTCCTATTTCGTTTCCGTCGAAGATGAAATTTTCTTGCCCGGTGATTTTTCCTTCGCGAATCTGGAAAAGATTGCTGTAAATCTTTTTCTCATCGGTGATGTAGTGGAAAACGTCGGTGTCGATGCGTGATGGATCGCTGATTCTTTGCTTTTCGAAGAGCTCTTCGAGATTTTGTAATTTATCTCTGATGCCGGCGGCTTTTTCAAATTTCTGGTTTTTTGCCGCTTCAATCATTTCACTTTTGAGTTTTTCTATGAGTTCATCTGGACGCCCCTGGAGGAAGCTGACGACTTTTTCGATAATTTTCCCGTATTCGTTTGGTGTGACTTTTCCGATACAGGGAGCGGCGCATTTTCGAATGTAGTAATAGATGCATGGATATTTGATCACTTTTCTTGTGACCTCGACTTCGTGATCAATACTTGGAGGACTTCCCTCTTTTACGAATTTAATGTCGAGTCCGCAATGCCGAAAAGGTAGGATTTTTCGTAGAAGTTCCAGAAGTTTTTTCACTTTGTGATCGGCAGTTTTTGGTCCGAAATAGAGTGCTCCATCTTTTTCTACTTTTCTCACGGTTTCAATTCTAGGAAAATCTTCGTTGACCGAAACGCGTATGTAGATGTAGTTTTTGTCATCGCGCATCACGATGTTATATTTCGGATGGAGTTTTTTGATGAGATTAGTTTCTAGGAAGATTGCTTCGAGTTCACTTCCTACTTCGGTGTATTCGATGTCGATGATTTGCTCAACCATTTTTCTTTTTCTGAGATCCAGATCGGCATTTTTTTGAAAATAACTTCTGACGCGATTTTTCAGATTTTTGGCTTTTCCTACGTAAATAATCACGTTTTCTTCGTTTTTGAAACGATAGACACCGGGACTTTGAGGGAGCGCTTCGAGAATGTTTTCTATTTTGGTGCTCATTTGCGTGGAACTTTGTTACAATTTGTTCATGATTGCGCCTGCATCTCGGACTTTGGAAGAAGCGGTTTTGGGAACTCTCGCTTTTTTTGATCTCTTCGATCGACCTTTGACTGTTCATGAGATTACTCAATATCTCTTCGGTTTTCAAGCTTCTGATGACGAAATTTCTGCTTATCTTTCTCATTCCCCTCTTGTTTCTTCTCATGATGAGTATTTTTCTTTGAAAGATCGTGAGGTGATTTTTCCTTCATTTTTTTCGAGAAGAGAGATTAATAAAAATCTTTGGAAGAAAGTCTGGAAATTTTCTTTTCTCTTTCGGTTTATTCCTTTTTTGAAAGAAGTTTCAGTGTGTAATCGGCTTGCGTATCAGGCTGCGACCGAGAAGAGTGATATCGATCTCTTCATTGTTTCTCAACGAAATCGGTTGTTTCTCTGTCGAACCTTTCTTCTGTTTTTTCTGGGAATTTTTGGTGTTCGCTTGCATGGGAATAAAATTACTGGACGATTCTGTTTGAGCTTTTTGGTTTCGCAAGATTATGTGAATATGGATGCTATGGCACTCCAACCTTTCGATGTGTATCTCTTTTTTTGGCAAAAAACTTTGAGACCTATTCATTTTGAGAAGTCTTTTTTTGCGCGATTTTTTGAATTTTTATTGAAAGGAAAATTTGGCGATTTTGTAGAGAGAAGGCTTCAGATTTGGCAAATCTCGAGGGCTCGTCGAAAATGGCAAGAATTGGGACAACCTTCTGGCGTTGTCATTACTCCTGATGTTTTGAAATTTCATCACCCGGACATGAGGAGCACTTACCGAGATCTTTGGGAGAAAACTATTTCCACTTTTTCTTCTCGATATACATCTTGATTGCCGTCCCGTTGAACCCGTATTTTTCGCGAATTTTTCTTTCCAAATATCGTCTGTATGAGAAATGAAAGAGATCTGGATCGTTGGCTTCGATGATGAATGTTGGTGGATTGACGCGGATTTGCTGCATTTTGAAAAGTTTCGGGTGTGTCGATTTTTTCGTTTTTGCGGCATGATAGAGACTGATTTCCTGGAGATAATCGGTGAGAATTTTGCTGTCGATTTCTTTGTTTCTTTCGAGCATAATTTCGAGCGCGAGGTCGAGGATCATTTTGATATTTTCGCTATTGAGTGCACTCGTCATGACTACTGGAGCCCATGGAATGAACGGAAATGCGCGTTTCACTTTCATGAGAAGTTTCTGGCGATCTTCTTCATCGGGAATGAGGTCGATTTTGTTGAGTACAATCACTAAACCTTTTCTTTCTTCTGCGACGAATCCGGCAATGTGTTGATCCTGGTTCACAATTCCTTCTGATGCGTCTAGCACCAGGACGCCGATGTCACATTGTTCGAGTGCGCGAATTCCCCGCAGCATGCTCCAGTATTCGATCTTTCTCCCGATTTTTCCTCTGCGACGGATACCGGCTGTGTCTATGAGGAGGAATTCCTGATTTTTGAATTTGAGTTCGGTGTCGATTGCGTCGCGGGTGGTTCCTGGAATGTCGGAAACGATGATTTTTTTCTCTCCGAGAAGTGCATTGGTGAGTGATGATTTGCCGACGTTTGGACGACCGACGATGGCGATTTTGATTTTCTTTTCTTTCTTTTCGTGGATTTTTCGGAATCCTTTTTCGCGAAGTTTTTTCTCGATGGATTCTTTCACTTCTTCGATATTTCTGTTGTGTGCTGCGGAGATTTCGATGGGTTTTCCGAGTCCGCATTTGTAGAGTTCGTGAATGACTTCTTCGGTGGATTTTCGATCGACTTTGTTTGCCACGAAAACGACGTCTTTTTTCTTTTCGCGAAGAAGTTTGATTGCTTCGTCGTCGTTGATCGTGATTTGTTCACTTCCATCGACGAGAAAAACGATGAGATCTGCTTCTTCCATCGCGAGAATTGCTTGTGAATAGATGTCTGCTTCGATATTTTCTTTTTTCCCGTATTCGAGACCTCCGGTGTCGATGATGATAGCGTCGAGATTTCCGAGATCACTGCTTCCGTAAATGCGGTCACGGGTTGTTCCTGCGACTTCTGAAATGATCGCAACTTTATCACCGATGAGACAATTGAAGAGAGATGATTTTCCGACGTTTGGTTTTCCAACGATCGCGACGAGTGCTTTTCGATTCATTGCGGGAAGTGTACTTTTTTTGAGGGCTGGTATTTTTTTTGTGACTGACATGGGAATTATGGCTCAATGATTTGCGATTGGCATTATGGCGGATTTTTCTGAATTTTGCTATAGTTGTTTCAATGAAACGTTTTTCCCTCGCTCTCGTTTCCCTTCTCGTGTTCCTTTTTCCTTTTTCAGCTTCAGCTCAAGGCATTTTGCCATCGACTACGAAGACTGATAGTGCGTGTCAGGATCTTTTTGTTTCAAATTCTCCAGCATCTCTTCGTGATCAGATTAAGTCGAATTCCATTTCTTTGAATGATGTTCTGGCCTGTGCTCTCCGTACTGGTCGCGTAAAGCTTTGGATGGCGCCATTCTTTATTCTCTCAGCAATAGAATTCCTAAGTGGTCTAGCCGGTCTTCTCTCTGTTGGTTATATCGTTGTTGGTGGATATCATTATGTGATTGGTGGCATATCCGAAGAGAAGGATAAGGGTACAAAAACTATTAAAAATGCTCTCATTGGTTTCATTTTGAGTATGCTTGCATATACTATTGTGAACATTATTCAGCTGACCGTTTCCTCATAAATTTCCATAACTTTTCTTTTTATGAATGTTCTTTCCGATATTTTCCACAAGACTAAAAAAACTTTTGGAAAAGTGAAAGAAAAAGTTGAACAACTTCAAAATCTTTCTCCAGATCCTGTTGAAGTTCCTCAACCTGCAAAAGTTCATGTTCAAGAAAAAGTTCTTTTTGAAATTTCTGCAGGAAGTGTGGCGAGGGCAACTTTGGTGATTTTGGGTCTTTTGACTGCTGCTTATTTCTTGAATTTTATTTCTGATATTTTGGTTGTTTTTTTCGTTTCGTTTTTGCTTACTGCGGGCATGGAACCTGCGATTGATTATCTTTACAAAAAGCATATTCCGCGAGGTGTTGCTGTTATTCTTTTTTATATTTTGGCGCTTGCGTTCCTGGGTTATGTCGTTTCTACTATTTTTCCTATTCTTGCGAAGCAAATTTCTGAACTTGCTGGCCGCGCTGGACAGGTTCTTGCGAATATTTCCCAGATTCCTGAAAATTCACTTCCTTTTAGTGATAGTATCAACCATTCTATTTCGCAGTTTTTGACATCTGTGAATGCACAAGAATTAGTGAACCAGATTGATAGCAACCTGCAAGTTTTTGCTCAACAGCTTTTTGCTCTTGGAGGAAATCTTTGGCAGTTTATTCATGTTATTTCGAACGGTATTATAAATCTTATTTTGGTTCTTATTTTGGGTTTCTTTATGACTGTTGAGAAGCATGCAATTGAGAATTTCGTTCTTTCCCTCTTTCCTGTGAAGCATTCTGAATATGCCGCTGATCGTATCGTAGCTATGAAGAAAAAGATTGGTCATTGGCTTCGGGCTATGCTTATCCTGATGCTTTCAATCGGTGTTTCTGTGTATATTGGTCTCCTGATTCTTGGTGTGGAATATGCCGCTATTTTGGCTATTATTGCTGGATTGTTGGAAGTCGTGCCTGTTTTGGGTCCACCACTTTCGCTTTTGCTGGCTCTCCCTATTGTTGCAAATCAATCAGGAGTTTTGACTCTTTGGGTGATAGGTCTTTACATAGTTATCCAGCAATTAGAAGGACATATTCTTGTTCCGATCATTATGAAACGTGTCACAGGATTGAGTTCTATCGCTGTCATCTTTTCACTTTTGGTAGGAGCTCGATTCCTCGGAATTGTTGGTATCATCCTTTCAATTCCTGTTGCTACTATGATTTCTATGTTTTTGGATGACTATCTTGGAAAAAGAAAAGCTTAGAGTGCTTCTAGAAATTTTGTGATATTTTTTTTGAAAATTTCGTTGGAAAATTTCTCTGCATGGGCGTGAATTTTTTCTGGTAAGAAATTTTTCTCTTCTTTTTCGAATCTTTGAATTGCTTCTAGAAGATTCTTTTTTTCTTGTTTTTCGAAGAAAATTCCACTAATTCCTTCTTTGACTGTTTCGAGTGCGCCGCCTTCTTTGTAGGCGATCACAGGTGTTCCATGTGCCATAGATTCGAGTGGAGTAATGCCAAAATCTTCGCATTGTGGAAAGATAAGTGCTTTCGCTCCGGTATAGAGTTTTGAGAGATCTTGATCAGAGATGTGACCGAGAAATTCTATATTTTGGTGAGCAAGTTTTTGGAGTTTTTTTTCTTCTATGCCTGTTCCTACAATTTTTAGTGGTACCTCTAGTTCGTTGAATGCTTCGATGATGAGGTCAAACTTTTTGTAGGTTGTTATCCGTCCGACAGCGAGATAGTATTTTTTTTGTTCTTTTGTGGTTTTTAATTTTTGTATCTCTATTCCGGGATGTATGACGGTAGCATCACGATGGTAGTATTTTTGAATTCTTTTCCCAACGTATGCAGAGTTCGTGAGAAAATGATCGACTCGATCTGCCGCAAGCCTATCCCACATACGGATTTTGTGAATGAACCTTTTACCCCATTTTTTGATGATTCCATTCATTGTGTATTCTTTGATGTACTTTTGATAGCCATCCCATGCGTAACGCATCGGTGAATGGCAATATGAAACATGCACAGTTTCTGGCTTGGTAATAATCCCTTTGGAACATGAATGATTGCTCGAAATGACGAGATCGTATGCGTCGAGATTGAAGTTTTCAAATACGATTGGCATGAACGGCAAAAAAAGCTGGTGACGACTTTTTGCTCCTGGAATTTTTTGGAGAAATGAAGTTATCACTTTTGCATCTTTGAGCTGTGGAAAATTTTTCTTGTTGTAGATGGAAGTGTATATAGTGGCGTCCGGAAAGAGTTCATGAAGCGCTACTACGACTCTTTCTGCTCCTCCAAAGGATGTGAGCCAGTCACAGACTATTGCGATCTTTGCGTCTCGAAGATTCATCGAGGCGTAGTATACAGGATTTAGGATTTAGGATGTAGGATTTAGGAGATCGAGAGTTAGATTAGCGGGCCTCCGCTTCCTGCGTCGAGTTTGAAAGTTTCTGCTTGGTCTTTTTTCTTTTTTTCTTGTTCGAGGAATTTTTGATATTCTGGGGAATTTTGGAAATTTTCTGGGAGTTTTTTGTTTTTTTGTGCAATTAGATTTTCGAATGTGCTTTTGTCTTCAACTTCTTTTCTGGTTCCGACTATTTCTGTTGTTTCATGGTAGAGATCTACGCCTTTCATCTCATCTTCTGCTTTTGCTTTCATGAGTTTTGCGAGGCTATTTTCTGGATCTTTTTCGAGTAATCTTGCACAGATTCCTATGACGTCTTTGTATTTCTTTTCGTTCATGTATTGGCCTATGAGTTCGATGACAGTATCCTTTTCTTTCTCTCCGATTTGAGATGTTGTTTTGGTGCTGATGTCTGTCACGAGATCGAGAGTTCCTGATGATCTTCGCAAGAGAATCATGAGATAACTGAATCCGATAAGTACTATGATGAGCGCTGGAATAATTTTATTGAAGCTTAGAAATGTGTTGTAGATCGCGTGAAGTCCCATGGCAATTGCTAAACCTTGGAAAATTTTTTGTTCGCGATAGGCTTGATCTTGGGGAATTTGGAAAATTTTGCAGATGAATCGTGTGATGTAGAGTTTTTTGCCTTGAGATTTTTCGCTGTCTCTATAGTCGGACGTGAATTTGCTCATGCCGTAGTAGTATCCGAAAATTCCTGAGAAGAAAATATGTGCTGCAGAAGTAAATAAGCATCGGAAAAAATAGGCTCCAATGAGACTTTTTATGTCTCCTGATTGGAGAAGTGAGACAAAATAAGGATAGACATTTTCTGCAAAAGAGAATCCAAGCGCTGCGACGATGCTGAGTTTGATTGAATCGTTGACCGACTTCACGAGCAGCCATTTTTTGTCAGCGAAACGCAGAAGCCATTGCTTAAAAACTTCTTCCATCATGGCAAAAATCAGATACATGACGGTCGCTCCGAGGTATACATTTTGTATTTTCTGTTCGATTTGTCCGACGTTGAGTTGTGGGAAAAATTTCCAACTGTATTGCACAAGCAACAATGGAATAACGGTCATTATGCCAAGGATGAACATGACTACGAGCGTGCTTTTCTTCTCTTCTGATTTTTTGAATAAGAAATGCATCCACATGAACGCGGGGATGAATGCGATGCTTCCAGCAACAGTCCAGAGGAGATATTTATTTTCCATTTTTTTGTTTTTGATTCGACTATTTTAACCACCGAGGACTGCAAATTTTGCTTCATCGATGTTGGCGTAGAGCGAAATGAGTTGCGTGAGACCGACGACCTGTAAAATATCAGTGATATTCTGTTTTGCTTTTGCAATACCGATTTTTCCTCCACCTTCGGTGACTTTTCCGTACCAGTCGGTGAGGTATCCGATGGCTTTGCTGTTCATGTATTCAAGTTTTTCAAAATCGAAAATGAGAAAAAGTCCCTGAGGATTTTGGTTTATAAGTGTATAGATTTCTTGAGATTTTTCGTCGATGTTGCTTTCGTCGAGTTGTCCGCTGATAGCGACGAGCTTGACGTGTTTCTGTGCATCTGTGGATGCGATGTCTTCGATGGTGATGTGTGCGTCGGTCATGGTGTAGGAGTTAGGAGTTAGGAGTTTTTATGGTTGATTGGACTTTGGTTCCGTTGGTTTTGGTTTTTGTGGTTTTGAATTTGTCACTCCAGGATTGTACTATTTTGAGGCCTCGGCCGTGAATTTTTTGGTTTCTTCGTGTTTTTCTTTTTTCTTTTCCCTGGTCTTTCACGGTGATTTTTATTTCTCCCTCCTCCGAGGACTTCTTATCTTTTATGTATTCCAGTGTAAATTGTATTTCTCCGTTTTTTTCTGATCCGTGCTGAATGGCGTTGGTGCAGAGTTCGTCGGTGATTACTTGTGCTCGGCGGGCTAATTTTTCTCCGATTTCTGGTTTTTGTTTCAGGAGGTTGTAGACTCCATTTCTCAGAAATGCCAGCACGCTGAGATCTGCGGGAAATTTCGCTTCTATGGAGAAGGGCGTTTTTTTGCTTTTTGTTTCTTTTTTCACGCGTCTATTATACCACTTTTTAGCTTTGGAGTCTACTTCTTGGCTGTCTTCTTTTTTGTTCCAGCTTTCAATTTGCTTTGTTTTTGAGTCTTTTTGGACTCGGAAAAGATCATATCAAAGATATTTTTGATGAGATTTTCTGGAATTCCGAGTGCTTTTGCAGTTTTTTCGTACATTTCGTGAAGCTTCTTTTCGCGGAATTCATCGAAAATCTTCATCCCCTGTTGAATCTTGTGTTTTGCGACTTCTTCACTCATTTGGAGTCTTTCTTTGATGAGGGCTATGATTTTTGTGTCGATTTTTTCTATTTCTTTTCGAATTTTTGAAAGTGGATTCATGGCTTCATTGTAGCTTTGAGTTTTGGGTTTGTCTAATGCTTGTGGTGGGAAATTTGAAGGTTGGGAAATTTGCGTGTGCGGGGCCGTAAATTTCCCCTGCGAGGAAATTTACTAACGCTCGTTGCGAGCTCTTTTCC
>ERZ1292633.4331-Hain-H41-02um-R1-4331-length-13233-cov-4_pt1 | contig 13233 bp, 12 predicted proteins | sample MGYA00564406_ERZ1292633 | MGnify/ENA primary metagenome ERZ1292633 (study PRJEB36523, sample SAMEA6512639) | groundwater metagenome | collected 2019-01-08 | study: AquaDiva: Metagenomics assemblies of 32 groundwater samples
CCGATTTCGTTTAATACTTTTGCCACCCTGCTTATGATTACAAGAGCTATAAAAAACTATCTGGTAAGATTTAAATAACCAAAACTTATTCGCAAAGGCATGGATTTTCAAAAGCTGGTCGATCTGTATCAGGAAATGGAAAATACTTCTTCCGGCAATAAGATACGGGAAATCCTTTCCGGTTTCTTTAAGGAGGTTCCCGCAGAAGACATCAAAGTAATCAGTTATCTGACCTTAGGCCGCATCGCATCTGAATATGAAGATGTTGTTTTAGGGCTGGCAGAGAAATCCATCCTTAAAGCTGTCGCCAAAGCTGCCGGAGTTGAGGAATCAAAAACCGCCAGATCCATGCAGGAAACCGGAGATGCCGGGTTGACAGCAGAGAAATCACTGCAGAAAAAACCGCAGACTCTCGTGCCTTTAGGAAAACTGAGCGTGAAAGAAGTCTTTGAAAAACTGCATAAGATCACTGAAGCGAGCGGCACCGGATCGCAGGAAACAAAAATAAACATTTTAGTCGGCCTGCTGCAGAAAGCATCGCCGAAAGGGGCAAAATACATCGTCAGGATCGCGCTCGGCACTTTACGCATGGGTGTTGCAGACATGACGATGCTTGATTCGCTGGCTATCGCCTATACCGGCGACAAGAAGGACAAGGAATCATTGGAAAAAGCATACAACCTCTGCCCCGACGTAGGCATCATCGCAGAAACGTTAGCCAAGAAAGGGTTGAAAGGCATCGAAAAGATCGACGTGCAGGTAGGCCGCCCGATCAAGATGATGTTAGCGCAGCGGGTAGAGGCATTGGAAGAGGCAGCCGTAAAGATTCCCGGCAAACTGGCGATAGAAGCGAAGTACGACGGCGAAAGGATGCAGGTCCACAAGAATAAGGATAAAATCACTATTTTTTCACGGCGGATGGAGAATATCACCGGACAATTTCCGGACGTGGTGAAATACCTGAAAGAACATGTTTCCGGCAAGGAATACATCATCGAAGGGGAGATTATCGCTATAGATAAAGAAGGTCAGCCGCTGCACTTTCAAGTGTTGATGCAGCGCAAACGGAAGACGGACATCGAAGAATATGTTAAAAAAGTTCCGGTGCAGTTAAAATTGTTTGATCTCCTGTATCTTGATGGAAAATCGTACCTCCATCAGCCTTACTCTGAAAGGACGGAACGGCTGGTCGGAGCGGTGACGAAGGGAAAGCATATCACGCTGGCCGACCGGATTATCACCGACGATTTAGCAGACGTAAATGCTTTTTTCCAGAAGATGCTGAAGGAAAAACAGGAAGGCATAATGATCAAATCCGTGGATTCAGAATATCAGGCCGGGACGCGGGGCTGGAACTGGATCAAGTGGAAGAAAGAGTATCAAAAAGAGATGACCGATACCTTTGATCTGGTCGTGGTCGGCGCATTCCACGGCAAGGGAAAACGTTCCGGCACTTATGGCGCATTGCTGTGCGCAAGTTACCATGAAAAAGAGGATATTTTTGAGACCGTCACTAAATTAGGGACGGGATTGACTGACGAGATGCTGGCGGAGCTGCCCGGCAAATTTAAAGAATACCAGAGAGACAAAAAGCCGGCGCGGGTAGCGGTGAGCCAGATAAAACCGGAAGTGTGGCTGGAACCGGTGCTGGTAGTGGAAGTATTGGCGGCGGAAATAACCAAAAGCCCCAGCCACGCTTTAGGATTAGCATTACGCTTTCCAAGATTTATCCGCTTCAGGGACGATAAGAAAGCGGAACAGGCCACCACCAGAAAAGAGATCGAGCAGATGTATAGAAAAAGCAGCAGATGATCGATAAGAGATCCGATAATTTTCTTTTAAAAAACTATTCTGGGGATTTTTCCGGAGAAAGATCTTTCAGCAGGTCATCCACCGACCGGGCCAGGCAGGGATTTTTTCCATTGCCGAGACTTTAGGGACTAACGTAGTTTTTTCTTACTTTAATTCTAATCAATTACTGCGAAGCAGAGTCAAATTCGTGCGGGAGAATCAGAATTACTTCCCTATAGATTTTTCTTTTTCTCTTTGACTTGTTTTTCGATTAGTTCAAAGAGCCTTCCCATAATCTCAGAAGGGATGTTCACGCCAATTTTTCTAAGGTCTTCCAAAAAACCAGTTAGATCAAATACTGCTCTTTCTTTTCCTAGAGTGGTTTGATTTTTAGCCTCTTCTATAATAATATCCCACTCAATCTTTGTTGAATTGATAATTTTTCGAGCGTCATCTTTATCTTTTATTCTGTCGGTAGCACATTTCATAAGAATAAGGTCATGCGGATTAGCTATTTTTAAGATTAAATTTTTTTCAAATTGGTGAATTTGTTCTGCTCTTTTTCTCATATTTTCTGAGAAGATGAAATCTATTACTTCTACTACAAACAAATCAAAACGTTCATCGTTTAGTTTAAACATCTCCGGGGTATTTCTCTTTGTACCATAAATTTTAATTGCATCCATTTCTAAATAACCAAGAGATTTTACTGCCTCTTTGAATATTGCCCTATCTTTCTCATTCTCAAAGACAAGATCGATGTCTAAAGTTGCATCTTTAAACCCGAGGAACATCATAGCCGTCCCTCCGATGGCATAAACAGTTATTTTTTTAGTAAGTCTTCTGGCTACATTTAATAATAATTTTTGTTGTTGATCTATGGTAATCATCGGTATTCCTCTAAATCTTTTTTATTGAATGGGAGATGGATTTTCCATACTCTTTCTATTTTCGTAAAGTCTCTCGATTTTAATTCTGGAATAACATATTCAAATTTATATTTTTCTTTGGAGAGAGCACTACTTCTAAATTTAGTGGTCATTTTTCTTACTTTTATGATACTACGGGCTAGATCATATAAAGCCCCAACTTGTCTTTCAATATGATTCTCTTTAGAAAGATGGTATAATTCCACCCAATTATTAATTTTTTTGAACAAGGCTAAAGAAGCGAGAATTGTTCTAAGGCTTTTAGTTTTGATGGCGTAAATTAAAGTTTCTTCTAAACTTGGTTCTTTACCATAAATTTTGTGAATTACTGGCGTGGAAATCTTAATCGGAGAATATCGGTTAATAATATCATAGTAACTTTTACCCCCCAGTTTATTATCTAAAGATATATTGTAAACTCTTCGATTATTACTTTGTCTTCTGGTTTTGACATAACCATCTTTTCTAAGAACGTAGAGGTAATAAATAGCCATTCTTTTATCAACTTTGAGTATATCCATAACTGACTCTATGGTTTGGATTCCAGCTAGTTTTTGGAGAAGCTCTCTTTTTTTCATAACTTAATCTAGCTATAACTATTATATAAATGTTTGTGTTAATCTGTTAGTAACTAAAACTCCCAAGCTACCTTAGGAAAAGATTGGGCCGAAAGTAGATTAATGATTATTTCCTATGATAAACCACATTTTAGAATATCTAGAGTTAAAGAATTTGTGAAAAGCGAGAAATTATTTCCTTTAGAAGATGAGAGATTTATTAGAGTAGACAAGGAATTAATTGAACGGTATGGTTATCTAATCAGAAAATACTTTGAAGGAAAATAGAAGAAGAACTAAATCTTTATAAAACCCATATTATTCCAACAATTAAATGATTAAACCAGAAGAAACTCTTGAAAATTACGAGCAAAAGCTACTTAATTCAATCTTAAAAGCTGAAAATAATAAGTTTGATTTTTCTTCTTCAAAACCACTTGATATACTCAAAAATATATTTGGTCATAATGGATTCAAACCTCAACAATTAGAGATTATTACAAGAATCCTTAATAGAGAAGGTAACACATTAGGCATTATGCCAACTGGCGGCGGAAAATCAGTTTGTTTTCAGATTCCGGCTTTGATTCGAGAAAATCTTACTATTGTTGTAAGTCCATTAATTGCCTTGATGAAAGATCAGATAGACAATCTAACCAAAAAAGGGATTTATACTGCTTTTTTTGTAAATTCTTCGATTTCGGAGAATACCAAAGAAAAGATTATAGACTTAGTAGAAAAGAAAAAAGTAAAATTATTGTACCTTGCCCCAGAAAGCTTAAAATCAGAAAGAATTCTAGAAGTGCTAAAAAAATTAGATATTGGCTTATTTGTAATTGATGAAGCCCATTGCATTTCAACATGGGGGCATAATTTCAGACCAGATTATTTAAGGATTCCAGAAATTATTGAAGAACTGAATAATCCTCAAATTTTGGCACTTACTGCAACAGCAACAAAAGATGTAGAGAAGGATATACAAAAACAGTTTAAAACTCAATGTAAAGTATTTAAAGCATCTTTTGACCGTCCAAACCTCTATATTGATGTTCTTCAATTAGAAAAAAATGTTAAAAAAGAGTTATTCTTAGTTAGCTTATTAAAGCAGTTGAAAGGATCAACTATTATTTTTGTAACTTACAGAACCACTTCCGAGAAAATATCAGAGATCTTAAATTCCAATGGAGTCAATAGTGTTCATTATCATGCTGGACTAGATAAGGAAATCAGAGAAAAGATACAAAATCAGTTTATTTCAGGAGAGGCCAGAGTAATCGTAGCTACCATAGCTTTTGGCATGGGAATTGATAAAGCAGATATAAGAAATATAATCCACTATAATATTCCTCAATCAATAGAAAATTATTACCAAGAAATTGGAAGAGCAGGAAGGGATGGAGATATTTCTAATTGTATCGTCTTATTTACAAAAACTGATGAGAGTAAAATTAAGGATTTAATATCCAGTAGTTGGCCTGATGAACACAAAATAAAGAATATAATATCCTATCTAAAAAGTAGAAATAGCAAATATATTTTTACAACAGCTAAAAAAATTTGTTTTGATTGCGATATTAAGGAGATACCTGTTAACCTAATTTTGCATAGATTGGAAGAATCTGGAGCAATAAAAGTATTTACAAACATTATTTATCAAGTTAAGCCTTTATTCGGTGAAAGTTATTCTAAGATTATTGAAAAAAATCCAAAGTATGAATCGGACTTAAAAAAGATATTTTCTTGTGATTTCTTTAAAAATAACAGAAGAACTTGGCTTGTTTTAGAAGAATTAGTTGACCAAACGGGATTGAATTATTTTAGAATTTTGGAAATCATAAATGAATTAAGAAAAGAGAACTATCTTAAATTCTCAGAGATTATGCGTAAAGACCTTATTTGGATAAAAGATGGAATAAATCATTTTGACATTATTCCATTGGTCAATCTCTTTGATTCCATATTAAACCGTGATTTAGGTAAAGTAGATTTGCTAATCAAAAGCATTGCCAAACAAGGATGCATAAGAAAAAACATTCTGGAATATTTTGATGAGCCACATTTAAGGGATGATTGTGAAATGTGTTCTTATTGTGTTGGTGACAAATTGGCTGAAAGGATAAAACCAGAAATCAACGAAAATCATGCTAGTGATGAAGAGATTGAATTCATTAGAAATTTGAAGATTGATATAGTTAAAGATGCTTTGCCAGTTATTCTATTAAAATCTATCGCCAGAGATAGAGGGATATCAAAGAAGGATTTTGTAAATATTTTAGTTGGCGATTTACATCGGTTTAGTGGTAGATGGAAATTTAACTTAACTTGTCACGAAATTTTAAAACAATTCAAGGATAAAAAAATAGTTTTAGAGAAGATTCTTGAAGGTTTGATAAATAACGAACATTTGAAAGAGGAAATTGATGGAACTTTGAGAATTACTAAGAAAGGAATGAAGTATGCTCTAGAAGAAAAGCCAACGGTTAAAAGTAGCGAACTGCCAAAGTCAAATTATCATAAAAAATTAGAGATTATTAAAGAAAAATATCCAAATGCTTACGAACATTGGACATCAGAAGCAGATGAAAAAATGAGGAAGTTACATCATCAAGGAAAATCAAATTCTGAATTGTCTGAAATATTTCAGAGAAAGTCTGGGGCCATTAGTTCTCGTTTGAAAAAGCTTGGGTTAGTTAAATAAAGTTTTCTCACCCCCCAAGAGTATAGTTTAGTTATAGTTCAGAACTCCCCCCCGTTTTTGTAATTTAGAACTTAAACACAATTAAACCACCCACCCCCTCATACACAGCTTTATCCGCGTTTAAACTATCAACCCGTGCTGCATCCCAAAACCATAGCTTTTTTAAACACCATTTCTTTACTGTATATCCATGGACTATAAGGAATTGGGCTTGAGATGCGGTCTGGAAATCCACCAGCAATTGGAAGGGAAAAAACTGTTCTGCTCCTGTCCGACGGTCCTGCGCGATGATGCTCCGGGTTTTATCCTCCGGAGGAAACTGCGGGCTGCTGCCGGAGAAGGCGGAAAAATAGATGTCGCAGCATTGCAGGAACAGATGAAAAGCAGGACTTTTGTCTATCACGGTTATTCCGATACTACCTGCCTGGTAGAAGCGGACTGCGAACCGCCGCACGAGATCAATCCCGAAGCGTTATACACCGCTTTACAATTATGCAGGCTGGCTGCGGCGGAAGTTTTTCCCGTCGTGCAGGTGATGCGGAAGACTATCGTGGACGGCTCCAACACTTCCGGATTTCAACGGACTGCGCTGATAGCTAAAGATGGCGCGCTGAACACTGGTTCCGGGCCGGTACGCATAACCAACATCTCCTTAGAAGAAGATGCCTGTAAGATCGTCAAAGAGACCGCAGAAGAAAAAACCTATTCGCTTGACCGTCTGGGAATTCCGCTGATTGAAATAGGAACTGCGCCGGATATCACTTCACCGGAACAATGTCAGGAAACTGCCAAGAAAATAGGCCTGTTGCTGCGCTCATTGCCGGGCGTAAAACGCGGCCTGGGGACTATCAGGCAGGACGTGAATGTTTCTATCAAAGGCGGGGCGCGGATCGAGATAAAAGGCGCGCAGGACTTGCGGCAGCTGCCGCTGCTGGTAGAATTGGAAGTGAAACGCCAGCAGGAACTGCTTAAGATCAAAGAGGAATTGAAAAAAGTAAAACTGCCCGCTTTAGATACCACCGATGCCACTTCATTATTCTCCCAATCCGCTGCTAATATCATCAAAAATACCTTAGCTAAAAACGGAAAGATCCTTGCGGTCAAAATACCGGGATTTGCCGGCTATATCGGAAGAGAACTCCAGCCCGGCAGGCGGTTAGGTACGGAATTTTCTGACCGGGCTAAAGTGCAGGCCGGCGTGGGCGGCATTTTCCATTCAGATGAACTGCCGCGCTACGGCATCTCTGAGACGGAAGTCATAGCGATAAAAGAACTATTGGGATGCCTTAAGCAGGACGCTTTTGTATTAGTCGCTGATGAAGAAAGACGCGCCAGGGCGGCATTAGAAGCGGTGCACGAACGTGCACGTGAAGTCTTGAAAGAAATTCCTTCCGAAGTGCGCAAAGCGAATGCCGACGGCACTACTTCTTATCTAAGACCTATACCGGGAGCTGCGCGGATGTATCCGGAAACAGACGTTCCTTTGATCAAGCCCGACCTGAAAAACATCGAACTGCCGGAAACAATTGAGAAAAAGATGGAACGATATCAGAAAGAACTGGGCTTGAGCAAAGATTTAGCTGAATTTGCTGCCAAGTCAGAAAGAGTAGATTTATTTGAGGAGTTAATTAGAAAGTATCCCGTAATTAAGCCGGCTTTCATCGCAGAAACGCTTATCTCTACGCCTTTGGACATCAAGCGCCAGCACCATCAGGATCCAGATAGATTGGATGATGAAGATTTCAGGAAGCTGTTCAAATATCTGGCGGAAGATAAAATCCACAAGGATATCGTTATTGATGTCCTTTTAGACATGATTACCGGAACCTTTGATATCGCTAAATATGCCGGCTTAAGCACGGAAGACATCCACCAGGAATTGATGAAGATCATCGAAGAAAATAAAAATGCCCCCTTTCCGGCATTGATGGGGCTGGCTATGAAACGGCTGGCCGGGAAAGCTTCCGGGAAGTTCATTTCCGAGCAGCTCCAGAAGATTCTTAGCACCGGACATAGATAGTTGTTACTCTATAGGATTAAATCCCTTATAAGTTGGTTTTCAGTTATGTTTCTATTACACTCCTCTAATTCAAATTTCATTTTTGATCTCTAATTAAAAATTGCAAACATGTGCTTGAAAAATATTTTTGCATGTTCCATGCTCTCTTTTGCGGGTTCTTTGTTTGCTTGCGGCATTGTTCTGTATGTAAATTCCCCCCTTTTTTTCTTCTCTTCCTTGAATAGCCCTAACAAGTATTCTGCTCGAACCAACGCTTCTTGGTATATATTTAGAAGTTCAACGTCAAGTTCTCCATTTTCAACAAATTTTTTGAATTCTGTGAATGCTTTTTTATGTTCTTCTGGAGCAGAAACTTCAATTCCTTTCTTTACAAGATATGCCTTCGCCCCATAAAATATACTGTAATAGCTATGTGCAATAACCGCGCTATAATATGTTTCTGGATCATTGACTTTGAAAGTCTCTTTTTGTATGTTTGGCTCTTCACTGATTGCAAAGATTATTCCTGCTAACTTTATCTCATTTTCCGCTCTATGAATATACAATTTTGAATCCATTATTTATCCCCTCCTGAAGTATCGAATAAAAGATGATTGGATTTTGAATGGCTAAGTGCTTGTAAGCTATCTGTTTTCCCAAATTTTCGTGTTTATCTTTTAACATTTGAAGCATTTCGACTTTTGTAATGACCTGGACATCTATCTTTAGAATGGATTTCAGTTCAGCAGACTTCATAGATAATTCACAATTCTTTTTATCCCCTATTGAATTTACGAAGATTGCAATATCTAAATCAGATTTTTCTTTTTGCTTTCCTTCAGCATATGATCCAAATATTACAAGAGATATAAATTCAGTGTTTGATAATTCTTCCCTGATTATCTTCAAGCTATTTTTAACAAGGTTATGGCTTTTATCTTTTATGAGTATCTCAAAGTATGAAAAAACAGTGCTATTATCCAAATTTATAGCATATAAAATGATATTTCCAACTTCTCTTTTTTTGACAAGTTCTTCTGCGAGAAATTTCACCACTGCTTTTTGAATGATTGAATTTGATTTTTCTTTTGAGTAATTTTTTATCTCCTTATAAGTAAGCTCTTTGTAAGGTTTTCTCAGAAATGCTTCAAATATTTTAATCTGTTTGGGCGTTAACATATGAATACCTTTTTTATAGTATAGTCATACCTGAATTGAGGTATTATATAAATTTTTCGATTAAAAATAAAAAATGCAGGCTCGTTACCCCGTTTTATAGTACCACGCCCCAAGTTTTCGCCTTAGGAAGCGCAGCTTTTGACAGCCACAATAACGCCTTCTCTTCCGTCGCTATTCAGTCACTTCACTGCCTCGGGACATAATAACGGATTTTAGAAAAAGTGTTATTGCTACTGCTTAGTGACCAAACATTTATAAAGGAGTTTTGATTCTGGAACTAATAAGGTGAATGAAAATGAAAGCTACCACTAAATTTAAACTAGGGACGTTAGGCGTATTTTTAGGGTATACTGCTGCTACCTGCGGCGTTGGATATGGCGTAGGACATAAAACCGGTTATCATGCCGCTGAAGAAGCTGCCGCCAAAGAAATTGTTTGTTTAGAGAAACTTGCTCCGGTAAGAAATGAATTCTCCGACGGATGCAGCAGAAAGACCGCGGACACGCTTTACGATGGTTCCTTAAACCACGTACTGCGAAAACGGGATAGAATTGAAGAGAGGTATGGGTGTCCAGAAGAAGCCTGGATGTGCGAACCGACCAGGCCTTCTGATCTGCAAAACAGCGATTTCAAGGCGGTTTTTCGCAAAAATCCCTAAACTTTTTTAAGTATTATCTTCTTTTTTCTTTATTAGATGGATAAATTAAATTTTAAACTTAATTTTATACGCTCCCATGCCCAGAAAATAGTCTTGGCCTTATTCTGCCTCGCCCTGCCTTTGTTCCTGATGCTTCTGTCTTACAAAACTATCCTGTTTTTTACCGATCTTACCGCTGACCAGCAGAACACCATTGCTTATCTGCAGGGGAAGGAAGATTTAAAGCCGGATTATAGCGGCGGGGAGATCTCCCACCTGGATGATGTCAAAAAAGTGATGGCTTATCTAAATTATCTGTTCTACGGGCTGATGCTGGCTCTTACTCTGATCCTAACGCACCATAAAAAGAACCGGGAGGAACTCTTGAGATTATTCAGCTATGGTGGAATAGCAACCATTTCGGCGGTCTTGATGATCTTTCTCTTATCATTAGCTTCATTCAACGAGGTTTTCACGGTCTTCCACCAGCTCTTCTTCCCGCAGGGCAACTGGATCTTTCCGGCAGATTCGCTGCTGATCCGGACTTTCCCGATAACTTTCTTCATAACTATAAGCAAAAACATCTTCCTCTTGAGCTTATTTTTTGGAATAGTTTTTATATCTATCAAGTATCCCCTGAACTATGTTCGTCGCAGCAGGGCTTAAGGGCTGGATAATCGCTTTGATTATGATAGTATTTACCATAATAATTTTAGTGCTAGTTTTCAATCTGTTTATACTCCTCCTTCCGGTAGTCATAATCATAGTCGCCCTCAGCTACCTTTTCAAAACGCTTAATCAATTAAAAAAAGAAGCAAGACAAAAATGAAATACTTAAACCTATGAAACCGCTGATAGTTTTAAACTTAAAGACTTACAAGGAAGCAGCAGGAAAAAATGCGTTAAGGCTGGCTAAACAGCTTGAAAAAGTGCGTCCTAAAAATTATGATCTGGTGGTCGCGCCGTCGCTCCTGATGTTGAAAGAAATATCAGAAAAAACATCCTTGACCGTGTATTCCCAGCATGCCGACAATGTTTCTTTGGGCGCGCATACAGGCATGATCCCGGTTGAAGAATTAAAAAATATCGGCATAAAAGGAACTTTATTGAACCATTCTGAGCGGAAAATACCGCTGCAAGATCTCAGCGAAATCATAGAAGCGTGCAGGAAAAATAAATTAAAAACGATAGTCTGCGCTTCTTCGCTTCCGGAAACAGAGAAGATCGCGAAAATGAAACCGGATTTTCTTGCTTACGAGCCGCCGGAACTGATCGGCGGGGATGTGTCGGTCACTAAAGCCCGGCCTGACGTGATCTTGAAAGCATTGGAGATCGTGGAAAAATCGAGTCCCGGGACTAAAGTGTTGTGCGGCGCCGGGGTGCATTCTAAACAGGATTTAGGGCAGGCGCTGATCTTGGGCGCCAAAGGCGTGTTGATAGGGCATGCGGTTTCCAAAGCGAGAGATCCGGCAAAATTCCTGCGGGAGATGTTAGCATAACTATTAGTAATTATTAGCACTAACACGCCTAACTGAGGAAACAGCTATATAGTTTCTATCAATCAGTTTTATCAGCTTCCGGATAATTATAAGCATATATGCAGACGATCACGTTGCACCTTCCAAAAGAGATAGAAGCAGAAGAACTGCGGCAGGATTTAGAAGAAACTATTTCCCGATTTAACGGAAAACTTATGGGAGCATATCCATTTGAACTGCCTTATGGCGTAGGGCAGGAACGGATATATAAAACAGCAGCCCGGGGATTGATTGTTACCTTAACCAATGATCTAAATGTTTTTTGCCAAAAAACGTTCTACGTCCCCGGCGAAGAACTGTATTACACCGCCAAGATAATGCTTTTTGACTTTGACGAAGAATCGCTTTTTTTTGAAGTACTGAAACAAAATTTTGAATGGTTCAATAACCGATACGAGCCGTGAAAGTTATACTTCTCATCACTTACAGCTAGAAGATAGTTTTGGTATTTAAAAGGAAAATCTTTTAAATTACTCTCAACCAGTAATAAAAATGGCAGATTTTGATTTAGAACTGATTGCGCTATTGAACCGGAATAATTATGCCTTGCGGCGAAAAATCGGAGAAGGTTACTTTCGGGTAGCCTATGAAGTAGTCCGCCATAAAGGGGAACTGAAACGAAGATTTGTAGCAAAATGGGAGCGCCCTAATGGTGGTGATTCTGTTCAACATAAAATAAATAAAACAAAAGATAGATTAAGTGAAAGAGAAATTGAATTACTTAATATCATTAACCACCCTAATATTGTCCAAATATATGACCTGCTTCAGGATGAAAAGAGAAAAATCATCATTGAAGAGCATTTCGATGCTATTTCTTTAGAAGAGAAAGTTAGGATGCAAGGGCCGATCCTAAATCAGGATTTTTTAAAGATTGTTTTTTCCCAAGTAACTGATGCGCTGCGCTATCTTCATGCAGGGGGAGATATCTTGCACCGCGATCTTAAACCTTCTAATATCCTGATCGGTCGACAGACAGATTTAGTGAAAGTGGCTGATTTTCAAACTGCTTCGTTAGTGAATGATATAGAACTGAAACTTATGCCCACCAGAGGAGCTACGGGCTATACTCATCCCGATTTAGTTAATACACTTTTACAGGGTCTTCCAAATAGAGCGACTATAGCTACGGAATTTTATGCTTTAGGCGCAACATTATTTTATGCCTTGGTAGGAAAACCGCCGTTTCGATATAAAGTGAATATTGTTGATGACGGAACGCCTTTAGAAATTAGAGATGAAAAAATTTACATTGCCCTGGAAGAAGATGAACTGAGGCTGGTTAGCATCTCTCCCGAAGAGCATGATGCAAAGCTGGAACAAGAAATAGAACCGGTTCCGGTACGCTTTAAGGAACTGCTGCTGAACTGCCTTTCTTTGGAACGAAAAAGCTATGTGAATCTCAGTTCTGAAGAAGCCCATGCCAAATTTAAGGAAGATTTTGACTATGCTGTTGGCAGATCTTTAGAATTAGTGATGCCCTTGGACAAAGTCCTGCGCAGGGATCTGGAGGGCATAAATAAAGGAAAAGCTGCTCCAGAAATAGATGCAGTGATAGAAATGGCAGCAGGAATGGTCATGAAATATGGAAAACGAGATAGAGAAAATAGCCTTCAGCATCATGGTTTTGGCGGTGACCGAATAATTTCCAGCACCAGCAAGGAGATCTATTCTTTAAATGCCGGCAAACTCATGCTTAAACTTACCGATGAAGCAGATTATTATTCCTTCGGAACCTGGTCGCCGGGCTGGAGAGAAGATTATCGCCGCACTCTGGTGATAGCCCATAACGATGAGCAAATTTTGGAAGCGCATACCTTATTAGGGGGCGAAGTTGGCAGTTTGCATGAAGAGGTGCAGATTCTGCAGCCGTATGATTGCTGGCTGATCACTGCAGCAAAAATA